>Ga0209485_1000154_pt1 | contig 22699 bp, 16 predicted proteins | sample NCAS100_FD_187516 | JGI IMG/M metagenome (GOLD analysis project Ga0209485, IMG submission 187516) | Agricultural soil microbial communities from Utah to study Nitrogen management - NC AS100 (SPAdes) (version 2) | ecosystem: Environmental > Terrestrial > Soil > Agricultural land | place: USA... | reverse complement strand
CGCGGCGACGAGTCTGTTGACCGATGCGCTGATCAACGCGCCCGCACAGCGTGCGACTAGCAAACTCTTCGGTCTGACGCGGTTTGAAATCAGTCCGGTGATCGGCGGGACTGCTGGTTCGACTCCAGCGGCGCGTTTGACGCTCGGCAGACGAATCAGCAAAGAGTTAACTGTTACTTATTCGACCAACGTAACGTCCGATCCGAACCAGATCCTGGCGCTCGAGTATCGAGTTTCAGATCGGCTGTCGTTCGTTGCGCAGTATGAACAGGCATCCACCCGACGACTTAGTGCCCGTACTAATAATTTCAACTTTGAGATTCGTTTTCGAAAGAGATTTTGAGCAAGGGGTGGAGTTCGTCATTGTTGCGACTGATGTCTAGTATTCGCTTAGCGCCGATAATCCTGCTCGTTTCTTTGTTTATCTCGAGAGCGCACGGCGGAACTGTTAAAGAAGTCAGGATCGAAGACTACGAAGGCCGGCAGATCGTGGCCGTCGAGCTGGTGTTTGAAGGCACGCGGACGTTTCCGACGGTGCAGGCTGAGTTCATGACGTTGTTGCGAGTGGCGCCGAACACGGCATTCTCGGCGGTGCGGGTGCGTGAATCGCTACAGGCGTTGTTTGACTCAGGGCGTGCGGCGAATGCGCGTGTTGAAGTAATCGAAGAGTCAGGTCGCACTGGTCCAATCAAACTGCGCTTCGTCGTTCAGCGGCAGGTCCAGATTAGCGACGTGCGCATTGAGCTACCGCCGGCGGCTGGCGATACGATTTCCGCCGACGAGATTCGCGCGCGCTTGAATTTTGTCCAACCCGGTACTCGTCTCACCAAACAACTAATCTCGCGTAATGCCGATGAGATTCAGGTTTATCTGCGCGACCGCGGCTTCTTCAACGCCACGGTTGAAGGCGTGGAAGAGTTGGACCGCAGCGGCGTGCGGGCCACGGTGATATATCGCGTCAATCCGGGCGAGCAAACGCGCGTCGAGAAGTTCGACATTGACATCGCGGGTTTTAATGCGACGACGGTTCGGCCGACGCTGGCATTGCAAAACGGCACTTTGTTTAGCCGTGATGACCTGGCTGCCGACGTGCAGAAGATTCGCGACGCGCTTGTTCAGGCAGAGTTTCTCTCGCCCGTCTTGGATGATCCGCGCGTCGAAAGAGATCCAGAGAAGAATACGGTTAAAGTTTCGCTGAAGGGTTCAGTAGGACCGAAGGTCAAGGTCACGATCACTAACATTGAGCTCAGTGAAAAGAAGCAACAAGAGCTGCTGCCAATCAAACGCGAAGGAAACATCGATGTTTCCGCGATCGTCGAAGGCGCCCGCCGGATCAGAAACGAACTCCAGGAAGACGGTTACTTTTTCGCCGAAGTTACCGAAACGTGCACCGTCAGCAATCCGCCAGCCGACATAGGTCCCAACGGTACGCGCGAAACCTGCGAGAACCTGAATCCACTCTCGCTAGCCGGTAACAACGTCGAGATCAAGTATGAGGTCGAACAAGGCAGACGCTTCCGGCTGAACGACATTCGCATCACGGGAACGAACAAGCTCTCATTCGAGGACCTCGAGCCGAACCTCCGAAGTCAGAAGGCGAACGCTATTGGTTTGATTCCGTTTCTAGGCTACGGCCGCGGTTACACGAGCCTCACGCTATTGGAGCAGGACCGCCGAACCGTTGAGGCGTTCATGCGCGATCTTGGTTACCGCAAAGCAAGAGCGCAGGTATTGCAGGGCGTGTCGATCGACGGCGAGAACCTGATCATAACTTTCCAGGTGGACGAAGGACCACTCACGCGCGTCGCCGGCGTCGAAGTGAAGGGCAACCAGATTCATACTGAGGAACGGATTCGCCAGCAGTTGGGCACAGTAATCGACGCGCCGTATTCGCGTTCACAGGCGCGCGCTGACGGCGATCGCGTTGCGGCTCTGTACGCGCGCGAGGGATACGTCGATGCGCGCATCGATTTTTCAGTCGTGGAGTTGCCGAAGAAGGGCGACGACGAACAAGTGCGGATCGTTTACGCGATCTCGAGCGAAGGCGACAAAGTTTTCATCAATCAGATCATAATCAACGGCGTCACCGGCGATCGAAACACACGCCGCAAGAAACGTGAAGCGATCATGCGCGCCATTCCGATCGCTGAGAACGACGTTCTGCGATCCGATCGCATCTCGGAAGCGGAAAGAGAACTGTACCTCACCGACGCCTACCGCCAGGTGATCATCCGCACCGAACCTGCTGGTGAAACAGCTTCAGGCTATCGAAAGCGCGACGTGATCATCGACGTTGAAGAGAAAAAGCCGAGAGTGATGGATTACGGCGGCGGCTATTCAACTGACTACGGTGCGTTGGGTCTTTTCGAGATCAGCAATGTCAATTTGATGAACCGGTTGCGGCACGGCGCGATTCGTTTACGCGCGAGCCGCTTGCAGCAACTGGTGCGGCTCGAATATCTCGATCCGCGGTTCGCACGTTACAACAAGACGCAGTTTGCACCGCTCGCCGCGTCCGTTGAGTACATGCGCGACTCGACAGTGACTCGTTTCTTCCGCTCGGCTATCGATCGCGGCACGATGGGGATCGTGCAACGACTTGACGAAGACGGAAATCCGATCAACATCTTCGGCGAGCGCGTAAACGAGCCGACGATCAATCGCTTTACCGCCGCGTTGGAAACTCAGCGCGTGCTCGATCGCGCCACGCGCACGATCGTTTTTGGCCGCGTCAGTTATGAAGACGTGCGGCTGTACAACCTTGAAAGCCTCGTCGTCAGGCCGATTCTCGAACCCGATCGGAAGGTACGTCTCGCTCGCATTGGCGCTTCTTTGGTGCGCGATACCAGGGAAAGGTGTGAACGGGGGCTACTTCCGGCGCGCGCGATCGACGACGACGATGAACGATCCGGTGGGCCCGGAGAGGTTTGTCGTTACAACCAGGTCGATGCGACGCGCGGAGGTTTTCTGAGCGTCGATTATGCAGTTGCGCTGCGGCAGCTTGGCGGCAACATCTCGTTCAATCGTTTTCAGGCGACGTACCGGCACTACTACAAAATGAGCGCGTTTCGCGACACGGTTTTTGCCGGAAACATGACGTTGGGATTGGCTAACGTTTTCAACCCGCGAGACCGGGATGAGAATGGGACCATCGACGAGATCGATCTGACATTGCCAATCAGTGAACGGTTTTTCTCGGGTGGTTCGACGACGCTTCGCGGTTTCAGTTTCGAAGAAGCGGGACCGCGTGAAGCCGTGATTCCGTTGGGTTTATTTCGTGATCGAGAAAGTAACCTGGTTACGTTGAATCCGTTCACCGTGCCGGTTGGCGGAAACGCACTTGCGGTCGTCAATCTGGAAGCGAGAGTTCCCTTGACCAGAACCACTCAGATCGTGCCGTTTTATGACGGAGGCAACGTTTTTCGGCGCGTCGGCGATCTGTTTGGGAAGAGCGACCCGACGCCCGTTCCGCCCGGCGATATTCTCGCTTTTATCAAGGCGGAAAACTTGAAGACGAAGTGGACCAACACCGTCGGTCTCGGATTGCGCTGGCAGACGCCGATAGGCGGCGCACTGGCGGTCGATTATGGTTTTCTGCTGAACCCGCCGGAGTTTTTGATTCCGCAACGTGGACCAGGCGGAGGGTTTGACGGTACGCCGGCGATATTTCGGTTGCATCGCACGGCTTTGCATTTCCGTATCACGCAGACGTTCTGAGTATGAGGCGATTTGGATTTATCGGGGTGCTGTTACTTGCTTTGGCGAGTGTTTCGCCGTGTGCGGCGCAGCAGGTGGTCGACAAGATGGTTGCGACGGTGAACGCGGGCGTGAAGACTGATTTGATTACGTATTCCGATCTGATGTGGCAGTTGGCCCTGCAACCAAACACTCAGCTCGACAATCCGAATTCTGCCGATCTCAATCGCGCGCTGCACTTGTTGATCGATCAGCGATTGATCCTTCAGGAGGCCGAGAAGCTGCCGACGATTGTCCCGACGCCTGCGGAGGTCAGGGCGGCGCGGGACGAGTTGGCACGCAACTTCCGCACGCAGGAAGAGTTTCAGGATCGGCTGCGACGCGTGGGTCTGACAAGCGACAAAATCGACGAGATCGTCGAACAACGCTTGAAGATGGAAAAATATCTGGATTTCCGATTTCGTAATTTCGTAGTAATTAGTCAGAAGGAGATTACTGATTATTACAACGGCGTTTACGTGCCGCGGTTCAAGGAGCGCTTTCCGGGCCGGATCGTTCCGACCCAGGAGCAAATCAAGGACGAGATTGAAAGAACACTCGTGGAGACGAAGATCGAATCCGATACTGACGCGTTCCTCGATACCGCCCGTAACCGTGCCGAGATCGTGATACTGAATCCAGTTTGATGTCTGATTCTCGTCCCACCATTGGTCTTGCATTATCTGGCGGCGCGGCACGAGGCATGGCCCACGTTGGCGCGATGCGTGCGCTCGTCGAGAACAAAGTTCCCATCGATTACATTGGAGGTACTTCAGCCGGATCGATTGTCGGCGGCGCGTTCGCGGCCGGCATGCCGGTTGAAGAGATTGCAGAGTTCGGACGATCGTTGCGCTGGCGTGACATTGGGCGGATGACGATGTCTCGGCTGGGCGTGCAGAGCAACGAACGGCTCGAGCAATATTTGCGAGCCCGCCTGCCGGTGACGCGATTCGAAGACCTGAAAATACCGTTGGCCGCCGTAGCTACGGACCTCAAAACCGGCACTCCAGTAATTTTTCGCGATCAGGGTGACGTGCCATTTGCGATCCGCGCGAGTTGCGCCATTCCGGGTTGGTACGTGCCGGTGGCTGACGAAGAAGGCCGGCAGTTGGTTGACGGCGGTCTGGTTGCCGTGATTCCGGCGACCATCACCCGCGACCTGGGAGCCGACCTCGTGATCGCCGTTGATGTAAATGCAGCCGGCGCGACGTTTCTTGGTCCAACCAGTTCGATTATCGGCGTTGTGCTGCAATCGATGCTCGTCGTCCAAAAGACAGCTTCACGCTATCAACTCTCCTCCTCGGATCTCGTGATTACGCCGCAAGTGGGCCAGATTCGTTGGGACGAAATGGGTCGCTCGGAGGAGTTGATGGAAGCCGGTTACATCGCCGCGATGAAAAGCATGCCGCAGGTTTTCGAACTTCTCGAATCCTCATCTGTGAAATCCGTCGTTCTTTAATCGTTTACAGAGATTACAAGAAACCAGGAAGCACTGAAGGGTTGGTCGGCGGGCTTGTCAATGTCAATCGAGGTCACCTCCGTACCCGATCGGCGGCGGATCCGTGTGCGATTTGTGCCGATCGTCATCGTTTTATCGTTTGCGGTCCTCGCGTTTGCGGGCGAGGCGGTCGTCCGTTCCTACGTCCACCATGCACAAATCATCGACGCGCGCCTTACAACGGGTTATTTGACGAGCCGGCCCGGACTTTACGCGGCACCGCGCGTGCTTCAGGTCGGTCAGAAGTTTTCGGTTGAGAAGCTGGTGATGACGCTGCGTCGCGCCGGTTACCTCGAATCGACAGCGAGTGGTGTCTGGAGCGGCAGTTTTACTGCGATCGCTGCGGTAGTTGAGATACGTCCGAATAATACGAACGCGAATCATCCGCGGCTCGTTCGGGTGACGTTTGACGGTGAGCAGATCGCGGAACTCACTGGCGACGGCACCAGCCTCGATTCATTTACGTTGGAACCGGAAATCCTCTCGAACGATCTTTCGTCGAAAGCCGGAAAGCGTGAAGCGCTGGCTTACGACGAGATTCCACCGGTGCTGGTCCAGGCGATACTGTCGATAGAAGACCGCCGCTTCTTCGAACACTCAGGGGTGGATATTAACGGCCTGGCACGCGCGTTCATTCGAAACGTCAGCGACGAAAGAATGGGCCAGGGCGGATCGACCATCACTCAACAACTCGTCAAGAACACGTATCTCACGCCGGAGAAAACGCTTCGGCGTAAATACTCCGAGGCGATGCTTTCGCTTGCGCTCGAGCAACGTCTTTCGAAGCAGGATATCTTCGCGCTCTATTGCAATGAGGTATACCTGGGCCAGCGTGGCGCTGTTTCAATTCGCGGCGTGAAGGAAGCGGCGCGAATGTTCTATGGCAAAGAGTTGAACCAGATTTCGCTTTCTGAAGCGGCGACGCTGGCGGGAATGATTCAGAGTCCCGCGCGTTACTCGCCCATGCATCATCCGGAAGCAGCACAGGCACGAAGAAACATAGTCCTGACTGCGATGCGCGAGAACGGTTCGATTTCACAAGACCAATTATCGGCAGCGTCGGCTGAGCCCATCACACTCGCGGCGGATCGCAGTTTCGACAATTCGCTGGCACCGTACTTCGTCGATTACGTCAATCGCATTGCCCGATCCGACTTCGAAACGTCAGGCGACGTGCAGCGAATCTACACGACGATCGATCTGGAGTTGCAGCAACACGCTGAACAAGCGTTGAAGCGGCAGATGGATCACCTCGACAAGATCTACGCGGGACGAAACGTAAAACCCCAGGCGGCGCTGGTTGCGCTCGACCCGCACACCGGCAACGTTCTCGCCATGGTTGGGGGACGCAGCTACGCCGAGTCGCAACTCAACCGCGTCACCGATGCGCACCGCCAACCCGGTTCGACGTTTAAACCATTCGTCTATGCGGCCGCACTCGAAGATGGAATGTCGCCGGTGAGAACATTCATGGACGCGCCGCGAGAATTTACTTACGATCGTAACAAGACCTATCGCCCCGCAAACTACGGCGGCGGATACTCGATGCGCGAAGTCACGCTGCGAAACGGCCTTGTTAAATCGCTCAACGTCGTGACGGTCGATGTCGCTTTGCAAACCGGTCTTGCGCGCATTGCAAACCTCGCGACGCGGTTCGGTCTGCCGAAGCCGGAACGATACCCGGCACTGGCGCTGGGAACGAAAGAAGTGACGCCGCTTCAATTGGCGAGTGCTTACGCGGTGTTCGTCAACGGAGGAATGCGTGTCGAACCGAAAGTGATCGCGAGCTTGTCCGAACCGCCAGGTACCCACAACTTGCCGCCGATGGAGCAGGTGATCAGCCCGACGACGAGTTACATGATCACAAACATGCTGGCCGGGGTTATCGATCGAGGCACAGCACGCAAAGCGCGTGGGGCGGTGCCCGGTACAACGATCGCGGGCAAGACCGGCACGTCACGCGATGGATGGTTTGTTGGTTACTCACCAAACCTCGTCTGTGCGGTGTGGATTGGTTTTGACGACAACGCGCAGCTTGGTTTGACGGGGGCTAACGCAGCTTTGCCGGCGTGGACCGAGTTCATGAAAGAAGCAGTCGCAGTCAGACCGGATCTAGGTGGTTTGAATTTCGAATGTCCGGAAGGCATTACGTTTGTCGAGATAGATTCGGCGAATGGATTGATCTCGACGGTATCATGTCCGCTGCGCGAGTTAATTGCGGTAACGGACCCCACGGCGCCGCATCTCGAGTGTTACTTTCACGGCAACGTGCCGGCGCGGTCGAGCCCGTTTGCGGAAGACTAGCGTTCGAGGATGACCTGCGCGATGGCGTGCTGGGTGGTGTGCGACATCGAAAGGTGCGTTTGCGTCGCGCCGAATTTGTTAAAGACTTCGAGCACCTGTCCGGTGAAGATGAGATAAGGCGCGCCGCTCTCGCGCGATGAAATTTCCACGTCCTGCCAACTAATTCCACCGCGCCAACCCGTTTGCAATGCTTTCAAAGCCGCTTCTTTTGCCGCAAACCTCACGGCATAATGCTGCGCTGCAACCACCCCGCGACTTTCGCAGTAAGCTCGCTCACGGTCCGTGTAAACGCGCTCGAGGAAACGCGGTGTGCGCAGGAGCACTTCGCGAATTCGGGCAACTTCGATAATGTCTATACCAATGGAAACAATCACAACTGATGACCAGCTAAGCGAACATGGCTTCTACTGGCGCGAACAAGATGGAGTTCGCGCTCTTGTTTGTGCTCCCCTCGAAGAAGATGGATTCGTTAATGGCTTTTCCACCCGTCTCGGTGGCGTCAGCGACATGCCGGCGAACGCGCTGAGTCTCGCCGGGTTCAATGACGATCGAGCGGAGAACATTCTGGAGAATCGCCGCCGCTTTCTCAAGCTTTTTTCCGGCGACTGGTCCCTCGCGGGTTGCTGGCAGGTCCACGGCGCGGATGTTCGTGTTGTTCCGACCGCTGAGGATGCGAAACCAGCGCAGAACCAACTCGGCGATACGGTGTACTGTGATGTGATCGTCAGTAACGCGATTCATGTTTTAGCGGGCGTTAAAACGGCCGATTGTGTGCCGATCCTGATTGGCGATCCGGTGACGAGAGCGTTTGCGGCGGTCCATGCGGGTTGGCGCGGGACGTTGGCCTCAGCCGTGCTGGCGGGCGTTCAGCGGCTGAACGATGAATACGGCGCAAGACCCGAAGACTTGCGCGTCGCGATTGGCGCGTCCGCTGGCCCATGCTGTTATGAAGTCGGCGCAGAAGTGATCGACGCGTTCACTAAACGATTTCAAGATGGCGCGAAGCTGTTTACGACAACGCGACCGGGGCATGCGAAAGTTGATCTACTAAAAGCCAACGAGGATCAGTTGATCGCGGTCGGCGTGCGGAAAGAAAAAATCCACGTCGCACCGATCTGCACGATGTGCCGCACGGATCTGTTTTTCTCTTATCGTAAAGAGAAAAGCGTGAACGGAAAGGTTGGGCGATTGATGGCTGTCGTCGGCCGGCGTTAAATCCCTATTCCACGTTAACCCACATCTTTACTTCGCGCGTCACCGGCGGAAAGCACGCCTCGTCGTTACATGCCTGGAACCGCAACTTGCCTCTGATCTCCGCTCCACCGCCAGCGTAATTCGTCTGCACTGTTAACGGGAACCGAATCGAAGTGCGACCCTCGTAGACTGCGACTTTGTTTTTGGAGAATTTCAAACTACGCATCACCGCTCGCGGATAACTGACCGCGCCGGCTGTAATACCCGCTGGTGTTTCGATGTCCAGTTTGGTGGCGATCAGAAACTTGTCCAGTGGTTTATTGGATTGCACGTGAAGTCCGTGCGGTATTTCCATCACCACATTTGCCCGGACTGTTCGACCCTTTTTTGTTTTGTCAGGAGCGATTGAGCCGGTGACCTTCACATCGGCGGCCGATTGTGGCAGAGGTGTCGAGTAGAGCGTGGCGGGAATCACCAGGACCGCCATCAGGAGAACTAACTTGGATAAAAGGGTGTGCTTGATCATCTCAGGCTCCGATTGAGTTTATTTCGACACGATTCATAGGTGTTCCCTGCCGTGCCGCAAGTTGCCCGCAGGCAGCAAAAATGTCTCGGCCGCGCGGGCGTCGCACGTAAACGTGAATCCCTTTGGATTCCAGAATGTTCTTGAACCGTTCCACAGTTTGATCGACTGACGGTTGATACGGCAAAGGATCGGCGGGATTGTGTGGAATCAGGTTGACCTTCGCCCTTACCCCATGCCGGTTAAGCAGGTTTGCGAGCTGTCGCGCGTGCTCGTCGTCATCGTTAACGCCTGCGAGCATCACGTATTCAAACGTGACTCGTTCGTTCGGCTTCAACGTCTTTTCAAATTCCTTGCAGGCGTTGAGTAACTGTTCGAGCGGCCATTTCTTGTTGATCGGCATCAACTCGTTTCGCAGTTCATCGGTTGGAGCGGCGAGCGAGATCGCGAGATGTGGTCGATCCGGGACGGTGGCGAGTTCGAGGATGCGTGGCACGACGCCGGCCGTCGAAATTGTCACGCGATTGGGGACGATGTGAAGTCCCTGCGGGTCAGCCATCACCCGCAGCGCCTGTAACAGCGAATCGAAGTTCAGGAACGGTTCGCCTGCGCCCATGCCGACGAGATTTGTGCCGCGTGGTGGTTGCACGCCGACGCCGTAAGCGTCGTTGAGAGCGATCACGATCTGTTCGACAATCTCGCCGGCCGTTAGTGAACGTAACAAACCGAGTTGGGCCGTCAGACAGAACGTGCACTGTAATGGACAACCAGACTGTGACGAGAAGCAGATCGTGTCGCGGCGCTCTTCTGGAATGAAGACTGTTTCGACCGGGAAACCGTCGTGGGTCTTCATTAGGTACCGGCGCGTTCCATCGGCGGAAAGATAACCTGATTCGACGGTGAGAGTTCCTGCCCGCGCCACTTCGCTTAATCGCGTACGCAGGTCTTTCGGCAGGTCAGTCATCTCGTCGAAACTGCGCAATCGCCGGTGCTGCAACGCGGCAAATATCTGCCGGCCGCGGTAGGCAGGCTCCCCCAACGTCTCGACAAACGAAACGAGCTCCGCCTGACTTAGCCCCGTTAATTCCGCGCCTTGCTTCATGGTGAGGTTATCTTAGCAATCCGTCTAGTTAAACACGAATTTACGGCGCGATCGTGAAGGTCGCTGACGGAGTGATCGTTTGTCCCGTGACGTGGTCGCGGATGCGCACCTGAATCTCGTATTCGCCCGGTGTTAGAGAGCGGCTGTCGATCAGACGCGTCAAGGTCAGGCGCTGGCCCGCATCGTTGATCTGCCGCCAGTCTTCGATCTGTTTGCTCAATTCCTTCCCGTCTTTTAGCAACACGTACTCGGCATCGGCGGCCGGACGCAACGTGGTTTGATCGATGGCGGCGTTGTAAATCTGGAGGTAAACGCCGACCGGATCGTTGCGACGAAACACGCGTGAGAGGTTTGGTATGACTTTGTTCGTGCCGATTGAGAATTGACCAGCCCGAGCGCCGCTTTCAATTTTTTCCAGTTTCGCTGCGAGCATAATGCTCGACGCTGAAAGACGATTCTCGGGAAACTTAGGGACTTCAAATCCTTCGCGCCGCACACCGGTTGCGCCGGATTGAACGTCACGCACAATCACATCCACCTTGTAACGCCCAGGATCGAGTATGAAGGCGCGCGCGTATGCCGACTTACGCATGCGCGTGCTGCTCAATTCCTCGGCCGTCGCAGTCGCGCTCACCGACTCTTCAAACTTGCCGACGCGACGATTGGTGACGGTCGTTACCCAACCAAAGATGTTGATGCGAGCGGTTTGTAAACCGCCGCTGTCTGTGAAGGAAAGCTGACTATTGTCGGTTTGAAGCGTGAGTGCCACAAGGACGCGGCCGTCAGACTGGCGGAAGAAATTGAGCTGCGTTTCGAAGTTGAGTGTATTGTCGTCGACAGTCGGGCTGCCGGTCAGCGACCCGATGTAGTTACGCGTGTGAGGCAGATCCTGATCCACTCCGCGCATAAGGTCGAGCACTTCGAAAGGGGAATCCTGAATGCGGCGGTAGTTGGCGAGTCCGATACTGTTCATCAGTCGGTCGCTGCGAGTTTCAATGCCGGCCAACTCCGCCAACGTTGGACCACCGCCGATGTGTAGCAAAGCGTCTTTTTCGTCAGGGCTTTTCGCAAGCCGGAATTCACCGCTTCCCGTCGGATCGACAAACTCGAGTTCGACGCCGCTTCTGACGTTCGGAAGATATCGATAGAACCAGCGCTCGAATGGGTAAGTCGTCGTCGAGCCGCCGCCTTCCGACGGCAGACGATCGTAACTGCCGCCAGTGGGGTGCGACTCAACCGAGTCCGGCTTGCCAAACTTGATATAGATCCGGCCGCGGTCAGTCATTCGTCCGGGTTTGCCCGAAGAAAAGTGTTCGTTCGCGTAAGCGACACGCTCGTAAAACTGTTCTTTATATTCGTTCTCTTCTGTGTCGGGGTCAGGGTCGCGGCTGCGCCAAAACTCCTCGATGTATTTTTCGCGTTCCTCGTTTGTTTGGAGTTTTTTCCACGCGTCGCGTTCGGATTGCGTAAGGATCACTTCGTGGTCGTTGATCCACTGCAGGAAGGGTTTGTTGGGTTCGTTCTTGACCTTTCGTTGCTTGTCTTCCGGAGTTTGTTTTTGTTCCTGAGCTGGAACGATCAGTGACGAGATTGAAACGAGGACGAGAAGCGCGAGAAGCTGACGCGCCTTCGCGACAGACGAGATAAACATAGGTCGTCTCCCTTTCAGATGAAGTTGGTTAGACCGTGCGGGGAGACGACCTGAAAGAAAACCCGAATTTCTTATCGACGAGAACTTATTGAACGACGGTGAACTTCTGCGACGGCGACAGCGACTGTCCGGAAACGCGGTCGCGAATGCGAATCGCAACTTCGTAATCGCCGACTGGCAAGTTCCGCGTGTCGATCAATTTCGCGAGCGTCAAGCGTTGACCGGAATCGCTCAAGCCCTTCCAGTCTTCAGTCATCTTGCCGAGTTCCTTGCCGTCTTTGATCAGCGCGTATTCGACGTCGACTGAAGGACGCAGAGTCGTTTGATCGATGCCGGCATTATAGATTTGCAGATACACGCCAACCGCCGACCCACGATGGTAAACGCCTGACACGTTCGGAATCACCTTCGTCGTGCCGATTACAAACTGGCCCACTGCGGGTTGATCGTTGAGGCTCTCGAGCTTCGCAGCCAAAATCATCGTCGAGGTGGAAAGTTTCTCTGAATCGTACTTCGGCACCGTGAAGCCAAGCTGCTTCAAGCCGGTTGCGCCGGAAGCTGTGTCGCGAACGATTACGTCGACTTTGTAAGTGCCTGGTGCGAGCGGCACTGCTTTCTGATACGCCGACTTGCGATCCTTGGCTTCACTGAGTTCTTCAGCCGTGGCGGTCGTGACGACTGGATCTTCAAAGATGCCGACGCGACGACCCGCAACCGACGTGATGCGCGCGAAGATGTTCATGCGCGCCTGCTGCAAACCACCGCTGTCCTGGAACACGAGGTCTTTGTTTTCGGCCTGAATCGTGAACGCCGTAACGACCTTTTCATCAGACTGACGGAAGAAGTCGATGCGCAGATCGAAATTCAACGGATTCTCTTCGACGATACCCGTGTTCACAGCCGTCGCGAGGTCGTTGAACTTCACTTGCGGTGGACGGCTCAAGTCGGCCAGCAGTTGCAGACGTGAGAACGGACTATCCTGTTCGCGTTGATACTGAGAATTGCCGATTCCACCCGCACCGATGATGCGATCTGACTTGTCAGACAAGCCCAACTGTTCCGAGAGCGTGAGTCCAGCGCCCGGGATCATCAGCATTGCGTCTTTTTCATTCGGGTTGCGTGCGATGCGATACTCACCGCTGCCGGTCGGATCGACAAACTCGATCTCGATTCCTGAACCAACGCCGGGCAGGTAACGATAAAACCAGACCTCGAATGGATAGGTCGTGGTTGATCCGCCGCCTTCGTAAGAAGGTCGTTCATAAGCGCCGCCCATCGGGTGTGTCTCGCGACCGTCAGGCTTGCCGTACATGATGTAGATCCGGCCGCGGTCGGTTTTCCAACCAGGTATGCCAGAGCTGAAGTGCTCGTTCGCGTAGGCGATACGCTCGTAGTATTCTTCTTTAAACTCGTTCTCGTCTGTATCCGGATCTGGGTCACGGCGTCGCCAGAATTCCTCGATGAAGCGCTCGCGCTCGTCGTCGTTGGCCAGCTTCTTGAATGCTTTGCGTTCTTCGTCCGTGATGATGTAAGTGACGTCCTTGTCCAGCCAGTCTTTGTAAGCCTTCTTCAGTTCAGGTTTGACGTTGCGGGGTTTGCTCGTCGGATCCTGCTGCTGCTCCTGCTGTGTGAAAACGCCGGGAGTGCTGGTAACAGCTAACGCAGAGATGAACGCAAGCCGAAGGGCGACTTTCTGGTAAGACATTAAGGAACTCCTGTGAACGCGGACGAATTCGAGCGATACGGGCTGCTATCAGGCGCCGTTGAAGACCAAGGATTCTAAGATCCGGTTAAGACACAGTCAAGATGCGGAGACCGGTGCTGCCAGTTGCCCTAAAACCGGCTAAAAACACGGATTTACGAGACAGTTCGGGGTTTGTTGAAAATCCAGGCAACGAAGATGGAAACGGCGTAAAGAACGATCATCGGCGCCGCAAATAAGAGCATGTTCAGAACGTCGGCTGTCGGCGATAGTACGGCCGCTGCGATCATGATGACTATTAGGGCCGTTTTCCAGATCTTGACGAGGAATCCTGCCGTCACCAGACCGATGCGGGCCAGAACGTAGGTCACAGCCGGCATCTGAAAAACCACGCCCATGCCGAGCATGATCAGTACTATGAAGTCGAAATAGTCCGCTGCTTTTAGCAGCAGTTGGAACTCCGATCCGACTCCCAACAGATACTTCGCCGCAGGCGGAAAGAGCACGTAGTAAGCGAAAGCGGCGCCGAGCACAAAAGAGATTGACGACAGCAAAATGAATGGCGTGACGTACGCGCGCTCGTGTGGATAAAGACCTGGAGCTACGAAGCCCCAGATTTGAAGCAGCAGAAACGGCACGGAGATGGCGATAGCTGTGTAAAGCGCGACCTTGATGTAGAGGGAGAATGGTTCGAGCGCCGTCGTGACAATCAGCTTGTCATTCACGCCGACGTAATCGGTCGGCTCGGCCGACGCATCGAGTTCGATCGGCAGCCGCACCCCTTTGGGAATGACGAAGCTTCCGGCGTACAGTGCTTCATCGGTGAACAGTGCAAGCTTGCCTTGTGAATCTTTCAATGCGCGCGCCATCACGGAGGAGCCGGTTGGAATCAGGCTTGTTCCGATTTTCGTTTCTGCGGGAAAAATGAAGCGTCCCGTCTCGTTCTCTTTGATTGTGTAGAGCGCTGAAATTGTTTCCGTTCCTGTAAAGCCCGCGATCGGCACTTCGCGTCGCTGCGCTTCGGCGAGAGCCTGTTTGATAGGCGCCGCCAGGAAGTTGTAGATAGGCTCCGAGACAAACCAACTTCCGACCGTCGCCAGGATCACGACTACGAAGCAGCGCACCAGACGTCGACGAAGCTCGTCGAGGTGCTCCAGAAACGACATCTGGCCGCCGAGTTCGTTTTCGTCAGTCTTGTCTGCGGAAAGTGCTCTTAGGAATGCAGCCATTGCAGCACCAGATTACAGATAATCGTGTTTTCGGAGAGGTTGCGGTTGAGTGGATTCAGCGGGAACGGGCACGGGTTCGGACGTGGATTCGGATGATTCGTCGGCGGTTGTCGCCGAAGCGTACGGCGAATCGTCTCGCGGAACGACCCAATCGGGATTTGCTGGTTCGAGTTGTGGATCCGTTGTGACGCTCGCGTCTGCCTCTCCGTTTTCGCTATTGGGTGTTACCACTGGCGTCATTACTGACTGCTCGTCTGTGGTTCCAGTTTCCAGTGCCACCTCACGCTCCCAGGTGCGCTTAAAGTCGTCAGAGGCTTTGCGAAATTCAGCGAGTCCTTTCCCCATCGAGCGCGCCAGCTGAGGCAGTTTTCTTGGTCCGAAAAAGATCAGCGCGATCGCCAGGATGAAAAGTAACTCGGTAGCGCCAAGGGATTCGAGGATGAATGCAAAAAACACTGCTTTGCCGCCTTCCAATTAATTGCGAATCGGGATTGTAGCGCGGGCGCTAGTAAACTTAAAGTTCCCACGGATGACACAGATTGCACGTGTGACACGGGCGTTATCTGTCGAGGTTGCAGTACACTACCTGATCTCGATGCCGGAAGCTAGTGGAACTCTCCAAGCATTTGCAGAATGCGCTGAAGCCGTGGCTGCGACCACGAAGAAGCTCGAAAAAGCGGCGATACTTGGCGCCTACCTGCAATCACTTTCCGATGCTAATCTGACTCGCGCTGCTCGTTACTTCGCAGGACACCAGTTTGCACTCGCTGATGCGCGCACGACGAATGTTGGCGGAAGCATCATCAGCGCCGCGCTCAGCGAGGCCACGGGTTTTAGTCCCGAGGATCTTTACCCGCGTTACGTGCGTCTGGGCGATCCGGGCGATCTAGCCGCTGAGATCGTTCGTGAAGCGAGAAAGACGTTCACGCCCTCAATCACACTTGCCGAAACAGAATCGCTGATCAGTCGCTTGAGTGAAACGCGCGGAATTAAAAACAAGACTGCGTTATTGACGACCGTGTTGCGCAACGCGACGCCGTTGGAGGCGAAGTATCTGGTGAAGTTGTTGAGCGGCGACCTGCGAATTGGTTTGAGAGAAGGTTTGGTCGAAGACTCGATTGCACGCGTTTTTAGTCAACCGCTTGCCGATGTCGCGTACGCAAACATGCTTTTGGGCGACATCGGCGAGACAGCGACACGCGCGCGCGCTGCGGATCTGAAGGACGTCGGCATGCGACTGTTTCATCCTATAAAGTTCATGTTGGCAACGCCCGCCGCAGATCTTACTGACGTTGCGCGGACGATGCCGGACGAGTTTCTGGTTGAAGACAAGTTTGATGGTATTCGAGCACAGGCGCATGTGCAGGGTGAGAGAGTCGCCATCTATTCGCGGACGATGGATGAGATTACGCACCGGTTTCCGGAGTTGATCGAGCCACTGAGATCGCTCTCGCACGATGCGATTATCGATGGCGAGATTGTTCCTGCGCATGGAGACGAAATTCTTCCGTTTAGCGAGTTGCAGAAGAGACTGGGAAGAAAGAATGTGGGTACTCAGCTGCTGATGGCAGTGCCGGTCGTGCTGGTTGCGTACGATCTGCTCTACGCGGCGGGCAAGGTTTTGATTGACGAGCCACTGGCGGAACGCCGGCGACAGTTGGACGAGTTGGTTCCTTCGGGTGGACCACTCCGTCTGTCGCAGGGGAAGTTATTCAGCGAAGCAACGGCGTTAGATGACGAGTTTGCGTCGGCGCGGGCGCGGGGAAACGAAGGGTTGATGATCAAGAGCCCGGCGTCGCTTTACAAGCCGGGACGTCGCGGGCGGGAGTGGTTGAAGTTAAAGCGAGCGATCGCGACGTTGGATGTGGCTGTGACGGCGGTGGAAGTAGGGCATGGGAAACGGCGACACTTGCTGTCGGACTATACTTTTGCGGTGCGCCGGTCGGAGGAGGATGGAGAGTTATTGAACATCGGTAAAGCGTATTCTGGTTTGACTGATCGGGAGTTAACCGAATTGACTGAGTGGTTTAAGGACCATACGATTCAGGAGTACGGGCATGGCCGGGTGCGGATTGTGGAGCCGACGATCGTCATCGAGGTTACTTTTGACAGAGTTCAACCATCGAAGCGACATAAGAGCGGGTACGCGCTTCGGTTTCCGCGGATTCTCCGTTTAAGGCCGGATAAGACGGCGGCGGAGATCGACACGCTCGAGACGGTTCGGCGCTTGGTTGAAACCGGTGTAATGGGGCAAAAGGGGCCGAATTCTTAGGAAAAACTGAAAAAGGGCTGGATAGCGGTGGAAGCGTGCATGCCAAAGGCCCCTGATCGATGTAAAGTTCCTATGGACATAGGGGCCAGATGGGGGTAGGATGCAGCGCGTCACCGCCTCCCAAGCCAGGTTTTTCGAACTATTCGGTGAGCCCGGACACACAGAACCAAAGGCCGCGAGGCTACGCCGCGGGCGCAAGCTGGAAGTGCTTTTGTCTGAGTGGGCGCTTCTCAGTACACTGACAGCAGGGCTGCCAACGCTTCGAAAAATAGGTAATCCGTAGTTTCAGCCGTTACATTTACCGTGTGGTCAACGCACGGATAGCCTAAGGGCGATGTACCGTCTTCATAAGCGATGAGTGCATTAGGTGTCGGTGAAGGCGTCGGCTGTGTTGCCGCGGGAATTTGCTGGTCGCCAGCAAAAGTGTTAACGGTCAAAGTAAATACGAGCAGTCCCGCAAATACCAGGTTTTTCGCAAGTTTCATTGATCTTCTCCTCAAGATGTTGTAATCAAAGCCCGTGAGGTGGTGTGTGTTAACCAAGTAGATTAATTGGTTGTTGCTGATAATATCCGTCCCTTGACAGCCTTTGCAAGGTTTCTTGCCTATCAAGGAAACTGGAGACCTTTTATGGATTTGCAAACTTCGGTGTACGAAAACCAGAGCGATGTTTCGGTCGTCGACAATGTCCTTCCGCTTTGCGAGTTAGCGAAGAACTTAGAGGAGGCTGGCGAGTTTGAACGTGCCGCCGAAGCCCTTCAACCTTTTTGGAAAGGATTACCGAACCGGCCCGATACAGAAAGCCTGGACGCCGAAGCCCAAGCCGAATTACTAATGCGGGCTGGGACGTTGACCGGATGGATCGGTAGTGCGAAACAAGTTCCGGGTTCCCAGGAGATCGCAAAAGATCTCATCAGCGAAGGTGCCGCTCTGTTTGAGTCACTCGGCATGAGCGAAAAAGTCGCTGAAGCGAGAGTGTATCTGTCGACGTGCTACTGGCGCGAAGGCGCACTTGATGAGGCGCGTGTTACCTTACAACTTGTCCTTGAGAGTCTTGGAGAAAAGCATAGTGAGCAGAGACTAAGGGCAATCTTGAATCTCGGAATCGTGGAGAAGGGCGCTACTCGGGATCGCGACGCTTTGCGTCTCTACACCGAAGCCGCACCATTGTTCGACCAGAGTTCGAATCATTCGATTAAGGGTAAGTTTCACAACACGTATGCGACTGTGTTGAAGGCATTGGGAACTGCCGAACAGCGAGAGGATTATATTGATCGTGCTTTGGTTGAATTTGCGGCCGCTAGTTTTCATTTCGAACAGGTGGGATATCGGCGGTTTCAAGCGCGCGTCGAGAACAACGTCGGTTTCCTTTTCGCAAGCATTGGTAGATTTGCCGAGGCTCAGGAACACCTTGCGCGCGCACGTTCGCTACACTTAAGCGTTGGTGACCACGGTGGCGCCGCAGGTGCCGAAGACACTCGCGCACAAGCGTTCTTGCTTGAACGCAAATACGATCAAGCAGAGAAAGCTGCTCGTACTGCGGTCCGCGCCCTGAAGCGAGGCGGTGAACAAGCACTGCTCGCTGAAGCTCTCACCACTCATGGCAAAGCCCTGGCACGACTGAAACAAACTCACGTTGCGAAGTCGACGTTGGACCAGGCCATCGAGATCGCCCAAACCGCCGGCAGTCCCAACGCCGGAGGCATCGCCGCCGTAACGGCCATCGAAGAGTTGAATTCTTATCTCTCCGCAAACATTCTGCAAGAGTATTACCGAACGGCTGAGTCGCTGCTCACGAACTCGCAAGATCGCAGCCTGATGACGCGACTCGGTCAATGCGCTCGACACGTCCTTGCGGCTGCTGCCAGCGAAGACACCAGCGAGAACACGACGGCAGCGGTGCCGGTATCAATGCCTCCTGGCTTCTCGCTCGACGCAGAGGTGCTAAGGTACGAAGGCAACTTGATACGCAAGGCGCTTGAAGAATCAGGGGGCAGCGTTACCCGCGCAGCGCGACTGCTAGGAGTGACGCACCAGGGACTCGCGTTCATTCTCAACGGGCGCCACAGCGATCTGCTGTCGATTCGAACGCCTGTAAAACGCCGGCGCCGAAGCATCATTCGGAACCATTAGACTCGTGCCAAACGTCGCACGCTTGGTTCGCTACCACTGATTTGTTCGTCACGTGTGCTCCAACTGATTGGCGCTGCTTTTTAACCAAAGGCAGCGCCAAACCTGTATTTGTGCTCTAACCAAAAGTTCTTCTAAGATCCACATAAAAAAACAGTGAGTTTTGTATGAAAACTGCCCTCGGCGCCCTGTCATTGATTCTTTTCCTGACGCTTTCAACGATCTGCGTCGCGCAAACACGGCGACGCGGAACTACGCCCCGCAAAGCGCCGCCGGCAGCCGCACAGCCCGAACCAGTGGCGCAACCAACAGCACCGCCACCGGTCGCAACATCGCGCCCGCCAGTTGGACCAGTGAGCGTAGTCGAACTAAATGGCCAAACGCTGAGCACTGCAGATCTCGACCCGGCAGTACGCCAGCAACTGGACCAGGTCGAAAACAAGATCGACGCGGCAAAACGCGAAATACTCGATGTCCAGATCAACACGATTCTTTTGCAAGTCGAAGCCAACAAACGCCGCATCGACACTCGCCGACTGTACGAGACAGAAGTAACCAAACGCATGCCCGTTCCCACTGCCGCGCAGATCAAGCAACTGCTCGACGCGCAAGCTGCACAGTTGGCAGGCACAGATCCAACTACGGCGAACCAACAAGCCACAGCGTACCTCCTTGCCCAATCAGAGTCGAAACTTGCTGACGATCTCGTCAACCGTTTGCGAAAGACAATTCCGGTTGTGCTGGGTGTCGACGTCACGACCCCCAATTTAAACCACGAAGCGGTAGTCGCGACGATTGGCGGTCAACCTTTGAAAGCCGCGGTCATCATCGAACGACTAAAACCGATCGTCTACGGGATGAGACTCCAGGCTTACGAACTCACGAAGCATCAAGCTGAACAGACAGTCAACAACCTGCTGCTTTTGGAAGAAGCACGTCGCCGGCAGATTGGACCAGAGGAGATAATCCGCACGGAGATCAGCGATAGAGTTCGTCCACCGACTGAAGCGGAAGTAGCGAAGTTTTACGAAGAGAATAAATTACGCATCAACGGCGACCTCAACACGGTGCGCAATGAGATCGCCGACTACCTCCACGAACGCGAACGCAACCGTCTCGAACAGGAACTTTCAGCACGTCTGCGTAAAACCGCGAAGATTCGCTGGCTAATTACTGAGCCGGTGCCACCAGTGCAGAACATCAGCGTCGACGACGATCCATCGCGCGGTCCAGCGAATGCGCCCGTTACGATTGTCGAGTTCACTGACTTTCAATGTCCCGCATGCGCGGCGATGCATCCCGTCATCGAAGAGGTTTTAAAGACCTACGGCGACAAGGTCCGCTTCATCGTCAGAGACTTTCCTTTGGACCGCCACGATAACGCACGCAAAGCAGCGGAGGCCGCGAACGCCGCCAACGCTCAGGGCAAGTTTTTTGAATACATCGCGCTACTCTTTAAGCGACAAAACGCGCTCGACGTTCCGTCGCTGAAGAAGTACGCGACCGAACTCGGGTTGGACCGTGTAAAGTTTGATGCGGCGCTGGACCGCGGCGTGTACGAGGCCGAAGTTAAGCGCGACATCGAACAGGGCGAAATGTACGGCGTCGGCGTCACACCAACGATCTTCGTGAACGGCGTGCAGCTGAGAACCCTCAGCGCCGAGGGTCTACGTGAGGCCATAGATCGCGCCGCGACGACAAGGAAGTGACACAAATCGGTGGAATAATCGGGCCATGGCAGTTTCGCTAAAACCTGAGCGACTCAAGCGATACACGGACGTAGCCAAGCTTCTCATCAAATACGGTCGCTCGGATCTAATCCGGCCCGCCGGGCTCGAAGACAGCGTCCTACCCGACGAAATTGCTGAAGAAGCAGGCGCTGCTGCGCCCGCGGAAGAGCTTGCCAAAGACCTTGAACGACTCGGTCCTACGTTCATCAAACTGGGCCAACTATTCTCCACGCGCGCGGATCTTCTGCCTGGTCCATACCTCGACGCTCTCGAGCGACTACAGGACCAGATCGAACCATTCCCGTATGAAGAAGTAGAACGTATCGTTTCAAGTGAACTCGGCGTTCGCATCTCAAAAGCATTTGCCGAATTCGATCCTAATCCACTCGCCGCGGCTTCGCTGGCCCAGGTGCATCGCGCTTACATGCGCGACGGCCGCGCCGTAGTAGTCAAAGTTCAACGCCGCGACATCCGGGAACTTATCGTCGGCGATCTCGAAGCGTTGAACGAGATCGCGCACTTTCTCGACGACCACACTGAACTCGGCAAGCGATACGAGTTCGAAAACATGCTGGTTAACCTGCGCAAGAGCCTTTTGCGCGAACTTGACTTCACGATTGAAGCCAACAACCTGCACACCATCGGTCAGAACCTCGCCGAGTTTGAGAACATCGTCATTCCGGAGCCTATTGACGACTATACGACTACGCGTGTTCTCACGATGGAGTACATCGAGGGAAAGAAGATCACCGCGCTCAATCCGTTGCGACTGCTCGAGGTTGACGGCAGTCTGCTTGCCGACGAATTGTTCAGCGCATATTTAAAACAGTTTCTTGTCGACGGAATCTTTCACGCCGATCCACACCCCGGAAACGTTTTTGTCACCGACGACGATCGGATCGCGTTGCTCGATCTCGGCATGGTGGGACGCGTAACGCGCACATTCCAGGACAATCTTCTACGTTTGCTGCTGGCGATAAGCGAAGGACGTGGCGAGGTTGCGGCCGAAGCGGCGATCAAAATGGGCGAGGCGAAAGAAAACTTCGATCGCAGAACTTTTCATAGACGAATTACAGATCTTGTCGCCGAGAATTCCGACGCCGTTCTCAGCAAAATGAACGCCGGCAAAGTCACACTTGAAATCACGCGTATCTCCGCCGATTGCTGGTTCAGCCTGCCTGCTGAATTCACGATGATCGCCAAGGCGTTACTGAATTTGGATCGTGTTGTCTACACGCTCGATTCAACCTTCGATCCCAACGCCATCATACGCGAACAAGCCAACGAGATTCTGCAACGCAACATCGCGAAGAGCATGGCGCCGAACAACCTGCTGGCTGGAGTCGTGGACCTGAAGGAGTTCGCTGAAACGTTCCCGCGCCGCGTAAATAAGATTCTCGACGCGATTGGCAACAACGAGGTCCGTATCGGCGTTGATGCGATCGACGAGAAGGTGGTGTTGGAAGGACTTCAGAAGGTAGCGAACCGGATCACGCTGGGGTTAGTGGTCGCTGCGTTGATCGTGGGGGCGGCGTTACTGATGAGGGTTGAAACCTCGTGGCGAATCTGGGGCTATCCGGGCTTGGCGATGATCCTATTTTTACTCGCCGCGGCGGCCGGAGGGATGCTC
>Ga0209485_1000153_pt1 | contig 22723 bp, 19 predicted proteins | sample NCAS100_FD_187516 | JGI IMG/M metagenome (GOLD analysis project Ga0209485, IMG submission 187516) | Agricultural soil microbial communities from Utah to study Nitrogen management - NC AS100 (SPAdes) (version 2) | ecosystem: Environmental > Terrestrial > Soil > Agricultural land | place: USA... | reverse complement strand
GGTAGCCTTGCTCGTAAACCTTTCGCGCCGCGTGTACCAGATCGCCTGGAGTATCAAACTCCGCGATCACGCCGTAAAGCGGCGGTGCATGGCGTCGATGGGGGTGTTGCGCATGCGACGCGATCGGCCCAGACAACGGCGACGGGTGCTCAGGCTCATGACCCCCGCCATGTCTCGGATTTTCTGGGTCGTCGTTAGGCATATCGCTCGCGCTTACTCCTCAACTTCCGCGCTCGGCAGAATCGTTCGCATCTCAAAAATCGAAATCATCGGCAGGAACCGTATAAACAGAAACAGCAGCGTAAAGAAGAAACCGATGGTGCCGATGAACATGGACCAATCCCACACCGTCGGCTGGTACATACCCCACGACGACGGCAGGTAGTCGCGATGCAAGCTCGTCACGACGATGACGAAGCGCTCGAGCCACATACCGATGCTCACGATGAACGAAATGATCCACAGCGCGAGCAGGTTCGAACGTACTTTTTTCCACCACAGGAACTGAGGCGTGATGATGTTGCAGAGAATCAACGCCCAGTAATACAGGCTGTACGGACCATGCATGCGGTTCCATATCATGAACCGCTCATACCTGTTGCCGCTGTACCAGCCGAAGAACGCTTCCACGATGTAGCCGTAACCGACAATTAACCCCGTCGCAAGCATCACCTTCGCCATGTTGTGCATGTGGCGCATCGTGATGAAGCCTTCGAGTCCGTAGAACCTTCGCAGCGGGATCGTAAGCAGTAGTACCATCGCGAAACCTGCGTAGATAGCGCCGGCTACGAAATATGGCGGGAAGATCGTCGCGTGCCACCCCGGAATGATTCCGACCGCGAAGTCGAAACTGACTATCGTGTGTACTGACAAAACGAGCGGTGTGGCCAGTCCGGCGAGCAACAGGTACGCCATTTCGTAGCGATGCCAGTGACGCGCGGAACCGCGCCAGCCCATTGCGAGCATGCCGTACAGAAGCTGAAAAGGTTTACTGCGGGCGCGATCGCGAAGCGTGGCGAAATCGGGAATCAAACCGACAAACCAGAACATCGCGGACACAGTCGCGTACGTGGAAACGGCAAATACGTCCCACATCAATGGACTGCGAAACTGCGGCCAGATGCCCATCGTGTTGGGATACGGAAACAGCCAGTACATCAACCACGGTCGACCAAGGTGGAAGATGGGATACATTCCCGCCTGGGCCACCGCGAAAAGCGTCATCGCTTCGGCGAAGCGGTTGATAGATGTGCGCCAACGTTGTCGCAGGAGCAACAGGATCGCCGAGATCAACGTGCCGGCGTGACCGATTCCGATCCACCAGACGAAGTTGAGAATGTCGATGCCCCACGCGACTGGAACGTTCACGCCCCACAGACCGATACCGACGAAAACCAGGTTCGTGATCGCCAGCAACATCAATTGAAATAGAGCGAACGAGATCGCAAAACCAAAGAACCACGCCAGCGATGTCTTTCGTTTCAAGACGATCGAACTGATCTTGTCGGTCACGGAAGCAAACGTCATCCCCGGGTCGATGACCGGCGCGGTCGAATGCATCGGGCCTTCCGTGTATGGTTTTTGCGGTTCTTCAGCCACGGTGTTCAGTGATTTCCGGATTCGGGTTCTTTAAGTGCGCCAGGTAAGTTGTGCGCGGTTTGGTGTTCAATTCCTCCAACAGTCCGTAGTGTCGTTGGTCGGCTTTCAACCTGTTGACGCGGCTGTTTGGATCGTTGATGTCGCCGAAAACGATCACGTCGGTCGGACAAACCGCCTGACACGCCGTAACGATCTCGCCGTCATGCACTTTCCGCCCTTCGAGCTCTGATTGAATCTTTGCGTTCTGAATGCGCTGTACGCAGTAGGTGCATTTCTCCATGACGCCGCGGCTGCGCACACTCACTTCAGGATTGCGCATCAATTGATACAGCGGCTCGTCCCAATCCTGATAAAGGAAGAAGTTGAACCGGCGCACTTTGTACGGGCAGTTGTTGGAACAGTACTTCGTGCCCACGCACCGGTTATAGACCATGTCGTTCAAACCTTCGGCGCTGTGGACCGTGGCGTGTACTGGACAAACCGGTTCGCAAGGTGCGTTTTCGCAGTGCATGCATGGCACGGGCATAAAGCTGGTCCCTTCCGGCATGTTTGGACTATCGCCCTGGTAATAAGTGTCGAGACGGATCCAGTGCATCTCGCGACTGCGAATGACTTCGGTTTTGCCGACGACGGGAATGTTGTTTTCCGACTGGCAGGCGATCGTGCACGCGTTGCAACCGATGCAATTGTTCAGATCGATAGCCATTCCCCAAGCGTAGTTGGGCGCGTTCTCAGCCTGGTTCTTGTAGTCGTAGTCCGGATAGATTGTCGGATGCTCGTGTTTCTCGTGCTGCCCCTCGTGAAGAAACTCTTCGAGCGTGCGCGAACGAATGATGTCGCGCGGTTCGGTACTGAAGTTCGGATCCTCGAGATTAAAGTGGAGCTGAGTCGTCGCGAGCGCGTGCTCAAGGCCTGTATTGCGGGCCTGAACACCTTTTACGAACCAAGGTTCGAAAGACGTCCGGATCTTGTAAGCGTCGAACCCAACCGGCGGAATGTCAGGATTACCTCCAACTTCACCCGCGAGACGACGGCCGTAACCGAGATGGACCGTGATCACGTTATCCGGCTGTCCAGGCATGATCCAGAGCGGCGACCTCATAGTCGCTCCTTGGGGACTGGTGAGATCGATCAGCGGAACGTAGTGCTCGCGGCCTTTCACGGCGCCACGATTCGTGTTGATACCGGCGATCTGTTGCGCTGTATTTGGACTGACGATCGCGACGTTGTCCCACGTCACTTTCGTCAACGGCTTTGGCAACTCCTGCAACCAGCCGTTGTTTGAGAAGCGCCCGTCGTAGATCGATGGATCCGTTCGAAACACTAATTCATAACCATTGACCGCCGCGGCCGGCGTGGATTGAGGTTGGGTCGCCTGGACCGAAACTGTTTTTGCGGGTAGCGCTGAGTTTGCAACATACCCATCGTGGATCGACTGCCGCCACCATTTCTCAAAATCCGCACTACCGGTTTGCTGCGACTGCCAATAAGCGCGCACGATGTCGTAAGGCTTGCGGTCGTACTGTTCCGAAAACACAGCCAGCATTTCGTATGCTGATTTTCCGTCATGAAGCGGCTCGATCAGCGGCTGCATGATCGTCACCGTGCCGTCATACGATCGCGTGTCGCCCCACGTCTCGAGGAAGTGCGCCGCCGGCACGTGCCAATGACACAACTCCGAAGTCTCATCCTTGTATTCACTCAGATGGACGCGCAGCTTCGCTTTCTCTAACCGCGCAAGATCAAGTTTCTTATCGATCGGCGTGTTATGGACCGGATTGCCGCCGATGATTACCAGCAACTCAACCCGGCCGCCGTCGAGGTCGGCCACCAGATCTTCGAGCGACTTCCTATGATCGACTGGATTGACTTCCAGCGGATCGGTGTAGAAGACCGTCTTACCAACATTGCCGAGCTTGCTGTTAAGCGAATGAACGAGCGCGTGAATCAGCGGTGGTTGACCATCGCCGGCGATGACTATGCTTGCGCCTCTGTGTTGCTCCAGATCACGCATCACCGGCTCAAGCCACGGATACTGGGCCAGCCCCTGCCGCGAATCCGCCGCCATCTCTCTTGTGATTCCTTCAATCTCGCTGGGCTTTATGGTCCACGCATGATCCGCAACCGCGCCGGTATTCGATGGCGTCGATTCAATCACGTAAAGCCGGTTCATCTCCCGATTAGCTTCGCTAACTCGCCGGCGGGCAAAAAACTCACGTGCGTAGCGCAGCGTCCCTGGCATCGCGGAAAGGAAATCACCATCGATCGAAACCACTCGTTGCGCGAGATCGAACCGGTAGGTCGTGTTTACTGGTTGACCAAAAGCCATTACGGCGCCTGCAAGCACGTTGTCTCGATTTGCTGGTTCGTACTGGTGCCACTTTGCCCGTGGAAACGCACGCAACAACTCGTTCATCTGGGCGCCAAGCGACGGCGAGGTGATTGTTTCAGTCAGGAACCGCAGACCCTGACCCTGATTCGGACGTTGCTCGTCGAGCGCCGATCTCATTGCGCCGACAAACTGCGTCCACGTTCGGATGTCTTCGCGATAGGTGATCGTCTGCGAACGATCGGGGTCGTAAAGACTCAGTATCGAGGCTTGCGAGAAGATATCGGTCGCGCTCGATCCTCGCGGATCGCGATACGGATCGTTCGCGGGAAAATCAAGCGGCTTGTTATTCGGATGATCGGGATTGCCTTCGATTTTCGTCGGCCGGCCTTCGTTGCTGCGCACCAGGATCGGCGTGGCGGCTCCGAAAAGTGGAGCGGCGGTCGCGAAAAATAACGGTTTGCCCGGAACATAGCCTTCCGGTTGGTTTACATAAGGAACGATCTTCTCCGGTGGTTGAAAAACACACCCGGTCATACCGGCGAGTGCAAGCGACGCCCCCATCAACTTGATAAAAGTGCGACGTTCGACTGGATCGTTCCAGCCTTCCGCTTGTTGCGGAAACTCACGCGCGACGAACTCACGAAACTGCGGCGTGTCAGCCAGTTCCTCAAGACTGCGCCAATACTTCTTGCCCGTGCGCGGCGTCTTTTGTTCCCCATCCTGCAACGACAGGATGTGATCGCGCATCAGTTTGAAGTTTATGTGACGATCGCTATCGCTCATTTCCGCACTTCTAATTTTCCTAACGATGACAAGTCGAACAACTCGTCAGTATCTCTTTACCCTGAACTTTGTATTCCGCTTTGCGCATCAGGCCGTCTTCCAATTCCTTGTCGCTCTTGTTTTCCGGCCGCCATGTCATGTCGAAAATTCTCTCCTTCGGTCGCAGGAACCTTTCCGGCTCGCGATGACATTCCAAACACCACTCCATCTGCAACGTCGCTGCCTGGAACGCGATCGGCATCTCGTCGACTCTGCCGTGACACGTTGAACAACCGACGCCTTTGTTCACGTGAATGCTGTGATTGAAATAAGCGTAGTCAGGCAGATCGTGTACGCGGATCCACTCGATGGGCTTGCCGGTGCGAAAACTGGCACGTACCGGTTCGAGATATGGACTATCGGCCCAGATCTGCTTGTGACAGCTCATGCACGTGTTTGTGGAAGGCAGGCCTGCGGAGGCGGCTGTCTCAACTGTTGTGTGACAGTAACGGCAATCGACGCCATCGTCCCCGACGTGGTGCTTGTGACTGAATTGGACTGGCTGTTGTCTTTCGACCCACTGACCCGTGTTCCACGACGAACGATTCAACTCAACCGCGACCCACAACAAGGCGAGAGCAATAAAAACGGCGCCGTAGATCGTAATTTTCGCCAGCGCGTTCGTACTGTGGTGGAAGATCTGGGGCATCGACGCAGGATTCGTGAGGGCACGTCACACCGCTACAACTGGGAGACACAGTAGCCCACAAACCTTTCGCGTTCTAAATGTTTATTACAAAGTGCTTGTACTTTACCAAATCGATCGCAATTTTCAAATTGCGTCACATTTTCGTGGCGGAGGTGAATATTTGATGCGGAGATGAATTAGACAACAGAGTCGCGAGCGAGGAGCGCGACGCCGATCGGTGCCGCGTCGGGGCCGAGCTTCGCGGCGACGATCTCGGTCGCTTCAAAACAGCGGAGAAACGCACGTCTCTTAACTTCGTGAATGATGGGATTGAGGATTAACGGCCCCGCGTCCATAACACCGCCGCCGAGCACTATCCTCTCGATATTCAATAGGTTGATGACGGTCGCGACGCCGGTACCGATATATTTTCCGGTGCGCTCGATCATCATCAATGCGAAGTCGTCGCCTTCGTTTGCGGCGTGGGCAACGTCGTCGGCGGTGAAGTTTTTATTCAGTCCGAGGCGCGAAAGAGACGAGGTGGAGTCGCGATTCAGACGTTCGCGCGCGCGGCGTACGATGCTCGGTGCTGACGCGACAGTTTCCAAACAACCGGTGTTACCGCAAACACATTCGAGGCCTTCAGTGTCGATCGTGATGTGACCGACTTCTCCGGCAAAACCCGAGGCACCGGTCCACAGCTTGCCGTCAAGGATGATCGCGCCGCCAATGCCTTTTCCGATCATCATGTAAAAGAGATTATGGCTGCCGACGCCGGCGCCGGCTTTGAATTCTCCATAAGCCTCGGCGTTTGCGTCGTTTTCAATCTCGACGCGCAGGCCAGTCGCGCGGGTCAGTTCACTGTGAAGATTCTCGACCAGGGTCGACGGAAGGTCGCGTGGCGCGACGACGCGATCCTTTTGGCGATTCACCAGGCCGGGGACGGCGACGCCGATTGCGGCAACATTTTCGCTCGACGAACGCAGTAGGCGCGCAAGCTCCGCCAACTGACCAACCATGTTGGCCTGGGTGATGTCGGCGTCCTGGCGTTCGATTATCTGGCCCTCGTTATCAACCAGAGCCGCACGCGCATGGGAGCCTGATACATTGATTCCGATGAAGTTTGGTCCCGGAGCGTTCATTGCAATTAGTCTGGTCTGGGGCTGTTGCAGTTGCGTTGCACGAAGAATAGACGAGGGTCTCAGGGCTGTCAAACAGGTGGTTCTGAGAGTAGAATTAGGCTGCGCGAACTTGGAGCTTTGTACTTTGTACTTTGTTCGATAGTTGCACTCCGATTTCAAGTCGTGCGTTGAACATGCGAACAAAGTACAAAGCTCGAAGTACTAAGTTCTAAGCAACAAAAGTACCTGTGCAAATAAGAACTATCCTTCTTCCAACGGATTTTAGTGAATGTGGGAACTACGCCCTCTCATACGCGGCGTCGCTGGCGCGGACTTTTCGCGCCTCGATCATTTGCATAAACGTGATCGAACCGATCGTCCCCACGGTCGGCTACACGGGAATGGCGGAACCGTTGCCGATTGCCGACATCGCCGAACAACTCGAAGATTCCGCCGAGCGTGAGTTGCCGAAGATCGCGGGGTGCGACGAATGCGCGGGCCTCGACATCGAGGAGCTCGTTGTTCACGGTGAAGCTGCCTCCGAGATCGTGCGCGTTGCGAAAGAACGTGAAGTTGACCTGATTGTGATTGCGTCGCATGGCCGGACGGGTTTAGGCCGAATTCTTTTCGGTTCGACGGCCGAATCAGTGGTGCGACATGCCTCATGTCCTGTGCTGGTGGTGAAACCGCCCCAGGAAGAAGCACAAGAGAGTAGTCAATAACGAGCCCTCCAGTTTATTCTTGTCGCCGCCAGCAGCGCTGGCACACGGATCAATCCCGGATCTTGCATGCACCTCGACTTCCTTAATCAACTGCTGCTCCAGTACGGCGTGTACGCAGTTCTTATCCTGGTGATGATCGAGGGCGATATCACGCTGCTGATCGCCGGAGTGTTGGCGCACAGCGGGTTCTTCGGGGATTACAGTTTTGCCCAAGTCTTGCTCTGGGGAACCATCGGCGGGTGCGTCAGCGATAACCTCGCCTACTTCGCCGGCCGCGCATTCTGCGAAGGCGTTAGAGAACTCCGGTTTTACCGCGCCGCGAAGCCACGCCTCGAACGACTCACAAACAAATTCGGACCGCTCTCCATTTTTCTTTCGAAGTACATTTATGGCTTGCGCTGGGCGGCGTGCGTCTTCTACGGAGTCGGGCGAATGCCGTATCTCCGGTTCCTGCTGCTCTCGTTCGCGAGCTGTTTCATGTGGGTGTTTGTGCTTTCCGGCGCCGGATATTTTTTCAGCGGCGCTGTCATGGGATTAATCGGCGACTTCCAGCGTCTCGGAAAAGTATTGCTGGTGATCGTGGTAATCGGGATCGTCGGATTTTATCTCGCGGAACGATTCTGGATCTCGCCGAAAGTCGAGGAAGCGAATCCGGAACGCTTGCAGGAACTTGAACACGCGGCGACAGAAAAGCTACAGGATTTGCGAGAAGAGATTCAGGAACATATTCCGTTCAAACAGCATCGCGGCGAGCATAAAGAACGTAAAAGCGATGGCGATTGATTTTGTCTTTGAGCTTTGTGCTTAGTTATTGGTACTTTGTAGTGTTCTCAAACAAAGTAGTACCGCTTTACGGTCTAATACCATTTTCAAGTTGGCGAAACGATGATAATTGAGTCTACAGCCCCGCCCCGCGTGGACCTGGCGGGGGGAACGATCGACATCTGGCCTCTTTACCTTTTCCATCCGGGCGCGACCACAGTCAATTTCGCACTTTCACTCTACGCTCGCTGCCGCATCGAGACACGCGACGACGGACGCATCGTGCTCGAATCGCGCGACCGGAAAGTCGCGTTCGAAACTGAGCTTTCAGCGATTGAAGACTTGTTGCAGGAAGAGCGTCTCGAACTGGTCTCGAAACTCGTGCACTTCTTCAAACCGACTACAGGGTTTCACCTGGTTGTCGACAGCAACGTGCCGGCTGGAGCCGGACTCGGCGGTTCGTCGGCGCTGGCGATTGCGTGCATTGGAGCTTTGAATCGACTCGTCGGGAATCGTTACGATGAGCGGAAGTTCATCACGATTGCCGCGAATGTCGAATCGACAGTGATCAAGGTGCCGGCCGGTTTTCAGGATTACTTTCCGCCGATGTATGGCTCAGTGTCTTGTGTGCATTTTCGTGCTGACGGAATGGAACGCGAGGCGCTCGACGTAAATATTGACGAACTCGAACGTCGTATTGCGATCTGTTACACCGGCGAGCCGAGGCTTTCCGGGATCAATAACTGGGAGATCTACAAGCGTCATATCGATGGCGACGCGGAGTTGTTTGAACTTTTCGACGGCATTCGCGATTCCGCGCGCAACATTCGTGAGGCGTTGCTCGCGGACGATTGGGGCAAAGTCGCCGAAGTGATGAAGAACGCTTATCCGAACCGGAAACGCCTGGCGCCGACGATCACCACGCCGCAGATGGACATGCTGGTGGCGAAAGCGCTTGAAAATGGGGCGGAGGCGGCGAAGGTGTGTGGCGCAGGTGGCGGCGGTTGCATCGCATTTTTGTGCGCACCGGGAAGACGTGCGGACGTCGAGGCGGCGTTAGCTAGCGAAGAAGGCGCTGAAGTTTTGGACTGGAAAGTCGCACGCGAAGGGTTAACAGTTACCGAGACCTTTTAACCACAAAAGGCACAAGAAACACAAAAGGCACAAGAGACTTAAAGGGAAAAGGAGCCTTAGGGGCCTGGAGGCTTAAGAGGCCTGGAGACTTAAGAGGGCCTGGAGACTTAAGAGGGCCTGGAGACTTAAGGAGCAGAAAGGATCGAAAGAGAGTTCAGCGCCTGGAAGGTTCAGAGCTAGAAAACTCTTTGGGTCATTCTTTCTCCCGATCTTTTTTTTGTGCCTCTTGTGCTTTTTGTGCCTCTTGTCGCTAACCTCTTGTCGCTAACCACCCTCGGATCTTCGTTTCGCCGCCGCCGAAAGAGCTGCCAAGCGCGCCACTTTTTGTTCGAACGTCTCACCCGGAACTGGCCCGGTATCGACGACATCACCATAAGTCGAACGCTTCATCAACGTACGATCCGCAGCGCCGGTGGGTTTGTGTGTGTCTACTGAAGTGGCTGGAGCTGGAGCAGGAGCAGCTGCCGGCGCGGTTTCCCTGGCAGCCGGCGCAGTTTCCGTCGCAGCTGGCGCTGCTGGAACTTCTGCAACCGGAGCAGCAGTAGGCGCAGTTACAACAGGCTCTGGTCCGCCGCCTTCTTCCGCCCGTTGCTTGGCCGCAGCGGACACCGCTCTAAGTCGCGCCACCTTCTGTTCGAAGGTCTCACCGGGAACTGGTCCAGTGTCGGTCACACCAGCATACGTGGAACGCTTGAATAACTGTCGATTCGGATTCTGTCCCAGCGTTTTGTGTCCGCCGGGTTTCGCGGCCGCTGGTGCTGCGGGCGTTGCGGGTTTTGCTGCGGCTGGTGCGGCTGCCTTCGGCGCAGGGGTCGCAGCTGTCGCAGCAGGCGCAGCGGGTTTCGCGGCTGGTTTGGCTGCAGGCGCGGCATGACCGTGACCACTAACCTCGGTCTCGACCATCACATAAACGCCGCGCTCATTCTTCTTAATCACCGGGAGCGTCCCACCCGCTGCCTGCAACAATGCGGTCAACTCCGCTTCAACAAACCTGACCTGTTTGTTTGGATCGCGAACGTGGCCCAATGGCGGACCCATGTAAAGCGTCCCGCACGTCTGGCATTTGGAAAGGACGTCATCGCCACGCAGGTGAACCTCAGAGGGCTCTCCCGCGGTCCGCAACTGCTTCAAGTGGCCGTTGCACAGTTTTCCCTTTTCGTTCTTCTGGTTGCAAACCGTCTGTGCATTTACGATCCGTTTGGGGACGGGGGCAGACGTGGTCGCCGCGGAATCCAGCTTGCCCGTTGTGGTGTCGGTAGCTGCCATAGTTTGAAGCGAATCTTAGAAATCACAAATGAACATTGTCAAATGATATTCTCGCGGCAATGCTCGAAAACCTTAGCGGCAAACTTTGGCGGCTTCTACCTGGGCGGCTGCGTCGCTGGAGTATGCGCGCCACGCACGCGCGATTCACCGTCACTGCCGGCGCGATAGTCTTCAATGAATCGGGGCAGGTGTTGCTGCTGAAACATCGTTTTCGCGCGGGCAGCGGGTGGGGTTTGCCCGGCGGATTTCTCGAAGCGGGTGAGCAACCGCTCGACGCTCTGCGTCGCGAGTTGCGCGAGGAAATCGGAATGGAGATTAGAGACGTGGAAGTTTTCGCCGCGCGATCGTTTCGCAAACCACGGCAGGTAGAAGTGCTGTTTCGTTGCCGTCCAAACGGATCGCCGCAGCCGCGAAACATGGAGATCGAACTCGCCGAATGGTTTTCTGTGAACTCTCTGCCGCAAGGTTTGCCAAAAGATCAACGACGTTTCATCGAACGCGCCGCAGCCGATGGAGCAAAAGGACATGATTGATGTATGCTCTGCGCGCTATTGCGGGCCGGTACTTTGTGCTTTGTTCTTTGTACTTGGTTGGTGAATCCGTGTTTCAAACAGAGCACAAAGAACCAAGCACACAACAGGAGAACCAAATGGTCGAGCTGATTCCATCACCAGATTCGGTAATGCAGATTTTGCAAAAGACGGGAGCGTTTCGGGAGGGCCACTTCATTTATCCAAACGGAAAGCATTCACCTCACTACTTTCAAATGCCTCTGGCGTTTCGTTACTACGACACCGCCCGCGTGCTTGCCGTGGCGCTGAGCCGGAAGTTCAGGCTCGAAAAGGACATCTCCAGTCAACTGCCGAAGATCGCCGTGATTAGCCCGAGCTCAGGCGGGATTCCCGTCGCGTTTGGCGTGCGCGACGCGCTCAACTCGGAGCAGATCTACTGGGCTGAACAGGAACAGGGTCAACGCATGTTTCGGCAGTATGTGAACCAGGGTGAAGTGAACCCGTGCATCATCGTTGACGATATCATTCGCAGCGGCAGGGCAATCGAAGAAACAGTGACGTTAGTTAAGTCACTTGGAGCGCGAATCATAGGCTGTGGCGCGATCGTTCGATTCGAGTCTGCGCCGACGGAGATCGAGGGCGTGGAGATCAAGTCTCTGGTCAATTACGATGCGAAGATCTACGACAAAGCTGATGATTGTGTGGAATGTAAGGATGCGGTAAGCGCAGAGACAGTTAGATTCTAGGAACTTGTACTTTGTACTTCGTACTTCGAGCTTTGTGCTTTGGCCAGGAACAAGTACCAAGCACAAAGCTCAGATTTCATGACGGTTGGAGAGCGCTTTGTCCATCGTCACTTCATCAACGTACTCGAGATCGCTTCCCACCGGCATACCCATCGCGATCCGGGTCACGCGGATACCCAGCGGTTTCAGTAACCGACTGATGTAGTTTGCCGTCGCTTCACCTTCCGTCGTCGGATTCGTAGCAAGTATCACTTCCGTCACCGCCACACCGTCATTGTTTTCCGGTTTCAGCCGCGGCAACAGATTCGCAAGGTGCAACTCGCTTGGGCCAATGTGACGAATCGGCGACAGGCTGCCGTGCAGCACGTGATAAACGCCTTTGAAGCTGCGCGTTTTTTCCACCGCCACGAGACTGTGAGGCTCTTCGACGACGCAAATTACCGAATGATCTCGCGTCGGCGACGAACAAAAGCGGCAAGGATCGACTTCCGTGAGGTTGTTGCAGATCGAACAGAGCACGATGCGCTGTTTGACGTCCCTGATCGCCGCGATCAGCCGTTCGAGATCGGGTTCAGGCGTCCGCATCAGGTAAAACGCCAGACGCTGCGCAGACTTCTGCCCAATGCTCGGCAACCGCTTTAATTCGTCGATAAGTTTAGTTACGGGTTCGGCGTACTCTAACATTCGCTTTGTACTTTGTGCTTAGTACTTTGTACTTTGTTGTGCCCTTTCGCTTGCGAACAAATCACAAAGCTCCAAGCACAAAGCTCACGAGGTGGGCATAGAAACGGAGTCTTAACCCAACAGACCACCGAGTCCCGGCGGCAACATTCCACCCAACTTCCCTTTCATCGCTTCCTGCACTTTGCGGTTGCCTTCGTTCACCGCAGCCAGGATCATGTCTTGGAGCATCTCGACGTCGCCGTCCTTCACCGCTTCGGGATCGATCTTCAACGCCGTTATTTCATGATTGCCTTTCATCTCCACGGTGACCACGCCACCGCCCGCTGAAGCTTCGACGCGCAGTTCCTCCATCTCCTTTTGCATCTTCTCCTGCATCACTTGCGCCTGCTTCATCATCTGCTGAATATTCAAACCGCCTGGGAATTTCATTGCGTAACACCTCTTCGACAAATTGGCTGCTAAACTGTGGTCATCATCGTATCCGTCAATACAGCCGGAATGCAATACAATGACCCGCCGATGAGCAAACCAATCACAGATCAAACTCTACAAGCGAGTATCAACCTCTATTACGACCTCCAGCCTGCCTCAAACTCACCCGCGCCGTTATTGCTTGCGCTGCACGGTTACGGCGCGTTCAAAGAACAGATGATGCGCGAAGCGCAGCTAATGGCGCCTGACGGTTTCGCCGTTGCCTCGTTGCAGGCTTTTCACCAGCATATAAAAGAACCACGGCAACCGGGTGGTCCACCGCGTTATGGATTCGGGTGGTTAACCAACTATCGCAGCGACGAGTCAGTCACGATCCATCATCAGGCGTTGCTCGACTTGATCGACAAATTAACGCGTGAAGGAATCGTAGATCAATCGCAAGTGTTTCTGTTGGGCTTCTCGCAATCGTGCGCGTTGAACTACCGGTTTGCGTTCACTTATCCACAACATTTGCGGGGCGTCGTGGGGATCTGCGGCGGCATTCCCGGTGATTGGGAAACGAGTACGGTCTATCGCCAGTCGCCGGTCGATGTGTTTCACCTAACAGGGACGGAGGATGAGTTCTATCCGCCGTCGCGCGTCGCAGATTATGAAAAACAATTGGGAACGCGCGCGCAATCAGTGGTGTCTAAGAGTTACCAGGCCGCGCACGAGATCGTTCCAGAGATGCGCAGCGACGTGAAGCAGTGGTTGGCCCGACATGCAGCTCTATAACCTTCTTAGACTTCAACTCGCCTTGATTTTCGTGATCGCACTCGTGGCTGGGAGCGCCTGCGAGACGCGATATGAAGAACTAACGTTGAATCAGGGACCAGCCGTACCTCAGAGTCCCAAGATCAAACCGCTTCCGGACAACGCAACTCCACAACTCAAACAAATGCTCGAAGGCGCCATCGCGCAGGCTGGCGTGACGACCGGATATGACCCAGCATACGTCGCGCTCGACTATCCGAACGGAGACGTGCCGGAAAAAACCGGCGTCTGTTCCGACGTCGTCGTGCGCGCGTTTCGCAAAGCCGGGATCGACCTTCAAAAAGAAGTTCACGAAGACATGAAGGCATCGCGCACTGAGTATCCGACGAAGTGGGGTGCGAATGCGCCCGACAAGAACATCGATCACCGCCGTGTACTGAACCTGATGAAATACTTCGAGCGCCGCGGCAAATCGTTGCCGATCAGCAATGCCGCCGCTGATTATCAGCCGGGCGATGTCGTAGCGTGGGAGTTAAGTAACGGTATCGACCACATCGGCATTGTCACAAACATGCTTTCCGACTCCGACGATCGGCTTTTGATCGTCCACAACATCGGCGCCGGCACACGCATCGAAGACGTCGTCTTTGCCTGGACCATCAAAGGCCACTATCGCTTCTTCTAAATCCGTGTTCTTCAGACATCTGTGGTTCAAAACCTTGGCGCGTTACTCACAAGCGTGATATACAAGCGCGCGCTTTGACCTCTCCAAACGTTTCCGAACTCGAGCGCGACGTTGAGGCGCGTAGCGGCGTCCTGAAGAAAGAGCTCGGCCTTTTTGATCTAGTTCTTTCGCAGGTCGTTTTTGTGGTCGGCACGTTCTGGGTGGGTTGGGCCGCAAGGTTAGGTAACGAGCAAAACGTTTTTTGGATCCTGGCCATAGTAACGTTCTACCTGCCTCTTGCCGCCGTCGTAATCTTCCTTATCCGCCTCATGCCACTGGAGGGCGGTCTTTACCAATGGACCAAACTCGCCTTCAACGAATTCGTCGCTTTCATGGTGGGTTGGAACCTATGGGTCTTTGCCATCTCAATTCTCGCGGGCATCGGCTTGGTTGTTACAACCAATATCTCCTACTCGATTGGGCCAACAGCCGTCTGGATGAAAGATCACAGAACGATGATCATAACGATCAGTTTTATTCTGGTGATCGGCATGGTCGTGGCAGCAATGCGCGGTCTGGCTCTCGGCAAATGGATCCACAACGTCGGCGCCATCGTGCACCTCTTGACGTTTGGCATTTTAATTTTGCTGCCAATCATCGCGTTCTCAGCGGCAACCGGAGCAGAATACCAGCCTTTTGCAATACAGTTTCCGACCTTTTCTGAGTACAACATCAATGTCGCCAGCAAGCTCGCGCTCGGCGCTCTCACAGGTTTCGAATACATCGCGATCCTCGCGGGCGAAACACGTTCACCGGCGCGAAACATCGGCCGCTCCGTAGTTATTGCATCGCCGATCATCGCCCTCATGTTCATCCTTGGCACAAGTTCCGTGCTCGCATTTGTGGGGCGCGATGAAGCCGATGTGATTGGACCGATCCCGCAGGTGCTTTCTATCGGATTTCGCTCCCTTGGCTGGGTTGGAACAATCGGGTCGATCGCAATTCTCGGTATCACCGTCAGATCGATCGCCCTGATGAGTATTTACTTTGCAGGGAACACGCGTTTGCCGATGGTTGCGGGCTGGGACCGCTTATTGCCGGCATGGTTTAGTCGACTGCATCCCAAATACAAGACCCCCGTCAACTCGATTCTATTTGTCGGCGCAGTGACGATGGTGCTCGCTGGGCTTAGCCTGGCCGGTGTGCAAGCGCATGAAGCGTTTCAATTGATCGACAATGCAGGGGGAGTGTTTTACGCTCTGACGTATCTGGTGCTGTTCGCGATACCGATATTTGGCATGAAAGCGCTCGGAGTTAAATCGCCGTGGTGGCTCAAGATCGCGTGTGCGTCGGGCTTCATTGTCACTTTGATCTATATTCGTTTCGCAATCGTTCCGATTACTGAAGTCGGAAGTCTCCAGTCGTTCGCGCTAAAGATTGCCGGTACCGTGCTGATCGCAAATGCGATCGGCGTCACAATCTATGTCTTCGGAAAGAGAAAGCAAGACACTCGCAGTAATTAACTCTTCCCAGCTCGTGACGCTCGCTGGACCAGCACGCCCGCGCATCGGTCCGGAGATGCGGGAGCTTGGAATTATTACAGACGGGGCATTAGTCATTCGCGATGGGTTAATTGAGAACGTTGGAACTTCAACACAGATCAAAGCCCGAATTGATGACGATACGTTAATTGTGGATGCCGGCGGGCGTGTTGTGTTACCCGGGTTTGTGGATGCGCACACGCATCCAGTCTTCGCCGGTACGCGCGCGGGCGAGTTTGAAGAACGCAGCGCCGGAGCTACCTACCAACAAATCGCCGCTCGCGGCGGCGGTATTCAATCAACGGTCAATCAAACACGCGCGGCGTCACTCGACCAGCTCGTTTCCGCCGGGCGGCGTTACGCCGCGTGGTTTCTCCGCGGCGGCACGACGACAGTCGAAGCGAAGTCGGGCTACGGCTTATCGCTGGAAGACGAGATCAAGGTTCTGCGGGCAATCAAGAAGCTCGACGACGAGACACCGCTTCGTTATGCGCCCACATTTCTAGGCGCGCACACCATTCCTAAAGAGTATGAGGCGAGGCGTGATGAATACATCGCGCTCGTCATCGACGAAATGCTGCCGCAAGTCGCTCGCGAGAAACTTGCCGAATTCGCCGACGTGTTCTGCGAAAAGAACGTGTTCACGACTGACGAGTCGTGGAAGATACTTTCCGCTGCGCGTTGTCACGGGCTCGGTTTGCGCATGCACGCGGACCAGCTTTCCCTCTCGGGCGGCGCAAAACTCGCTGCCGAGTTAGGAACTCTCACCGCCGATCACCTTGAACATACTGACGCCGAGGGCATCGCCGCGCTGAAGTCCGCGGGCGTGCAGCCGGTTCTGCTTCCAGGATCTGTTTACGCGTTAGGGTCGTCTCGTTATCCCGCCGCGCGCGAGATGATTGAGGCTGGTTTGGCTGTCGTGCTGGCTACTGATTTCAATCCCGGTTCGTCGCCGACTCCTTCAATGACAATGATCCTCTCGCTCGCCGCGACGCACATGAAGATGACGCCGGCGGAGTCGATCACCGCGGCGACGATCAATGCCGCTTACAGTTTGAATCGCGGCGCACAAATCGGTTCGCTGGAGCCAGGAAAGATAGCGGACGTGGTGATTCACGACTGCGGCGATTATCGCGAGCTTGCATACTTCTTCGGCATCGAACACGCCTGGCAAGTTTACTGCTCCGGCAACCTTGCATTCGAAAGGCTCACTTAAAAGAGCGCGTTACAAAAACCGGTTGACGCTCAACTCAGTTGTATTTTATGATTCGAGCAACACTGGAAAGGAGGTGATTCAAAAATTTATGAGTTCTTATCACAGTGAGGTGGCTGCGGCCTGACCTCTGAACCAGCTAACTCGTTAGGATTCTGGTTCGGTAGTCTCACTGCATAGTGCTCCTCCTTTCTGGAAGCTGCACACACAGTCAGCCTCAGGCCAATCCCAACAGTTCACCGAAGCCGTCCACGGTTTACGTCGTGGACGGCTTTTTTATGTGTGGAGGTTCAGTTTGCCGGTTTAGGCGAAGGAGACGGCGACGCTTTGGGCGTTGGTGAGGCGGCCGGCTCTTGTTGCTCCGAAGCAGGGATACGTGACGGATCCGGGGAGTCAGGCGACGAATGCAGATGGATTGCTTTCCACGCGGTGCCGACCCGTTTGAATACCAGCGTCATGCGCCCCGTGGCGGTTTCCGGAGTGCCTTTGTAGATTTGCGTCTGCGTCCAGAGGCAGGTCACAATCGCACCGTCGCGTCCGAGCATGTGGACTGCTTTATCCCGCACGACCAGCTTCGCGTCTTTTATCTGCGGGTACGAACTTTCTCGGTTCTTCCGAACCTGGTCCCAACCTTTCGTGGCGGTTCCGTTGTAGTTGAAAAGGTTGAGTTGCGGATTGTTCCAGTAAACGCTCATCACCTCATTCACATTTGCATGCTCGATCCCGGCGACCAATTTGTCGAACGCGGCAAGCACTGCCTGCGCATCTGACTGTGGCGCCGCCGGTGTCGCAGGCTTTGTTTGAGCGTGAACCACGGATGAAAAACAAGATAGAACCAGGATTAGAAGAATCCGCGTTTTCATGAATCTCTCCTTCATTGAAAGGGAATACCACTTCTCAACCGTTGCACGGAAGCATCACGTCCAAGCACGACGAAGATCTCAAACATCGATGGACCAACAGCCTGTCCGGTCAACATCGTGCGCGAGCCATTGATCAGCAAGCCCGCCTTCACACCAGCTTCATCCGCAAAGGCTCGCAACGCCGCTTCCGCGGTCTCCACGTTGAACGGCTCCACGGTCTCGAGCTTGTCTGCCAGACCCGGTAACAGTTCGCGCAGCCGTGGCTCCTTGCGCAGGTTCTTGTTCACCGCCGACTCATCAAAATCGAAGTCGTCGGAAAAATACGCGCGACCCTGCTCGGAAAAATCTTTCAGCGTGAAGTAGCGCTGGCGAATCAGGTCGATCGTCTTCATGAACCAATCGCGATCGTCATCTTCATACTCCTCACGCCACAGCTTGTTTGCCCGCAACTCGGTCTTCACCATCGGTAACAACTCTTCGAGCGGCATCGTGCGGATGTACTCGGCGTTCATCCACAGGGCTTTGTCGTCTGTCCAGCGCCGAGGATCGTTCTCATGGAAGTTGAAGATCGAGTTCGCGCGTCCGATGCCTTCGAGTGAAAACGCCTCGACTAGCTCTTCTTTGCTGAGTAACTCTTTGCCCCCCGGCGGCGACCACCCGAGCAGCGCGAGAAAATTGCGAAACGCCGCGGGCACGAAACCACGGTCGCGATAAGTGGTCAGCGAAACCACTTCGCCATGCTTCCGCTTCGAGAGTTTGCCTTTGTTTGGCGCAAGAATCAGCGGCAGGTGAGCAAACCGTGGCACCTCCGTTCCTAATGCCTCATAAAGCAGGATCTGCTTGTGTGTGTTGGTGAGATGGTCCTGTCCACGGATTACGTGTGTGATGCCCATCTCGATGTCGTCGATCACGACCGAAAGATTGTAAAGCGGATGACCGTCTGAACGCAGCAACACGAGATCTTCGATCTCGGAATGGCTACGCTCCTGTGGTCCATAGACGACGTCGTCAAACTTCGTCTGACCCTCAACCGCTACTTTCAAACGCACTACAAACGGTTCCCCGGCGGCCGCACGTCGATCGGATTCTTCTTTCGGGAGGTCGCGAAACGGATTACTGCGCGGATCGACTCCTTCAAGCGTCTGCGCACGCGCGCGTTCGGCGATCTCCTGTTTCACCTGGTTGTCGTCACGCTGCTCTTTCGGTGTGAAATCGCGGTAAGCCTTGCCCTCCTCGAGGAGACGGTTCGCGGCAGCGCGATGTTGCGGCGCGTTGTTCGACTGGAAGACGAGATCCTCGTCGTAATCGAGGCCGAGCCACTCGAGTCCGTCGATGATCGAGCGGGTCGACTCGTCGGTCGAGCGTTGCAGATCGGTGTCTTCGATACGCAAAAGAAACTTGCCGCCGGACTTGCGAGCAAAGAGCCAGTTGAAGAGTGCGGAACGGGCGGCGCCGATGTGCAGGTAACCAGTGGGTGATGGTGCGAAGCGAACGCGGACAGTCATGGCAATAAAAAAGTAGTCAGTAGCTTACTGGCTACCGACTACTGACCAAATCTGGCGGAGATGACAGGATTCGAACCTGTGAAGGGCTTTTGACCCTTAACGGTTTAGCAAACCGCCGCCTTCAGCCACTCGGCCACATCTCCGTGCCTAATCAGGCGAAGTCCAATTCTAGTCGGGAGCAACGGATTGTCAAGGAATCGCTTTAGTTGGTGTGTCTTAATTTCCTCTCAGCGTACCTCCGGTCCTGCGCGGCTCTGCGGTTCATTTGGTTTTGCGCTTCTTTTACCGCAGAGTCACTAGTTCCCTGAATCGCGTCAGAGTTAGCCAACCAGTCGCGCACTTCTCGAACAATCTTTGAGGCACACGGGTCGGAAGGTTCAACGAGGCGATAGTGAATCCACTTGCCCTCGCGCCGTGTGGTGACCAACCCGGCGCGCCTTAGATAAGCAAGATGACGCGACACTTTGGGCTGGCTTGTTTTCAATCTCTCGACGCACGAGCAAACGCAGACTTCCTCGTCACCCAGAAGGTTAATTAGTCGCAGGCGTGTGGGGTCGGCCAGGGCCTTGAAGAGTAATTCGATACTGAATTTCTTTTTGCGCACTCGGCAGCCTGCATCTTCACGGGTCTCAGTGTCGTATTAGACATTGGCTTAGACATTGGCTAAACGATCAGGGCTGAAGACGAGTTCCTAAAGCAAACTTTCTAGTTGACAACTTAGCTTTTACAGAGTACTTTGCAATACCAAGCACATCGAGTGTTATGAAAGCGAAAAATGGCTTGCGTAGCAAAAACCCGCGATTGGAGTACAATGCGCCCACAATGAGTCTTCTCGAGAGTATTAACTCGCCCGCTGACCTGCGCGCCTTACCAGTTGAACAACTTAGGGCTGTTTCCGACGAGATTCGCAATTACATTCTCGAAACCATGTCTCGCGTTGGCGGGCATACCGGAGCATCACTTGGCGCGGTCGAACTTGCTGTCGCGTTGCACTATGCCTTCGACACACCCCACGACCGTCTCGTTTGGGACGTGGGTCACCAGGCTTACGCGCACAAGATCCTGACCGGGCGCCGCGAGCAGTTGCCGACGATCAAACAGTACGGCGGTATCAGCGGCTTCCTCCGGCGTGACGAATCTCCGTACGACACATTCGGCGCGGGTCACGCTTCGACGTCTCTTTCAGCGGCGCTCGGCATGGCCATCGCGCGCGATCGCAAAGGTGAAGACCATCACGTCGTCGCTCTAATCGGCGACGCATCGCTCGCGGGCGGCATGGCGATGGAAGCGATAAACCAGGCGGGCCATTTGAAGAGCCGTCTCATTGTGATCCTGAACGACAACGAGATGTCGATCGCGCCCGCGGTCGGCGCGTTGACCGGCTACTTGAATCGCATTCGCGGCGCACACGGTTACCATCGATTCAAAGACGAGGTTGAAGAGAAGCTACTGGCGATTCCGTCCGTCGGCGAGCGTTTGCATCATGCGGCGAAGACGATGAAGGACATGCTTGCCGCGGCTGTCCTGCCAGGCGCGCTAGTTAGCGAACTCGGTTTCAAATACATCGGTTACGTCGACGGCCATAACCCGCGCGCACTCGTCGCTGCACTAAACGAAGCCAAGCAGATCAAAGATGGTCCAGTAATCGTTCACGCGTTGACCACAAAAGGAAAAGGGTTCCCGCAGGAGGAGCCTGATTACTATCGCTGGCATGCAACTGGGCCATTCGATCTCGCAACCGGCAAACCGGTGACGAGTTCTGCCAAAGTTCCTACCTACACGAAGGTTTTTGGCGACACGCTGGCGCAGTTGATGGAAAAAGATCCGAAGGTGGTCGCTTTGACGGCCGCGATGCCCGATGGAACCGGAGTTTGCACGCCGCTCGAGAAGTTTCCCGAACGTTCTTTCGACGTTGGAATCGCCGAACAACACTGCGTCACTTTCGCGGCGGGCATGTCGTGTGAAGGTCTGAAACCTGTTTGCGCGATCTACTCGACGTTCCTGCAACGCGGATTCGATCAGTTGATCCATGACGTTTGCATTCAGGATCTGAACGTCAAATTCTGTTTGGATCGGGGCGGGATTGCCGGGGGCGATGGACAAACACATCACGGGCTGCTCGACATCGCTTACCTTCGCGCGGTCCCGAATATCATCGTGATGGCGCCGAAAGACGAAGGCGAGATGCGCGACATGCTCTACACGATGCTGGAGCACACGGGTCCGGCTGCGATGCGTTACCCGCGCGGGAACGGAATCGGCGCAGACATTACGCGTGAGCCTGAGCTGCTCGAGATCGGCAAGGGTGAAATTTTGCGGGACGGCGGAGAGGTTGCGATCGTTGCTTATGGAGCGATGGTCCATCCGTCACTTGCGGCGGCGGAACAGTTGGCGAAAGAACGGATCGAAACGACCGTCGTCAATGCCCGTTTTGTGAAACCGCTCGATGCGCCGCTTTTGCTCGCACTGGCTCGAACCAAGCGGCTGATAGTTACGGTCGAAGAAGCTTACCTCGCCGGTGGTTTCGGCTCGGCGGTGCTCGAGCTGTTGGAAGAAAACGGACTTCAGGACAAAGTTCGTGTCGTTCGCATGGGTATTCCGGACCGGCTGATCACTCATGGCGATGCAAAGTTGTTGCTCGCGAAGTACGGACTGGATGCGGACGGAATTTATAGTCGCGTGAAAGACAGCATCGAAGTTTTGGACGATCGGCGCACCAAATCTCGACGCGTCGTGAGCTAAACTAGGCGTTGTTTCATAACACAACGCGTCGTTTTCGTGCACCAAATCGTTTCTTTTGTCTCTCCTCTGAGCAACCTCAGCGCCGTTTCCCGCGAAAAACCTGTGTAACATAAGCAGTTAGCGCGTGGCCTCGTGATTGCAACGACTCAAAGGTAACTCCCGGCCAGGTTTAAGTCCCTGACGCATTGAACGATGAAGGAAGAATTATTCGAGAATCCCGTGGAACTCCGTACATCGGTCCCTACACCTCATTTTGAAGACCGGCGATCCGTGTTGCGGGCGCAGCGCGTCGTGCCGCTGACCGAGATCCGCAAAAAGATGAGGCTCCGGAGATTGTGGTTTTTTAGTGGTGCGTTTGCGATTGCAATGATGCTGGGTGCCGCTTCGGCGCTAGTTGCTGTGCGCGTAAAACGTATTGCGGTGAACAGTGCAAATACCCAAATCGCCGAACCGGAAACCGCAACAACGACGGCAACACAGTTGCCGACAATTGAGGAAGCTGCAATCGGCGATTCTGGGGAGCAAATAGCTGATTCCACGCCAATCGAAGAAGCGCCGGTGCAGCGACCGGCTCCAAAACGGCATGAACCGTTGGCTCAACGGCCTCGAATTGTCAATTCGCATCGTGAAAATCGGAGCCTCGTGGAGCCCAGTGAAGAGGAACAGCTCGAACAGATTCGCG
>Ga0209485_1000151_pt1 | contig 22871 bp, 21 predicted proteins | sample NCAS100_FD_187516 | JGI IMG/M metagenome (GOLD analysis project Ga0209485, IMG submission 187516) | Agricultural soil microbial communities from Utah to study Nitrogen management - NC AS100 (SPAdes) (version 2) | ecosystem: Environmental > Terrestrial > Soil > Agricultural land | place: USA... | reverse complement strand
CGGCAAGCTTGCGCTCCAGCAGCTCGGCTCGCTCCCGGTGCCGTGCAATAAATTCCCCGGCGATCCGCGCCGTCTCCGCGTCGCCGATACCTTCCGCCAGCGCCCCGCGCCGGGAAGCGTCGTCGAGCTGCCGCCGTTCGGCCGCAAGCTCCCGCTCGGTGACGACCCGGGCCTCCCGGCTCACCGCGAGCGCGGTCTTGAACTCGATCATGGCATCGTGCAGCCGGGAGGCCTGGGCTCGCCGGTCATCGGAAAGTCCCTGACGGGACAGCAGGTTGTCGAGCCGGGCGCGCAATTCGTCGAGACCCATCGGGCCATGAGGGCAGGTGAGGTCGAATGTTACTGCGCCGATGTATCTTTGGGAATCACAGCGGGAGTCTCGAACCCAAGGAGCGCTTTGCCCATGTCACCCGCACGCCGCGCGCTCGTGGCTTCCCTGATCGCCCTGCCGGTGCTCGGAGGATGCGACGCGAAGAACTCCGGCGGTTACGGCTGCGGAATCTCCGCGGTCGCGGGACAGAGCCTCCTGCTGGAGGAATTCACCCGCCCGGGCAAGACCCTCTCGGTTCCCCCCGGCAACATTCCCGGAACCCTCCCGGTCCGCGTCGCGCTCGGCCCGGCCCTCCGCGCCGTCGCGGGGCGAGCCGATTCGTTCGTGGTCATCGGCATCGAAGGCGCCCTGCCGGCAACACCGGCGGTGGACTGGGGCATTCTGATCGTGAGCCCCGCGGGGACCGTCCAGGGTGTCCTGCTCTACCAGGGCGATCCGATCCAGGGCTCGCCCCGCATCGGGACCATCAACGCGGGCGAGCGCAACCTGCCGCTGGTCGGCCTCAGCACCGAGATCGCCAATTTCCAGGATGCCTCCTGCCCGGTCTTCCCTGATTCCCTGACCCGGTGAGCCGGCTGGGGCGCCGGGTCATTCATCTCGCCTCCGGGCGGGAGTGGCGCGGCGGACAGAACCAGGTGCTGCTCCTGGCTCGCGCGCTTGCCGCCCGGACTTCCGAGATCGAGCAGATCGTGGTCACCGGCCGGCGGTCACTGCTCGCCCGCCGTCTGGCAGCGGAAGGAGTGCCGGTTCGCGCGGTCGGGTGGCGCGCCGGTCTCTCACTCGCGGCCCTGGCCGGCACCATCCGGGAAGCGGTCCGCGGCCCCGCCCTGATTCATGCCCACGACGCCCACGCGCTCACCATCGCCGGCGTCGCCGGTATCCTGACCGGCACGCCCTACCTCGCCACCCGCCGGGTGGATTTCCCGCTCCGCCGCACGGCGCTCTGGCTCCGTGCCGAGCGGATCATCGCGATCAGCGAGGCGGTGCGCAGCGTGCTCCTCGCCGACGGGATTCCACCCGGACGCGTCGTTCGGGTGCACTCGGGCATCGACCTGGAAACGGTCCGACGCAGCCGGAGTGGCGATATTCGCGCACGGCTCGGGCTCCCCGAATCGGGGCCGCTCGCGGTCGCGGTCGGCGCCCTGGTCGGCCACAAGGATCACGCGACCCTGATCGACGCGGCGGCGGCGCTCCACCGGACCCGGCCCGAGCTGCACTGGGTCATTGCCGGGGAAGGACCGCTGCGCGGGGCGCTGGAAGACCGGATTGCCGCGCACGCCCTGGGGGACCGGGTCCATCTCCCCGGGCATGTTCCCGAGCCGCTCCGGCTGATTGCCGGCGCGGACGTGTTCGTGATGAGCTCGCGGGAAGAGGGACTGGGGACCTCGGTGCTGGATGCCATGGCGCTCGACGTCCCCATCGCGGCAACCCGGGCGGGCGGGATTCCCGAGATGCTGGACCGGGGAGCCGGACTCCTCTCACCTCCCGGTGACGCTGCCGCCCTGGCCGACTCGGTGGCGCGTATTCTCGACGACCAGGCGCTCCGTGCATCGCTGGTGGGCCAGGCCCAGAACCGGGTGGAAGAATTCAGCGCCACCGCGATGGCGGAAGGGGTGCTGGCCGTGTATCGTTCCATTGTGGAGACTGTTGACCTGAAATGATTTACGTCTGCATTCCGAGCCATGACGAAGGGCCCACCATCGGGCTCGTGCTCTGGAAGATCCGCAAGGTCTTCGAGGCCTTTCCGCGCGAGTATCAGATCCTGGTGGTGGACGACGGCTCCACCGACGAGACCGCCGAGATCCTCAAGCCGTACACCAACGTGCTGTCCCTCACCGTCATCCGGCACCCGACCCGGCTGGGGTACGCCCGATCGGTCGAAGAGCTGCTCGGCGCCGCACTCGACCGGACCGATCGCCCCAAGCGGGACAGCGCGGTGCTGATGCACGGCGATTTTGCGCATGGCCCGGAATTCCTGCCCGACTTCATCCGGCGGCTGGAGAGCGGAGCGGACATGGTGGTGGGTGAAGCGACCCTGGCCGGAGAGCCTTCCCGGGGTCGCCGGATGGTCCGCCGTTTCGCGCCGATGCTGCTGCGCCGCGCGGTGCGGGTGGAAGGCGTCAACGACATCGTGAGCGGGTTCGTCGCCTTCCGGCTCATGACGCTCCGCAATGCCCTGCGCGGGCCGGGAGCACTCCGGCTGGCTTCCGACGGGTGGGCCGCCAACGCCGAGCTGATCGGCCGCGCCGCACGCCATGCCCGCCGGATCGAAACCGTTCCGGTGATCGAGCGCCACGACCTCCGCCCCCGGGAGAGCCGGGTCGAGCCCTGGATCCAGGCGCGCCAGGTGTGGCGCGCCGCAGGCAGGATTCGCCTCGGACCGGCCCGCGCCGCGGAGGAGGTCGCGTCATGAACGGTCACCGCACCGTACTCGCCGCGCTCCTGGCACTCGCCGGACAGGCTCCGCCCGCGCCGGCCAGCTATCCGTTCGGGGTGGGCGAGCGGTTCGAGTACACGGCCAAGCTCGGGATGCTCTCGCTGGGAAGCGCGTCCATCCAGGTGGTGAGCATCGATACCCTTCGGGGCCAGCCGGTCTGGTACTTCCGGTTCGGGCTCTCGGGTGGCGGCGCCATTTTCAAGATCAACAGCACCCTCGAATCGTGGACCAGCGTGGAGGACTTCCATTCGCTGCGATTCCGCCGCGACAGCAAGGAGAACAGCAAGCGGTACTTCCGCGAATACGACATCTTTGCCGATTCGGGCTACTACCGTCAGAGCCAGGCGACCGCCACCACTCCGACCACCGCCGAGCCGCTCGACGACGCGTCCCTGCTCTACTTCATCCGGATCACCCCCCTGGTGGTCGGCAAGAGCTACCAGCTGGCCCGGCACTTCCAGCCCGAGGTCAACCCGATCGTGCTGACGGTGCTGAAGCGCGAATCCATCGAGCTGCCCGACGGAACCAGCGTGCCTGCCCTGGTGCTGAACCCGGTGGTCGGGAAGGAGAGCGGTCTCTTCAGCAAACGGGCGGATGCGCGCATCTGGATTACCGACGACCCGCGCCGGATTCCGGTGCAGATCCGTTCCCGGCAGCCGTGGGGTACCATCACCCTCCGGCTCGACAAGATGACCCCCGGTACCCCCGCTCGCTGACGTGAGCTATCGCGAAGCCGACGTCGCCCGGCTCCGCACCGTGCCCTTCACGGGCCGGCACAACAAGGTGGATCCCTCCGCGATGGCCGCCCCTCCGGGAAACGACCGGACCATCGGCGCGTTTCTCCAGAGCCTCCCCGACGTTCTCGCCGCCCGCGAGCTCCGCGCCGTCATCTCCCACGTGGCCGAGGCGGCCCGGGCCCGCAAGGGAGTGGTGCTGCTGCTCGGCGGACACGTGGTCAAAGTGGGGCTCGGCCCGCTGGTCTGCCGCTGGCTGGAACGGGGAGTGGTGAGTCACGTCGCGATGAACGGTGCCGCCGCGATTCACGATTTCGAGCTGGCGGCGTTCGGCGGAACCAGCGAGGACGTCGAAGCCGGGCTGGCCGACGGCAGCTTCGGGATGGTCGAGGAGACCGGTGCCGACATGAACGCCGCGATTCTCGCCGCGCAGGCCGCGAGCCGGGGCATGGGCGAGGGGCTGGCCTCGGCGCTGGCGGAACGGGCCAGTCTCCCCGGAGCCGAGGCCTCCATCCTGGTGGCCTGCCACCGCGCCGGGGTGCCGGTGACCGTGCATGCCGCGCTGGGCGCCGAGATCATCCACCAGCATCCGGCGGCCAACGGCGCGGCGCTGGGCGATACCAGCCTGAGGGATTTCCGGAGACTGGCGGGAACCCTCCCGGACATTTCCGGCGGCGGCGCGGTGCTCAACTGGGGCAGCGCGGTGCTGCTGCCGGAAGTATTTCTGAAGGCGCTCAGCGTGGCCCGCAACCTCTCCGGAGGCCGCCCCACCGATTTTCTGGCCGCCGACTTCGACATGATCCGGCACTATCGTCCCCGGCTGAACGTGGTCGAACGGCCCACCCGGGCCTCGGGCAGGGGCTACTCGATCACCGGCCACCACGAGCTGGTACTTCCGCTGCTGGTCTGGGGAGTCCTGGATGCCCTGGATACCGCCTAGCGGGATTCTCGTTCTCCTGGTGGTCGGCGGCTACGGTGGCCAAGCCGCGGTTACACCGCGGGGGGCAAGTGGCGGGGGGAGAATTGTGCACCTGCATACGTCTACGACGAGCGAGTAGCGAGTCGCGAGTAGCGAAGAACCAGCCTTACCTCCTCGCTCCTCGCTCTTCGCTACTCCCTAGTTATGGCTTGCCTCGAATCGTCTCCCGCATCCGATCCGCCGTGGAGGGGCTCAGCACCCGCAGAATCAGGTAGATGATGAAGCCCCAGAAGGCCAGCCAGAGCAGCATCATGATGATGCTGATCGCAAAGCCGAACAGCCCTCCAAGCAGCTTCAGCGCGAGCATGGCGACGAGCGCCACCCCGGCAAACCCGACCACATTCCGGACCATGGTATCCTTCCTTCCAAGGTTACCGACTGATTTTGCTACCACGCGGCAGCAAAGTACAGTACGGCCGACGTTTCAAAAAGTTTCGTTGAGGCCCAAGTGACGGCTGCGCCAGAGGTTGTCGTCGTCGGGGGAGGTGTAGTTGGGGCGGCCTGCGCCCGCCAGATCGCCCTGCTCGGTCGCCGGGTCCGGGTCATCGAGCGAGGAGAAGAATGGGGAGAAGCATGGCGGGCGTCGGCCGGAATGCTGGCGCCCCAGATCGACGCGCCGGTCGGGGAAGAGATGTTCGAGCTGGGCATCGCGGGCCGGGAGTTTTACCGTGATCACGCCCAGGAGCTGCGCGAGTCCACCGGCACCGATATCGGACTCTGGGAGGGGGGAATTCTCCAGGCGGCCGCCGACGAGGCGGAGGTGGACCTGCTGCGAGAGCGGGTCGCCCGGCAGCGACAGCACGGGCACCACTGCGAGTGGCTCGACCCCGAGGAAGTCCGCCGCGACTGGCCCTGGCTCGAAGCCACCCACGGAGGATTGCACGCGCCCCGTGACGGCTCGGTGGATCCGGTGCGGGTGGTCGAGGCGCTCCGGGCCGACGCGGCCCGCCTCGGGGTCGAGACCGTCACCGACACGATCAGCTCGCTGACCCGGTCGAGCGGACGGGTGACCGGCGTGCAGGGCCGGGCCTGGCATCCCGCCGACCAGGTGGTGCTTGCCGCCGGCGCGTGGACCGGACGAATCGGCAACCTGCCTCGGCCGGTTTCGGTCGAACCGGTCCGGGGGCAAATGGTGGCCTATCCCTGGCCGGGAGCGGCCAGGTCGTCCATCGTCTTCGGCCATGGCGGCTACGTGCTGCATCGAAACGGCGAGGCCTGGGCCGGCTCGACCGTCGAGCACGCGGGGTTCCTGTCCGAAGTCACCGAGGCGGGCGTCGCCGAGATCCGGAAGCGGGCGGAATCGCTGTTTCCCGCGCTCGCGGGAACCAGTATCCGGCGGGCCTGGGCGGGACTCCGGCCCGGCACCCCGGATGGTCTCCCGATCGTGGGGCGAGAGCCGGACCTCGAGGGACTCTGGTACGCCACCGGTCACGGGCGCAACGGCGTGCTGCTGGCCGGAATCACCGGGATCATGATCGCCCAGCTGCTGGCCGGTGAAGCGACCCTGGAGGAAGTGCACGCCCTCCGGCCGGAGCGGTTCTGGAGCTGGTGACGTAAGACGCGAGGACGCGAAGGGCGCGGGGACGCGGGGACGCGGGGACGCGGCTAATATCCGGGGGTCATGACCATATCTCACGGAATTCTGCTGCTGGGAGCAGTGTTCGCCCATGGCGCGTGGGCGCAGACCCCCGATGCGGTCCGGCGGGAACGGACTGAGTTCGCCGAGTGGCTGGCCACCTCTGCGGTATCCCCCTGGCGCGCCATCGTGGTCCGCCCGATCGGTCCTGGCCTCAGCTTGGGCCCTGCGAGCGCGGACATTCCGCTGGCCGGGATTGCCGCCGGCCGGATCGGTGAGCGTGGCGGCCGCATCGTGCTGAGCACCGGGGAGCGGGAAATCGGTTTTTCGCGAGGCCGGGTGCAGACGGTGGAGGGATGGCCGCTCATCGTGAATGGGCCTCCGGGCAGGGCCACCCTCACCGTGTTCGGCCGGGAGCCGGTCCGGCGCAAGACGGTCTCCCATTACCCGTATGACCCGAAGCTGGTGTTCGTAGTCACGCTTCGTCCCGCCGCCACCGCCGGAACCCAGGCCTTGCTGACGCCGGACGGGGTCGAGGCAGTCGCGAGCAACGCCGGCACGGTGCAGGTCTCGCTGGGTGGGCCGGCGCGCACCCTCCAGGTCAAGCGGCTCCCCGGAGCGACCGCGGACGAATCGGAGCTGGAGATCTATTTCCGGGACGGCACCGCCGGCAAAGGGAGTTATCCCGCCGGTCGCTTCGTCTCACTGCTTCCCCGCGCCGACGGCAGCTACATTCTCGACTTCAACCGGGCCCGGAATCCCTTCTGCGCCTACAACACGGTGTATCCCTGCCCGGCACCCTGGAGCGGCAACAACCTCCCCGTCGCGGTGCAGGCGGGGGAGCGCTACGAAGGTGGAGGACTCGAGGTGAAACTCCCATGAACACGATCTCCGTGGCGGTCGCCCTGGCCGCCTCGCTGCTGGCCGCCTCCGCGCCCCGGCAAGCCCCGCTCGACGGGACTTGGCGCGCGGTGCTCGACCTGGCGGGAGGCGCGCTACCCTTCGAGCTCGCGGTCTCCCGCCAGAACAACCGGCTGGTGGCCGCGATCTGCAACGGCCCCAAGTGTGCCGACCACGCCGTCGTCACTCAGCGGGGCGACTCGGTGGTGTTCGACATCGCGGACTACGCGGCGACCATCGTCGCAGAGCGCCGGGGAGATTCCCTCACCGGGACCTACCGCAACGTGGGCCGGAACGGGCCTCGCTCGATTCCCTTCCGCGCCAGCGCGGGACGCTGGCCCCGGGCGGTTCCGCCCGCGGCGCTGCTGGGATCCTGGGATGCCTGGTACCTCACCGACCAGCGGAGAAGCCCCCGGGTCATTCAGCTCACCGCGGGGAGCGGAGGCCTCGAAGGCGCGGTGACCTCGAACACCGGCGACCTGGGCGTCTTCTGGGGCGGCGGCACGGTGGACAGCTTCTCGGTCGCCCGGTTCGACGGCGTGTCGGTTTATATCCTGGCCGGTCGCCTGAGCGGCGATACGCTGCGGGGAGTCTTTCACGCCGGGCTCCGCACCCAGACCCGGTTCGTCGCGGTGCGCTCGACCGGCGCACCGCATCTCACCGCGCCGACCGAGCTCACCTCAGCCGACACGGTCAATCCCTTCCGCTTCGCGTTTCGCGACCTCGAGGGTCGCCTGGTTTCCCAGGACGACCCCCGGCTCAAGGGCAAGGTGGTCCTGGTCGACATCTTCGGGAGCTGGTGCGTGACCTGTCACGAGGCCACTCCCGATCTGCTGGAGCTGTATGCCACCTACAAGCCTCGCGGATTCGAAATCCTGGGCCTGGGGTACGAGGTCACCGGAGATTCGGCCCAGGACAATCCCCAGATCCGGCGCTTCCGCGACAAGTTCGCGATTCCCTGGATCCTGCTGCACGCCGGGGCGAGTGTGGTGGAAGAGACCGCGGCCAGCCTCCCCCAGCTGCGCGGATTCACCGCGTATCCGACGACGCTGTTTCTGGGTCGGGACGGCCGGATCCGGGAGATCTACGCCGGCTTCCGGGGACCGGCCACCGGCGCGCAGCACGCGAAACAGCTGGAGGACTATCGGCGGATAATCGAGGCGCTGCTCACTGAAGTTCCCTGAACGTGATCAGTGGTCAGAGGTCAGAGATCAGGGTGTAACGACCCCTGACCACTGACCCCTGACCCCTCAGGCCCACATCCAACCCCGCATCCCGCAACACTTTACCCTTCCTCCCAACGGGTGTATTCTTCCCCGTTCCACCCACCAGGGAGATGTCTTGGCGGCACCGCTGGTCCGGCTCGATCGCTCGCTCCCCGTTCTCGAAGTGAACCGCCCGCTCGCGGTCCCTTCACAGCCGGCGCGAAAGCCTTCCTGGATCAAGGTGAAGGCTCCGGGCGGCCCGAATTACGTGCGGCTCAAGAGCCTCATGCGGGAGCTCGACCTGCACACCGTCTGCGAAGAGGCCCGCTGTCCCAACATCGGGGAATGCTGGGAGCACCAGGCCGCCACCTTCATGATCCTGGGGGACGTCTGCACCCGGAATTGCGCCTATTGCGCGGTGGCCCACGGCACCCCGGCGTCGTTCGACCCCACCGAGCCGGTCCGGCTGGCGGATGCGGTCGAGGTGATGGGACTTCAGCACGTGGTGATCACCTCGGTGGACCGGGACGATCTGCCCAACGGCGGAGCCGAAGCCTTTGCCGGCTGCGTCAGCGAGATCCGCAAGCGGCTCCCCGACACCACGGTCGAGGTCCTGATTCCCGATTTCAAAGGCTCGGAAGCCGCGCTGGCGATCGTGATGGAATCGCGGCCCGCCATCCTGAATCACAATCTCGAAACCGTCGAGCGGCTCTACCGGCAGGCCCGTCCCGGTGGCCGTTATGACCGCGCGCTGGAGCTGCTCCGCCGGGCTCGCCGGATGGCGCCCGGTGGACTCACCAAGTCGGGGATCATCCTGGGTCTGGGCGAAGAGTGGGACGAGCTGCTGGTGGCGATGCGCGATCTGCGAAAGAGCGACGTGAACATCATCACCCTGGGGCAATACCTGCGCCCCTCGGAAAGCCATCTCCCGGTGGCCCGGTTCTACACCCCGGCCGAATTCGACGAGCTGGCCGGGATCGGCCGTGCCATGGGGTTTGCCCACGTGCAGGCGAGCCCGCTCACCCGCTCCTCCTACCACGCCTGGGAGCAGGCCCGCTCGGCCCGGCCGCTCTCCCCGGCAGCGGAGACCGCCTGATGGCCACCTCCACCAAGCCGGAGCGCACCACCGGGGGCGCCGATGCCGCGGAGCTGCACCTGCGCTACCTGCGGCAGATGCTGCTGATGCGGGTGTTCGAGGAGAAGGCGGGCGAAGCCTACAGCCTCGGCAAGATCGGCGGCTTCTGTCACCTCTACATCGGTCAGGAAGCGGTCGCGGTGGGGAGCATCGCCGCGCTGCGCCCCGACGATTACATCACCACCGCCTATCGCGACCACGGCCAGGCGCTGGCCCGGGGGATGACCGCCCGCGCCGTTATGGCCGAGCTGTTCGGCAAGGCGACCGGCTGCTCGAAGGGCAAGGGCGGCTCGATGCACCTGTTCGACGCGGGCCTCGGCTTCCTCGGCGGTCACGGGATCGTGGGCAGCCACATTCCCATCGCGGCCGGCGCCGCCTTCGCGATCAAGTATCGGGGCGGCGACCAGGTCAGCGTCTGCTATTTCGGCGAGGCGGCTGCCAACATCGGGGCCTTCCACGAGACCCTGAACATGGCCTCGCTCTGGGACCTGCCCGCGGTCTTCATCTGCGAGAACAACGGCTACGGGATGGGCACCGCGGTGGCCCGGGCCAGCGCGGTGAAGAACCTCTCGGTGCGGGGCAATGCCTACGACATGCCGGCCGAGACGGTGGACGGACAGGACGTCCTGGTGGTACGGGAGGCGATGGACCGCGCGGTGGCCCGGGCCCGCACCGAGTCCAAGCCGACCCTCCTCGAGATCCGGACCTACCGTTTCGTCGGCCACTCGATGTCCGACGCGGCCCACGGCACCTATCGCAGCAAGGACGAGGTGGAGGAATATCGCCGCCGCGATCCCATCAAGGTGCTGGCCGAGCAGATGCGCGCGGCCGGTTCCCTCGACGACGCCCGCTGGTCGGCGCTCGAGGCGGAGGTGAAGGCGGAAGTGGACGACGCCTACACCTTCGCCGAAGAATCGCCTGATCCCGATCCTTCCGAGCTCTTCACCGACGTGTACGCTCCCGAGCAGGGGCGCTGAGCATGGCGACCATCACCTATCGGGATGCGCTGAATCAGGCCCTGCGCGAAGAGCTGCAGCACGACGACCGGGTCTTCCTCATGGGCGAGGAAGTGGCCGAGTACGACGGCGCCTACAAGGTGAGCCGCGGCCTGCTCAAGGAGTTTGGCCCCAAGCGGATCGTGGACACCCCGATCGCCGAGCTGGGCTTTGCCGGCATCGGGGTCGGCGCCGCGATGGTGGGGCTCCGTCCGGTCATCGAGATGATGACCTGGAACTTCGCCCTGCTGGCGATCGACCAGATCGTCAACGCGGCCGCCAAGATGCGCTACATGTCGGGAGGACAGTTCGGGGTGCCGATCGTATTCCGCGGACCGGGCGGCGCCGCGCTCCAGCTCGCGGCACAGCACTCCCAGGCATTCGAGAGCTGGTACGCCCACATCCCGGGCCTCAAGGTGGTGACGCCGGCGACCCCGGCGGATGCCAAGGGTCTGCTCAAGAGCGCCATCCGCGACGACGATCCGGTGGTGTTTCTCGAGGGGGAAATGCTCTACAACAACAAGGGCGAGGTGCCCGACGGGGAGCACCTGGTCCCCATCGGCAGCGCCGAGATCAAGCGTCCGGGCACCGATGTCACCCTGATCTGTCACTCCAAGACCGTCGCGGTGTGTCTCAAGGCCGCCGACCAGCTCGCCGAGCTCGGGGTGCAGGCCGAGGTGGTGGACCTCCGCACCATCCGGCCACTGGATACCGGTACGATCCTGGGCTCGGTCACCCGGACCAATCGGTGTGTGGTGGTTGAGGAGGGCTGGCCCTTTGCGGGAGTGGGGGCCCAGATTGTGGACCTGATTCAACGCGACGCCTTCGACGCGCTCGACGCCCCGATCATCCGGGTCACCGGAGCCGACGTCCCGATGCCCTACAACCGGCAGCTCGAAAAGTCCTCCAAGCCGGATGCCGGCAAGGTGGTGGACGCGGCGAAGCAGGTCCTCTACATGGTCGGATCCTGATGGCCACCAAGATCGTGATGGAAGCGCTCTCGCCTACCATGGAAGAGGGCCGGGTCATCGAGTGGAAGAAGCAGGAAGGCGACGCGGTCGCGATCGGCGACGTGCTGGCCGAAGTCGAGACCGACAAAGCGGTGATGGAGCTGGTGGCCCGGTCGGCGGGCACCCTGCTCAAGCACCTGGTCGCCGCGGGCGCCACCGTGCCCGTCTCGGCACCGATGGGATGGATCGGGCAGGCGGGGGAGTCGGTCGACGGGGGAAGTCCCCCGGCAAAAGCGTCAACGGTGAACGGTGAACGGTCAACGGGAACTGCCGCGCCGCCGGAGGCCAAGCCGGCTCCGGCTTCCGCGCCTTCCGCGCCCTCCCAGCCGTCCAGCCGTCCAGCCGTCCAGCCGCCCGCTCCACCCCCCGCCGAACCAGCCGGCCGGGTAAAAGCCTCTCCCCTCGCCCGCAAAATCGCCGGGGAGCGGGGGCTGGATCTCGGCGCGGTCGCGGGATCGGGTCCCGAGGGCCGAATCGTGAAGCGGGACCTGGACCAGGTGAGAGGTGAGAGGTCAGAAGTGAGAGGGGCGGCACCTCTCACCTCTCACGTCTCACCTCTCACGGCTTTCACCGACACGCCGCTCACCCAGATCCGGAAGACCATCGCCAAGCGGCTGGCCCAGTCGATCGGCCCGATCCCCACCTTCTATCTCACCTCCCAGGTGGACATGGAGCGGGTCGCCGAGGCGCGGGAGAGTCTCAACACCGCGGCGGGCGACCGGGGGAAGGTGTCGTTCAACGACATCATCCTCAAGGCGGTGGCGACCGCGCTCCAGCAGCATCCCGAATGCAATGCCTGGTGGCAGGATGATCACATCCGCTACTGGCACACGGTGGACATCGGCATGGCGGTCGCGATCGAGGATGGCCTCATCACCCCGGTGATCCGGGGAGCCCAGGCCAAGTCGCTCCGGGAGATCGCCACCGAGAGCCGGGATCTGGCGACCCGGGCGCGGGAGCGGAAACTCAAGCCGGAGGAGTACACCGGCAGCACCTTCTCGGTCTCCAACCTCGGCATGTTCGACATCGAGCACTTCACCGCGATCATCAACCCGCCCGAAGCCGGGATTCTCGCCGTGGGGAGCATCGCCCAGGTGCCCGCGGTGGTGAACGGCCAGATCCAGGTCCGCCGGCAGATGCGGATGACGATGTCGTGCGATCACCGGGTGATCGACGGAGCGACCGGCGCCAAGTTCATGCAGACGCTTTCACTGCTCCTCGAGAATCCATTGGCCCTGGTCTGGTAGTGGTCAGAGGTCAGGGGTCAGAGGTCTGCGCCTTCCTCACCCCTGATCTCTCCCTGACCCCTGATCTCTGAACTCTGACCCCTGGAGTTGAAACGTGGCCTCATTCGACGTGATCGTCCTGGGCGGCGGCCCCGCCGGCTACGTCTGCGCCATCCGCGCCGCACAGCTCGGCCTGGCCACCGCCGTGGTGGAGAAGGACAAGCTCGGCGGAGTCTGCGTGAACATCGGATGCATCCCGACCAAGGCGCTGCTCCACAGCGCCTACGCCCTGAACCTCATCACCCATGACGCCAAGGCGCTGGGGATCGAAGTCACCGGGGTGAAGGGAGACTACGGCGTCGCCATGAAACGGTCGCGCCAGGTGGCCGACCAGAACTCGAAGGGCGCCGAGTTCCTGATGAAGAAGCACAAGATCACCGTGCTCAAGGGCATGGGGGTGCTCCAGCCGGGCCGCAAGGTCAAGGTCGGGAACGAGGTGCACGAGGCCCGGAAGGCGGTGGTCATCGCCACCGGCTCCCGGGTGAAGGGGATTCCGCAGATCGGCCTCGAGATCAACAAGACCACCGTGATCAGCTCGGACGAGGCGCTCTTCCTCGAGAAGGCCCCGGCCACCCTGGCCATCGTGGGCGCCGGCGCGGTGGGTGCGGAGTTCGCCGACATCTTCGCCGCCTTCGGCAGCAAGGTCACCCTGATCGAGGCCCTGCCCCGCATCCTTCCGCTCGAGGATGCCGAGTGCTCGGAGGTCATCGCCAAGAGCTACCGCAAGCGGGGGATGACCGTGCTGGCGGGCGCCAAGGTGCAGAAGGCCACCCTGGGCGCCGCCGAGGTCACCCTCGAGGTCGAGGCGGGCGGCAAGGTCGAGAAGATCACGGTGGAAAAAGTGCTGATGGCCGCCGGCCGGGCGGTGAATACCGAGGAGATGGGGTTCAAGGAGGCCGGGGTCGAGCTGACCGACCGCGGCTTCGTCAAGGTCAACCTCGCGACCCTGGAGACCACCGCGCCGGGGATCTATTGCATCGGCGACGTCGCCGGCCCGCCCATGCTGGCCCACAAGGGGAGCCGGGAGGGCGTGGTGGTGGCGGAGCGGATCGCCGGCCACACTCCGCACCCGATCAAGTACGACAACGTGCCCAGCGTCACCTACTGTCACCCCGAAGTCGCCAGCGTCGGACTCACCGAAGAACAGTGCAAGGAAAAGAAGCTGGACTACCAGGTCGGCCGGTTTCCCTTCACCGCCAACGGGCGGGCCCGGGCTTCGCTCGAGACTGAGGGCTTCGTCAAGGTCATCCGCGACAAGAAGTACGGCGAAATCCTCGGTGCCCACATCGTCGCGAGCCACGCATCGGAAATGATCCACGAGCTGGGAGTGGCCCGGGAAAACGAATTCACGGTCGAAGAAGTGGACCTGATGATCCACGCGCATCCCACGCTGTCGGAAGCCATCGCCGAGGCGTGTCTCGATTCGATGGGGAGAGTGATGCATATCTAGTGATCAGTGGTCAGTGGTCAGTGGTCAGGGAGGCAGTTCACTGATCACTGACCACTGACCACTATCCGCTCCGCTATCCTTCTCTCATGCCACCGCCCGCCCCCGATCCCGTCTCGCTGGTCTTCCGCGCCCTCCCCTGCGGGCTTGCCGTGGGGGTGGGATGCCAGGCCATGGTGACCTGGACGGTCCGCACCCTTCAGCTCGGCGTCCCGCCCAGCCCAACCGTGTCGCTCAGCTCCCCGCCGGCGGTGGTTCTGCTGGCCGGAACCCTCGGTGGAATCCTTGTGGCAGGCTTGGTCTGCTGGCGAATGCTCTCGCCGATCGCCAATCCGTGGCGGCAGGGCATGCTCTCGGTCATCGCCGGGCTCGGGTCCTTCACGATTTCTTTGGTGACGCGCCCCATCGACCAAAGTTTCGGCCGTCCCGGCCTTCTGATGCTGGCGGGCATCTGCGGGCTGATCGCGCTGCTGCTGGTGCGCCGCGCACCGACCCTGAGCCGGGAGCCATGAGCAGCCCGATCCTGCTCCTGGATCTGGGGCGGCGACGCTACGGCTGTGTGCTGGAGCTGCAGCGGCAGCTCTGCCGGCAGCGGATGAGCGGTGAGCTCACCTCCGATCTCCTGCTGCTGGTCGAGCACGAGCCGGTGGTCACCCTGGGCCGGGGCACCCGCGCCAGCAGTCTCCCGGTGCCGGTCGCCGGGCTCACCGCGCAGGGGTTCGAGGTCTTCGACGTGGAGCGCGGCGGCGATGTAACGCTGCACGCGCCGGGACAGCTGGTGGGCTACCCGATCCTCGACCTCACCGGATGGCGGCGGGATCTCCACTGGTATCTGCGGCAGCTCGAAGAGGTCCTGATCCGCGGCCTCGACGGAGTAGGCGTTCCCGCGGGCCGAGATCCGGGCCGCACCGGAGTGTGGACCGCCGGGCGCAAGATCGCCAGCATCGGCATCCACGTGAAGCAGTGGGTCACCTTCCACGGCTTCGCGCTCAACATCACCACCGATCTGTCGCACTTCGACCTCATCGTGCCCTGCGGACTTGCCGGCGTCACCATGACCAGCGTGGCGCGGGAGCGTCCCGGGCTGGCGGAGCCCTGGACCGCAACCCGCGCCGCGGTCATCTCCGCCTTTGCGCGGGTGTTCGAGCGGGAGCTGGTAGAGCAGCCGGATCATGCCGCGCTGCTCGCGATGACCGCCCGGTCGTAGTCTATTATCTTCGCAGACATGGCGGAACCGCTCGATCGTGCGAGACTCGAGGAGCTCGCGGACGCCAAGGTACGCGACATCCTGCGCGCCGCGGCGAGCTGGGCCCGGGACGTTCCGGCCGCGCTCACGCCCGCGATCCGCGCGGTCTGCGTGCGGCTGGCGGAGATGGTGGCCGATCAGCGCCACTACCTGGCCCCGCTGCCGGAGCCCCAGGAGAGCGAGCGCGCCACGGTCCTGACCCTCACCGCCGAGCGGCTCCGGAGCAATCCGGTCACCGAAGGGATCGGGCCCCTGCTCCAGGAGCTGGCCGATATCGAGCTTCGAGCGACCGGATCCTGGTCCCTCAACGCCGGTGCCCAGGCCCAGTGGATCGCGACCGCAATCCGGTTCCTGGAAACCCAGGCCGCCGAGCTCCCGGAATCCGAGCGCCCCGACTCCTACTGGGCTGATGATGTGGTGGCGGGAATCATCGCGTCGGTGCGCGCGCTGATCGGGGTGGACGAGCTGCAGGCCCGCACCGAGGCGCGGTATTCGGGAGGGCAGAAACGCATTCCGCCTGAAGAGAGCGAATAGCGAGTGGCGGGGAGCGAAGAGGGGCGGTGGCTTCGCTACTCGCTCTTCGCTCCTCCCTGTTCTGCAAACCCCTGGAAGAACTTCCCGAAGATTTCGATTCCATCCCAGATCTGCTGCAACGCCACTTTCTCGTTGGGTGAGTGCAGGCCGTCATCCGGAAGCCCGATGCCGGTGAGCAGTACCGGGGCGCCACCTCGCTGAAGCTCCGGCACCACCGGAATCGAGCCCCCCGAGCGGGCCGGCACGGCCTTCCGCCCGACCACCGCCTCGAACGCTTCGTCAAGCACGGCAAAGGCCGGGTGGCTCACGTCGCAGCGAACCGGGTCGCCCCCGTGGAGAAGCTTGACTTCCACGTCGGCGTATTCGGGCGCGAGTTTCCCGATCGCCCGGGTCAGCCACTTGCCGACCTTCTCGTAATTCTGGTTGGGCACCAGCCGAAGGCTCACCTTGGCCATGGCCTGGGCGGGAATCACCGTCTTGGCTCCTTCGCCCGCAAAGCCCCCGCGGATCCCGTGGATCTCGAAGGTCGGCAGCGCCCAGATCCGCTCCAGCACCGAATACTTCGCCAGGCCGGTGATGGCGCGGCCGGTGACCTCCTCGGTCAGAAACTTCTGTTCATCGAACGGCAGCGACTTCCAGGCCTTGAGCTCCGCCTTGCTGGGCGGCTCCACCGCCTTGTACAGCTTGGGGAGGTTGACCCGCCCGGAGCGGCTCTTCAGATCGGCCAGCAGCCGGACCAGGACTTCCAGCGCGTTGGGCGCAACCCCGCCGTAGCTTCCCGAGTGCAGGTCGCGCCGCAGGGTGCGGACATGGATTTCGGCGTAGCAGAGCCCCCGAAGCCCGGTGTACACCGCGGGGATGCCCGGCGCATAGTATCCCATGTCGGCCACCACCACCGCTTCCACCGCGGTCCGTTCCGGCTCGGCGCGGAGCCGGTCGAAGATCACCCGCCCGCCGCACTCCTCCTCGCCCTCGATGATGAAGTGCACGTTGAGCGGCGGCTTCCCGTCGGCGTCGAGCACCGAGCGATAGGCCTCGAGCAGCGTGAACACCTGGCCCTTGTCGTCCACCGCGCCCCGGGCATAGAGATTCCCTTCCCGGATGGTGGGCTCGAAGGGCGGAGAAATCCACTCGGTAAGCGGATCCACCGGCTGCACATCGTAGTGTCCATAGCACAGCACCGTCGGCTTGCCGGGAATCCGGGGACTCTCGGCCCACACCACCGGGTGCCCGTCGCCCTCGAGCAGCTCCACCACATCGCAGCCCAGTCCCCGGAACTGCTCCATGAGCCAGGAGGCGGCGCGGCGACAGTCGTCCCGGTGCGCGGGTAACGTGCTGATGCTCGGGATGGAGAGAAACTCGTTGAGCAGAGCGAGCTGATCGTCGCGGGACATATGGGGAGGGGCTAGGGAGCTAGGGAGCTAGGGAGTTAGGGAAGACCGTTGACCGGCCCTGCAAGATAGCGGCTATCCCCCTCGGGCGCGGGAGCTGTCGCCGAGGGCGCGCTCCAGGCGCGGAAAGGCGCTGTCGCCGGGGACGCCACGCATCAGCTCCTTGAGCGCGGCCACGCCGACGCGGACCGATTGCCCGTGCCGCTGATACCACCGCTCGAACCAGTCGAGGTGAGTGCGATAGATGCGCACCCCGACCAGGGTGGCGTTGTTGATGGGGCGCTCCGCCAGCCGCCCGACCCGCACGGTGCGGAAGCGGGCGCCGAAGGGCCCTTCGAGCTCGGCCCTGGCCCATTGGGCGATGGCCCCGCGTCCGGCTTCGAGGGAATCGCCGGTCGGCTTGCCGGCATAGAACGCTTCCAGCCGGGTGAGCAGCGCGTCGTAGAATTCTCCCAGCACGATCTCGTCGTACCAGCGGTCCCGGGCCCGATTCGCCAGCAGGGTGTCGCCCCGGCCCCGGAAGAACTCCTCCGCGGAGCGGTAGCCGACCATCTGGGCAAAGCTCTCGTTGAAGGGCGTGGCGCTCTTCACATACAAGCTGTTGTGGGCGATCTCGTGGAAGACCAGGCCGGCCAGCTCCACCGAGTCCCGCACCATCGAGGTCGAGAGCAGGGGATCCTCGAACCATCCCAGGGTCGAGTAGGCCGCCGCGGGACGGAGCGAGATATCGAAGCCCCGCGCAGTGAACCGGTCGGCTTCGCGCCGCGCCATCGCGACATCGAAGAATCCCTTGTAGGGCACCCGCCCCACGATCGGATACTTCCAGATGTGGGGGCAGATACAGTTCTTCGGCGAGGCCGAGAGCACCAGCAGGAGGGTGTCCCGCCCTACATCGGCATAGGTGGTGAACGTCTTGCCGGCGTCGAGTCCCAGCGATTCGGCGTGGGCGCGCACCGCGAGCACCAGCGCCAGGTAGGCCCGGGTGTCGGCCGGCACCGTGGTGTCGCGCACCAGCCGCTCGAGCGAGCGCCGCTTCTCCAGGATTGCGGTCTGCTCGATGCCGGCCCGGGTGAGATAGCGCACGTCCTCGCTGGCGACGTAGGCGGTGCCGTACCCGAGGATGAGCGCCACCGCGGTGATCAGGATTCCCATGAGAACCTTCCGCCGGGTCACGGCGTCCAGCGCATCCCGGCCAGGTGCACGTCGCGCCCGATGGCGCTGCGGCGCTGGTAGGCGTAGTCGAGCCGGGCGCGCCCCAGGAGGAGGCTGCCGCCGAACGTGGTGTTGGAGAGGAGGCCACCCGCCAGTCCGGGCTGCCGTCCGCTGCCGATCCGCGCCACAATGCCCAGCCCGCCGACCGCCGCGCCGGCTTCGAGCCCCAGGACCGTCCGGCCCCGGTCCTGCTCGCTCCAGACGCTTTCCACCGTGGCGAGCAGACGGCCGTTGGAGTAGGTGTCCAGCAGGTTCAGGCTGAAGCCGAGGTGCAGCGCATCGGGAAGGACCAGCCCGTCGCCGGTGATCCGGGCCTGGCCCAGGTTCTGGAGACTCAGCGCGAGGGCCGCGATATCGAAGAACGCCACCTGCACCGCGAGCTGGCTGGTGAGCGACCGGGTGATCGGACCGCCGCGCTCCTCCACCGAGACGAACTTGCCCCCGGCGCCGAACGCGATGCTCCCGTACCGGTAGACCGCCGCGCCGACCCAGCTCAGGTTGCTGTGCACCGGCGAGGTGGTGGGAAGCAGCAGATAGCGGATCCCGAATCCAAGGTTGAAGCGCCCGATCCGGCCGGCTGCCGCCGCCATCGAATAGGTAGAGCGATCGGGGGTACGGGAGAATCCGGCTTCGACGCTCAGCACCCGGATCGGCGCAATGCCGGCGGGGTTCACGAACAGCGCACCGGCATACCCGGGAAGCGCCACCCCGGCGCCGGCGAGGCCCGCCGCCTGCACGCTGGAGGGGAAGGCGAGGATGACCGGGACCGGCATGGCCTGGGCCTGGGCCCCGAGCCGGCCGGGCAAGAGCACCAGCAGGAGAAGGGCGCCCCGGCGCCGGCGCATCGCTAGCGGATCCGTACGACTCCCAGGCGGGGTTGCACCAGCGGATCGATCGGATCGTTGGCCGCGGTGCGTACCGCGAGCATGTCGATGGCCACCCCGTTGGCCTGCTGAATCACCAGAAAGTGTTTTCCGGACCCGCCCCGCAGCGTCCCGGAATGGGAGAAGGATCCTCCCACCACCGGCGGCACCAGCGGAAATCCGTTGAACGGGCCGCTGGGCGCCTGGTTCTGCGGATTGGTCCAGATCGCCCGCAGCCCCCAGCTCTTGTAACGAAGCCGGCCGGTCGGTTCTTCGGGAAGATCGGGGCCGTCGTCCAGGTACAGCGCCATCAGCCACTGGGGAATCATCGCGGGCAGGGTGCTGCCGGTCGCGGTGTTGACGTTGGCCGCCCCGGTGAGCGCGGTCTGCACCAGCTTCCGGGTCAGGTCGGTCCCCAGAATCGTGTCGGCCGCGAACTGGTCGGCGATCCAGCGGACGAACAGCCAGGCGGTCCCCCGCTCCTCCAGGGTTCCTCCCGAGGAGGTGGGGAAGACCAGGAAATGCGCCTCGGTGTCCTTCAGATAGTCGTAGGAGTTCAGGATGTTCCCGCTGCTGTACTGGCTCCGGCAGGAGGTGAACTCGGGGGTGCACTCGGAGTTGGGAATCAGCCGGCCGCCCAGCTCTTCGGCGAAGTGCGACAGCCCTTCGTTGAGCCAGGTCTCCTCGGAGTTCCCGCTCCGCACCAGCACGTGCTGGTTGAAGCTGATCATGTGCTGGAACTCGTGGATCAGGGTCGGCTTGAGGTTGTTGACCGCCTGGCTCCGGGTAATGGCAGAGCAGTTCGGCTTTGACGGCGCCGGAACCAGGGTGTAGAACACCTCGCCGTTGTTGGAGTTGGGCCCGGTGAGCAGGTCGCCCCCGAAGAAGTATCCCACTACCCGGCCGTCGGTACAGTCCGGGGTGAGGTCGTTGACCGCATCGGTCATCAGGATGATCACCACCCCGTTCTGGTCCAGGTCGGACTCGGATCCGAACGCGTTGACGTCGATAGGGTGGTGATAGGTGTCGAAGGTGGTGCCCAGCTCCGCCGCATCGGCCGGGGTGAGCGGATCGTTCTGAGGGACGTCGTTGTCGATGAAGACGGCGACCTTCTGACCCACGAAGCGCGCGGTGGCCTGCACGGTGGCGAACGCGCTGCACTGGAGATTGCTGCAGGTCCGGAAGCTCTTGACCTCTCCCAGCGTCGGCGGGGCCGCGAGGCGCGGCAGCTCCGGCGGGGAGGCCCGCACCGCTCCCCCCGCCACCAGCGCGCGCTCCCGTTCCCGCAGCATCGCGTCGAACTCCGCCGCCACCGACCGGCGCGGCACCCGGGCCGGCGCCACGAGCGCGGCCGACAGGGGCGAGGCCGACGCGCTGGCGGGCGAGCTCGCCTTCATCACGTAGGGACCCTGAATCCCCGAAGAGGAGCGGGCTCCCGAGGTGGAGGCCACCACCACCAGGTACTGAGCGCCCGAGGGACCGGCGGCGGGAAAGCGGAGACACCCGCTTGCGGTAGCGGGATCGATGACGGTGTGCTGGCCGGTGGACAGCGTTGTAACCGACTTGGACGCGCACACCACGCTGGGCGATCCTGCCGGCGGTGGAGGCGGGGGCGGCGGCGGCGGCGAGACGGGATCGCCACCGCATGCGGTCAGGACGGCGGCCAGGAAGAGCCCGGGCCCGGTGAGCTGGCGCAGAATCATGGGTGGTGGCGGTTCCCGGTTGCTGGATACTGGACGCTGGAAGTTAAGTCCCCACAACGACTTTTGACAATCTTCCCGGGGCCCGGTAGCTTCACCTCGCCGCCGGAACTCCGTCCCTCGCGGAATGGGTAGGAGACGCGCGGCGCGGCTCCCGGCCGCACCACCCAAACCGTATCTCCGGTCTCCGCTCGTGGCCCGCTGGCCGCGCCGGCCCGGCCAGTGATACAGGTCATCCGAATGGCGTTCGTACACCTCCACACCCATAGCGAGTATTCGCTCCTCGACGGGGCGAACCGGATACCCGACCTGGTCGGGCAGGTGCAGAAGCTCGGCATGGACAGCCTGGCGGTGACCGATCACGGCAACCTTCACGCCGCCTGGAGCTTTTACGCCGAGGCCCGGGCCCGGAAGCTCCGGCCGATTCTCGGCTTCGAGGCTTACCTCGCCTACGGCGATCGCCGATCCTCCCAGAAACCGGCGGGCGCGCCGGCCCATTACAGTCACCTGGTGCTGCTGGCCAAAAACCGGGCGGGATACAAGAACCTGGTCCGGCTTTCCTCGATCGGATACACCGAAGGGTTCTACCGGCGGCCCCGGGTGGACAAGGCCACCCTGGAGAAATACTCGGAAGGGATCATCTGCCTCGCGGCCTGCCTTTCCGGTGAAGTGGCCCAGGCGCTCCGGCTGGGCCGCTACGACGAGGCCCGCGCGTCGGCCGAGTGGTTCGCCCGGCTGTACGGACCCGAGGGATTCTGGCTGGAGATCCAGGATCACGGCATCGCGGACGAAAAGCTGGTGACCGAGGGAATGCTCCGGCTGGGACGGGAGCTGGGCATCGGGGTGGTGGCGACCAACGACGCGCACTACCTCAGGCGGGAAGACGCCGAAGCGCACGATGTGCTGCTGGCGATCGGAACCGGCGCGGACCTCGACGATCCCAAGCGGTTCCGGTTCACCGGGCAGGAATCCTACGTCAAGAGCGAAACCGAGATGCGGGCGCTCTTTCCCGATCATCCCGAGGCGGTGGACAACACCGCCCGGGTCGCCGCTCTCTGCGAGTTCGAGTTCGAAAAGCGCACCTATCTGCCCAGCTTTCCGCTGGCCCCCGGATACGCCGACGAAAACGCCCTGCTGCTGGAGCTGGCCACCCGGGGCGCCCGGGCCCGCTACGGCGATCCGCTCCCCGCGGTCGCGGCCGAGCGGCTCGACTACGAGCTCTCGGTGATCACCCGGGCCGGGTACGCGGGGTACTTCCTCATCGTGGAGGATTTCATCCGCGCCGCGCGCGACCGGGGCATCCCGGTCGGCCCGGGCCGCGGCTCGGCGGCCGGCTCCCTGGTGGCCTACGCCCTGCGCATCACCGACATCGATCCGCTGCGCTTCGACCTGCTGTTCGAGCGGTTCCTGAATCCCGAGCGGGTGTCGATGCCCGACATCGACGTGGACTTCTGCTTCGAGCGCCGAGGCGAGGTGATCGAGTACGTCCGGGAGCGCTACGGACGCGACAGCGTGGGCCAGATCATCACCTTCGGCACCATGAAGGCGCGGGCCGCGGTCAAGGACGTCGCCCGGGTGCTCAAGATCCCGCCCGGCGAGGCCGATCGAATCACCAAGCTCATCCCCTCGGGGCCGGCCTACAGCCTCACCATTCCGGACGCGGTCCGGAAAGTGGACGAGCTGCGCGAGCTGGTGCAGAGCGCGCCGGTGTATCAGCGGATGGTGGAGCTGAGCGGACGGATCGAAGGAATCTCCCGGCACGCCTCGGTCCACGCCGCCGGCGTGGTCATCGCGCCGGGCCCCTTGTCCGAGTACGTGCCGGTGTGCACCGCGCCGAACCGGGGCTCGGGGCAGCCGGCCGAGGGCGAGAGCGCCATCATCACCCAGTTC
>Ga0209485_1000150_pt1 | contig 22969 bp, 18 predicted proteins | sample NCAS100_FD_187516 | JGI IMG/M metagenome (GOLD analysis project Ga0209485, IMG submission 187516) | Agricultural soil microbial communities from Utah to study Nitrogen management - NC AS100 (SPAdes) (version 2) | ecosystem: Environmental > Terrestrial > Soil > Agricultural land | place: USA... | reverse complement strand
AAACGTAATCAAGCACTCCTTCAACCGTTTCGCGCGACGACTCGGATTGCGTAACTTGAAAGTTATGCAAATACAACCGCGAAAGCAGCGCGTTGTCGTAAAGCATCTTTTCAAAGTGAGGGACGAGCCAACGAGCGTCGGTTGAGTAACGATGAAATCCGCCGCCGAGCTGATCGTAAATCCCGCCCTCGGCCATTTTCCGGCAAGTGAGATTGACGATCTGAAGCGTGTCCGTGTTACCGGTTCGTGCATACGTCCTCAAAAGAAATTCGAGCGTCATTGCCGGCGGGAACTTCGGAGCACCACCGAAACCGCCGTTTGTCGAATCGAAACTCCTGACGATGCCGGTGTAAGCAGCGTCGAGCAGCTCCTTTTCGATAGGAGAATCAGAAGCCGCGCTTTGACTCAAACGCCGCAGCTCGTTCAGCAGTGAAGTACCGGTCTCTGTAATGTCCGCTTGCCGTTGGTTGTAAGCTTCGGCGACACCGATCAGCACGCGCGGAAAGCCCGGAATGTTGTAGCGATCCTGCGGCGGAAAGTAAGTGCCTCCGTAAAAAGGTACGCCTTCGGGCGTCAGGAAAACGGTCATGGGCCAACCACCGTGATGCGTCATCATCTGCACGGCGTTCATATAGATCTGATCGAGGTCCGGTCGCTCCTCGCGATCAACTTTGATGTTGACGAAGTTTTCGTTCATCAAGCGCGCGATCTCTTCGTCTTCAAACGACTCGTGGGCCATCACGTGGCACCAGTGACAGGCGGAATAACCAATGCTCAGCAGCACTGGCTTGTTTTCCGCGCGAGCCTTCGCGAAGGCTTCCTCACCCCACGGATACCAATCGACTGGATTGTGCGCGTGTTGGAGTAGGTACGGACTGGTCTCGTGTATCAGGTGATTGGTGAACTCGTTTTGTTGCATTTTTCCCTGCTTGATATGTGATTTAGTCCTTGAACCAGTAGGGGGTCTTCCTGGCCCACGTCGAGTTTGGATATTTGCGATGCAAGAGATCGTACGCGGCCTTGGACCAGCGGCCCGTATCCTTGTCGGTGCAACCGTAGCGCGTCGTCGTGACGGCACGATGCAACGCTTCGGGGACTCGCGGATCGGCAGGCGTTCTGTTGGCCCATTGAATCACTTGCTGCGAGATGTAGTTGGGCGCCGCGCCTGGTGCTACCAGGGTGTTCCACTCGCGTTCCGCGTTTGCTTTGTCACCCGGGGAGAGGAAAAGGAGCGGTTCTACACTCCGGCCTGTGAAAGATGGCGCGCTATCAACCTGACTTTCATCTTCGCCTTCTGTTGGATAAAAAGCCGCCCCGCACCACCAGTTATCGCGATAAGAGTCCTGCTGATTGAGTGGAGTGCGTCTGCCGATCCCGATATCGACGACGGGTTCCAGTCCGGGAAACTTGAGCCATGCATAGATGGCGGAGGACTTCTTGGCCTGGGGTGTGGTGTCGGAGAGATACGCGTCGAGCATCGCTGACAACTCAGGCATTAGCGACTTCAGCGCCGGAACCATTTCATCTGCCGTCTTCGTATCGCCGAGTATGGCGGCGCGCAGCCACACGGCCTGAGCGAGATCACGGCGCAGTGGCGTGGGGAGAGTAGTGCTTTTCGCGGCAGTCTTCAGGATCGTCAGCGGAATGCGTTGGTTGAGCGCGTACCCGGCGTCGTGGTCAAAGCGCGGCTCACCTTTTATCTCCTTCATCTCGGCTGAGACAGTCTCGTCGTCAGCGGGAATCTCGCGGCCGTCGTCGTTCCAACTGATAGCTGCCGGAACGCGCGGCGCGTAACTCAGAAATTCGTTGAGAGTAGTTGCGACGAGCATTCGTTTGCTCGCTAGTAGGTTAAGCGACGACTCGTCAAACACTGCTTTATGATTTTTCAGCACCTGATCTAGAACTGTTCGAGCTTCATCGTTTTTGCCTGACTCCATCAAAAGGCGCACGGCATGAAATCGCGCCGAAGCAAACGCCGCTGAATTCGGTTGGACCTTCAAGGCCTGCGAGATTAACTCGCTCGCCTTCGCATTCCTTGCATCAGCCTGCGCTAACGCAGCGATGAGCCACGGATCGGAACGCGTCGCTTGCCATCGTTCGTACGAGCGATCGAATGAGGCCGGTATCCCTGACTGGAACGTTGCGATCCAGTCGGTCAGATCGTCGTTTTTGCCGATGACCTCGCTCTTTTTCTGGTGGACATCGAGATATTGATCAAGCAGCGTGGTGTAATCCCACAGATCCTGTTTGAGGTTGTCGTTCTGTTTCTTGTTGGTGAGTACCCGCGCGAGCTCGTGCAAACGGTCTTGCGGATAGAGACGCAGGCGAACCAGATTTCTGAGCCGCGTTGTGCTGGCATGCAGGTGCACAAATTTTTCGTCGCCGATTATTTTCTGAAGTTGGTTTTCCGCTGCGCGTAACGATTCCTGTCTTTGTTCCGGCGCACCGAGGCTCGCTTTGCGGATCAACGTTCGCGCTATGAGATACGACGCCACAAGTTGCCAGGACGATGTACTGTCAGCAACGATCTCTTCGAATCGTTTTTTCGCCTCGTCGAAATTAGCGGAGTAGAAATAAGCTGTCGCGATCTGATAGGCGCGATCCTGCCGCGCGGACATATCAGCGATTGCTGGAAGTGGTTCGGGAATGGAGCTTCCGGAACCACAGTTAGAAAAGACCTGGTCTTGAGCTTCGACCCAACTACGCAGAACCGGACTTTTGGCGCCCTGTTCCTTCAGGTGGTGGGAGAGAACTAATCTGGCCATTCCAAACGAATCTTTATTGCAATTAACGTAGAACTCGTACTCGTTTGGCTTTTCGCGTGCTCGATAGACTTCGATCTCCCCACGGTCCGGGACACCCGCAACTTTCTTGCGTTCCTCCAGCCAAGTTGAGCTCCACTCGGCCGGATTCTCATCCGAACTAAAGTCGAGCCGTTGTTTCCATAGATCGACGAGGGCCTTTTGCTCCGAAGAGGTGAAGTTCGAACCTGATAGATGGCGATAAGCTGTGTAGAGATATGAACGCGCGTAACTTGGTTGGATCACGCCGATCCGGCCGGCTGCAAACTGTGCGAGCGGATAAGTCGGATGCACCGTGTGGACAAAGATGCCTTCGAGGGTAAATGGACCACACGCCAACGCGGCCGTACTGTTCAATAGAATTACGATTAGAAATAAAGCGATGAATCGGCGCGTTAGGATCATCTCTTGTACGTCTCCAGTGCGCTGTTTAGAGAAGCTGGGGTCCACGGCTTCGGGCTGAATATGTAAAGACGATCGACATTGGGTGGCGCGAGCGGTTCGTCCGTTGAGACACCAGCCGACTTAGCGCAAATCGACGGTTCGAACTGCGGGCGCGACTGAAAATGCTTGTGGTCGATACCCATTCGAAACAGCATTGGAACGGCTTCGTCGATCGGCAGGTCCGAGATCCAGTTATCCCCCGCGCACCATGAAGCGAGTGCGGTGATCGATAGTGACGGTGATCGAGGTTTCAACTCGTTCAACAGCTTTCGATAAAAGTTTCTTTCGGACACGGTTGCGTCAAAGTCGATCTGAACCGCGGATACGCTTGATAACTCCGAGACGCTCGCGACTTCAACAGCGGTTTTTCGCAATTGCGTCGCGGACAGTGTCGGGTGATCTGATTCGATCCTGACGACTGCCATCAGTTTTGTTCCCGGCGCGAGTTCCAATGGTTGAAGACGCGGCTTACTCACGACATGATCGCCTTCAAGCCTGACGGTCTTCGCAAGAAACGCGACGCCCACCTGATCTGTATTGATGAAGTCGAGTTTTTCCGGCCGTTCCCACGCCCAAATAATCACTGGCGGCAACTCGGACAAAGGCGATGCAGGCTTGGGACGCAGCGCAAGGATCGAGATCGGTACGAGCACGAATACGAGCAACAGCCATGGGTTATTGCTTACCCTGAATCGCATGTTGAAATGCTGGCAGTGTACCACCACCAATCGGTGCTTTGATATACTCGCGAGTAAATGACAGAACGAGAAACTTTAGAATTCGACGTCGTATTCGTGGGTGCTGGTCCAGCTAATCTGAGCGGCGCGTTACACCTCGCACGACTGGTCAAACAGCACAACGAAACCGCCGGCGCAGATAAACTCGGCGACATCGAAATCGCAGTCATCGAAAAAGGCGCTACGGTTGGCGCGCACATTCTTTCAGGCGCGGTAATGGATCCACGCGCGCTTCGCGAATTGATCCCAGACTTCGAAGCGCAAGGCGCACCGCTCGAGTCGCCCGTAAAAGAAGACTTCTTTCTCTATCTCACACCGAAGCATGCGATTCGTTCGCCGATAACTCCACCGCCGCTGAAAAACCATGGCTACTACATCGTTTCGCTGAACCGTTTGACTGCGTGGCTTGGCGAGAAGTGTGAAGAAGCGGGCGTGAATATCTTTCCCGAGTTTCCGGGCGCGGACCTGCTTTACGACGAAGAGGATCGCGTGCTTGGTGTGCGCACGGGCGACAAAGGTATCGACAAGGAAGGGAAGCAGAAGGCCAATTACGAACCCGGTGTCGATCTCGTCGCGAAAGTCACCGTACTCGGCGAAGGTCCACGTGGTTCGTTGACCAAGAAACTTGTCGAACGTTTGGGACTCGACGAAGGACGCGAGCCGCAGCTTTACAGCATTGGCGTGAAAGAGTTGTGGGAATTGCCGGACGATCGTTATCCGACCGGCCGTGTTACGCACACGCTGGGTTTCCCGTCCGACGCACACACGTACGGCGGTGGTTGGATCTACGGTTTGCAAAATCGCGTCCTGAGTCTCGGTTACGTCACCGGGCTCGACTACAAAGATCCGCTAATCGATCCGCACGCCGAGTTTCAACTGTTCAAAACTCATCCATACATGGCAAAACTGCTCGAAGGGGGAAAGATGATCCGCTACGGCGCGAAAACGGTCGCCGCCGGTGGTTATTTTTCAATGCCGCGCACCTATGCCGACGGCGTACTGCTCACCGGAGACTGCGCCGGTTTTCTCAACGGACAACGTTTGAAAGGAATTCACTCCGCGATCAAAAGCGGCATGCTCGCAGCCGAGGCGATCTTCCAGGCGCTCGTTGCGCGCGACTTCTCGGCAAAACAGTTGGCGCACTATGAAAAGCTCGTAAACGAGAGTTGGATCATTCCTGAACTCCGCAAAGTACGAAACTTCCACACCGGATTTCGACACGGGCGCTGGTTGGGGTTGGTCAACACCGGGTTGCAGTTTTTTACTGGCGGCCGGGCGTGGGGAATTCTCGATCGCGATCGTGCGCATCCCGGTTACGGCGAGATGAGAAAACTCTCGTCTTACGGTTATCGCGACGACAAACTCGAACAGCGTTACACAAGCTTACGTTTTGACGGAAAGCTCACGTTCAATAAAGTCACCGATGTTTACCACGCCGCGGTGGGACATGACGAAGATCAGCCGGCGCATCTGCACGTGCTCGACACGAACATTTGCTCAACTCGTTGCGCGGAAGAGTATGGAAACCCGTGCCAGCGGTTCTGTCCCGCAGCGGTTTATGAAATGGTCGAGGACGGTGGAAACGGAAAACGCCGCTTGCAGATCAACTTTTCAAACTGCGTCCACTGCAAGACGTGCGACATCATGGACCCCTACCAGATCATCAACTGGGTGACGCCCGAAGGAGGCGGGGGACCAGACTACAAGGGGTTATAGATCTTCGTTCTTGGAGCTTTGTGCTTTGTTCGCAGTTGCGACGGGTCTCTGAGAATCTCAAAGTACCAAGCACAAAGCACAAAGTGCAAAGCTCAAAAGACCTACTCTTCTTCTTCTTCTTCTTCTTTGATGGCGAAGTGCACGCGACCCCGGATCACTTCTTCCAACGCAATCCGTGTCGGCTTATGTTTTTGAGGATCGATTTCGATCCGCGGTTGTGCTCCGCGTTGTAGTTGTTTACTTCGCTTTGCGGCGAGGATTATTAATCGATACTTCGAATCGACTTCCGGTCCAGTCCTGGTATCCACTTCATTATCAACCAACTCTGATGTAGCCACTCGATTCTCCTAACGTGTTTGTTGCCAGGTTATCCACAGGTTCCGAATTCCTGAATCACCCTGCGTACCAGGCTCTCTTGCCTGACGCACCTCGCTCGTTCTGCATAAATAATCGACGCCAGCAAGTTCACGGCCCGTTCGATCTCGTCGTTGATGATTACGTAATCAAACAATAAACCCTGGCTCAACTCCTCCGGCGCATTACGCAATCGGAGCTCCAGGTTCTCCGGCGTGTCCGTCCCCCGCGCGCACAGACGTTGTTTCAGCACGTCAAACGAAGGCGGCAGGATAAACACACTCACCGAATCCATTAACAACTTCCGCACGCTCGCCGCCCCTTGCACGTCCACTTCCAAAATCATGTCGATGCCGGCAGCCGTCTTCTCAACGATCTGCCGCTTTGAAGTGCCGTAAAAGTTTCCGTGCACGCAGGCCGACTCGAGAAACTCCCCACCGGCGACCATCTCCTCGAACGTCGGCACGTCCACAAAAAAATACTCGCGCCCATTGACTTCATTCGCGCGTGGGCCACGAGTAGTGTACGACACAGAATAACTAAGATTATCGACAACCTCCAGCACGCCCCGCACGAGTGTGCCTTTTCCTCCGCCTGAAGGAGAACTAACGACAAAGAGCGTGCCCCGCGTCGGGGAGTTGTTAACGTCAGTCGCCGTTTGCAGTTCCGTCACTTTACTCGACATTCTGAACCTGTTCGCGCAGTTTCTCCACTTCTGCCTTAATCGCGAGTCCCGCTTCCTTGATAGTCAGATCGGTAGACTTCGAAAGAGTTGTGTTGGCTTCGCGGTTGAGCTCCTGCAAAAGAAAATCGAGCATCTTTCCCGCTTCGCCCGGGGCATTAAGTGCTTCCTGAAACTGAGCCAGGTGGCTGCGCAAACGGACCATCTCCTCGCTGACGTCACTGCGATCGGCGAGATACGCGACTTCCTGCGCCAGTCTCGCCGGATCGATTTCCACTACCTGCCCGCCACGATTCAATAACTCTCCGATCCGTTTTTGGAGGCGCACACGATATGCATCCGCCAGGCCTTCAACATTTGCTTCGATAGTCGGAACTAGTGCTGCGATCTTTTGCACGCGGTCATGCAACTCGCTTTTCAGTGCCTCACCTTCCTGCTCGCGCATCTTCTCGAGTTCGTCGAGCGCCTGGTCCAACGCGGAGTGCAGGGCTTCGATCACTCGTTCGTCGATTCCATTGCGTGCGGGTTGCAGCGCGCCGGGAATGCGGGCGAGTAAGTTGATGTCGAGGTCGCCGCCGATGTTGAAGTCGTGTTGTAGTTGTTTCAGCGCGTTGATGTAACCGGCTATAAGTGGACGATTGAGTTCGTAAGCGAGTTGCGCCGTTCGTTCAAGACTGATCGTGACGTCAACACGGCCGCGCGACAGTCGCGAGCTGATCCGTTTCTTGATCGCGGGCTCGAGCGCGGCGAGCTCGGATCCGGCACGAAGATGAATATCGAGGAAACGATTGTTGACAGTCTTGAGGTCAACGGAGACGGAGAATTCGTCACCCGTGATCGTGCCCCTTCCATATCCGGTCATTGATTTCATCTGTTTGTCAGTCGTCAGTAGTCAGTTGTCCGTAGTCGGTGGGCCCTCAACAACTGACCACTGACCACTGACAAAAATCCAAAACTAAAGCTCATCTAATCTCGGCGGCCGTTAACTCTTCCTCATCAGCAAATTGCAGTTCGTATAGTTTTTGATATTTTCCACCCCGGGCCAGTAATTCGGTGTGGGTACCTGTTTCTATGATCCGGCCCGCTTCCATTACTACGATTACGTCGGCACGACGAACCGTCGAAAGACGATGGGCGATGACGATTGTCGTCCGATTGCGGACCAGATTAGCGATCGCGCGCTGCACCAGACGTTCCGACTCTGCGTCGAGGGCCGATGTGGCCTCGTCGAGTACGAGCACGGGGGCATTGACCAGGATGGCGCGGGCGATGGCCAGCCGTTGTCGTTGACCACCGGAAAGAAAAATACCGCGCTCGCCGACAATCGTATCGTACCCGTCAGGCATTTCGCGAATGAAGTCGTGCGCCAGGGCGATGTTCGCAGCTTCCTGGATCTCCGCGTCAGTTGCGTCGGGCTTGCCGTAGGCGATGTTGTGACGGACCGTGTCGTTGAACAGCACCGTCTCCTGCGTGACGAGTGCGATCTGCCGGCGCAGGCTCGCAAGTTTCACGTCGCGCAGGTCGACACCGTCCCAAAGCACTGAACCGGAACTCGGATCGTGAAAACGCGGCAGCAACTTCGTCAACGTCGATTTTCCGCCGCCCGATTCGCCAACGAGCGCCACCATTGTCCCCGCTTCGACCCGCAGATTGACGTCTCGCAAGACCGACCGCGTTTCGTTGTCATAACCAAATGAGACGTTACGCAACTCGATCGCTTGCTTCAACGGCGCCACGTCACGCGCGTCCGCTTTTTCCTTGATCGCGGCGTGCTCGTCCATCACTTCCCAGACGTGCTGTGCAGCGGCGAACGCCTGTTCCAGGCTGTTTTGCAGTCGCGACAATTTCCGCATCGGATCGTAACTGCGGAATAGAAACACGATGAACGCGAGGAACTGCGCCGTCGTCATTCGCTCGGCCACGATCTCCTGCTGACCGAAGAAGAGCAGCAGAACAACGAACAGAATGCCGATCATCTCTATAATCGGCGGTGAGGCGCCCGCGATGCTCGCGCTACGCAGATTCGCTCTGACAATTCGTTTGGCGACGGCCGTAAAACGATCCGACTCACGCTGCTCCGCGCGATAGGCTTTGACGATGCCCTGATTGGCAAGTGCTTCCTGAGCGGTATCTGTCAGCTCCTTACTGCCTTCAAAACTCTCGCGCGCCAGATTTCGCAAGGCCCGGCCAAACTTCACAGTGAGATAGGCGATGATTGGCGCAATGATCAATGAGCCTAGTGTAAGTCGCCAACTAAAGTAAAAGGCCGCCGCGAGAAAAAAGATCAAAGTAAAACTCTCGCGCAACATGTCCCGAACCGTACTCGTCACCGCAGTTTCGATTGCTGCGGCACTTGTTACCAGCCGCGACACGAGATAGTTCGTGCGATGGCGCTCGAAGAACGTCGCGGACTGCGCGAGTAGATGGTTGTAAAGGTCCTGCCGCAACTTCAGCACGGCTGATTGTCCGATCCGCGCCATGAGGTAGGTCGAGAAGTACTCCGCGATGCCTTTGGTAAGCGTGAAAATGAGCAGCAGTGTCGCGATCATCTTCCAGGCGCCGAGCGGGTCCTGGGGAATCAGATGTTGGAGACCGAACAGCGTCGAGCTCCGCGGACCTTCGTTTTGCGACAAGGCCTGTTCGAAAATGGGCACCACAAGCCCACCGGTGGCGCTCTCCAGCACACCCACCAGCAACATCGCGAAAGTAGCTACCGTGAACATCGGCCAGTGAGGTCTCAGGTACTTTAACAAGCGGCGAAGATCACGCATTCTGGTTTGCTAAAGTCTCCGATCAGTTGCTATAAGGAGGGTGGAAGCGGTCCAAAGTTAAAAACGAAATATACTTACCCCCACTTAATTGCGTCAAGGCTGACTGATTTTGCTCAAATCTACATTGTTCGTAGTTTACCTCACACGAACTTTACCGGATTCGTCTGCGTGACTTTGGGGTATACTTTCCCGCAAGATAGCACGTGTAGAAGGATCCCTACCGACAGGATCAGAGAGACTTGGCACAGCAAGCACCAACAAACAGCAAATACGCAGGTAAACGCCTTCTAATAGCCGACGACGATACGGATATGCGTCTGCTCCTTGCCGAGTATTTTCGGCGCCTCGGTTTTACGGTAGAAGAACGTGAAAACGGGATGGCCGCCCTCGAAGCGGCACTGGCGGGAAGGTTTGATTGTTTCATTTTCGACGTCTCGATGCCCGGCATCTCCGGGCTCGACCTGCTCAAACGGGTCCGCGATCGAGGCATCCAGACTCCGGCACTTTTCCTGACGGCGCACGACGCGCTCTCGGATAAGGTCGCCGGCTTCGAAGCAGGCGCGGACGACTATTTGGCGAAGCCGTTCAGTCCACGGGAACTCGAGTATCGAGTTGAAGCATTGCTGCGGCGCGGGGGCAGCGTGGCGTCCGAGCCTGATGGGGAACGGATCGAGGTTGGCGATCTCGTGATCGACAAACGACGTCACGAAGTGATCCGCAATGGAGATCGCGTCGACTTAACGCCACTCGAATTTCAGATTCTCGAACTGCTCGCGTCCGAGCCCGGCCGAGCGTGGTCCAGGAACGCGTTGCTCGATCGCGTTTGGAGCACCGACTACGAAGGCTATCAACGCAACATCGATCCGCATATCAATCGCTTGCGGAAAAAACTTGAAACCGATCCCAAGAACCCGCGTTACGTACTAACGGTCCGGGGAGTCGGTTACAAGTTGAACGAAGTGCCCTGATGCTTTGGTGGATTGGTTCAGGCCTGATCCTGCTTTGGTTAATCCTGCTCGTTGCGCAACAACGAGGCTGGATCCATCTGCTGTTGCTCTCCGGAATTACCGTGCTCATAGTCGAAATTGCCGCTTATCGTAAGACCAGGTACGAACACAGGTTTCGCGATAAATCTGTGTAATTGCGGCAACAGTGCGAGCACCTTGGAGCATCAACAGGTTAATAAATGACCAGGAGTTCTTTCTGCCATGACATTTAAATGCATTGGTCAACGCCTCCCGTTCGTACTTATTGCTTTCTTACTCTCCTTTTCAATTTCGTTTGCCCAAAGAGACGTTGAACGACAAACCGTCGCCGTAACCTATCCGTTGGATGAGACAGTCACGGTGCAGTTTCGCGGCACCACTCTGTTACCGCGCCTGAAGGGCGAAGCAAAAGTGAAGCGCGCCGGACGTCGCGGCACTCGCGTCGAATTGAGCGTCGAAGATCTGCCACGCGCGTCCGAGCTTGGTGGTCCATATACGACCTACATCCTGTGGGCCATCTCGCCAGAAGGTCACGTCGACAATCTCGGCGAGATCAAACGCAGTGGCAGTTCGTTCGTGGACTCGAAGCTCGACGTCACCACGCCGCTCCAGTCGTTTGCGCTGATCCTGACTGCCGAGCCGCATTTCCTGATGAAAGTGCCGAGCAAGATGGTCGTGATGGAGAATTTGCCACCGCGACGACCCAACGGCAGCACGGTCGAGACCGTCGACGTTCGTTATATCGGAAACTCGAGCGACTACTTCCGCGACGTTCGCGTTCCGGAGATCGCCGACGCCGACTATCGCCAAACGCCAGTATCGTTACTCGGCGCGCGCCAGGCTGTAGGTCTGGCGAAGTATGCCGGTGCCTCACAAGATGCTCCTGAAGAACTGCGTAAGGCCGAGGAAAATCTGCAAGCCGCTGAACAAGCATGGCGTTTAAATGAAGCGGTAGCTGAAGTCGATTTAAAAGCCCGACAAGCGACCCGCTCGGGCGCTGCCGCGGAGGAAATCGCAGCGACGAGGAAAGCCGCGCGTCTACGACGCGAAGAGATTCGACGCCGTGACGAAGCGGTTCGCGCAGCAGAACGCACCGCCGACGAGTTGCAACAGGAAGTCGCCCAACTACGGGGCGCACTCGAAAAAGAGCAACGTGCACGCGAACTGGCTGAACGCGACGCCGCAACCGCAAACGATCAATTGCGTGAGAAGCGTGTCGAGATCGCGCGTCTGCGCGATGAAAATCAGGTACTGCGCTCCGACGCGGACGGCGCCAAGCTGAAACTCGCGCGACTCGAAGGCGAGAAAGCTGCCGAGACGGCGCGTGTCGAAGCTGAGCGACTCGCCGTCGAAAAACGCAACGCCGAAGCGACGTTGAAAGAAACACTCGCGAAGTATGGAACAGTTAAAGAGACGGCCGCGGGCTTCCGGCTGACTCTTCCGGAAAACATCTGGGTCAATGCACGAAAAGCGACTTTATCAACTGCGTCCGCCGCCAAGCTTGAACCCCTGGCAGCGTTGCTTGCGAGTAATCCTGACTATCAGATCCTGATTGAAGCCTACACAGACAATCGGGGTAATGAAGTCGAGTTGCAACAGATCACGCAGGAACGTGCACGCGTGTTGTCGGATCGTTTTCAATCAGCGGGTGTAGAACCAACGCGTATTCAGGCCAACGGCATGGGAGCGTCAAACCCGGTGGCGCCGAACACTACGGTCGCAGGCCGCACGAAGAACCGGCGCGTAGAGATAACCTTCACGCCACCGCGCAATACGGCTGTGAATTAGGCGGTGGTCAGTTGTCCGTGGTCAGTAGTCAGTTGTCACGTGAATCAGCACTTACTACGAACAACGGACCACGGACAACTGACCAATTAAATGTCCCCACTCGATCCACTCGAAATACTCCAGGTCATCGGCTATAGCATCGGCGCGTTGCTACCTCTTTGGATGGCGGTGCAACTCGTCCAGCATCGCGCCAAACTGACAACCACCGAGCGAATCCTCGCGGCGCTCGCCTTGACGATGGGCGGCTGGCATACCAGCAACCTCGTCGTCACCCTCCACGGACTCTTCGATCTCGGTTTTGACACCTGGACCACGCTCCTGCGCGTCGCCGATACCGTCGCGGTGGTGAGCATCACGTTCGCGTACTCGTTTCTGCTTCACGTTCACCTGCATCTGTGGGCGCAATCACACGGTCGCGACCTGAATCGCAGCGAGCGTTTCCGCGTCTACCTTTCCTACCTTCCGACAATCTTTCTCGTGATCGCCGTCCCCCGACTGTGGCGTGGTGACTACGCACCGATGTTCGCGAAGCTGTCGTTCTTCGTGATCCCATTTGCATTCTGGATCGCTTATGTTCTTGGGCTGATTGCGCTGACTGAGTGGCTCATCGCGAGACGGACGCAGAACCCCAGTGAGCGACGAATCATGCGCACGCTGGCTGCGTCGTTCATCGGCGTTGGCGTTGTGATCCTGGCGGCCCTGGCGTTTGGACTGGGCGCCGGTACGACCGTCGGACTCTATCTCAAGACGATTGCGAATCTCGGTTCGTTGCTGCCGTCAGTCCTTCTGGCTTACTACATCTATCGCTATCGCTATCTTGAAATCATCATCGAAGAGAGTTTGATCGTGGTGACGTTTGCCACGGTCGTGCTGACGGTCTACGTCTTTGGTATCCGGACCATCGGCGACTGGATGACGCAGCGATACGGAGTGCGTCCGGGGTTGGTCGAGGCGTTGCTGATTCTCACCCTTGTGTTGATGGCGGCGCCGTTGCGCGGCTGGTTGGCCCAGCGCTTTCACAAACTCTTCGAACGTGAAGCGGCGTTGTACAAGGAGATCGTTTCGCGAATTGGCTCGCACGCAGGTTTGTATAAAGAACTATCTGACCTTTTGCAGTTTGTCGAAGAACGGACTACGAAGGCCCTCGGCCTGAGACAACTCAAGATCTTCATCGACGGATCGGTCGCAGGTGAAGTGAACGGCCACCGCAGACTTCCTGAGCCGTGGGGCGAGCTCGTCCTCGCAAAATCGCGTGCGAACGGTTGGTTGCCGGTCGAAGACGATCCGCTGCTCGTCGAACAAGGATTCAAGCTGGCGTATCCGTTGCGACGCGAAGAGAACGTCGAAGGGTTGTTGGCAGTTGACGCAGCCGCGGGGAGTCTGACTCCGGACGCACGGTCGGTGATGGAGATCCTCGCCAACCAGGTCGCGATCGCGATCGACGATTCACGCCTGGTAGAAGAGAACGTGAGACTCGAACGAGAGCTGGCGGAGCGTGAACGTTTGGCGGCGCTCGGTCGCATGGCTGCCACCGTCGCACATGAGATCAAGAATCCACTGTCGGCGATCAAGTCCATAGCGCAGGTGATGCGTGAAGACGATGGTTTGAAGGACGAATATGAGCGAGATTTGAGTTTGATCATCGGCGAAACGGATCGACTGAGCCAGAGCATCACGCAGCTACTGAGTTTTGCGCGCAGAGAGAGTCCCGCTGCCGAACCGTTGAGCGTGAGCGAACTGGTCCAGGCGTCGGTGGATCTGTTTCGCGCGAACGCCCGCGAGCACGGTATCGATCTCAACCACACGGTCTCCACTGATGCAACGCTCTCAGGAAAATCTGTTTCCGCGTTGCGTGATGCTTTGTCGAACCTCTTGCTGAACGCACTACAAGCCACACCTTCAGGCGGCGAAATTCGGTTGAGTGCTTCCGCGACTGACGGCGAGTTACTGGTTAACGTGCAGGACAGTGGGCCAGGTGTTCCGCCCGAGCTACGCGAACAGATCTGGGAGCCGTTTTTCACCACGCGCCAACGCGGCACCGGACTTGGTCTGGCTATCGTTCGCAAGCGCGTGCAGGAAGTCGGCGGTTCCGCTTCACTGGGCACACCTCGCAACGGACACGGCGCACTGTTTCATATTCGCATTCCAGTTAATTAATTCGCTTTCTGAATCACAGGGAACTTTCCGGGGGATACTGCGTGATAGGTGTGGCTGTAAGCGTTACCTATTCGTAAGGAGATGGAGCATGAAGAAATTTCTGATCGCAGTTTTGCTGGCAGTGGTGTGTCTTGGTACCGAGGCTTCAGCGCAGGTACAGGCATTCCCAACAATACCCACTCCGCAAACCGCACAAAAGACTGAAGACGAAACCAATCTCGAGACACATCTGTTTCTCATCGTAGCCACCCATCAGGATTCCGCCGACTCGAAACTTCCGGCGTCCCTCGATGGGGTCGCAAAACAGTTGCGCGCAACGCTGCCATTCAAAAACTACCGGCTGGTGTCGACACTCATCAATCGCGTTAAGAATGAGGGGAGTTTGAAACTAAATTGGGTGAGCGGACCCATGACGTCCGTTGCCTCCACCGCACCAACGGTGCCGAGTTTCAGCCATTTCAACATCCGGCAAGTGAGGCTCGTGCGTGACAGCGACGGACAACAGATGATCCAAATGGCCGGCTTCAGTTTCGGCGCGCGCGTTCCGATTCAGATGAGCGCAATCGCCGCGAATGGCGAAGTCAGGCCGGCAACCAACTACGAGCAAACGGGTCTGGGCACCGACATCAGCATGAAAGAAGCTGAACCGGTCATCGTCGGCACCCTCAACGTTGGCCCGTCCGGCGACGCCATCATCCTGGTCGTCGCGGCCAAGCGAGCACCCAAGTAAACCTATCCATGGTCTTTGGCACGCGATGCGCTAGTAAATCCGGCGGACGAGTTTTAAACTAACCCGGAAGTGAGAAAAGACGCATTGCGATTGATGATAGTTGACGACGAGGAAGCCGCGCGCTACGGCATGCGGCGAGCCCTCACGACCTTCGGCTACAACATCTCCGAAGCGGGGTCTGCCGAAGCAGCCCGCGCCCTGCTGAAACAACACGAGCCCGACTTGCTCCTGCTGGACGTTAACCTCCCGGGAATGAGCGGGCTCGATTTCCTTCGCGAACTCAAAACTGCCAACGGGAATGCGCCGCTGGTGATAATCATCACGGCCCATGGCTCGGAACGCATGGCGGTCGAGGCCGTGAAAGCTGGCGCTTACGATTATCTTTCCAAACCCTTCGAGCTCGACGATCTCCGCCTCGTCGTCAAAAACGCGGCCGAGACAGTTCAACTCCGGCGCGAGAATTATTCACTGCGCCGCCGTATCGAGGTTGAGCGGTCGCAACGCGGCGCGCTTATCGGAAATTCTGAAGCGATGCAGCGCGTGCGGTCCATGATCGATAAGGTCGCGGAAACTGATGCGACGGTGCTGGTCCGTGGTGAATCAGGTACAGGAAAAGAACTGGTGGCCCGCGAACTTCACGAGCGAAACAGCCTGCGACGCAATAGTTCGTTTGTCGCCGTGAACTGCGCGGCACTACCTTCGGAGCTGATCGAATCCGAGCTATTTGGCCACGAAAAAGGTGCTTTTACGGGGGCGGCAGCGAAGCGAGAAGGGAAGTTCGAACAAGCAGATAGCGGCACGTTGTTTCTAGACGAGATCGGCGATATGAGTGCCAACGTGCAGGCGAAGTTGCTGCGCGCGCTGGAAGAGCGACGCATCGAACGGCTCGGAGGAAACGAGTCGATCCCGGTTGATGTGCGCATCGTCAGTGCAACGCATCGTCCGCTGGAACAGGAGATCACAAACGGTAACTTTCGCGCGGATCTCTTCTATCGCCTGCGCGTGGTGACGGTCGATATCGCTCCGTTGCGCGACCGTCGGGAGGACATTCCGCTATTAGTTGAGACCTTCCTGCGTGGCGCCGCGGAGCGTTACGAACTGCCGCAGCGAGCGCTCAGCCAGGGCGCGTTGAAACGGTTGGTCGAGTACAACTGGCCCGGAAACGTGCGCGAATTGAAGAACACGATCGATCGCGCCGTGATCATGGCCGAAGGCGACGAGATCACACCGCGCGACCTGCCCGACGAGATAACGGCTGGCATTCCCAGGGGCCCAATCGGTGAATCCGAAGAGGAAACTGACGGGCTGCGCGTGCCGTTTACGGCCGATTTTCGCGAGGATCGACGCGAGTTCGAGCGCCGCTATATCACCCGCTGCCTCGAACACACGCAGGGCAACGTGACCCGTGCAGCCGAGATTCTCGACATGCACCGGCAGTCCCTTCAACACAAACTGCGCCAACTCGGCCTCGGCCGCCGATACGTCTCGGTGGGCGGCGATCCGCAGGACAATTCCGACAGTTGAAAGGTAAACAATGAAAGCGCGAGTCGACGCCATCCTCCAACGTGAACAGGCTGAGTACCTCGATCGATTGCTCCCGGCAGGGGACCAGTTGCTCACGGAGATGGAGTCGTATGCGGCGGAGCATCGGGTGCCAATCGCGGACCGGGAGGTGGCGGCCTTTATCGAGATCACGGCGCGCGCGTGCGGAGCGAAGCGGGCGCTCGAGATCGGAATGGCGATCGGTTATTCGGTGGTCCATCTCGCGCGCGGGATGGGCAAGGGAAGTCGGATCGTTACGATTGAGCCGAGCGAGGAGATGATCAACGCGGCATCTGGTTATTTCGAGCGGGCCGGTCTCGCGGATCGCGTTCGTATCGAACGCGGCAAAGCCCTGGACGTCATACCGCAACTCGACGACACTTTTGATCTCCTGTTCATTGACGCACTGAAAGAGGAGTACAAGCAGTATCTCGATCTCGGATTGCAACGTTTGCGCAGTGGCGGCGTCGTAATCGTCGACAACTTGCTCTGGGGTGGAAAGGTCGCCACTGGTGACTCCGAATCGTCAACCGTCGCGTTGCGCGACTTCAATCAGTATTTCATGCACCATCCTCAGTTGCGCGCAGTTCTCCTTTCGGTCGGTGATGGTCTCGGGTATGCCGTGAAGAATTAAGTAACGCCTGCCTCATAACTTTCTTGATAAAAACTTCGCCCGCGTGCTAAGTTCCTCTCGTCTCTCTCGGTGTTTGCGAGATTCTCCCACCCTCATTTAGCGAGTGTCCCTTATGAGCAAACGAAAGCAGATTGGCTTGCTGTTATTGCTGGCGTCGATCGCCGTCGCCGCCCTGTCTTGTAACGTTGCTTCAAATAAGGAGACCTTTTTCGGGAAGACGACCCCGCCGGAGCGAAACATCTTTCGCTACGTCACGGGTGACGAACCCGAATCGCTCGATCCGGTCGTAAGCACCGGACAACCCGAAGCACGAATTTACATGGCGCTCTACCAGGGGCTGGTCGAATATCATCCGAAGACAATGGAACCCGAGCCCGCCCTCGCAGAACGCTGGCAGCCGAATAACGATTCATCCGAATTCAGGTTTTATCTACGTCAAAATGGACGCTGGTCCAACGGCGATCCAATCACGGCGCAGGACTTTGTTTACAGCTTCCGCCGCGCGGTCGCGCACGAGACTGCATCGCGCAATGCCTATCTCGCTTACTACATAAAATACGCACAGGCTTTCAACGAGCAGAAGGTCTTCGTTCGCGATCCGAAAACGGGTCAGTTTCTTAACGCAAAGGACTTCGACGAGCATCTTCCAGCCGAACCACTCTCCGGCAGCCCGCTTGACTCCGGACCAGGAGAGTATTCGATCGTGGAAGTCGAGACGCACGAGCCGATCGATTCCGAGTTTCACAAACAACTGCACACGCCTCAGCGCCTGACGCTGCCGGGAGATCCTAAGGCGCGCAACAAAGCGCTTGACGCAAACGCGAAACTAAAAGCCGCTGTCGCAGGCAAAGAGTTTGTCCCCGTGAAAGCCGAGGACATCGGTGTCGAAGCAATCGGCGATCACATGGTTCGGATTTCACTGACTCAGCCTGGGCCGTTTTTCGTAGGCCTGTTGGCCCACCAGGTGTTTCGTATCGTGCCGCAGAAAGTCGTCGAAAAGTACGGCGCCGTTTGGACGCAACCGCAGAACATCGTCACCTGTGGTCCCTTCAAAGTGAGAACCTGGCAGCCTTACGACAAGCTGGTCGTTGAACGCGATCCGATGTACTGGGACGCCGCCACCGTCAAACTTGACGAGATCCATTTCTATCCGATGTCGGACAATCCGTCGATCATGAATCTTTACAAAGTCGGCGAAGTCGACGCGGTGTTGAATCACACCGTGCCGAACGCGTGGCTTGAAGTCGTCAGAACGAAACAGGATTACATGGACGGCGCGGAGGCTGCGATCAACTATATGCTGATCAACGTCACGCAGCCGCCAATGAACGACGTACGCGTGCGCAAGGCGTTCAACTACGCCATCGACAAGAATGCCTGGGCCTCATGGCGCAAGATCGTAAAACCTTTGACGGCGTTTACGCCCGAAGGAATCTTCAAAGATTATCCGCAGCCGAAGGGCGACCAATTCAATCCTGAAGAGGCGCGTCGACTCCTGGGTGAAGCGGGTTTTCCGGTTACGAAACGCGGCGACGGCAGCTATTCGTGTCCAAAGTTTCCAGTGGACCAGGTCGAATACATCTACAACACGCAGGACTCAAACAAGGCGATGGCCGAGTGGATGCAGGCACAGTGGAAGCAGAACCTCGGCATCACGGTCAACCTGCGCAACATGGACTGGAAGACGTTTTTGAACGTCAGGGCGAGGCTTGAATATAAAGGTTTCTCGCGAGGCGCATGGTCCGCGGATTACATGGATCCGTTCACGTTTCTGAGTCTGTTCTACACCGGCGGCGACAGCGGCTCGGGTTGGGAAGATCCGAAGTACACTGCGATGCTCGATGAGGCAAACCGCACGCTCGATCCGAAGAAGCGATACCAAATGCTTGCCCAGGCCGAGAAGTTCCTGATTGATGCGCAGCCGATGATCCCGATCGACACCGCGGCCATCAACTGGGTGAAGAAACCGTACGTGAAGGGCATGTATCCGAATGCGGGCTCGCTGTTCCCCTGGAAGTACGTGTACATCGAACGCGATCCGGCAAAGTGGGACTATGGCATTCCGAGTTTGACGGCGGATTAAATTGCGAAATGCGGATTGCGAATTCTCTGACAACCAGCTTCACAACACGCTTCCTTCATGACTGCGAAATTCGCATTTCGAAATTCGCATTTCGCAATCCATTAACATGCTTCGCTTCATAGTCAGACGACTCCTGGTCACCATCCCAACGATTCTCATCGTGATCACGATCACGTGGGGCCTCATCAAGCTCGCTCCCGGCAGTTTCTACAGCGGCGAGAAACGACTCCCACCCGCCATCGAAAAGAGCATCCGCGAGAAGTACGGCCTCGATAAACCGTGGTACACGCAATACGGCAAGATGATGTGGAGCATCATCCGCCACGGTGACTTCGGTACGTCTTTGCGCTTTGAAGGCCAATCGGTAAACACGATTATTCGTCGTTCGTTGCCCGTTTCGGCTGCCATAGGAATCATCGCTTATCTACTCGCACTGATCGGCGGCATCACCGCTGGATCGATCGCTGCGCTCAAACAGAATTCGCGTTGGGATTACGGTTCGATGACGCTCGCGATGCTGGGCATCTCTGTGCCGAACTTTGTGCTTGGCCCAATACTGGTCCTCGTGTTTTCACTCAGTCTTTACTGGCTGCCGCCGTCTCGTTGGGGCGGGTTTCCGAGTCGAAACCTGATCCTTCCGGTAATCACCCTTTCCGCGATCTACATGGCCTATATCGCGCGGCTCGCACGCGCGGGCATGCTCGAAGTGCTGCGGTCGGACTACATCCGCACCGCACGCGCGAAAGGATTAAGCGAAAAGGACGTCGTGATCAAACACGCCTTGCGCGGCGGCTTAATGCCAGTGGTTTCATACACCGGGCCGTCGCTCGCGTTTCTGCTGACGGGCACGGTCGTGGTGGAAAGAATTTTCGCCCTGCCGGGATTGGGAAATTATTTTATTCAGGCATCGCTCAATCGAGACGAGCCGCTGATCATCGGCATCGTCGCGTTTATCGCGATCACGTTGTTGTTGATGAACCTGATCGTCGATATCGCGTATGCGTATCTCGATCCACGCGTGAGATATTAGAAACACGAGATGATTCCGGAACCTGATTTAATTCACGCTACACCGGAGACGGCGATCACCGAAGGTGAATTCGTGCGTGGCACTTCGTTGTGGCGCGACGCGTGGCGTCGACTATTGAAAAACAAGCTTGCGGTGTTTGGCCTGATCGTCGTCGTGTTCGTCACGTTCGCGTCGCTGCTTGGTCCAACCGTCATCAAACGCGCGACGGGTTTTACGCCCGATTACATCCCGACCAACGACACAAGGCTGATCAAATCATTCCCACCCTTCACCGGTCCGAATGGCGAGTTTTCCTGGACGCATCCGATGGGCACCGACAACGCAGGCCGCGATCAACTTGCGCGTGTGCTTCAGGGTGGACAGATTTCGCTATTCGTCGGAATTATTTCGACGCTCGTCTCGTTGCTGATCGGCGTTAGCTACGGCGCGATTGCCGGCTATGTTGGTGGCCGCGTAGACAACATCATGATGCGACTCGTCGACATTCTTTACTCGCTGCCTTATGTGATTGTGGTGATCGTCCTGTTGTCGATGTTTCGCAGCCAGACCGCGCGCGGACAGCTCATTCTTTTGTTTGTCGCGCTCGGGGCCGTTTCTTGGTTGACGATGGCACGCATCGTTCGGGGACAAGTGTTGTCGTTGAAGAACCAGGAGTTTGTGATGGCGGCGAAGGCCACTGGTGTTTCGACGCCGCGCATTATCTTTCGTCACCTTGTTCCGAACACGTTAGGCCCGGTGATCGTCTATGCGACGCTGACGATTCCGCAGATCATGTTGACGGAAGCGTTTCTGTCGTTCCTCGGCTTTGGTGTGCAGGCGCCGCTGGCTTCGTGGGGCAGCCTCGCATCGGACGGCATTCAGAATATCGCAATCTTTCCATGGCAGTTGATCTTCCCAGGCGTGACGATGGCGCTGACGCTTTTTTCGCTCAACTTTTTGGGTGACGGTCTTCGCGACGCCCTCGACCCACAGATGAGGACGACCTGAAGAAAGAGATCATTGATCATTTGTCATTTGACATTTCTCATTTTTCATTTGGTTCCAGCGTGAATATGAGAAGCGTGACGTCTGAACAAATGACAAATGAGAAATGTCAAATGATATATGACCAATGAGAACCTCCTCGAGGTAAAAGAACTTCGCACTTACTTCGAAACTGATGACGGCATCGTCAAGGCCGTCGACGGCGTTTCGTTTCAACTCAAACGCGGCGAAACGTTAGGTATTGTCGGGGAGTCGGGTTCGGGCAAGTCAGTCACAAACCTCGCTATCATTCGTCTCATTCCGAATCCTCCCGGAAAGATTGTCTCCGGCGAAGTTGTCTTCAACGGGCAGGATCTGTTGTTGCTCAGCAACGACGCGATTCGAAAGGTTCGCGGCCGGCGCATCGCGATGATTTTTCAGGATCCGATGACGTCGCTCAACCCGTTCATGAAGATCTCCAAACAGTTGATGGAGATGACTCAGCTTCACCTGGGCCACTCGAAAGCCCAGGCGCACGCGCACGCGATCAAGATGCTCGAAACGGTCGGCATTCCCGACGCAACTACACGCGCCGACAGCTATCCGCACGAGTTCTCAGGCGGCATGCGTCAGCGTGTGATGATCGCGATGGCGCTGTCGTGTGAACCCGAATTGCTGATTGCAGATGAGCCGACCACAGCGCTTGACGTCACGATCCAGGCGCAGATCCTCGAACTGATTAAGAAGCTCAAACAAGAAACTGGCACAAGCGTGATATTGATCACACACGATCTCGGTGTTGTTGCCGGAATGACGGATCATGTCATCGTCATGTATGCCGGGAAGATTTTCGAGCAAGCGAAGACGGCGGAACTGTTTGCGCTGCCGGGTAACCCTTACACGAAGGGCTTGTTACGTTCGGTGCCGGATCCGACTGCCGAACAGGGCAAGCTTTATCAGATCCCGGGTTTACCGCCGGATGTGGCGCACTTGAAGCCGGGATGTCCGTTTGCGCCGCGTTGTGAGAAGGTGCAGGAGATTTGTCACCGCGAGTTTCCGCCTTTTGTGCAGCTCACTGCGGACCATCATTCGTTGTGCCACTTTGCGCGTGAAGTTTATGCGGAGTCAGGGGGCGACGGCGAGACAAAGCCACGCCGCGAAGCCAACTCAGGCGGCAAAGCCGAAACGGAACAGTTTCAATGACGATGGAAGAATCCATTACGAGGAGCGCGGAGCCGCTGATTTCGATTCGAGATCTTAAAGTGCATTTCGATCTCGGAGGTGGCGGCGTGCTCGACAAGTTGATTGGCGGCAGTCCGGTGAAACGTATTGTTAAGGCGGTTGATGGAGTTTCGCTTGATATCTTAGAGGGCGAGACTTTGGGACTCGTTGGTGAATCAGGTTGTGGCAAGTCGACACTCGGACGAGCGATTCTAAGGTTGACTGAACCGACTTCGGGACAGGTCTTTTATGGCGAGCGCGACCTGGCCCACCTCTCCGCCCGGAAACTGCGTGAACAGCGACGGCACTTGCAGATCATCTTTCAGGATC
>Ga0209485_1000148_pt1 | contig 23022 bp, 19 predicted proteins | sample NCAS100_FD_187516 | JGI IMG/M metagenome (GOLD analysis project Ga0209485, IMG submission 187516) | Agricultural soil microbial communities from Utah to study Nitrogen management - NC AS100 (SPAdes) (version 2) | ecosystem: Environmental > Terrestrial > Soil > Agricultural land | place: USA... | reverse complement strand
CGGGGTCATCCGGCGGAGCGCGGGAATGGGGAGCACCAGGCCCTGCTCCGCGTGGTGGGCCAGATCCCTGATCGCGCGGGCCTTGGCTTCGGAGAGTCCGGCACTGCGGAGCAGCGCGTGGGGCGTGGCGAGCACCCTGGCCGGGTCGGGAAACCCGTTTCCGGGATAGAGCGCGCGGAACCGGCCAAAGATCGTTGCCGCCGCCTTGCCGGAGAGCTGCTGGTACACGATGCTGTGGGACAACGCCTCGAAGCTCGAGGCGCCGGCGTGGGGCGGAAAGCCGGAGCCGCCCACCCGTTCGATAACGGCGCCCAGCGCGCGGTCCCGGGAGGTGAGCTCGGCGCACACCGCGCTCCAGTCGATCGGCGCGGTGCCGCGTTCGTGCCAGAGGCAGGGAATGGGTTCGGCCATGGGGGAATTCTAACGCGATGACCACGCCGGTTGATCGGCCCCACCTCGATACCGAGCAGTTTCGCCGCCAGGCTCACGAGATCGTGGACTGGATGGCGGATTACCTGCGTGACGTGGGTTCCCGCCCGGTGCAGCCCACCGCGGAGCCCGGCGCGGTCCGCGCTGCGCTCCCGGCGGCGCCGCCGCTGGCAGGCGAGCCGTTCGAGCAGATCATGGCGGACTTCGAGCGCATCATCGTGCCCGGCCTGACCCACTGGGGTCACCCGGGATTCCTGGCGTACTTCCCGGCCAACACCAGCCCGCCCTCGATTCTTGCCGAGATGCTCACCGCGACCATCGGGGCCCAGTGCATGTCGTGGAACACCAGCCCCGCCGCGACCGAGCTGGAGCAGGTCACCATGGAGTGGCTGCGCCAGATGGCGGGCCTCTCGGCGGAATTCACCGGAGTCATTCAGGATACTGCGTCCACCGCGACGCTGGTGGCCATGGTGACCGCACGCGACCAGGCGCTGGGACGGCTGGACGGCTCGACGGCTGGTCGGCTGGATCTTCTGACCGCCTACACGACGCTCGAGGCGAACCACTCGGTGCCCAAGGGGATGCGGCTTGCCGGAATCCGGCCCGAACACATCCGGATGGTGGAGACCGGCCCCGACAACTCGATGCGGCCGGAGGCGCTCCGACTCATGATCAACGCCGACCGCGCCGCGGGGCTGGTGCCGGCGGCGGTGGTGGCCACAGTGGGGACCACCGGCTCGACCGCCATTGACCCGGTGCCGGCGATCGCCGCGATCTGCCGGGAGGAGACGGTCTGGCTGCACGTGGACGCCGCCTGGGCCGGATCGGCCGCCATTGTGCCCGAGCTGCGCTGGGTCTTCGACGGAGTGGACGACGCGGACAGCGTGGTCTTCAATCCCCACAAGTGGCTGCTGGTCAACTTCGATTGCTCCGCCTACTTCGTGAAGGACCGTGCCGCGCTGCTCGGCTCCTTCGGGGCCAGCGCCGAGATCCTCCGCACCGCCCACGACGACCGGGTGGTCAACTATCGCGACTGGGGCATTCAGCTGGGCCGGCGGTTCCGTGCCCTCAAGCTCTGGTTCGTGATCCGCAGCTATGGCGTCGAGGGATTGCGGGCGATGATCCGGGAGCATGTCCGGCTGGGACGGCTGCTTGCAGAGTGGATCGAGGGCGAGCCTGGTTTCGAGCTGATTGCGCCAGCTACCCTGGGACTGGTGGTATTTCGCTACGTCGGCGATGCCGACGGCAAGCGTGAGGTACGGCGGGAAAGCTTTGACGCGATGAACCGAACGCTTCAGAACCGGGTCAACGCCACTGGCCGGGTGTTCATCACCGGCACGAGCCTTCGGGGCAATTACGTGCTGCGCGTCGCGCTGGGGCACCTCAGCACCAGCGAAGCCGATGTGGGCGCTGCGTGGGAGCTGATCAGAACGGCCGCGCGTGCCCACTGAAACTCCCCTGATTACCACCATCGCGGCCGCCCTGGGGCTCGCGCTGGTCCTCGGTTTTTTGGCCGCGAAGCTCAAGCTGCCGGCGTTGGTCGGCTACCTGGTCGCCGGGATCTTGTTGGGGCCGGCCACGCCGGGATTCGTGGCCGATCTCGAGCTGTCGCGGCAGCTGGCCGAAATCGGCGTCATGCTGCTGATGTTCGGAGTCGGGCTGCATTTCTCCCTCGACGATCTGCTCTCGGTCAAGGGAATCGCGCTGCCGGGCGCGATCCTTCAGATGATGGTCGCTACCGCGCTCGGCGCCGGGGTCGCCTCGCTCTGGGGTTGGCCCTTCGGGCAGGGGCTGGTCTTCGGGCTTTCCCTCTCGGTGGCGAGCACCGTGGTACTGCTCCGCGCGCTGGAGAGCCGCGGCCTGCTCGAATCGCTGAACGGCAAAATCGCGGTGGGGTGGCTGGTGGTTCAGGACATGGTCACCGTGCTGGTCCTGGTGCTGCTTCCGCCGCTGACCGGCGTGTTGGGGGGACGAGCCGAGCTCGCCGCGGATGGGGCCGCCGGCGGCGGCAGCCTCCTCGTACCCATCCTCCGGACCCTCGCGCTGGTGGCCGGGTTTGTCGTGTTCATGCTGGTGGTGGGACGTCGGATCTTTCCCTGGCTCCTCTGGCAGGTGGCCCGGACCGGATCGCGGGAGCTGTTCACCCTGTGCGTGATCGCTGCTGCGGTCGGCATCGCATTCGGATCGTCCGAGCTCTTCGGGGTGTCCTTCGCCCTGGGGGCGTTCCTCGCCGGCATGGTGCTCCGGGAATCGGCTCTGAGCCATCGCGCCGCCCAGGAGTCGCTGCCGCTCCGGGACGCCTTCTCAGTGCTGTTCTTCGTTTCGGTGGGTATGCTGTTCGATCCGGCGATGCTGGTGGAGGAGCCGGGCCGGGTCCTGGTGGTCCTCGCGATCGTCGTGCTGGGCACTCCCCTGGCGGCCTTCGGGCTGGTGCTCGCCATGCGCTACCCGCTGAACTCCGCCCTCACCCTTTCGGCCAGCCTGGCCCAGATCGGCGAATTCTCCTTCATTCTGTCGAGTCTCGGCGTCACCCTGGGCCTGCTGCCGGTCGAGGGGCAGAGCCTCATCCTGGCCGCGTCGCTGCTCTCGATCGCGATCAACCCGCTGGTCTTCAACGCCATCGAACCAGTGCAGTCGTGGATCCGGTCGCGGTCGGCTCTGGCCCGCACCATGGAGCGACGGGACGATCCCCTGGCCGAGCTCCCCGCTACGGTGGACGCCAGCGTGCTCACCGGGCACGTGCTGCTGGTGGGCTTCGGAAGGGTGGGAAAGCGGATCGGCGAGGCACTCCAGGCCCGCGGGGTCCCCATGGTGGTGGTGGAGCAGAACCGCGACGCGGTCGAAGACCTGAGGGAGAAGCACGTCCACGCCGTGTCGGGCAACGCCGCCGACGCGGAGGTCCTGATCCAGGGGCACGTGGCCCGGGCCGGGATCCTGGTGATCGCGGTGCCGGACTCGTTTCAGGCCCGCAAGATGATCAGCATCGCCCGCACTCTCAATCCGGGCATTCTGTCGGTGGTGCGGGTGCACACCGACGAAGAGGCCGATCTGCTCCGCGCCGAGGGCGCCTCGGTGGTCTTCATGGGCGAGAACGAGCTGGCACTTGGCATGACCCATTATCTGTTCGACAAACTCGGTATCGCGGATAGCGGGTAGCGGATAGCGGTGGTCAAGAGCGAAGCGGCTGTTCCTCCTCGCTCTTCGCTCTTCGCTACTCCCCAGCAAGGGCCCTTGCCAGATAACGCCCCGTATGTGATGCCGGGCACGCCGCGACTTGCTCGGGCGTACCCTGGACCACAACCCTCCCGCCCTGGTCGCCCGCCTCCGGCCCCAGATCGATGACCCAGTCGGCCCGCTTGATCACATCGGTGTGATGCTCGATGACCACTACGGTGTGCCCCGCGTCCACCAGCCGGTCCAGCACCTGAATCAGCACCCGAACGTCGTCGAGGTGGAGCCCGGTGGTCGGCTCGTCCAGCAGGTAGAGCTTGCGGCCCTCCCGTTTGCCGGCCCGGGCCAGCTCGCGGGCGATCTTGAGTCGCTGGGCCTCGCCGCCCGAGAGGGTGGTGGCCGGCTGGCCCAGCCGCAGGTAGCCCAGTCCCACCTGCTGGAGCTGCCAGAGCGCGGCGCCCAGCCGGGGCTGGTGATGGAATCGGGTGATCGCCTCGTCCACGGTCCATTGCAGGATGTCGTGGATGGATTTCCCCTGAATCCGGACCTCGAGCACCTCGCGGCGGAACCGGCTCCCGCCGCAGGCCTCGCAGGGCACGAAGACGTCGGCCATGAACACCATTTCGACCAGCACCGCGCCGGCTCCTTCGCATTCCGGACAGCGGCCGCCTTCGAGGTTGAACGAGAAGGTGGCCGCGCTGTAGCGCCGCTGCCGGGACAGCGGCTGGGAGGCGAACAGCTCGCGGATCTCGTCGAACGCCTTGATGTAGGTCACCGGGTTGGACCGGGGTGACCGGCCGATCGGCGACTGGTCCACCAGGACGACATCGGTGAGGTGTTCCCATCCGGTGAGCCCGGCGACCTCGCCGACCGGCTCGCCCAGATGGGATTTGGCGGAGTGCTCGCCGTGCAGCCGGGCCTCGAGCTGGCGGTAGAGCACATCGTGCACCAGGGTGCTCTTGCCGCTGCCCGATACCCCGGTCACCGCGGTCAGCGTGCCCAGGGGAATATCGGCGTCCACCCGGTGGAGATTGTGGAGCTGGGCGCCCCGGATCCGGATCCGGAGCGGGCCGGCGGGACGCCGTGCGCTGGGCACCCCGATCCGCTTCCGTCCGGCGAGGTAATCACCGGTCAGGGTCCGGTCGGCGCCTGCCACCGGACCGGCGTAGACCACCCGGCCGCCCAGCTCCCCGCTGCCTTCGCCCAGCTCCAGCATGAAGTCGGCTTGCCGGATGGCCTCGAGGTCGTGTTCCACCACCAGCACCGAGTTGCCGGCGTCCGTGAGTCGGCGGAGCAGCGCGAGCAGGCGGTCGGTATCGCGGGGATGGAGACCCACGCTGGGTTCGTCCAGCACGTAGAGCGCATCCACCAGCCGGGCCCCGAGCGCGTTGGCCAGCGCGATCCGCTGGGCCTCACCGCCGGACAAGGTGCGGGACTGCCGGTCGAGGGTCAGATAGCCGAGCCCCACGTCGAGCAGGAAGTCCACCCGGGCCAGCAACTCGTCGAGAATGGACGACGCGATCTCCCGGGCGGCCCCGGTCCAGGGAATCTCCCGGAGCCAGCGGGCCAGCGCGTCGAGCGGCAGAGTGGCCACCTCGGCGATAGTCCGGTCGGCGACCCGGACCGACAGGGCATGCTCGTTGAGCCGGGAGCCGCCGCAGGCGGGACAGGTCTTGGCGAGCTGGTACTGGCGGAGGAAGACCCTGATGTACTGCTTATAGCGCTTCTCTTCCAGCCCCTTGAGGAAGGGGAAAATCCCCAGATACTTGCCGGCCTTGCCGTGGAGCAACTCCCGGCGCACCGGCGCCTTGAGCGACTTCCAGGACTGCGCGGGATCGGCGCCCAGCCGGCGCGCGGTGTCGAGCAGCAGCTTGCGACGGGCCTCGTAGCGCGGCTTGGTCCAGGGATCGATGGCGCCTTCGACCAGGCTCCGGTTTGAATCCGGAATGATGAGGGTCTCGTCGTACTCCAGCACGGCGCCGAAGCCGTTGCAGCCGGCGCAGGCACCTCTCGGATTGTTGAACGAGAAGAGCAGGGGGGTGAGGGAGGCCGCGGGGGTATCGCAGAGGCTGCAGGCCGGATGTTCGGTGAACCGGAGCCGGCCCCCGTCGTGGAGCACGATCGCGATTCCTTCGCCCTCGGCGAAGGCCAGGGCAACCGCTTCGCGGACCCGGTCGCTCGCGCCGGCGCGCTGGCGGTCCACCGCCACCAGCAGCTCGCCCGCCTCGGTCAGGTCCACGCCCGGGGGAATCTCCTCCAGGTGCACCTCCCGGCCGTCAACCAGCATCCGGAGAAACCCGAGGGCGCGCAGGTTCTCGACCAGCGCGGCGTGGGTGACCCGGGCCGAAGGGGGGACCGGGAAGGCGATCTGGATCCGCGCCTCGCCCAGGGCGACCACCGCCTGGGCCGCGGAGGCCGGACTGTCCCGCTTGACCGGGCTGCTGCACTTCCGGCAGAAGGGAATCCCGGCCCGGGCCCACAGCAGCCGCAGAAAGTCGTACACTTCCGTGGCGGTTCCCACCGTGGAACGGCTGGACACCGCGGGATTGCGCTGCTCGATCGCCACCGCGGGCGCGATCCCCTCGAGCCGGTCCACCAGCGGTTTGGGCATCCGGTCGAGAAACTGTTTTGCGTAGGTAGAAAGCGACTCGATGTAGCGCCGCTGGCCTTCGGCGTAGAGGGTGTCGAAGGCGAGGCTGCTCTTGCCGGAGCCGGACGGCCCGGTCACCACCACCAGGCGGCGCCGAGGGAGGTCTACCGTGATGCCCTTGAGGTTGTGCTGGCGGGCGTTGACGATGCGCAGAACGGGATCGGCCACCCTGAAGAATAAGGGAGCGGAGATTAGGTTAGGGATTGCATGGCCAGGATTCTGACCCCCAAGCTCCTCCGGCGCGGTTTTGAAATCTTCGTCCTCGGATCCTTGATCGGATTCGGGGCGCTGGTGTACTACAGCAGCAGCGCGAACGCCTTTCTCGCCGCGGTGCCCCGGATCGAATGGCGCTGGCTCCTGGTCGGGCTGGGCCTCGCCTCCATGGACTGGATCGGCGGCGGAGTGCGGCTCTGGATCCTGGCCCGGGAAATCCATCCCAAGCCCTCGTTCAAGGGACTGGTGCTGGCCGGCGGAATGGGAGCCTGGGCGTCCTACCTGACGCCGCTCCAATCCGGCAACGCCCCGATGACGATCTACACCATGAAGCGCTACGGCATTCCGGTGCCGATCGCGCTCGCCCTGGTGCTGATGTCCTTCGTGGCCACGGTGGCCTTCTTCGGACTGGCAGGTCCGGTCGCGATCGCGTTCGGGGCGGGGCAGTCGCTGGGCCAGCACGGCGTGGTGCTGGGGATCTCGCTTTACGATCTCTTCCTCGCCAGCCTGGGCATCTTCCTGGTGCTCTTCGGGGCACTGATCGTCCTGGTGATCTGGCCCCGCGCGCTCCACGCCCTGCTGCGCGCCATCATCGGGTTCGTGGGGCGAAGGAGCACCCGGGTCGCCGGCCGATTGGAGCAGCTGGAGCGCGGGATCGACCAGGCCCGCGACGCGATGGCCAAGTTCAACACCCCGCGCGGCTGGCTCGCGCTCTTGTGGGCCACCATCATCTCGGGGCCGTCGCATGCCAACAAGCTGCTGGCGGGGTATGTGGCGCTCCGCGCCATCGGCATCCAGGCGCCCTTCGTGGACGTGCTGCTGCTGCAGACCCTGATCACCTTCCTGCTGTACTTCTTCGCCCCGACCCCCGGCGGATCGGGGATCGCCGAGCTGCTGTCGGCGGCGGTGATGTCCATTTACGTGCCCCGTCCGCTCACCGCGCTGTACACCCTGATCTGGCGGCTGATCATCAGCTATTTCACCATCATCGCCGGGTCGGTGATCTTTTCGGTCTGGGTGCGCCGGGGTCTCATGGGGGTGGAGTCCGACTCCACGACCCTGACCTCGGAAGCCAAGCCGGCGGTGTGACCCCCGGGCTCTGGTTTCCTTGCCACCCGGCCAGCCGCAGCCTACGTTTGACGGGTCTGTTACACGCCAGGATGAGCCACGCGGATGGAGCTTGAATACGGCGGTCGCCGTTACCCTGTGGCCGCCGGTGGACTCGTCATCGGCTCCGGGCCGGAAGCGGCTCTGGCGGTGCATGCCCCGGCGGTGCGGCCCCGGCACGCGCTGGTCCGCCTGCTCAAGCCGGGCATGGCGGTGGTGACAGCGGAGGAGCCGGGCGCGGAGATTCTCGTCAACGGCTCGCGGCTGGGCCCCGATCCCACGCCCCTGATGCACGGTGACAAGCTGGTCATCGGTGGGGCCCAGATTGCGGTCAGCGATCCCGACCGCGCCGGCGCGACCCGGATCGTGGGCGCCGTCCCCCCGTCCCCAGGCACTCCGAAAGCACGGCTGGTCAGTCTGGCCGATGGACGTGAGTATCCGGTGGAGGCGGTGCCCTTCGTCATCGGGCGCGAAGCGTCCTCCCACCTGGTGGTCGAATCTGAACTAGTCTCGCGCCGGCATGCCGAGATTCTTCGGGGTTCCGGGGGCGATTCTCTGCTGGATTTGAGCGGAAATGGGGTGTGGGTCAACGGCCGGCGGATCACGGCACCGGTCCTGCTCCGTGAGGGCGACCTGATTCGGGTCGGGGAGACGGAATTCCGCTATCATCTCCCCGAAGGCGGTGGGGCTCCCGCTGGCGCCGGCTACCGGCTGGGCGATACCGTGGTCGGGCTGCAGGCGGTGCGGCGGCCCCCACCGATGCCCGAGCCGGCCCCGGCCGAACCGCTGGCCACGCTGCTGGTGAAGCGGGGGCAACGAAAAGGAGAGCGGTTTCCGGTTCGGAACCCGGTCGTCAACATCGGCCGGGGGGAGTTCAACGACATCGCACTGCCCGATGCGAGCATCAGCGCCAATCATGCGAAACTGCAGCTCAAGGAAGGAATCTGGGTGCTGACCGATCTGGGCTCGACGAATGGAAGCCGGGTGGATGGCGAGGCGGTGCGGGGCGACATCGCCCTCTCGCCCGGGGGGCAGATCACCCTCGGCGAGGTGCTGCTCGTGTTCGAGCCCCGGGACCGGGGTCTGAAGCGGGTGGACACCACCGCGGCGATGGCGCAGCCGTCCCTCCCGGGCGCCGGCGGCGCCGAAGCCGCTCGGCGGCGCATCCTGATCCTCGCCCTGGCCGGGCTGCTGCTCCTGGCCGGCTTCCTCCTGCTCCGTTGATATTCATGCGGATATCCTGCGCGGGGAACACGGACGTCGGCGTGGTCCGGTCGGGCAACGAGGACAGCTTCCTGCTGAACTGTGCCGGGGGGCTGTTCATCGTGGCCGACGGGATGGGCGGCCACGCGGCCGGCGAGGTGGCCAGCGAAATGGCGGTCCAGATCGTCGCGACCGAGCTGGGCAGCCTGCGCGGCCTTTCCGACGCCGAGGCGGCCTCGCGGATGCGGAGCGCGATCCGCAAGGCCAACGCCGCCATCTTCGACCGCACTCTCGCCGAGCACGACAAGCGGGGCATGGGCACCACGACGACCGTCATGGTCCTCTTTTCCCGGCGCTACCTGATCGGGCAGGTGGGAGACAGCCGGGCCTACCTGCTCCGGGAAGGCGATCTGCTTCAGCTCACCAAGGATCACAGCTACGTGCAGGAGCAGGTGGATGCCGGGCTGCTCACGCCCGAACAGGCCCGGACCCATCCCTACAGCAACGTGATCACCCGCTGCGTGGGCGCCAACGAGGACGTGGCGCCCGACATCTACTTCGGCAACCTGGAGCGGGGCGACGTGGTGCTGCTGGCCTCGGACGGGCTCACCGGGATGCTGGAGGACCAGCAGCTCGCCACCATCATGAGCGCCGAAGAGAATCCCGAGACCTGCGTCAACAAGATGATCGCCGACGCCAACCGGCGGGGCGGGCTCGACAACATCACGGCGATCGTGATCCGGGTCGACGACGTCGAAGCGCAGAATACCGGTGAGATGCCCGCGGCCAAATCCGCCTAGGATTCCATGGACAATCCGAAACTGATTCTCTTCGTCGCCCTGGGCGTCGTCGCGGTCATTTACCTCGTAGTCTGGCGGCGCGCCCTCATGGCGGGGCGGGCCCAGGGCAACGGCGCCGAGATGCCGGGGCCGTCGGAGGTCGCGATCGGATTCGGCACCAACTTCTTCGACACTCTGGGGATCGGGTCCTACGCCCCCAGTACCGCGCTGTTCCGGTTTTTCCGGCTGGTTCCGGACGAGAAGATCCCGGGGACGTTGACCCTGGGCCACACCCTGCCCACCATCGTCCAGTCGTTCATCTTCATCGCTATCGTCAACGTGAATTTCGCGACCCTGGTGCTCCTGATCGGCGCCTCGATCGTGGGCGCCTGGCTCGGCGCGGGCGTCGTGTCCAAATGGCCCCGGCGGAACATCCAGATCGGGATGGGGCTCGCGCTGGTGGCGGCGGCGGTGCTGTTCACCATGGCAAATCTCGGGATCGTCGCGGCGGGAGGGACGGCGCTCGGACTCACCGGCACCAGGCTGATCCTCGGAATCATCGGCAACTTCGTGCTGGGCGCTTTCATGACCCTGGGGATCGGGTTGTACGGGCCCTGTCTCATCATGATCAGCCTGCTGGGGATGGAGCCGCGAGCCGCTTTTCCGATCATGATGGCGAGCTGCGCCTTCCTCATGCCGGTGGCCGGAGTGCAGTTCGCCAAGGCGCAGGCCTTCTCCGCTCGCCCGGCGCTCGGCCTGATGCTGGGGGGCATCCCGGCGGTGCTGATCGCGGCGCTGATCGTGAAGTCGATGCCGCTGGTGGCGGTGCGCTGGCTCGTGGTGGTGGTGGTGCTGATCGCGGCGGTGGGGCTGCTGCGCAGTGCGTTTAGCGTGAGAGGTGAGACGGGCGTGTCACGCTGAGCGAAGCGAAGCGGCGGAGCTCAGGGTCGAGACCGGCCGCTTCAGTCGCTTCGCTCCTTCAGCGTGACATGTCCCGCTCACCGCTCAGGTCCTTCCACTCCGGGTTGACCGATTCGATCAGCCGCCAGCGCCGGTTCCGGTTCCACCCCTCCAGCTGCTCCTTCCGCGCGATCGCCCTCCGAAACTCGGTAAGGACCTCGAAGTAGACCAGCCGGGCCGCCCCGGCGACGGAGCCCGCGCCGGGGGGGCCGTGGAGCCGGCGCTCGGAGAGCCGCCGGGCCAGGTCGTTGGTCACGCCGAGGTAGAGGCCCCGGGCCGGGGTCGAGAGGATGTAGACGTAGTAGCGGCGCTCGGACAGAGCGGGCGCGGGGAATCCGGCGCTGAGGGGTCTGTTCATCCTCCTGTTTGATGACCTGAGTCGTCCGAGGGTTGCAGGACGGGCGGCTGCCTGACTACAGGAGGGAAGTTCCCTTCTTCACTCGCGCGGAAACCGCGGCACGCCCCTGCTCGAGCAGCGCCGCTATCCCGCTGAGTGACAGCGCAACCGGCCGGGCGACAAATACCCGGAGCCGCCGGGCGCTTTGATACAGCTCCGCCGCGACCCGGGGGAGCCCCAGGTGCCCGGCCCGGCCCTCGTCGGTCAGCCGCTCCACACTCCCGTCCCGGAGCTTGAGGGGGAGGTCCACGCCCAACATGCTGTGACGGCTGGGGAAATCGAGCAGCAGCTCGCCGGGCGCGAGCCCCGCCTCCTCCGCCAGCCGGTCCTCGACCTGCTCGAGCAGGTCGGGATCCTCCGCGATCCATTCCGGCTGGGCAACCTTCACCTCACTGGCGGGCAGATCCAGAGCCCGCTTGTACAGCCGCCGCTCCCGGACGGCCACGGCCAGCGGGTTGCGATCCTTTTCGATCAGGAAGTGCATCAGCTCGTCGTCGGTCAGCCGCGCCACCTGCTCCAGGGTCACCACCCCGCGCCGCACCGCGCCCCGCGCCGCCCGTTTGAACATGCAGGTGGCGCTCCGGACCGCGTGGTGCCAGTACACGTTCCGGTACATCTGGTACTTGGCAAAGAGCAGCGACTCGAGCGCGCTCACTCCTTTTTCCTGCACCCCCAGCGTTCGGCCGCCCAGCGGTCCCGCCTGAACCATGGTGAGCGAGGCCAGCAGCCGGTCCACGTCCACGATCCCATAGGGCACCCCGCAGGCCCGCGAATCGCGGCACAGGTAATCGACCTTGTCGAGATCCAGCGAGCCGGAGATGAGGCCCTGGAGCGGACTCCGGCTCCTGCCCCGAATCAGATCGGCCACCCGCTGGGCAAAGCCCGCTCCGCCGATCGCGATCAGGTGCTCGGCCAGGGGAGGCTCGCCCAGCCGGGCCTCGCCCTGCGCCTCGTGCGACGGGAACCCCGCCTCTTCCAGCGCGTGGGAAAAGGGATAGTGCCCGATGTCGTGGAGCAGCGCCGCCAGAGTCACGGCCAGGCGTTCCTCCTCCTTGATGCCGGTGAGCTCGCCCCGCAGCTCCAGCGTCGCCAGCGCCCGCTTGGTGAGATGGTAGGCGCCCAGCGCGTGCTCGAACCGGCTGTGGGTGGCGCCGGGGTAGACCAGAAACGCGTGGCCCAGCTGGCGCACGTAGCGCAGACGCTGAAACGGCGCCGAGTCCACCAGACTCAGCGCCGCATCATCCAGCGTGATGTTGTCCCACAGGGGGTCCCGGATGACTTCGAAGCTTCTCATGAAGAGCGGATAGTGGATAGCGGGCAGCGGGAGCGGGTCGTTACCGCTATCCGCTTCCCGCTCCCCGCCTACCGAACTACCGGTCCCGCGTTGGCGACGGCCGCCGGCACCTGTTTCTCGAACGTCGCGAAGTTCTTCCGGAACATCTCGGCCAGTTTTTTTGCCTGCGCGTCGTAGGCGCCCTGGTCCGCCCAGGTCTTCCGGGGCGTCAGCACCTCGCCGGGGACTCCGGGCACCGCGGTGGGAACCTCGATGCCGAACACCGGATCGCTCACGAACTCGGCCCGCTCGAGTGCGCCGGACAGCACCGCGGTCACCATGGCGCGGGTATGGGCCAGCTTCATCCGGCTGCCGGTGCCGTAGGCCCCACCGGTCCACCCGGTGTTGACCAGCCAGACCCGGGCCCCGTGCTTCGCGATCCGCTCCCCCAGCATCCTGGCGTACTCGCCCGGGTGAAGGGGCAGGAACGGCGCTCCGAAACAGGACGAGAACGTCGCCGATGGCTCGGTCACCCCCCGCTCGGTGCCCGCGACCTTGGCCGTATACCCGGAGAGGAAGTGATACATCGCCTGGTCGGGGGTGAGCCGCGCCACCGGCGGGAGCACTCCGAAGGCATCGGCGGTCAGGAAGACGACGTTCCTGGGGTGGCCACCCAATCCGTCGGGCTTGTGATTGGGAATGAAATGGATCGGATAGCTGGCCCGGGTGTTCTCGGTGATCTTGTCGCTGTCGAAATCGGGTGCCCGGGTCGCCGGGTCGAGCACCACGTTTTCCAGCACCGTGCCGAACATCCGGGTCGCGGCGTAGATCTCCGGCTCGCCCGACGCCGAGAGCCGTATGGCCTTGGCGTAGCAGCCGCCCTCGAAGTTGAAAACGCCCTTGTCGCTCCAGCCGTGCTCGTCGTCGCCGATCAGGAAACGGGCCGGATCGGCGGAGAGCGTAGTCTTGCCGGTGCCGGAGAGCCCGAAGAAGATCGCGGTGTCGCCCGCCGGACCCACGTTGGCGGAGCAGTGCATCGACAGGACCCCCTGCTGGGGCAGCAGGTAGTTGAGCGCGGTGAAGATGCTCTTCTTCATCTCGCCCGCATACCGGGTCCCGCCGATCAGGATGATCTGCTTCGCGAAGTTGAGCACGATGAAGGTGCCGCTCCGGGTCCCGTGGCTGGCCGGATCGGCTTGCAGCTCGGGCGCGTGGTACACCGTCCAGCGGGGCTTGAACTCGGCGAGATCAGCCGCCGCAGGACGGATGAACATGTTGCGGACGAAGAGCGCCTGCCAGGCATTCGGGGTGATGAACCGGACCGGGAGCCGGTAGGCCGGATCGGCGCCGCCGAACAGGTCCTGCACGAAGAGCTCCGGCTGGGCAGTCAGGTGCTCCCGCGCCGCGGTCAGCAGCGTCTCGAAGTGGGCCTCGGACATCCGGTCGTTCTTGTCCCACCAGATCCGGCCGGTCGAGTCCGGCTCATCCACCACGAATTTGTCCTTGGGGCTGCGGCCGGTATGGGGCGAGGTGAGTGCCGTGAAGGCTCCCCGGTCGCTCAGCTGGCCCTCATTCCGCCGGATGGCGTGCTCCACCAGCTCGGCGGCGCCAAGATTCGCCAGGACCCGCTGGGGGGTGACACCGGGCGCGGGAGCGGAACCAGCGGCGCGCTGCGCGGTGGTTTTCGTCGGCATCGGGAGTGACGTCCTCGGTTTCAGTTTGAAACGTTTTCGAGCGAAAGCTATCGAAAGATACTCGAGATTGGCGGTCCCGGTCATGTGTCGGCAGGACTGCCAGGCTCTGTTCCAGCCGTCCAGCCCGTCAGCCGTCCTGCCGCCCTGCCGACCGTGCGTACGCCCGTAGCCTCCGCAGCATCCGCCGGTCGTTGGTCACCTCGTCGTCACCTTTCGGCGTTTCCAGGAGCTTGGGAAGGCTCTGGAACCGGCGATCCCGCATGATCCGTCGAAACGGTTCCGGCCCCAGGGTGCCTTCCCCGATCAGCGCATGCCGGTCGCGCCGGGAATCGAAGGGCGTTTTCGAATCGTTGAGATGCATGCACCCCAGATGCTGCCATCCCACCACTCGCTCCCACTCCTTCCACACCGCGTCGTACCGGCTGACCAGGTCGTAACCAGCGCTGTAGAGGTGACAGGTGTCGAGGCAGAACCCCACCCGGTGGCGGACGTCTTCTCCGATCGAATCGCGGAGCAGGGCCAGCTCGGCGAAGCTCGTGCCCAGCGCGGTGCCGCTCCCGGCGGTGTTCTCGATCAGGATCCCCACTGCGCCGGGGACTTGCCGGAGGCAATGGGTGTACCGCTCGGCATTCCGAAGAAGCCCCCGTTCCCGGTCGTCAATGTAGTTGCCCGGGTGCGACACAACCCAGGGAATTTCGAGCGTTCGACACCTGGTCAGCTCGGCGATGAAAGATGTTGTGGATCTTGCGCTTAGCAGGGGGTCAGGGGAGGCCAGATTGATGAGGTACGAATCGTGCGAAACCACCATGCGAAGCCCGCTCGAACTCAGTTTGTTCCGGAAGGCTTGCACCGTCTCGTCGTTCAGAACGGGCTCCCGCCACTGATTGGGCGTCTTGGTGAAGAGCTGGATCGCGGTCGCGCCGATCGCGACGCCGCGCGCGGGAGCAGTATGAACGCCGCCCTGCGTGGAGACGTGAGCACCGAGCCGTTCCCATGAATCGCGCTTAACTGGAGCCATTGCCTGTGCCTGTTGCCCGTTGCCTGCTGCCCGCTTCATGAGAGAGCGCGTCCTGCTGTTCGGCGAGGTCGGCCACCGGCCCGAAGGGCTGGAGCGCGCCCTGGTGCGCGCCGGCTTTGCCCTGGCCGAAGGAGCCTCGGCCGATGCTGTGCCGACGCCCGACCTGGCGCTGCTCGCGGTGCGGGACGGCGGTGCCGCGCTGGAAACCGCGCTGGCCACTTTCGCCGGCCCGTCCTGGGCCGGCGTCCCGGTGGTGGTGCTGCTCTCGGCCCCGGAGCGTGACGGGGTGGCCCGAGCCCTCTCGCTCGGCGCGGCGGATGCCCTGACCGCCCCGGTAGATCTGGCCGAGCTTTGCGCCCGGCTGGAAGCCCGGCTCCGGGTTCGGGCCGAAGTGCAGCGCGCCGCCGGCGCCGGCACCCTCCAGTCCGAGCTGTTCCAGGCGATCGAGGAGGTCGCCGCGGCCCAGCGGCCCGAGGAAATGCTGGAGACCCTGGTGCGACGGCTGGGCCAGGCGGTGGGAGCGTCCCACTGCGCCTGCCTGCTTCCTTCCTCGGACCGACGGCACGCCCGGCTGGCGGCGGTGCATGAGAATCCCACCCTTCGCAACGTCGCGGTCGATCTCTTTCACTATCCGGAAGCGGTCGAGGCCACGGTCTCGGGCCGCACGGTCTACGCGCCCGAGGTGCTTCGGCACCGGCTCTTCCTCACCCACCTGGCCCAGTGGCCCGACTCGCCCGAGGTGCACGAGGTCGAGAGCTCCGCGGCGGTGCCGCTCATCACCCATCGGGTCGTCCGGGCGGTGGTGGTGATTCGCACCCGGCGGGGTGAGCCGATGCTCACCCAGGAACAGGTGGGCCACGTCGAGCGGCTGGTGCACGCCACCGCCGCGCTGCTGGAGCGGGAAGATCGCCGCGCCGGGGCCACTCGTCGGCAGGCCCACGCGGGGGCCGTGGATCCCCTCACCGGCTGCGGCAGCCTCGATGCGTTCGACCGCCGGCTCCGGGAAGAGCTGGAGCGGGTGCGCCGCTACGGCTCGGAGCTGTCCCTCGCGCTGGTGGACGTGGACTCGCTCCGGGAGCTCAATCAGCGGCTGGGCGCCGAGGCGGGCGATCGGCTCCTTAACGAGCTGGGCGGACTGCTCAACCAGGAAGTCCGCTCACCCGACTTCGTGGCCCGCTACGGGGGCGACGAGTTCGTCCTGCTGATGCCGTCGACCAGGCTCGACGGCGCTCGGCACCTGGTGGCCCGGATCGCGGCGCGGATCGACACTCACCGGTGGACCGACCTCCCCGAGTCCGAACGGCCCCGGCTGGCGGTGGGGTTGGTGACCTTCCCGCATCCAGGCGTTCTTCGCGCCGAGGACCTGCTGGCGATGGCGGAGACGGCGTTGGCGGAAGAGAAGACGCGCAAACCGGCCGCTGCGTAGCAACAGCCGCTACCCGCTATCCGCTATCCGCTATCCGTCACGCTAGCGGTCGTTCCCGCTCACCGCTCACCGCTCACCGCTTACCGTCTCCTCAGCCAATCTGCCGGATCCAGGGCGATCTGGTTCTCTCCCCGGATCTCGAAGTACAGATGGGCCCCCTGGTCGGTGTTGGTACCGCCCACGGTGCCGATGGTGGCGCCGCGCTGCACGGTCTCGTCCTTGGCGACCGATGCCGTGGCCAGCTGCATGTAGAGCGAGAAGTATCCGTTGCCGTGCTCCAGCACCACGGTGAGGCCGTAGGTTCCCAGCCGCTGTACCAGCGCGACCCGTCCCGAGGAAACCGCCTTCACGGGAGAGCCTGCCGCAGCCCCGATCCCGATACCGTTCCGGCGGATCACCGCGCCGCTCGGGAGCGTGTCCCGGCCGAACTGGAAGAGGATCCGGCCCGACACCGGCCAGTCAAGCGAGCCCAGGTCGGCAGTGGTAAGATCGCCGCGGCCGGCATTGACCGGGCGGGGCGCGCCGGCCCGGGGGGCCCGCCGGGCCCGCTCCAGCGCGGCCAGCACGTCGTTGAGCCGGGCCTCGTCCCGCTCCAGGGTGGAGATCCGCTCCCGGGTGCTCTCGCTCGTTCTCCGCAGCCGGCCCAGCTTGGCGGACCGCTCGTCGGCCAGGGCCACGTAGCTCTTGAGCTCGCTGGCCCGCTCCTCCCGCCTGCGGTCCAGATCCTCCTGGACGTTGACCAGCTCGCCCCGCTGCTGCCGGATCCGGGTCTCCAGCCGGCCGATGTCCTGCACCAGGGAGCGATCCTGGCGGTTCTGGAGGTAGAGATACTTGTAGCGGGATAGGAGGTCGCCGAACGATTCGGCGGTGAGCAGGACCTGGAAGGTGTAGAGCGTGCCCCGCTTGTAGATGTCGATCAGGCGCCGCTCCAGCACGGCCCGGCGGTCGAGCAGATTGTCCTGGGCCAGGGCCAGCTCCTGGCTGGAGTTGAGGAGCTGGTCTCCTAACCCGCGCATCTGGCGCTCCAGCTCATTCACCAGCCGGTTGGTCACCTCCCGCTGGCGCTCGATGTTACGCAGCTCGGCGCCGGCGTCCCGGACCTGGCTCTCCAGCCGCTGCTGCTCCCGGCGCAGCCGGTCCCGCTCGGCCCGGATATCCTCGAGCCGGCGGCGGGATGCTTCGTAGTCGGGCTGCGGCGTTTGGGCCGCGAGGCCATCAGCCATCAGCCCGCTGCCATCAGCCCCCAGCCCCCAACCCCCAACCCCCAACCCCCCGACCAGGAGCATCGCCCGCCACCTAAACATGGCGCAGGTGCCTCCCCACACTGAGCAGGCTTCCCATGAGACCGAGCAGGGTCCCGAAGATCACGATGAGCAGGAGGTGCACCGGCTGGAAGAACACCACGCTGCCGCCCAGCTCCCCGGTGCTCTTCCGAAAGAGGGAAAAGGTGGCCCAGCACATCGCCACCGCCAGCAGCCCGCCCAGGACTCCCTTGATCAGCCCCTCGAGCAGAAAGGGGCCCCGGATGTACCGGTTGGTGGCGCCCACCAGACGCATGATGGAGATCTCCCCGGCGCGCTGCAGGACGGTGATCCGGATGGTCACTCCGATGATCACGATCGCGACCACGGCAAAGGCCAGCCCGATCACCAGGCCGATCACTCCGGCCATGTCGCGCAGCCGGTCGAGCCGCTGGACCCAGTCGCGGCCGTAGCGCACGTCGTCGATGAACGCGAAGGCCCGGATCCGCTCGGCGACCCGCTGGGCGCTCGCCCCGTCGCGGAATTCCGGCTTGAGCCGGATCTCGATCGAGGCGGGCAGGGGATTGGTCTCCAGGTCGCGATAGGCCTCCTGGAATTCCACCAGCTCGGTGCGGGCCCGGTCGAGCGCCTGCTCGGCGGTGACGTAGTCGACCTCCAGCACCTCGGGGAAGGCCTGGATATCCTGGCTCGCCGCGGTGACCGCCTCGGTCGGGGTGCCCCGAAGAATGAAGGCCACCACTTCGACCCGCTCCGCGATGCCCTGCAGGGTTTCCCGGAAATTGAGCGCCACCAGGCCGAACAGGCCGATGGTGAAGAGCGAGAAGCCGATCGAGGCGATCGAGAGCGCGGACAGGAGCGGGGTGCGGCGGAAGGTGCGGAGCGCGTCGTTGAGGAGCCCGGGGAGCCTCATGCGGTCGCTCCAGGCGCCGGCTCGGCCGACGAGTCGTAGACGATCTGGCCGCCCTTGAGCTCGATCACCCGGTAGCCGGTGTCCCGCACCAGCGCCAGGTTGTGGGTGGCCATCACCACCACGGTGCCGCCCCCGTTGATCTGCTGGAGCAGCTGAAAGATTCCCCGGGTGGCCCGCTCGTCGAGATTGCCGGTCGGCTCGTCGGCGATCAGCACCGGGGGATCGTTGACCAGGGCGCGGGCAATCGCCACCCGCTGCTGCTCACCGCCGGAGAGCTCCTTGGGATACACCCGCGCCTTCCCGGCGAGGCCCACTTGGGTCAGCGCCCGCATCACCCGGCCGGGAATCGCCTCCCGCCGGGCTCCGGTCACTTCCAGGGCGAACCCGACGTTTTCCTCGACGGTGCGGTACTCCAGCAGCCGGAAATCCTGGAAGACGATGCCCAGCTTGCGGCGGAGCCGGGGCACGTCGCGCTGGCCCAGCTTGCCGATGGGGAATCCCGACACCCGCACCTCGCCCGCGGTGGGTTTCTGTTCTCCGATGATGAGCGACAGAATCGAGGACTTGCCGGCTCCGGAATGCCCGGTGAGGAAGACGAACTGGCCCTTGGGTACGTGGAACGAAACGTCGCGAAGCCCCTGCACCCCGTTGGCGTAGGTCTTGGATACGTGGGAGAATCGGATCACGGCATGAAATGTAAAAGGATTGTGGGGCGGATAGCGGATAGCGGAGAGCGGAGAGCGGATAGCGGGGAGGGGACAGCGGGAAAGCTTCGCACCGACCCGCTCTCCGCTTCCCGCAATCCGCTCCCCGGTTATCTGCTGAGCGCCTGCTCCAGATCCGCGATGAGGTCCTCGGCGTCCTCGATGCCGCAGGAGAGCCGCACGAAGCCTTCCGGGATTCCCAGGCCGGCCATCGCGTCGGGGGACTGGCCCCGGTGGGAGGTGAGCCGGGGCTCCGACACCAGGCTCTCGACCCCGGCCAGGCTCGGGGCATGCACGAACAGCCGGAGCCGCTTGAGGAAGCGCTCCGCACCGCTGGTGCCGCCTTTGAGGGTGGCTCCCACCATCCCGCCGAATCCGTCCAGAGTCCGGGCCGCGATCTCGTGATCGGGATGGGACACCAGTCCGGGATAGCTCACGGCGCTGATCCGGGGATGCCCGGCCAGGAAAGTCGCCACCGCGAGGCCATTGGCGTTGTGGCGCGTCATCCGGACCGCCAGGGTCTTCATACCCCGCTCCAGCAGCCAGGCCGCGTGCGGGTCGATGGCCGGACCCCAGGTCTTGAGCAGGCGGGTGACCTCTTCGATCAACGAGCGGGTGCCGGCCACCGCGCCGGCGATGATGTCGCTGTGCCCGTTGAGGTACTTGGTCGCGCTGGTGATGACCACGTCGGCGCCGTGCTCCAGCGGCCGGAAATTCACCGGGCTGGCAAAGGTCGAGTCCACCAGCAGCGCGACCCCGAACTCCTTGGCGATCCCCGCGATCGGAGCGAGGTCCAGCACCCGGATGGTGGGATTGACCGGCGACTCGAGGAAGATGGCCCGGGTGTTCTTCTTGATCGCCTTGCGCCAGATCCGGGGGGTCGTGGGATCCACGTAGGTGACAGTGATCCCCAGCCGGCCGAACTCCTCGTCGAACAGCTTGAGAGTGCCGCCGTAAATCCAGCGACTGGCCAGGAGATTGTCGCCCGGCCCCAGCACGGCCAGATGGGCCAGCGCGGTGGCGGCCATTCCGCTGGCCAGGAACACCGCGTCCTCGGCCCCCTCGAGCAGGGCGTACTTGGCGGCCAGGCTCAGCTGGTTGGGGTTGTTGCCGTAGCGGCTATAGAGCACCTCCCGTTCGGAGCCCACCGGATTCACGAAGGTGGCCGACTGCATGATGGGGTGGACCACCGGCTCGTTCTCCCGGCGCGGCGCGGGGAGACCGTGCACCGCGATGGTCGAGCGGCCCAGCCGGGGCGTGCTCATGAGAGGTTGAGCGGGCGGTAGGTGCCCCCGGCGGCCTGGATCAGCCGGCGGAGCGCGAGGGACTGGAGCGCGTCGGCGGCGCGCTCCACGGTCCAGGTCAGCGCGTCGGCCAGCCGCTTGGCATCCCCCGCGCCCAGCCGCTGAATGGTCTGGAAGGCGGTGACCGCGTCGGGCGTGGCGACGCCCAGCACCCGGGGTGCGCTCTCCCCGTCAGTCAGCGCGGCCACCGAGAGGCCGTGCCGCTCCAGCACATGGTCGATGGCGTCGAGGTGACTGTCGGTCACCCCGGACAGCACCACATAATGCTCGTCCTCGGTGGCCACCCGGAGCAGAAGCTTGGCCACCACCTCGTCGGCGCAGCTGAAATCGAGCAGCCCCACGGCGGTGAAGTCGAGCTGGGTGGTGCGATGGCTCGCCCCCGCGATGGTTTGCTCGATCCGGTCCCGGAGCGCGGCGCCGGTGGAGCGGGTGACCATATCGGAGTAGGGTGTGGCGACGGTCTCGCGCAGCAGTGGGGCCAGGTCAATTCGCTGCATCATCGCGCGTCGGCCTCCTGGGCGGGAATGGTGATCTGGACTTGGGAGCCCGGGAAGAAAGGAAGATGCTCTGCCAGGGGCACGTCGTCATCCCAGGCGGGTACCACGGCCAGCCGCGCCGTGCCGCTCCGGACCGACACCTTCCCCTGCCACCGTCCAAGGTAACGCCGAATGCCCGCTAATCCTTGCCCCCGTCCCGGATCGCGGAAGCGGCTCACGTTGTGCAGCAGGGCGAGCTCGAGGGCGGCACCGTCGCCCCACCGGTCGCCCACCTTCTTGGCTTCGGTGGGCTCGAGCGAGCGCCGGAAGCCGATCCCCGAATCGCTGACCGCGATCACCACGACCTTGCGGCCCAGCCGCTTGCGCCAGTTGTAGGTCTGCACCGCCACCCAGCCGCCGGTGCCGGCGTGCTCGACGATGTTCTGGCAGGCCTCCGACAGGGCCATGGCGAACCCCATAGTGGCCTTGGCCTCGAGGTTGAGCTCGGAGAGCAGGATCCGCTGGGCCCGCTCCTGGATCCGGCCCACCACGTGGTGCACGTCTTCCGCCGCCCGCACCGGGGTGACCGGGAGGAGGACATCGGAGGGGGCGTCGCTGCTCTTTCGGGGGAGCTTGCCGACCAGCTCGAAGCACTCGGCGGCGGCGTGAAAGAAGCCGGCCCGGCCCCAGTAACTGCGTACGTCGTCGCTGTCGGGAATGGTGAGGCGCGGCGTGGCGAGCTTCGATTCCTGAATCGCCTGGCCCAGGGAGAGCAGCGCGGTGAGCCCGTAGGGAGAGGCCCAGTGGGTGGCCCGGGCGTCCAGCAGCAGTCCTTCGGTGGGAGGCCAGTCACCCAGACCCGCCGCGAGCGTATCGAGGGTGCGGTCGTCGAGCGAGCTGGGCACGGTCACGACCCGCATCAGGGTGCCACCAGCTCGCCCCGGAGGTGACGGGCCAGTCCCGACGCGCCGCGGAAGGACGCGTTGCGGGCCCCGGCCCGGTTGCCCGCCGCGATGGCCTCGGGGAGCGGGTCGCCCGCGAGGAGCCGGGCGAACACCGCGGCGCCGAAGACGTCGCCGCAGCCGGTGGGGTCGCTTGGGTCGGTGACGAGGTCGCCGGCCACCAGGGCCGTGGTGATGGGGCCGGAGTCACCCTGAGGCGGCAAAGCCGCCGAAGGGGCTGGTCCTGGCCGGGAGAGCAGCCCCTTCGCTGCGCTCAGGGTGACTCCCTTCCCGCTGGTCACATAGATCGCGCCCCGTGGCCCCAGTGTCACGATCAGCGCACTCGCCCCTGCGCCCAGCATCTCGGCCGCGAGCGCCAGCGGATCGGGACCCAGCTGGTTCATCTCTTCCTCGTTGACCTGGATCACATCGAAGCAGCCGAACCAGCTCTGCGCGGCGGGGAGCGGTTGGAGGATTCGCACCCCGTCGCCCTGCATCCCCAGCAGCAGGGAGTGGAGATCGCCGTAGATCGGTCCCCCGAATCCCCGGCGGAGCGACTGGGCGGTGCCGAGGCACATCTCGAAGCCGGACAGAAAATTCACGTAGAGCGCGTCGAGATCGCGCACCATCGGCCCGAGCTCGGTCCAGTTCCAGGCCGGCACCCCTCCCGCCATCCGCTCGCAACGGCGCTCGGCCGACTGATAGTACAGCACCACCCGGTTGTTGGGGACCGGCACCTCGACGCAGCGCGCTCCTGGGGCCAGCCGGCGGAGCGAGGCCAGGAACTCGCGGGCCTCGCCCGCGAGATCGGAGCCCACCTTGATGAGCGGCACGATCTCCCAGCCGTCGGGCAGGTGGGCGTCGAGGCTGGCCAGCGCGTAGGCGATGCCGCCCCACTCCTCCACCACAAGGGCGGCGGGATCCCGTCCGTGGATCTCGTCCCAGACCAGCGAGCCGATCACCCCGAGCTTAGGCATCCTGGTCCATCCACGCCTTCGCGGCGCCCACCACGCCGGCGGTGCCGGGGAGCTCGCCGGGCACGATGCGGCAGGCCTCGACCGCGGGCTTGAAGGCCCGGCGCATGACCTCGCGGCGGAGCGGGACG
>Ga0209485_1000147_pt1 | contig 23165 bp, 12 predicted proteins | sample NCAS100_FD_187516 | JGI IMG/M metagenome (GOLD analysis project Ga0209485, IMG submission 187516) | Agricultural soil microbial communities from Utah to study Nitrogen management - NC AS100 (SPAdes) (version 2) | ecosystem: Environmental > Terrestrial > Soil > Agricultural land | place: USA... | reverse complement strand
TTGCGGCGCGATGGGGTAGGGCAGATCGCCGGTGGACACCTGGCGGTCCGGCACGAACGGAATGGCGATCGGGGTGGGGTTTCCGATGGTCTCGGTCAGGATACCGACCATGTTGTGGAAGTAGGCCGTGGTCCGGAGCCCGCCGTTCCACCAGGTCTGATACCCCGCGCCGTTTCGCTGGGTCACGCCGGGCTTGCCCTCCGCCGAGAATCGCGCGTGCATCGCGGCGCCCACCAGACTCAGTGCATCCACCGTGAGCGGATCGAACAGGTGGTTATGGGGATCCCGGAAGGGCGGGGCGAACATCACCGTGCCGGCCGGCCCGGTCTGGTGGTGGTTGTACATGATCTGGGGATTCCACTCCCGGTACAGGATCCGGCTCATGTTCTTCGACTCGGGCATCGCATTCATGTAGTGATCGCGATTGTTGTCGTGCCCGACGTACTTCTGGTAGAGCCGGGGAAGCTGCCCGGTGCTGCGGGCCAGGGTGTCGGCCCGCCGCATGTACCAGCTGGAGACCAGCTCCATCCCGTCCGGATTGGCGTGGACCACCAGCTGAATGACGTCGTCGAGAATCCGGAGCGTCTCCGGGTCGTTCTGGCTCGCCATCTGCCAGACGTGCTCCAGGAGCTGGTGCGAGCCCAGCACTTCGGTGGCGTGCAGCCCCCCGTCGATCCACACCACCGCCTTGCCCTCCCGCGCCAGCGCCCGGGCCTGCTCGTCGGTCAGCCCCTCGGCCCGGGCCAGCCGGGTCGCGATCTCACGGTAGCGGTCCAGCTTCGCGAAGTTGGCCGGCGCCGTGACGATCATCATCCACTGGTCCCGCCCCTCGGCCGTCTTCCCGATCGAGACCAGCCGGAGCCGGTCCGACTCGGAATCGAGCTTCTGCCAGTAGGTCGTGAGCTGGGTGTAGGTCGCGAGACGGTAGTCGTCGCCCACGTTCCAGCCCAGCTGCTCCCGGGGCGAGGTCAGACGAGCCTGGGCCGCCAGGGGGGGAGCGACGGAAAGGCAGACCGCCAGCACCAGAACGGCGCGGCGGGCGCGACGAAGCGCGGTCACGGCCATGGTGAATCCTTGTGTTGTCGTCCGGTAGTGTCGGGGACTGCGGAAGATACGTCGAAAGCCGGAGGAGCGTTGAGGCAGAGTGGTCAGGGGTCAGTGGACAGTGATCAGAAGAATCTGACCACTGACCACTGACCACTGATCACTTGTTACGCGACGCGATCCGTGCACTGCACGAAGTTCGGGTTATTGGTCTCCGAGAACGGAATCGGGAAGTTGACGTCCGATCCGTACGGCCCGCCCTTGAACCACACCCCGGTGGGGAAGACGGTGTTCTCCGGCCGGTTGTACTGCCGGATGAGCCGGCGGAGATCGCCCAGCCGGTGCCCGGTGCTGAACATCCAGAAGGCCCGCTCCCGGAACAGCAGATCCTCCCGGGCGGTCGTGCTCCCCGGGTCAGTCAGCGGGGCCAGGCCCGTTACGGTGGCCCGGGCCACATTCAGCTTGGCCAGGAAGTTGGTGACGTCCCCGGTTCGGAGCGCCGCCTCGGCTTCGATCAGCCGGGCCTCGATACCGGAGGCGATGATCACCGGATCGGTCCGCTCGTTCCACAGCGTGGGAGCCGAGATGGCCTGGAGCGTGTTATCGAACGAGTTCCCCACCAGCGCGGTGGGAAGCCGAGGGTCGGCCGCGCTCAGGAAGTTGAGTCCGTTGCCCCCCTCGTTATCCCCCATCACCAGTCGACGGAGGCTGGTGGACTGGAGCCAGAGGACGTTGTCGGTGGCATTGACCGAGTGGGTGCTCAAATACTGGAAGCTGGTCGCCACCCCGGCCACTGCGGTGGCCGCTGCCGCGGGCAGGTTCCGGTTCAGCAGGGCCCGTCCCTTGATGACCGAGGCGAACTGGCGGATCCGGGCGCTGTCCGGACCGCCGATGAAGCCCAGCGCCGAGTCGGCGTGATTGACCGCCCGCTTGAACGCCGAATCGTAGGGTACCGGATTTCCGAAGATGATCTGGTTTCCGTCCAGCTCGGTGAAGGGGATTCCGTTGCAGAAGAACTCCCCGATCTGGTTTTCCGAAAACGCGATGAACGCGAACATCTGCCCGATGTTCGAGAGCGGGGTGGGGGAGTACTGCCGCAGCGCGTTGATCGCGGCCTGGCCCTCGTTGCGAACCCGGTTGGCCCGCCGGAACAGGTCGGAGATGAAGCTGTTGGTGGTCTGCACGATCCGGAAATCGGTGGTATTGCGCTGCTCGAAGGTGTCGCCCGAGCGCCATTCGTCGGCCAGCAGTCCCCCCATGAGAAAGAACCCGTCCGGGGCGTCGCCGGAGCCATCCATGGCCTGATTGAAACGCAGGATGACGCCGTTGCGGAGCGCGATCGCTCCGGCGGCGGACCCGGCGTCCACGATGATGTCGGGGTCGTGGACTTCGAGCACGCTGTCGCAGGCACCAAGGCCCACGCCGAGGGCGACCGCGAGACCGAACCGCGCGGTCCGAAAGATGGTCATGAGTCCTTGCCGTGTGTGGGCCATGTTAGAACCGGACATTGATGCGGAACGTGTAATAGGTCGGAGGAGGCGGCGTCTGGAAGTCGCTCTGGACGCCGATGTTGTCGCCGAAGTAGCCGCCTTCGGGGTCAATGCCGGTGTACCCGGTCAGAATCCCCAGGTTCCGTCCCGACGCGGTGAAGCTGATTTGGCCGGCCGAGAAGTAGCTGGCGATTCGGTCCGGCAGATAGTAGGTGAGCGCAATCTCCCGCAGCCGGAGGAAATTGGTCTTCTCGACATAGCCATACTGGGTCGCGCTGGGGTGCACCCGGACCGCGATGGCCCGGGCCTGCTCCGAGAGCGGCGCCTTGGGATTGACCACGCCCTGGCAGTTGAGCCGGTTCTGGCAGCGGATTCGCTCGGTGCCGTTGAGCTGGTAGCCGCCCAGCTTGGAGTCGATCAGGGTCCGCATCTCCAGCTTGCGGTTGAGGAAGGTCATCGTGCTGTAGGCCGAGAGCTCGGCCGGGGGAATCGGTGGCCCGACGTAGACCGTGGTGTCTCCCACGAACAGCTCCCGGACCGCGGTCGCGGTATCGCCCTGGATGATCCCGTCGCCGTTCACGTCCCGGTAGGTAAAGGGCCGGAGGAACCAGGCCTGGATCGGGTACCCCTCGATGTCGGAGTTGGTGGTGCCCCGGCTGGGGGGCAGGCCGCCCATGCTCACGATCTTGTTGCGGTTGTAGGAGCCGCTCGCGGTCAGGTCCCAGGTGAAGTTCCGGCTGTCGAGGATGTTGGTGTTGATCGCCACCTCGAAGCCCCGGTTGCGCACTTCACCGATGTTCTCGAAGCGCGACGCCGCAGTGCCGGCCGAGGGCGCGATCACCCGGCTGATCAGGGCGTCCTTGCTCGACTTGTCGTAGTAGGTGAATTCGAGATTCACCCGGTTGTTGAGCAGCGCGGCGTCGAAGCCGAGCTCCAGCTCCTGGGACCGCTCCGGCTTGAGCAGCGGGTTGCCCAGCGCGCTCAGCACCAGACCGGGGGTATCCTGCTGGTCAACGTTGGTGGTCAGGGGCGAGAAGAACAGCAGCGCGTCGTTCGCGCCCGGCTGCCGGCCCGACGCGCCCCAGGCGCCCCGCAACCGGAGGCTGCTCAAGGTGCTCGACTTGGGAAAGAACGCCTCGTCCGACAGCACGTAGGACACCGCGAACTTCGGGTAGTACACCCGGTCGTACAGGTTGCCGAAGGCGCTGTTGCGGTCGGAGCGGACCTCGGCGGTCAGGTAGAGCCGGTCCTTGAAGGCGAATTGCTGGGAGGCGTAGAAGCCCAGGGTGACGGTGGTGGTGGTCGCCTCGGCAGCGTTGAGAATCGAGCCCGCGGTGACGGTGGTGGATCCGGGGCCGAGGTTCTCCGAGCCGGCGATGTTGCGGGTGTTGTTGTCCTTGCTGTACTGGACCCCCGCGATGGACTTGGCCCGGACGTTGTCGGTGACCCTGTAGGAGGCGGTCGCCGCGGCGTCGCCGGTGTAGACAAAGAAGGTGGTCCGGTTGTGCTGCTTGAACCCGGTCCGGGAGGTCCCGATGAACGGGCACTCGTCCCGGCGGCACAGCTCGGTGTCCACCCGGGAGATGAAGTCGAGTCCCGCCGTCGCCCGGGCGGAGAGCCAGGAAGTCGGGCGGTAGTTCAGGGTCCCGCTCGAGATCGCCCGGTTCACATCCTGGTAATGGATGACCGAGAACGTTTCGTCCGGCGTGGCCGCCCGGAACCCGAGGTTGTTGCGCTCCGGGGCGGGACCCGCGGTGCCGTCGGGGTCCACCAGGAAGTTCTTGAACCCGGGGCCGCCGAAGCCGTTGGACCCGATCCCGAAAGCGTTGTTGTCGATCTGGGGCAGCCGGAGCGAGCTGGTCACAAAGCCGCTGGACACCTGCACGTCCAGCTTGTCGCTCATGTTGGCGCTCAGGTTGGCCCTGAGGTTCACCCGGCGGAGGTGGTTGGGCTCCATCATCTCGCCCGACACTTCGCTGATGCCACGGGTCGCCAGGATCCGCTGCTCGAAGATCGCGGGCATCTGGAGGACGCCGAGCTCCCGCTCCCATTCCGAGGAGACGAAGTAGCGGACCGCGTCGCTGCCGCCGCTCACCTGGACGCCCACCTGGTTCCGGTTGCCGGTGCCCAGCGGGGTGACGTCCTTGTCCTCCCAGAGGTTGTAGGAGCTGACGCTGTCCTGGACGCAGCGGGCCAGAGCATTCGTGGTGACCACCTGGGCCAACAGGCACTGGGTTGCGTTCCGCACCGTCGAATTAGTGGTGTTGCTGGTGCCGGTGCGCCAGCCGCGGTAGGCGGTGGGGTACTTGTTGCCGTCGGTGATGTAGCCCTGCTCGGCATAGGCGTTCCACACCGCGCGGCCCGCCTTGCCCCGCTTGGTCTTGATCACGATCACGCCGTTGGCCGCGTCGGTGCCGTACAGGGTCGAGGCCGACGGCCCCCGCACCACGTCAATGGACTCGATGTCTTCGGGATTGAGGTCGTTCACCCGGGTTGGGTTGCTCCCGCCGATGCCGATGGAGCCGGAGCCCACGTCGCTCACCATCCGGACCCCGTCGATCACGTAGATCGGATTGTTGGAGAGCGAGAGCGAGCTGTTGCCCCGGATCCGGACCCGGCCTCCGGTCCCGGTGGTGCTGCCGGGAAGCACCTGCACCCCGGGGGCCTTGCCGACCAGGAGGTCGTTCATGTTGGAGACCGGGCCGTTGGCGACCAGCAGGGTGGCGTCCACGGTCGACACCGCGTGGCCTACCTCCCGCCGGGCTTGCTCCCCGGTGGCGGTGACCACCACCTCGTCGAGGGAGTAGGGGGTCAGCACCAGGGCGAAGTCCACCGTGACCGCACCCTGGTCGGCCACCGTCGCGGGCTTGGTGCCGGACGCGAAGCCGATCTGAGACGCCCGCACCTGGAAGGTGCCCGCGGGGACGCCGGTGATCCGGTAGCGGCCCTCGGCATTGGAGGACGCCGTCAGGCTGGTGCCCACGACGATCACCCGCGCCCCGACCAGCGGGTTGCCGTTGGCCTGGTCGGTCACCCGCCCGGAAACGATGCCCTGCGCCGCCGCGAGGCCGGGCAATCCGAGCAGGAGCGCGAGGCCGAACAGGGGGCGGCGTGCGAGACTGCGAAGAGCCGCGATGGTCATGGTGAACGATCCCTCAGTTTGGTGAGAATCCGTGCGGGGGCTGGCCCTGCCGGTCTGTCGCGCTGTCCGGAAAGGCAGGCCCTGTGCCGCGGCCGGGGCTCCGGTAAGAGCGTTTCTCCGGCGCAATGGGCCTTTCAGCCGGCCGAAATGTGTGATTTCGACACGTGGAACACGCCTCGATTCATGTGCAGCTGACACAGCCTGACGGGGGGCCCACGGATAGACCGGGGTTGCAAGTCCGGACAATATGCGGTCGCGCGGTCCGCCTATCAAGCCCGTGGTATCTTTGAAACGTCCCCTCCGCGCGGAGCCCCGGCATGACCGTGCTGTCCCCGGCAGCGATTCGCGCGCCCACCGGTACCAGGCTGTCCTGTAAGGGCTGGCACCAGGAAGCGGCGCTCCGGATGCTGATGAACAACCTCGACCCCGAGGTGGCGGAGCGCCCCGAGGACCTGGTGGTGTACGGGGGCACCGGAAAGGCGGCGCGGAACTGGGATTGTTTCCGGAAGATCGTGGAGACCCTGCGCCGGCTCGAGAACGATGAAACCCTGCTGATCCAGAGCGGAAAACCGGTTGGGGTGTTCCGCACCCACGACCAGGCGCCCCGGGTACTGATCGCGAATTCCCACCTGGTGCCCCGCTGGGCCACCTGGGAGGAATTCCGGCGGCTGGAAGCGCTCGGCCTCACCATGTACGGTCAGATGACCGCGGGCTCCTGGATCTACATCGGGAGCCAGGGAATCCTCCAGGGCACCTACGAGACCTTTGCGGAGTGCGCCCGGCAGCACTTCGGCGGCACCCTCGCCGGGAGGCTGGTGGTCTCGGGAGGATTGGGGGGGATGGGAGGCGCGCAGCCCCTGGCCGCTACCCTCAACGACGCCGCGTTCCTGGGCATCGAGGTGGACGAGTCCAGGATCAGGCGGCGGGTGGATACCGGTTATTGCGACCGGATGACCCGGGACCTCGACGAGGCCCTCGACCTCCTGCTCGCGGCCCGAAAGGAGCGCCGTGCCCTCTCGGTGGGTCTCCTCGGCAACGTGGCGACCGTCGTTCCCGAGCTGGTCCGCCGGGGGATTCCGGTGGATGTCGTCACCGACCAGACCTCGGCCCATGACCTCCGGGTGGGATACATCCCGGCCGGATACTCCCCCGAGGAGGCGGCCGGGTTCCGGGATCGAGACCCCGACGGCTACGAGACCGCCGTGCTCGACTCGATGGTGACCCACGTGGAGGCGCTGCTCGCCCTCAAACGGGCCGGCGCGGTGGCGTTCGACTACGGCAACAACATCCGGGGCCAGGTCGCCGACCGCCGAGGCATGAGCAGTGCCTTTGAGCTCGAAGGGTTCGTGCCCGCCTTCATCCGGCCGCTGTTCTGCCGGGGCGCGGGCCCGTTTCGCTGGGCCGCGCTCTCCGGCGATCCGGCCGATATCGCGGTGACCGACCGGGAAGTGCTGGCGGCCTTCCCCGGCAACGAGGGACTGGCCCGCTGGATCGGGCACGCTCGCGACAAGGTCCAGTTCCAGGGGCTGCCCGCCCGGATCTGCTGGCTCGAGTACGGCGAGCGGGCCGAGCTGGGGGTCCGGTTCAACCGGCTGGTCAAGACCGGCAAGGTCAGGGCGCCGATCGTGATCGGCCGGGACCACCTCGACACCGGCTCGGTGGCTTCGCCCAATCGGGAGACCGAAGCGATGAAGGACGGCAGCGACGCCATCGCCGACTGGCCCCTGCTCAACGCCCTGCTCAACACCGCCTGCGGGGCGAGCTGGGTATCGCTGCATCACGGCGGCGGAGTGGGGATCGGATACTCGATCCACGCCGGGATGGTGATCGTGGCCGACGGAACCGACAGCGGAGAGCGCCGGCTCGAGCGGGTGCTGACCGCCGACCCCGGCACCGGCGTGATGCGCCATGCCGACGCCGGGTACGACGAAGCCATCCGGACCGCGCGCGAGCGGGGGGTGGACCTGCCAATGGTGAGAGGTGAGACGTGAGACGTGAGAAGGACAAGCTGGTCCGTCTCACGTCTCACTTCTCACTTCTCACATGCCTCCGATGAGAGTCCTCGGCAACATCGGCGTCCTCGCCCGCTGTCTCCCGGCCGGGCCGCAGGACGACGCCAACACGGTGCCCCACGCCGCCCTGGCGTGGACCGAGGGAACCATTCGTTGGGCCGGCCCCCAGGCCGAGCTCCCCTCCGAATTCCGGGACTGGCCCGCCGACGATGCCGGAGGCCGCCTGGTGGTTCCGGGGCTGGTGGACTGCCATACCCATCTTGCCTTTGCCGGCTGGCGGGCCGATGAGTTCGAGCGGCGGATCCACGGGGCCGGCTATCTCGAGATCGCCGCGGCAGGAGGCGGGATCGCCTCGACCGTAGCGAAGACCCGGGCCGCTTCCACGGGCGAGCTCCTGGAACACTGCCGTACCCACCTCGCGGCGATGGCGCGGCTCGGGGTGACCACCGTGGAAGCCAAGAGCGGCTACGGACTCTCGCTCGAGAGCGAGCTCAGGATTCTCGAGGTCTACCGTGAGCTGTCACGAAGCGGACACCGGATGGTGCCGACGCTGCTGGCCGCCCACGTGGTTCCGGCCGAATTTCGCGACCGGCGGGCCGAGTACGTGGCGCTGGTGATCGAGCAGATCATTCCCCGGGCCGCCGCAGGTGGGCTGGCCCGGTTCTGCGATGTCTTCGTGGAGGAATCGGCGTTCTCGATCGAGGAAGGGCGCCGGATCCTCGAAGCGGGGAAACGACATGGTCTCGCTCCCAAGCTGCACGCCGATCAGCTCACCGGGTCGGGCGGGGCGGAACTGGCCGCGGAGGTCGGCGCGGCCTCCGCCGATCACCTGGAGTGCATTTCCAGCCAGGGCATCGAGCAGATGGCTCGGGCCGGGGTCGTGGCCGTGAGCCTTCCCTTCGCGTCGCTCTACCTCGGAGTGAATCCGCTTCCGGCCCGCCGGCTCCTCGCCGCCGGCGTCGCCGTCGCGGTGGCCACCGATTTCAATCCGGGTTCCGCGCCCAGCTATCACCTGCCGGTGGCGATGACCCTCGCCTGCACCCTGCAAAAGATGACCCCGGCCGAAGCGCTCAAGGGTGCCACCATCGTGGCAGCCCGGGCGATAGGATTGGAGCCGGAGGTTGGTTCGCTCGAGGCGGGCAAGGCGGCCGACTTCGCGGTCATCGATGCCGATTCGGTCGAGCAGTGGCTCTACCACCTGCGCCCCAACGCCTGTGTGCGGACGGTGCGGCGTGGGGAGACGATCTGGACGGCAAGCGGGGAGCTTCCCGCGATCCGATTCACATCTTCGCCTCGACCACCCGCATGATGTCTGCCTCCCGGGTCTCCGCCTCCCGCTCGATCGCCATCCCTGCCTCCAGGATGCCGGCGATCGCGCGCTTGTCTTCGATGCCGGTGGCATTGGTGCGCACATTGAGCCAGGCGCCCCGGATGGCGGCGTGGAGCGCCAGCGCGCCGACTCCCGCGTCCGACGCCGAGGCCGGGTTACCATCCCGGGCCATGGCGGCGATGAGGTCCCAGCCCTCGGCCGCGGCCTGCATCACCTGCCAGGGAACCGTGAGGGCACCGAGGTTCGCGGCCTGGAGGGCCTCCGCGCGGACCCGCTTCTCCTCGCTGGTGCCCTTGGGCAGGGCGAGCGCCTGCATCACCTTGTTGAATGCCCGGGTGTCTTCGTCCACCAGCCCGAGCAGCCGGTCCTTGAGCGACTGGGCCCGCTCGGCCCAGCGCGAGAACTCTTCCCAGCGGTCGTCCCAGCCCCGCTTGTGGGACGACAGGTTGGCCACCATGGCGCCCAGGGAGACGCCCAGCGCGCCGATCGCCGCGGAGACCGACCCGCCCCCCGGCGCCACCGATTCGGAGGCGGTCAGGTCGGCAAATGCTTCCAGGGTGAGGCCGGCGAGGGTCCGGTCGCCCGGTGCGCCCAACCGGTACTCGATGATCCGCTGGGCAGGGTCGAAGGGGGAGAGATCGGCGAGGCCGAGCGACCGGACCGCGATCCGGATCAGCTCGCGCTCCGAAACACCCAGCGAGCGCTGCTGCTTCCTCAGGTAATACCGGCCGGCGTCCAGCATGGCCGCCAGGGGAATCAGCCCCACCAGCTCGGAGCCGGTCACCCGGAGCCCGCGCGCGTCCGCCGCCCGGCAGGTCTCGTCGAACGCGATGTGGATCGGCGTAACCCGGAGGTCGGTCAGATTCATGGAGACCTGGGCGATGCCGTACTCCTCGATGTACCAGCCGATCGCTTTGACCGCCTTGAGGGTGCCTGGAATGTTGTTGGGCGGTTCCCCCCGTCCGCTCTCCCGCACGTCGAACGCCACCGCATTGGCCCGGCGGGTGGACGTGGTGTTGAGATTGACGTTGAAGGCGACCAGGAAATCCCGTGCCCCGATCACTGTGGCGCCGGAGCGGGGGTTGAACTCGGCCGGCCCGAAGTCGGGCTTCCAGGCCGGATCGGCCAGCTTGGTGGGGAGCGCTTCGTATTCCCCGGAGCGGATCACCGACAAATTCTTCCGGGCCGGGTCGAGCTGGGACGCTTCGTACAGATAGACCGGGATGCCCAGCTCCCGCCCGACCCGCTCCCCGAGCCGGCGGGCCAGCTCGGCGGTCTCCTCCAGGCTGATTCCGGAAATCGGGACCAGCGGGCAGACATCGGTGGCACCCATCCGGGGGTGCTCTCCCCGGTGCCGCCGCATGTCGATGGTCTCGGCCGCGGTCGCAATGGCCCGGAACGCCGCCTCCACCACGGCCGCGGGGGCGCCGGCGAACGTCACCACGGTGCGGTGGGTGGCCTTGCCGGGATCGACGTGGAGCAGCGTCGCCCCTTCAACCGATTCGATCCGGGCGGTAATCTTCCGAATCACCTCGAGGTCCCGTCCCTCGCTGAAATTCGGCACACACTCGATCAACGCGGGCATGGGCATCGGGGGTGAGGGGATGAGTTTCAATCTACTCAACCTGAGGAAGAATCCGATGCGGGTGGATTCCTGAGTATGCGCCTGTACCCGGAGGGCGGGGACGATCGGCGGTTGCGCATTCTGGTGGCCGCCCTGTCTACCGTCGCGGCCTTCGGGATGATCGTGCTGCTGCCCGACTACTTCACCCCGATCCCTTTCCTCCCCGCCAGTCTCGCCGCGCTCTCGACCCTGCTGGTCGCGGGGGTGCTGCCGGCCGTCGCGGTGGAGATTTTCCTCGCTCTCGCCACGGTGTACTTCCTGCTTCCCCCGGCCGGCTCCTTCGACATTGCCGCCCGGGACGATGTGGATCGGCTGCTGGCCTTCATGGCGCTCTTCGCCCTCGCCAACATGCTGGGGTCCCGGCTGGAGCGGGCCCGCCGTGCCGGCACCAGCCGGGAGCGCGTGTTGCTGGAGAGCGAGACCCGCTATCGCCACGTCCTGGAGCAGGCGTCCGACGGAATCGTGCTGGCGTCTCCCGAAGGCCGCCTGCTGCTGGCCAACGAGCGGGCCGCCGAAATGCTGGGATATACCCCTGCCGAGCTGCTCCAGGTGCCGATCCCCTCGCTCTACGATCCGGCCGATCTGGCCGCGACACCGCTGGCCTGGGATGAGCTGGCTCGGACCTCGGTGGTCCTCCGGGAGCGCCGGCTGCGTCGCAAGGACGGCTCCACCTTCATCGCCGAGCTCAGCGTCCGCCGCACCGCGGAAGGACTGGCCCAGGCGATCGTCCGTGACGTCACCGAGCGCAAGCGCGCCGAGGCCGCGCTTCGGGCCGAGCGGGATCTGCTCGACGGGATTCTGGCGACCAGTGTGGCCGGCATTCTGGTGGTGAATCCGGCGGGCCGGGTGCTGTTCCTCAACTCCCGCGCCGAAGCGGTGCTGGGGATCACCCGCGACCAGCTCGCCGACCGGATGGACCTCCCGTCGGGATGGCGGTTTCGCACCCCGAGCGGCGCTCTCCTGCCCGATAGCGCGCGGCCGGCGCGGCGGGTGGTGGCCACCGGGGAGCCGGTGCAGGATGCCCGGATCGTGCTGGAGCGGCCCGGCGGGGATTACACCTTTCTCTCCGTCAACGCGGCACCGCTCCGCGACCTGGACCGCACCATTACCGCGGTGGTGCTCTCGATCTCCGACATCACCGAGCAGCACTGCGCCCAGCAGGCGCTCTTGGAGCGGGAGGAGCAGCTTCTCCGGGTGACCTCGGCGGTGCCGGGGGTGGTGTACCAGTACGTGGTGGGTCCGGGTGAGGAGGAGCGCTTTGCCTTCGTGAGCGAGCGGGCCCGGGACCTGCTCGGGGCGCGGCCGGCCGAGATCTACGCCGACCGGGAGAAGGCCTGGAGCCAGATGCTGCCGCCGGAGCGCTCCGAGATGTCCGCCGCGTTCGACTGCGCCTCCGAAAAGCAGGCCCCCTGGAGCTTCGAGTTCCGGGTGCGGGGGGCCGACGGCCGTATTTCCTGGCTCCGGGACATCGCGACCTCGGTCCGGCTCAGCGATCCGGAACGGGTGGTCTGGAACGGAGTGATGGTGGATATCACCGATGAGAAGCGGCTCCAGGAGGAGCTGCTCCAATCCCAGAAGATGGACAGCCTGGGACGCCTGGCCGGCGGAGTGGCGCACGATTTCAACAACCTGCTCACCGTCATCCGGGGCTATGCCGACGTCCTCTCGACCCAATTCGCCGAGGAGGATCCCCGGCTCGGCGAAGTCCGCGAAATCCGGGGCGCCGCCGACCGGGCCACCTCGCTGACCCGGCAGCTGCTCGCGGTCAGCCGCCGCCAGGTACTGGTGCCCCGCGAGGTGGATCTCAATCAGCTCATGCAGGAGATGGAGCGGATGCTGGGCCGGGTGATCGGCGAGCACATCTCGATCATCACGGTGCCGGGACGCGACCTCGGCTGGGTGCGCGCCGATCCCAGCCAGCTCGAGCAGGTGCTGCTCAATCTCGCGGTCAATGCCCGGGATGCGATGCCCAACGGCGGCACCCTTACCCTGGAGACCCGCCGCCGGCTCCTGATGCCGGGACGGGAGGATCCCAGCGCGCGGGGGGTGCCGCCGGGCGATTACGTCTCGCTCAGCGTCCAGGACACCGGCATCGGGATGGACCGGGCCACCCAGTCCATGATCTTCGAGCCCTTCTTCACCACCAAGCCGATCGGCGAGGGCACCGGACTCGGGCTCTCCACGGTGTACGGGATCGTGCAGCAGAGCAACGGGGTGATCACGGTGGAGAGCGAACCGGGCCACGGCACCGTGATCCGGATTTTTCTCCCCCGGATCGCCGAATCAGCGGCGCCGCCCCGCGAAGCAATTGCTCCGCGACAGACCCCGCCGGGCACCGCCCGCAAGGCCAACGTGCTGCTGGTGGAGGACGATGAGGGGGTGCGGCGGCTCACCCGCCGGGTGCTGGAGCAGTACGGGTATCGAGCGGTGGAGGCGCGCACCGGCGCCGAAGCGCTGGAGCTCCTGAATCGCGATCAGCCCCACATCGATGCGGTGGTGTCCGACGTCGTCATGCCGGGCATGGGGGGACGGGAGCTGGTCGGCCGGATTCGCCGGCTCCGTCCCGACATACCGGTCGTGTTCCTGTCGGGCTACACCGGGGACGAGGTCAGCGAGGAGATCCGCTCCCATCCCCGGCAGACCTTCCTCCAGAAACCCTTCTCGCCCGACGCGCTGGTGGCTGCCCTGGAAGAAATGGTCGCTGATACCTAGGGAACCTGTCTCCGGCTCACGCCTCTGCCGCCGCGAACCGCCGCCGCCGTTCCAGCTCCACCTGCGGCGGATTGTGATTCAGGAACGACCCATAGCTCGGCTTGCCGGCCCGCTGGTAACGCTGGAGCACGACGCCGGTGCTGAAGGACCGGGCTTCCTGCAGCGTGAGCCCCGCCGGGGCGACGCCTTCGTCGAACATTCGCTTCCCCTTCCCGAGAACCAGGGGAAACACCCAGAGTCGTAATTCGTCGATGAGGTCATGGCCAAGGAGATTTCGGATCAGCTCGCCGCTGCCGAACATCAGCATCATGCCGTTTCCGTCCTGCTTGAGTTTGGCCACTCCCTGGGGAACCGGGTCCTGGACCAGGGCGGAGTTGTTCCAGTCCAGCTTTGTCAGTGTGCGGGATGCCACGAACTTCGGCATGGCGTTGAGCTTGGCTGCGAGGGGATCGTCCTTCGGGGTATAGGGCCAATGCGCGGCGAATATCTCGTACGTCTTGCGGCCGAGGAGCAGGCTTTCGGCTCGCTGATTCCATTCGCCGAGCAGCGCGCGCATGGCGTCGTCCCAGTAGTTCACCATCCAGCCGCCGCGATCGAACCCGCCGCTCCGGTCCTCCTCCGGGCCACCGGGGCCCTGCATGACGCCATCGACGCTGAGGAAATTCGACACCACGAGGGTCCGCATGGTCGCACCTCGGTCAGAGAGGGTCTGAGGCAGGGACGACAGGCGGGCTCGGCAAGGACACAGCGTGCGATCAGGCCGGCGCCCCCAGTCCGGCGGCATCGCGACCGTGACGCCGCGCGACGGATGCGGAGTAGTCATAGCGCGGAAACTCAACGATATTGCCCCTCATGTCATGGCTCGCGCGCGCCCTTGGCGTCACGCTCCTCCTGGTGCCGCGCGCCGTTCCCGCCGCCGCGCAATCGCTGGTCTGGACCACCACCGCGACCCTCTACGGCGACAACACCGAATTCTTTACGCCCTACCGGATCGGCGAGACCATCCTGGGCGGGCAGGTGCGCTCGGCCCTCAAGCTCCGCACCGGAGAGCGCACCTCGCTTCACCTGGGCGGGTTTGCCGATCACCGCTCCGGCTCGGACGAGTTCCTCGCCACGGTGAAGCCGGTGATCACCTTCCAGTACCGCACCGCCACCTCGACCGGCACTCTGGGGACCATGTTTCCCGAGCGCCGCCGCGGGATGCTCGATCCCCTGGCGGTGAGCACCCTCGAGCTCACCCGGCCGATCGAGTACGGGCTGAGCTGGCGGGAGCGACGGCGGGCCTGGGACGGCGAGGTTTTTCTCAACTGGCAGAAGCTCAATCTCGAAGGCCAGCGGGAAGTGTTCGACTACGGCTGGGTGGTGCGGGTCCGCCCCTGGCGGCAGCTCACCCTGGAGAGCCAGCTCCATGGCCTCCACCATGGCGGGCAGCTCTTCGACGCCGGTGTTCCGGTCACCAACAACGTCGCCTCGGGACTGGGCGTGACCGTCGCGGATTCGCTCCGCTGGCTGGGGAAGAGCTCGCTGGCGCTGTTCCGGCTCCGGAGCTCCGGCAACGTGGATCCCGCCGCCCCGCCGGGCCGGCCCGACCAGGGCAGGGGATGGTACCTGCGCGCGGGGGTGACGCCGCGGGGCTGGTTCGAGCTGTTCTCGATTTCCTGGTGGGGGCGGGATTTCCTGGCCCAGGAGGGAGACAACAACTACAACTCGGTGGGCGCCGACCCCGGCTTCTATCGCTCCCGGCGAAAGTACTGGGAAGTTGGCGTCCTGCGGCGGGCCACCATCGAGGGCGATGTCACCCTGGACGGGGAGCTCCGGTTCCACCGGCTGGACAACCTCAAGAGCATTGCCCTCTCGAAATCGCGCTGGGAGTATTCCTATCGTCTGGTAGTGAGAGCGCCGTTTGAGATGGTGCTGAAGAACTGACGCTACCCGCTATCCGCTATCCGCTATCCGTCAGGCTGGTCACGAAGCCGAACCGCCCCGCCAGCTGGCCGAAACGGCGACGGGTCTCCCGCGGCCCCCTGGTGAGGATCCGGTAGAACCGGGTCTGGGCGTCGAAGGGGATCGCCAGCCGCTCCAGTGCCAGCAGGTCCAGGGTCCGGCTCAGCCGGTCGAAGTCGAGCCCGTGGGCCTCGCGGGGATCGGCCGGCAGCTGCCGCACCAGCGAGAACGCCACTGCACGGTCGAATCGCAGGGTCCCTTCGGCAATCTGGCGGTCCTCCTCGGGAGTGAGCACTCCCCGGCGAAGCTCCCGGCGAAGCGCCAGGCGGATCTGCTCCTGTTCGTACTCCGGCAGCCAGCCAAGCGGGAAAGTCTTGCCGTTCCCCGCGCGATCCGCCTGGGCGATGGTTTCCACCGTCGCCCCGTCGGGGCGGTTCACCTGGGCCCGCACCTTCCAGGTGGCACCGGTGCGGCGATGCTGCACTGACAGCGAGCCCGGTCCGTCCGATCCCACCAGAAAGGCGCCGACGGCGGACCGCACCGCCTCGGGCGCCACCGAGAGGAGTGCCGCATAACCCGCGGCCGCGCGGAGGTGGCCGGGCCGCCACGCCGCCACCGCGTTGAGATACACCTCGCGCCCGGTGCCCGCGCCGGCGTCGTTGCTCCGGGCTTCCTCCAGCCGATCCAGGAATCCCGCTTCCAGCAGCGCGGCATCGGGACCGGCCAGCTCGATGGCCCGGGCGGCGTAGCGAAGGCAGACCACGGTCTCCAGTCCGGCGAGGTCATCGAAGAACCAGCCGCAGGAGGTGAACATCCGGAGGGTATTCCGCTCCAGCTCGAGCAGCTCCCGGGCCCGTACCGGCAGGTGCGAGGGCAGGCCCACGGTCGCGTAGGAGTCGCGCGCCTCCCAGGGATCGGGGAAAAACCCGGCTGCTTCCTCGGCAAACCGCCCGTGCAGCTCGGTGGCGAGCGCGTCCAGCGCCTGCCGCAGTGGCTTCCGCCAGGCCTGGCTGGTCCCTTCCCTGGTGCGGCAGCCGCAGTCGGCCCTCCACCGCTCCACCCCGTGAATGCAGCTCCACGAGCTGGGGGCTACCAGGCCGACCTCGGAGGTCGCGGGATGCCGGGCGAGAAATGAAGCGTAATTCTCGACGCAGGTCCCCGGGTCCCGTCCCAGCCCGTCCAGCGCGGCCGCGAGCGCCATCTCGCCGAATCGGTGATGATGCCCATAGGTCTCACCGTCGGTCGCGATCGACACCAGGCCCGGTCCTTCGCGCGGCATCCGGCTCCGGATGGCCGGCGCCCAGCGGCTGCCGTCGGTCACCAGAGGGCCGAAGGCCACGTCATGGGAGAGCGGGCCGTCATAGACGAAGAGCGCGATGCTCCGTCCCCCCGACGTGGTGTAGCGGCCGGGCATCCCGCCGGCCGGCGCGCCGGTTACCTGGTGGGGCGCCAGGACCGTGAAACGGATTCCCTCGGAGGCCAGCACGTCGAGGGTCTCGTCGTCCACCGCCGTCTCGGGCAGCCACATCCCCTCGGGATCCCGCCCGAACCGGCGCCGGAAATCGGCGATTCCCCAGCGCACTTCGGTGGTCTTGTCCCGGCGGGAGGCGAGCGGAAGGATGCTGTGATGATAGGGCATCGCGAGCGCATTGCCGTGGCCGCCCAGCCGGAGCCGGCTGTTGTGATCGGCTTCCACCATCGCGCTCCAGGTCTCCGGGGCCTCCTTCTCCAGCCACTCCGCCAGGGTGGGGCCCACGTTGAAGCTGATCTGCTCCAGCGTGTTCACCACCCGGGCAATGCGTCCGTCCGGCCCGGGAATCCGTGCCGCGACCACCGCGCGATAGCACTCCCGCTCGATCCGGCGGTTCCAGTCGTGAAACGGCGCCGCGCTGGGCTCCGCCTCCACCTGCTCGAGCCACGGCTCTTCGCGGGGCGGCTGATAGAAATGGGCATGAATGACGACCGAATGGCCAGCCGCCGTCACCGCAGCACCGCCGCCAGCACGGGGAGAATTCCGGGGAACACGTCGTCCCGGCGGCGCAGCGCCTCCGCGTCCTGCTCCGCAGCGGACCAGTCGGTCCGGACCGGGCTCTCCAGGGCGCGGAGCAGCCGGTCGAGGTCTTCGGCGTGGCCGTTGAAGCGCCGGGTGGCGTAGTCCGCCGCGGCGCCGGTGCTGATGATGAACTGCCAGTCGCTCGACTGGAGCAGCAGCAGCTCCCGGGCCGCCTGCGCCAGCACCCGCTCGCAGGCCGGCTCGGCGATGGTCCGGCGCGCCACCTCCCAGAAGCGCGACTCGAGCTGCCAGAGCTGCACCCAGGTCCACCGGGTCTCCGCATTGAGCCACATGCTGAAATCCCCGTTGGCACCCCAGGAGCCCTGGGCCAGCGCGATGGCGCGCTCCGGCGGATGTGAGGTCAGGTGACCCGACGCGGTCCGCGGGACGACCCCTCCGCGGGCCGCGAGGTGGCGGTATAGATCGGCGACGAATTCGATCCCCTCGTGCCACCAGTGACCGAACAGCTCGGTGTCGAACGGCGCCACGATCACCGATTCCCCGGGGGTGCGCGGGCCGGCGGCATGATTGCGGAGCATCCACTCCATGTGTCCGGCGTGTCCCCAGGCCCGCGCCCGCGCCACGTTCGGCTCGTACGGCTGCTTGAGGCCGAGGTCGGCCTGGGGATGGGTCACCCGCCAGAGCTTGAGCCCGCCGGGGAATCTGATCTTGTGGAACTCGAGGTAGCCGCCGTCTCCGGGGAATCCGCCGTGCCGGCTCCAGACCTGCCGGGTGGAAAGCGGATCACGCACGAACGCCACCACCCCTCGGCGATTGGCCTGGGGCGACACCTCGTAGCTCTGGTAGGGCGACCGGCGCGCCACCGGATTGCTCCAGTCCTCGTCGCTGAGCGGGATCCCGTCGGGCCTGCCGCCTTCGCGGTAGAGTCCGAGCGGCCGTCCGGCTTCGGCCAGGTGGGCGTCCACGAAGAAGAACCGGTAGCCGCTGGTCTCGAGGTGCTCCTCGATGCCGGGTCGGTTGGCCATGAACCGCGCCGCGGGATCGGGCTGCCAGTCGCCCCGGGGACGGTAGGCGCATTCGGGAACCCAGCAACCGGCCGGCGGCCGCCCGAAGAGTCGCTGATGCTCGGCCCGGCCCACCGCGAGCTGGAAGGCGATGCTCTCTTCCGATCCGAGCAGCGGGAGGAACCCGTGGGTGGCCGCCGAGCTCAGCAGCTCGAGCCGGCCCGCCGCGGCGTGCCCCCGCAACGCGCCGATCAGGTCGCCGCCGTAATGCTCGTACTTCCGGAGCAGGCGGCGGTAGCGCTCCCGCCAGTAGCCGGCCAGCGGGACCAGATGCTGGTCGGGGCCGCCCGCGAATGCCGTCTCGGCTTCGTCGCAGGCTTCCAGCCGCTGGGTGAAGAACGCGGAGAGCTCGCTGCCGAACGACGGGTGGGCGAGCTGATTGGCCAGGATGGGGGTGACCCCCAGGGTGACCGGCGCGGGGACTCCCTCCTCCGCCAGCAGGTCGAGCGCCTCGATCAGCGGGAGGTAGGTGTCCACCGCCGCCTCGGCCAGCCAGTCGCTCCCATGAGGCCAGCGGCCGTGGTTGAGGACGTAGGGGAGGTGGCTGTGGAGGGTGAGGATGAAGTCCATCACGGCGACATCGCCTTCCGGTACACCTCGAGGTAGCGCTCGACCGAGCGCTCCCAGCCCCAGTCCTGCCGCATCGCGTTGCGCTGCATCCGGGCCCACTCGGTAGGATTGGCGTAGCAGTCGAGACCCCGAAGCGCGGCGCCCAGGAGCGGTTCGGCGTGGTAGGGCTCGAACACGAACCCGGTGGCGCCGTCGGAGACCGTGTCGGCCAGCCCGCCGACCCGCCGCACCACCGGGATCGCGCCGTAGCGCTGGGCCCGCATCTGGGTCAGGCCGCAGGGCTCGTACTGGCAGGGCATCAGCAGGAAATCGGCGCCCGAGATGAGCAGATGCTCCAGCCGGTCGGTGAAATTGGTGTTCACCGCGATCCGGTCGGGATAGCGTGCCGCCAGGCTGGTGAGCGCTTCCTCGAAGCGGGGCTCACCGGCCCCGATGAAGACGAACTGGGCATCCAGCGAAAACAGCGCCGGACTCTCCAGGATCAGGTCGAGGCCCTTCTGGGTCACCAGCCGGGCGGCCATCGAGAACAGCGGCACCTGAGGCGCCACGGTGAGCCCGAATACCTGCTGCACCATCGCCTTGCAGGCCGCTTTCCCGGCCGGCGCATCCAGGGTGTAGTTCTCCGGTACCTGGGGATCCGTGGCGGGATTCCAGGTCTGCTGATCGATTCCGTTGAGGATGCCGGAGAATCTCCGCCCCAGCCAGGTGAACACTTCCTGAAGCCCGAACCCACCGCCTGCGGTGCGGAGCTCCCGCACGTGATTGGGACTCACGGTGACGACCTGGTCGGCGGCGACCAGGCCCCCCTTCAGCAAGTTGACCTTGCCGTACCATTCGAGGTGCTGCCAGTCGAACAGCTCCCAGGGAAGGCCCAGCTCTTCCATCACCTCCGGCGCATAGTGTCCCTGATACCCGGCGTTGTGCACCGAGAGGACCGAGCGGATCCCGGCATAACCCGGGATGCCGGCGCAGCGGGTGCGCAGGTACACCAGCGCCAGCGCCGCGTGCCAGTCGTGGGCGTGCAGCACCAGGGGACCGTCGGCCACCCGGGGGAGCGCTTCGAGCACCGCCAGAGCGAAGCAGGCATAACGCAGGTGGTTGTCGGGATAGTCGCCCCGGGTGTCGCCATAGAGCCGCTCCCGGTCGAAATAGCCGTCCTGCTCGATGAAGTAGAGCTGGGTGCCGTCCCGTCCCTCGGCCTGGCGCTGGACTCGCACCTCCACCTCGGTCCGGCCCATCCGCACCATGAAAGGCTCCCCGACCTGGGTGAGCGGGCCGGCGGCGGCGCGGGCGGACCGGTAGAGCGGAAGGAAGCCCAGGCTGCGGACGCCCCCGGCGGACTGGAACCTGGCGAGATTGGCGACGGCTTCGGCGAGCCCCCCGCTTCGGGCGTAAGGGTAATACTCGGCGGCGAGGTGCGCGATCGTTACCGGAGTGCCGTCCCGGGTGTGAAGGGCGGAGTGGGGATAGAGCTCGCGGGCGGGGCTCCGGCGCTCACGCATGGCCCGCGCCTCGCGGCGGGTCGTCGGTGAGCGGATCGCCGCGCATCGCCGGCACGTAGTATCGGTCGGTGTATTCCAGCAGCATCCGGCGCGCCGTGAAACGGCTTCCGGCTACCCGGATCGCATTGCGCATCTTGTCGGTCCACCCCTGCGGCACCCCGGCGCCGTCGGTCGAATAATACAGGGGAATGATCTCCTCCTCGAGCACCCGGTACAGCTCCTCGGCGTCGTGGGCGTCCTGCACCTCGAGGTCCTCGGTGTCGGGCGCCAGGGGAACGGTCCACCCGTTGGTCCCGTCATACCCCTCTTCCCACCATCCGTCGATGGTGCCGAGCTGGGGCACCCCGTTGAGCGCCGCCTTCATTCCGCTGGTGCCGCAAGCTTCCAGCGGGACCCGGGGCAGATTCAGCCACAGGTCCACCCCCTGCACCAGCACGTGGGAGAGGTGCATGTCGTAATCCTCCAGGAACGCGATCCTGCCCTGGAAGAAGGGATTGTGGGCCCAGCTGTACACCTCCTGGAGAATCTGCTTTCCCGGATTGTCGGCCGGGTGGGCCTTGCCGGCAAAGATGATCTGCACCGGCCGCCGCTTGTCGCAAAGCAGCCGCTTGAGCCGCTCCTCGTCCCGGAAGAGCAGGGAGGCCCGCTTGTAGGTCGCGAACCGCCGGGCGAACCCGATGGTGAGCGCGTACGGATGCAACAGGGTGCCGGCCGCGACCACCTGGCTGGCCTCGGTCCATTCGTCGGCGAAGCGGCGCCGGGCCTCTTCCCGGATGAATCCCATCAGGGTGCCCTTCACCTCCTGGTGGACCGCCCAGATCGCGCCGGGATCGAGGTGCTGGAGCTGGTCCCAGAGACCCGGGTCATCCAGCCGGGCGCCCCAATCGGGACCGAAGTGGCGGTCGAGCAGCTTCATTATCGGGTTGGCCATCCAGGTGGCCAGATGGACCCCGTTGGTGATCGCTCCGATCGGCACCGAGTCCTGGGAGCGCCCCGGCCAGAGGTCGTGCCAGATATCCCGGGACACCTGGCCATGGCGCTGCGACACTCCGTTGACCCGGGCCGAGAGGTTGAGGGCCAGCACCGTCATCTGGAAGCGCTGGTCGGGGCGGCCGGGGTGGAGTCCCAGCCCCACCACCTGCTCGGGAGTCGTGCCCATTTCCTCCCAGATCGGGCCGGTGCACTGGAGCATCTGCTCCGGGTCGAAGGCATCGTGGCCGGCGGGCACCGGGGTGTGGGTGGTGAAGACGGTGTTGCAGCGGACCTCGGTGAGCGCCTCGGCCCAGGGCATCCCGCCCGCGGTCAGCTCCCGCAGCCGCTCCAGCATCATGAACGCCGCGTGGCCTTCGTTGGCGTGCCACACCCCGGGGTCCACACCCACCGCGCGCAGCACCCGGACCCCGGCAACCCCGAGCAGCCACTCCTGCCGGAGCCGGAGATCGGGCCCGCCCCCGTAGAGCTTGTTGAGCAGGGTGCGGTCCTCGGGGTGGTTCTCTTCCAGGTTGGTGTCGAGCAGGTAGAGCGGCACCCGGCCGGCCCGGAGCGACCAGACCCGCACATGGACCGGCCGGCCGAAGGTCTGCACCACCGCCAGCCACTCCTCGTTGCCGGGGCCGCGCAGCTCGACCAGCGGGGTGAGCGAGGGATCCACGTGGTCGTCGCTGTCCTCCTGCCACCCGTCGCCCCGAAGCCGCTGGTCGAAATAGCCCTTCATGTAGCTGAGCCCCACCCCCACAAAGGGGATGCCCAGGTCCGAAGCGGTCTTGCAATGGTCCCCGGCCAGGATGCCGAGGCCGCCGCTGTAGATCGGCACCGAGTTGTGGAGCCCGAACTCGGCGCAGAAGTAGGCTACCGGGCGATGCAGCAGCTCGGGATACCGGCGGGAGAACCAGGTGCGCTCCGATTGCTGATCGGTGGCGAACCATTCCATCACCCGGTCGTACAGCTGCACGAACGCCGGGTCCTTGGCGAGCTGGGTCAATCGGGAGTGCGGGGTTTCCCGCAGCAGCTCGATCGCGTTGTGGCGCACCCGGCGCCAGGTGGGGGGATCGATCGAGCGGAACAGCTCGCGGGCTTCGCGGTTCCAGCTCCAGGAGAGATTGGTCGAGAGGGCAGTCAGCCCTTCCAGGCGCGGCGGGAGCACCACGGCCGGGGCGCGACGAAGCGGCATGGATTCGGATTCCTAGTGCACGAGCTTCTTGTAGCGGATCCGGTGCGGCTGATCCACCGCGACGCCTTTGCGGCGCTTGTAGTCCGCGGCGTACTCCTGATAGTTGCCTTCGAACCAGTAGGCCTCGCTGTCCCCCTCGAAGGCCAGCATGTGGGTTGCGATCCGGTCGAGGAACCAGCGGTCGTGGCTGATCACCACCGCGCAGCCGGCAAAGCCCAGCAGGGCGTCTTCCAGGGCGCGAAGGGTGTCGACGTCGAGGTCATTGGTGGGCTCGTCCAGCAGCAGGAGATTGCCGCCGCTCTTGAGCAGCTTGGCCAGGTGCACCCGGTTTCGCTCGCCGCCGGAGAGCAGACCCACCTTCTTCTGCTGATCGGCGCCCCGGAAATTGAAGCCGGCGCAGTAGGCCCGGGCGTTGACGGTCCGCTTCCCGAATTGAAGCTGCTCCTGCCCGCCGGAGATCTCCTGGTACACGGAATTGTCGGCCCCGAGCGAATCGCGGCTTTGATCCACATAGGCGATCTGCACGGTGGAGCCGACCACCAGCTCG
>Ga0209485_1000146_pt1 | contig 23218 bp, 23 predicted proteins | sample NCAS100_FD_187516 | JGI IMG/M metagenome (GOLD analysis project Ga0209485, IMG submission 187516) | Agricultural soil microbial communities from Utah to study Nitrogen management - NC AS100 (SPAdes) (version 2) | ecosystem: Environmental > Terrestrial > Soil > Agricultural land | place: USA... | reverse complement strand
CATCTTTGTCCTGGCGCTGCGTGGGTCAGCACGGCTCAGAAGCCCGGGCCTTCACCCGCACCTCGGCCTGACGACGCTCCCGATGGAGTGAGACGATGCTTGGGAAGCGAATGCGCATGCAGGCGAGGAGTTCCTCGTGAACGGCGTGTTCCGCCTCCGCCAACCGGTAGTGCGCGAATCTCGTCTCGCGCGTGACTTCAACGAGCCCCATGCGGCGCAGGTAGGCCAGATGGCGCGATACGGTCGGCTGCGGCAGACGCAAGACATTTACGACATCACATACGCACAGCTCGCCGGCCACGAGCAGATTGAGGATGCGGATGCGGGTCGGGTCCGCGAATGCCTTGAAGACCGCGTCCACCTGGTGGATGGTCGGGCCAGAAATGGTCGGCGTCACGATTACCTCGGTGTCCTCGAATGCCTTACTGTCATATTCGCCTACGCGCATATTATGCGGTTAGCCGAATGTGCAGTCAAGACGGATAACGACCGACATCGAGGAGTCCAAATGTCTCGCGCTTTGCCGCTGGGAAATCCGGCCGAAAGAATTACCGAGCCTGCTGGATCCACACACCTGAAGAAGCTGCTTGCCGGCACCGTAGCTGTGTACGATCCCGCTATGTGCTGCTCGACCGGGCTGTGTGGTCCAGGTGTCGACCCCGCGTTGATGGCTATTGCGCGAGACCTTCGCTGGCTCGAAAAGCAAGGCGCCGTGGTACAGCGCTTCGGACTCTCGCAGGAGCCTAACGCGTTTGTGTCGAATCCGCGCGTCGGGGGCCTGATGCAGGCGTTCGGGGATGGGGCGCTCCCGGCCGTGCTGATCAACGACGGCGTGTTCTGCTACGGACGGTATCCCTCGCGCGACGAGATTGTCGCTGAGCTCAGCCGGACAGCCGGCGCACCGGAGCCTGACTCCCCGTGCTGCGCGCCGGGCTCCGGCTGCTGCTGAGGGCAACGACTCATGATTCAGCTCGGAATCACCACGCCATTCCTGTTCTTCACCGGCAAGGGCGGTGTCGGCAAGACCACCGTCGCAAGCAGCGCCGCACTCGCGCTGGCTGAGACAGGTCGCCGCGTGCTCATTGTGAGTACCGATCCCGCGTCGAATCTCGACGATGTGTTCGACATGCGGGTCGGAACCTCACCAACAATCGTGCCCGGTGCTCCCACGCTCCGGGTCATGAACCTCGATCCCGAAGCCGCGGCCGCGGCTTATCGCGAGCGTATGCTTGCCCCATATCGGTCGACGCTGCCGGCTTCCGCGCTGCGCAACATGGAAGAACAACTCTCCGGCGCATGCACCGTCGAGATCGCGGCCTTCAACGAGTTCACGTCACTACTCGCGAACCCGGCCGTCGTGTCGCAGTTCGACCACATCATTTTCGATACGGCCCCCACCGGCCATACGCTCAGGCTTCTGTCGCTTCCCACGGCCTGGAGCGGGTTCATCGAGACCAACACGACCGGCACGAGTTGCCTGGGTCCGCTCGCTGGTCTCGAGGCGCAACGCGAACAGTACGCCGACACGGTCCGTGAGCTTGGTGACGCGTCGCGGACGACCATGATCCTCGTGAGCCGCCCCGACGAGAGCTCCCTCCGCGAGGCCGCGCGCGCGGGCGGCGAGCTCGCCGCACTTGGCATTCGGAATCAGCGGCTCGTTATCAACGGCGTGCTGGATGTGTCGGACGAGAGCGACATTATCTCGTCGGCGTACGCGAACCGTCAGCATGCCGCACTATCGGCTATCCCCGTATCACTACGCGGTCTGCCGCGCGTCACGATCCCGCTCGTGGCGAGTGACCTGACGGGCGTTGCGGCACTTCGCGCCTTCGGCGATCCGCACGTCGCGGCCACTGAACCCGTTGTAACCGCGGAGCCCGAAATTGCCACGTCGGAGGTCCCTGATTTCGAGGATCTGATCGCCCGCATTGCGGCGGACGAGAAAGGCGTCGTGATGACGATGGGCAAGGGCGGCGTCGGCAAGACGTCGCTGGCCGCCGCTATTGCGCTGCGCCTCGCGACCAACGGACATCGCGTTCATCTCTCAACCACAGATCCCGCAGCGCACGTCGCCGAGGCCGTGGGCGATGTAACACCGGCCAACTTAACGCTGAGTCGGATCGACCCGGCGGCCGAGACCGCGCGCTACACCGCGGAGGTAATCGCTGCCGCGGGCAAGCTTGAGCCCGACGAGTTGTTGCTGCTCGAGGAAGACCTGCGCTCGCCGTGCACGGAAGAGATTGCGGTGTTCCGTGCCTTCGCGCGCACGGTGGCCGCGGCCGCGGATGGCTTCGTCGTGCTCGACACGGCGCCGACGGGACACACGCTCCTCCTCCTCGACGCCGCGGAGAGCTATCACCGTGAGGTGGCGCGCACTCAAGGCTCTCACATCCCGGAGTTCGTGCGCGCGTTGTTGCCGAGACTCCGCGACCCGCGGTACACGAAAGTCCTGCTGGTGACGCTCGCTGAATCCACGCCGGTGCTGGAGGCGGAGCGATTGCAAGCCGATCTGCGGCGCGCCGGCATTGAGCCGTTCGGCTGGGTGGTGAATGCAAGTCTGTCCGCGAGTGAGACGCGACACCCGTTGCTTGCGGCTCGGGCGCGGCTCGAGGCACCGCACTTCGCGCGAGTTCGGGACACGCTCGCAACGAATCTCTGGGTGATCCCGTGGACGCCGGCGGCAAGGCTGGGCGCCGATAGTCTTCACACCGCTGGTGTTGAAACGCCAAGTGCCCGATGAGTGAAATCCGGGCACTGCGTGGATTCTCGTTGCCGGTGGTCTACGCGATCTGGATCCTCTTGATTTCGACGTTGTACTGGCCGACGCGCAAGGTGGCCGCGCTCAAATCGAAGGGCCGGGGTGATAGAACTGCCATTCCGTTCTTTCAGTTAGCTCCGCGAACTCCGCGTCTCCGCGTGAACAACTTTACTGGCGCAGCGAAGTTGAATCACTTCGTGGGTTCACCACGATCAGTTGCGAGACTTCCCTGTTTCCAATGACTGCATCCGAAACGGTCGCGCGAGCAAGGTAGTTCCCGGTGGTGAGGTACGCATGCTTGAACGTCACGCGCGCAAAGGGTCCGCCGCCGGTGGAGTACTGATCGCTGTTCGAATCGCCGTAGTTGATCACGACGGCGGACACATTGTTTGCCGTCACGTTCACGACGAACGTCACCGTATCTCCTAGCTGGCCAACCAGCGGGCTCGCTTCGATCCGAGCGGCGAACTGCCGCGCTGTTGACGTAGGCGGCTGACAAGCCGCGGTCACGGCGACGATCAAGCCGAGGAGAATCCGGCGCATGGGCAAAGCTCAGCGCGCCTCGAGATTCCTGCAAGTACAATGTTACTACCGACGCGTCCGCTGCCGCATGATCTCCCGAAACTCCACCCACCGCGGGTGACTGGTCTTCACCCGCGCCCCGGTGACCAGCACAATCACGTGCTCCCCTCGGCTGTCGTGGACGATCTCCCGCACACGATCGAGGTTCACGATCGCCGACCGGTGCACCCGGGCGAAATGTCTCGGGTCGAGACGTGACTCGAGGACGTGCATCCGCTCCCGGTACAGGTACGAGCGGCCGCGAATATGAAGCCGCGCATAATACGTCTCGGCCTGGATCCAATCGATCTCGTCAACCTTGAGGATGATGTCGCGTGTGCCGACACGGACCATTACTTCGGTCAGGTAACCGGGCGCCTCACGTTCCTTGACCTGTTCTCGTGCCGCGGCATGAATGGCGGTGCTCCAGTCCTCGGATCGCTGTGAGAGTTGCTCACGCGCACGGTCGAGCGCTTCGTCAAGCCGCGCCGGCTGCACCGGCTTGAGCAGATAGTCGAGTGCACGGACGCGAAATGCCTCAATCGCAAAACGGTCGAACGCAGTGACGAACACGACATAGGGCAGTTCGCGCCGATCCAGTTGCGCTACCACGCTGAAGCCGTCGAGTCCCGGCATGCGGATGTCGAGCAGCAACATGTCCGGACGGTGTTCGCGGACGGCGGATAGTGCCTCGGCTCCATTGGCGCACGTGGCGACGACATCGACATCAGCTCGCGCGGCCAGCAACTGCAACATGTCCTGGCGGGCGAGTGGTTCATCGTCGACGATGACCACTCGCAGGGACTTGCGAGGCAGGACGGCAAGCGCGGTCATGCCTGACGAGTGGTGAGCGTCAAATCCGACGTTGCCGGCAGGATGACCACTGCTTCCGCTCCGCCGTTGCTGCCATTCCCGAGCAGGAGTGACGCGCCACGTCCATAGATGTGGTCGAGCCGCTCACGGGTATTGGCGATGCCGATGCCTTCGCGCGTGGGTCGACCGTCTCGGCCGAGCGAAAATCCATGGCCCGAATCCGCAATGCGGATCCGGACCATGTCCGCCTCGCGCTTCACGCTCACCTGCACCGTTCCTTTCCCCTCTCGTGGTTCAACGCCGTGTCGAATGGCGTTCTCCACCAGGGGCTGCAGCAGCATTGTCGGAATGAGCAGGTCGTTCGTCTCGCGATCGATCTCGACGTTCGCGCTGAGCCGGTCACTGAATCGCAGGCGCTGGATGTAGAGATAGTCCTCGAGCAACGCCGCCTCACGAGCGACGGTGCTGAATGCCCCGTTGCCATTGCCGAGTGACTGCCGGAGCAACTCGCCTAACCGTTGAATCACTTCCCGCGCCTCCACTCTGCGTTCCTGGGCAATGAGGCCGGAAATCGCGGTCAATGTGTTGAAGAGGAAGTGCGGGTTCATCTGCATCGAGAGCGCATCCAGTCTTGCCTGTGCCACCGAGGATTCGAGCTCCGCGGCGCGTGTCTCGAGTTGGGCGCGGCTCACCGCTTCATCGCGCACGGCTCTCGCAAAATCGATCGCGACAAACACACCCGCCGTGCCGGCATATGTCACGATGCTCTCGAGAAAGAAATTCCCGAAGAATCGCTGCACCTGGTTCCCGAGCGACGTAGCCACACCACCGAACTGGCCAGTGGTGAACCAGAAGATCGCGCCCACCGTAACGACCTGCACCAGGGCGACGACGACGCCGGCAATTGCATGCTTGCCGAGTGCCTGCCAGTGGCGCCCTCCGGAAAACGGGAAACGCTCCGCGAGTGCCGTGATGACCGGCGTGAGAAGCATCCACGAGATCCACCACGGGAATCCTCCCTTCACCGCGCCGGCCAGGGTCCAGATGCGGCTGGAAGCCTGAGCGAGGACGTATGACTGCACCAGCTGGACGAGTGCAAGCGTCATCCAGATGGCCGCCGCAATCGCAAACAGCGTGCGGCGGTCGTTGAACCATGCCCCGCGGCTCGTCCCGTGGTATTCGCTCATGCTCTCAAGAATACGACACCCGGGAAGTCAGGCGCAGGTACGCATTGCACGGCTCGTCCCGTTGGTTGCACGCCAGCGGCAGTGTGCTGCCTCACTCTTCCGTTCTCCGCTGAAGAACACCTCATTCGGCATTCGTCATTGCACCACCAAGACAGCTCAACCGCAAAGAACGCAAAGGACGCCAAGGATGCATGCGCGATTAAGAAACCTTTGCGGTCCTTCGCGACCTTTGCGGTGAAAAGTTCTGACAAAAACTTTATTTACCACCGGAGTTCGCTGGATGCGCGTCTCTCTATTCCTCGTTTTCGCCACCGCATGCGCGCGTAATGCGCCGCACCACGAAATGGCGACGTCGTCCGCCGAGCCAAATGCCTACGGCGCCGAAGTCGTGCAGGGCTATGAGCAGGTGCGCACCGCGACTGCTGCCTATCGAGTGCTCGACTCGGCCGTCACCAAGGGGTATCCGGCGAGTGTCCCGCAGTGCTTGGCCGACGCGACTCACGGCGCCATGGGGTACCACCACGTAAACCGAAGCTACGTCGACAATAAAATTGAACTCGACAAGCCCGAGATCCTGCTCTACGAGCGGAAAGCGGACGGCTCGTATGGGCTTAACGGCGTGGAGTACATCATCCCATATCGGGTGTGGCCGAAAGACTCCGTACCGCCGAAGCTGATGGGACGCGACATGCTCAAGAGCGAATCGCTGCAGCTGTGGTACACGCACATGTGGGTGTGGACGCCTAACAGCGCGGGCCTGTTCGCCGACTGGAATCCGGCGGTGAAGTGCCGGTCCAGCTGACCGTCATTTGCCGAAGAACTGGATCAGGTTGCCGTCGTAGTCGCGGATGATGGCATTGGCGCGCTGAGTGGCGGACTTCGGAAAAGGACCGATGGCAATCGGGATCCCACGCGCACGAAACGCCGCGATCGTCCGGTCGAAATCCTCCACGATGACTCCCGACTTGAAGAACCCGTGCACCTTGAAATTTTCGCCGGCATTGGGCGCCATCGAGTGCAGAGGCTTTGCGTCGTTATGCTGAAGTAACTCGACGATCAACCCCCCACCCTCGAGCACGACGACTGATGCGTCGGCCGACCGTGGCGGCTGCAGGATGACTTTCATCCCCAGTTTCTCGCGATACCACTGCGCGCTGGCGCTGACGTCGGGAACCGAAAGCGCGAAGAAGGCGCCGGTGGTCTGGAACGGAGGGTCGGCTTGCTGAGCGACTGGAGAGACCAGCGAGCCAGCGGCGATCGCCCACAACAGGGAAACTCGACTCACGGTGCCTCCGGGAAGGTGACGACCGTTTAAATCGTCCCGCCGCCCGGTGAAGCGCAACATCGTTGTGACGAACGGCGCGTCAATGGCTCTTACGACGCTCGCTTCGATTTTCGTGCCCGATCAGCCCACATTGCCCATGGGACAACGATCCATCCAATCAGACTGAACATGCCCACGGAACGTCCGTCCGGCGGTGGTGGACCCCATGGTGAAGTCGCCCACATGATCGTGCTGACGAGGATTAACGACCAGAAAGCCCACCCGGGTCGTTGACCACGCTGTGACAGCGTCTTCAGGTAGATCGCGATGGCTACCAGCCACATGGCGCCTTCGACAATCAACGTTCCCGGTATCGAGTTCCAGAGTGCGAGGCCAAGCTTCGGCGAATCTCCGGGCCAGATCGGCATGTCCGGCGCATGCGTGATGAAGTCGAGCGGCCAGTGACTGACGACGGCCATGGCGAGCAGTGTCCACGCCGACGATGGCACTTTGGCAATTAGTGCAATCGTCACCAGGAGCAATCCCCAGATCGCGGTCATTGCCAGGCTGTGCGACCATGGATATGAGTCGAATACAAGCGGCGTGAACGCGGTCGCGCCGGGGACGACGCTTACCTGCTCCAGGCCGGCGAGGACGAACAGCGGCCAGACGAGATCGAGTGCGCTGACACCAGCCACGAACCACGCAAGGTTCACGTCCGGTTCGTAACGCTTGGCGGCGAGAGCAACCGCAAGATGACCGACAAACATGGGACAGCAATCTGTCCTGAGGTCGAGTGCGGCGTTAGTGACTCATCCCGACCCCGCCGGTTCACCTTCCGTCCGCTCGTCGCTTGCTGCGACTGCGGCATGACGGCACCTTATGTCATGGCGCGTCCTGGACTGGTCGTTCTCATTTCGCTGTTCCTTTCTGGTTGCTTCACGTACATCCCGATCGAACCAGGAGACGTGGAGCCAGGATTCGACGTGCGAGCGCGCGTATCCCCCAGCGCCAGTGCGCGGATCGCTCCCCTGCTTGGATCCACCGATGCGCGCCGGCTCGACGGAAAGTTGATCATGCGCGCAGGCGATACGTTGATCGTCGAGGTCCCCACGCTCATGCTGCACAACCGCGAGTTCGGCAGGACGCCTAACCAGCGTGTCTCGATTCCGCGTGGAGACCTGGTGGAGCTGGAGGTCCGTAAAATGGATCGCTGGCGCACGATGGGCATTGTGGGCGGCGCGGCGGTAGTGCTCGGCGTCACGCTCACCAAGGCGCTGAAAGGAGAACCCGGGAAGGAACCCTTGCCCGGCGGCGGCGGAACCGACGCGATTGTTTTCCGGTTCGCCTGGCCGTGATGAAGTTGAAGAGTTGAAGAGTTGAAGAGTTGAAGAGTTAAGAGGACGAAAGGGGCCCCGAATCCGGAGCCCCTTTGCGCGTCTTCAACTCTTCAACTCTTCAACTCTTCATCCGCCCCTCAGGTTCGGATTCGTCTCCTTCTCAGACCTCGAGATCGGGAAACACAGGTCCTGCGTCTGCAAATGCGAGGATGCTCCCGGAAGCTCCAGTGGATCGAGCGCGCCCGGGGTGTTCTGTTCCTTCCACCGCCGCATGTCGCCAAGGCGGCGGGCCTCGAGCCAGAGCTCGATGCCCCGTTCCCGCTTCAGGAGCCGCCACGCGTCGGTGAGATCCGTGGCCGTGATGGTGGCGGTGTTCGCATGCGTCCGCACCTGGTTGATCGACGTCAGCGCGCCGGTGACGTCCGACGAACGCAGCTTTGCTTCGGCTTCGATCAACCGCATCTCCCGGCCGCTCGACAGGCGGATCGGCGCGGCCGAGGTAGCGTGCTTCGCTTCCGGCCAGAACGACACCTTGCCACAACACTCGATCGCCGCGTCGCCTTCCAGCGTCGTGACCGTGATCGGGACGCGCGGGTCGTTCGTGGCCGTGCGGTACGTGTAGTACCACGTGTTCCACTGCGTGTGTGCGCGATACGCCGAGCCACTCTCGCGGCTGTTCCCGGACGCCCAGAAGATCCTGTTCCGCTGGTCGTCATTGCCGATGTTGAAGTAGGGCATGTTGTATACGAAGGCGATCGGCACCTGGCCGGCATCGGCCACCGCGTCGGTCCACTTGTTCAGGTAAACCCGGGCGCTCGCCCGCCCCGCGTAGGCCGCGTTGTTCAGTGTTGCCATGGTGGCCGCGGTGCCACCGGTCACGGCCAGCGCCTTGGTGAACAGGCTTTCGGCACGGGTGAAAAATGTGGCGTTAGGCAGCGCGGCGCTGCCGTCGATCACCGCTTCGCACATGTTTTCGCCCAGCAGACGGTTCGCGTAACCGGCGTAGACATAGCCCAGCTGCAGCAGGTTCGCGTACTGCGCCGGCGTCTGCAGGCTGCCGACGGGCGGCGGGCCCACCTCCTCGAGGCGGCGCAACGTTTCCTCGGCCAGCCACCGCGCGCGTTGCGCCTGTTCCCAGTGCGTATTCAGGTCCGCGTCATCCCCATTGAGCTCGCCGTTCTGCCACCGCGCCGTGATCCCGAAACTGCCGGTGGAGCCGGCCGGATGGATCTCGCGGGCCACCGCCGCGCCGGTGTAGCTGATCCAGTTGAGGCCCGACGAGATCGCGCGTCCGGCGCCGTTCACCATGGCGGTGGCTGCGTTACGGTCGGCAAGGAATTCATCCTGCACCGGGCCCGGGTTGGTCACCGTCGTGTCGCACGAGACCGTCGCGAGCAGGAGCGCGAGGCCGCTGATCGTGAGTTTCGACATTTCGAATCTCCCAGAGTGAGAAGTCAGGGTGCGCATCAGAACACGATCCGGAACGTCGCCGTGTAGGACGCCGGTGGCGGGACGTGCTCGAGGATCGAGCGCACGCGGGAGTCGAAACCTCCATTGTTGCCTGTTTCAGGATCGAAGACCGGGAAGTCATCGTTCAACCAGCGCCAGATATTGTGACCGGAGAGGGTAAACGACGCCGCGGACGAACCCGGGAAGTAGCGCGTCGGCACCGGCATGTTGAGTGACACCTCGCGCAGCTTGAAGAAGTTGGCCGGATAGATGAAGTAGTCGGCGCGCGACGCGGCCTGCGTGCAGCGGGCATGGTCGAGGGGCCGGATTTCGGCGGTTCTTCCGGTCTCCTGCAGGGTGTAGAAGTTGTAGCACCCAGGCCACCGGATCCCACGTGTTATGGCGTTGTACGCCGCGCCGTCATACATGTAGTGGCCGCCCTGGTATTCCCCACGCACGATCAGGTTGAAGCCCTTCGGCAGGAGCAGGTTGGTGTTGATGCCGTAAGTCTTCGTTGGCAGGTTCGGACCGAACACGCAATCGTTAGGGTTCGTGCTGATCTCCGGCGCCGCACCCAGCTCCTCCGGATTCATGACGCAGAAGTCGGTGCGAATGACCGGGATGGACTCGTCTTTCATGATCCAGCCGAAGTTGCCGATCGAGAAGTCCGCCGCCCCGCCCAGCGACTTCACCTTGTCCGAGGTCGTGAACAACGACCCGCCCACCTGCCATTCCAGCGCCGACGTGCGCAGGACCGTGTAGTTGACGGTCGCCTCAAGGCCGCTGCTCGTCATCGAGCCCACGTTCTGCTGTTGCGAGTTGAGGAAGCCGAGCGACGGGATCTGGCGCGCACTGAACAGCGCCTGGTCCACATCCCGGCTGTACCACGTCATCTGCGTGGTCAGCTTGTCGCCGAAGAACGCGCCGTCGAATCCGAGCTCGATTTCGGTCGTACGCTCCGGGCCGAGATCCGGGTTCCCGACATTTCTCGGGTAGAACGCCGGTTGTCCGCCCCACCCGACCGGTTCCCAGGTCCGCACGGCGTCGAACGCACCGGGGGCACGGCCGGAACGTCCCCACGCGGCGCGGATCTTCATTTCCGGATTCCACTCCGGCCAGAAGCTTTCTTCAGACGCGACCCAGGAGAAGCTCGCCTTCGGGTAGTACTGCAGACCGAAATTCTCACCGAACGCGCTGTTGCCGTCGACGCGGAAACCCAGGGTCAGGAAGTACCGGTTGTCCTTGTCGAACAGGCCCTGGCCGAAAAACCCGCCGTTCACGACGCGTTGCCGTTCCTCGAACCCTAACGTGGTGCCGGCGCTCGTCACGGTCGGCTTGCCGGGTCCGGGGAAGTTCTCACCATACGCTGACGTCTCCCGCGTTTCCGCGGAGACGCCCTGCGCGCCCCAGGACCACGTGGTCCGCAGCCCGAGCAGTTGCGGGATGACGTAACTGCCCACGTAATCGAACGTGACATTCTCGTAGGCATTGCGCCGGCTGGAGATGATGCCTGACGGCGCAGAGATGAACCCGAAGGGCCGGAGGTTGCGGTTCTCGATCTGCGCGAGGTCGTAGCCGACGGTGAACTTGTTGGTGAAGCTCGTCGTCGGACTGTAGTTGATCGACCCGCCGGTAATGAGGTGGGTGATGTCGCTGTTGATCTCCTGGTTCAGCATCTTCTCGACGACTTCCGGTCGATCGTCGGAAGCGTAGTTGCGATCCCGCCGGAAGGCGTTCAGCGTCAGCCCGTGCGCGTTATTGCCCGCCGCCGTGTTGGCGATGTTGTCCTTCGTATAGGCAGTGTTGAATGTGAACAGGATGTTGTTGATCGGCATGAACGAGAAGTTGCCACGCACTGCCTGGCGAGCTTCCTTGTCGTTGGGGAGCACACCTTCCTCGTCCGACGCGGCGCCGGACACGAAGTAGCGCAGGTTCTCGCCACCACCCCCCACCGAGAGCGAATATCGCTGCCGGAGGCCGTTCCGCAGCCAGGGGTCGATGAACAGGTACGAAGACGTGCCGCCGGCGCGCGATACGCCACGCGTGGGCAGTCCGTCGAACCGGTCGGGGAAGGAATCGCGGTATGCCTGCATGGTGCCGGTGCAGGCATTGTTCACGCGCGTCGTGCACGAGAAAATCGTGTCACCCGGCGGCGCCTCGAGTGGATCGGGCCCGAACGGCAGCGAGCGGACGAATCCCTGGTCGACGCTGAAGGACCACTGCGGGCGGCCGGTGCGGCCGCTCTTGGTGAAGATCTGGATCACGCCGGCCGCGGCTTCGGTGCCATACAGCGTTGCCGCCGCGGCGCCCTTGATAACCTCGACCCGTTCGATGTCGTTAGGGTTGATGTCGTTGAGCGGGCTGGCCACGTCGTTGCCGCTGCGCAGGTCAGAGCCGGTGGGCGGGACGTTGCGCTGGTACCCGTCGCTCCGGATACGCACGCCGTCGACGTAGATGAGCGGCTGGTTGCTCATCGTGACGCTGACGTTCCCGCGCAGCCGGATCATCGAGCCGCTGCCGGCCATCGCCGAACTGGGCATCACGGTCATGCCGGTCGTCCGGCCCTGCAGCAACTGCCCGATGTTCGAAGAGGGCAGTTGCACTTTCGCCATGTCGATCTGCGAAATGCTGTTGCCGACCTCCCGATTCCGCGCCGCGCTGCCGGTACCCGTCACCACGACCGCATCGAGGGCCAGTGCCTGTGTGCGCATCGTGAAGTCCGACGTAACGGTGGCGCCGGCGGTGACGGTCACCGCCTGGTCCATCGGTCGGTGTCCAATGAACTGGACTCGAACACGTTGTTGGCCGACTGGAACATTGACGACCGTGTACCGGCCATCCATGCCGGTTCGTGTGCCGAGCGAGGTGCCGACGACCGAGACCTGGGCTGCCGCCAGCGCCTGGCCTGACTCGGACGTGACGGTTCCGGTGATCGTTCCTGTCTGCGCAACAGATCGCGCACTGACCAGCACCAACAGGGCAAACGTCCACTGCACGACGGACCACGTGATGCGGTGCGGAGAAAATCCAGGCATGAGCGTCTCCAGTTCGTGGGAGTACCGGCCCGGCTATGGGTCGAGTCAGACGTTACGTGTATTGCGGGGCGCGTCAAGAAGCGAAGGCGGCGCCGATCCTGAGCCGATTCAAAGGGACGGCTGCGCGTGTTCTGCGGACGAACGGTGTGGGGACATTCCGAGTCTTCGTCAGTTCACCACAACCGCGATCGTCGCTTCGCGCTCACCGGCAACGGCGTCGGTGACGGTAGCAGTCACGGTGTACGTACCCGCCGCATCGTAGGCGTGTTTGAACGTGATGCGCGCGCTCAGCGCTCCGCCGGTTCCATACTGGTCGCCGGTCTGGTCGCCGTAATCGATCATTGCGCCGAACAGGTTATTCCCCGCGGCAGTCACGGTGAACGTGACGGTGTCGCCGCGGGGAACGACCGTTGTGTTCGCTTGAATCGAAACGGTGAGTGGAACCGGTGGCTCGGTACTTTGCCGGCAAGCCGAAGTCGCAATCAGTAACGTCAGTCCGAGCGGTGCCAGGCGCATGGGGAAAGCATCGTCCACGATCTCGTCTGACGCAACACGTACCCTCGCGTAATGCGGAGCGCTATCGCGATCCCACCCAATGCGCGACGAACTGACACGAAGCACCGGCGCCTGAACGATCCACGGTCGCATCAGCCACGAAGCTTCGATTCCCGAATCTGCCGGCAAGAGTGATGCGGTACTGAAACCCGTCCCCTACGTCGACATCGCGCGGTGTCGTCGTGAACGTGCTGTCGGCGGCGACCGAGCCCGAATATGTCGTCCCTCCGTGAACGAGCGTGATGGCTCCGCTGGCAACATTGTGTGTGACCACAGTGGGCAGGCTTTGAACCGTGATCGCACCACACGTGTTCTGCGCGAGAGTCACCGCCGTTGCGTACGTACCAGCAAACCCTGGGGACGGCGGTGGCTGGTTCGTTCCACCGGGATCAGAGCTGCCACCGCAGCCAATCAGAATCGCCGCAAAGACCGTTGCCTGCCACCAGCGATGCATCAGCAACACTCCTGTTCATGCATCCGGCGCCACGCCGGTCGCCTCACAGGATTGCGTTCAGTCAACCTCCGCGATTGAACGACTGTGCTGTCTCTTCACGCGCGAGGGCAGAACACGTCGCGCACCGCGCGCGCATAACGACCTGGTGTTGTCGCGCCGACGTCCCGGAATTGCCTGTGAAAATGGCTTTGATCGCTGAACCCGAGTCCCATCGCTACTTCCGACAACGAATATCCTTGACGGAGCATGACCTTCGCCCGCGCAATCCGGACTTGCTCGAAGTACTGGTATGGTGGCAATCCGGTCGCGTCACGAAACATCCGGCTCAGGTGAAAGCGGCTCATGCCCGTAATGCCGGCCAGTTCGGTCATGCTTGTCATTCGACAATGAGAATGCAGGATTCGCGCTCTCGCAACTTCGACCGCACGTTGGCCTCTGAGAATCCGCGTTGCACCTATGGAACAGAGTTGGCGGCGAAGCACGCTCCGTACTCGGTCCGTCAAACGCTCGGCGACGCTGCCGTCGGACGCCTGTGCGCTCTGGTGAAACATGCGGTCCAGGCAATCAGCGGTCTCCGGGTCGTGAATGACGGGACTGATGAATCGAACAGCCTCGAGATCAACACCCCCGCCGACTACCCGGCGCATGGTTTGCGGCGCGGGGTTCATCGCGCGCAGCGACCAACCGCCTGACGAGGTACTCACCTCTTCGTGCGTTTCGTACGGCGAAATCAGGATCACGGAGCCCGGTCTCACCCTGTACGACTCGCCACGGCAGGCAATTTCAGCCTCTCCTCGGTCCACGACACCGATCGAGTAGTAGTCGTGAACGTGATGCGGATGTGTCGCGCGCACATCGCTGGCACTCAGGGTCAACAGGCCGCGAAAGGCATTTGTCCAGCGCAGCGCGACTGCACCACCAGGATCCAGCGTCAGGTGACCGTGTCGCCCCGGTGCCGGGGACACTAGCGAGACCCCAGGGCTGCCAGCGCCGCCGCCGAATACCAGGATCCACGCACGGTGAGTCCCGCGATTCGCCTGGTGTTTTCGATGCTGGCGAGCGGGTCTCCGTCGAGCAGCACCAGTTCGGCCGGTGCGCCAACGGTCACGGTACCGAGTCCCGGAACACGGAGGAATTCACCGGCGTCCTTTGTGGCAGCACGTAGCGCGTGATAGGGCGTCAGTCCAGCCGCAACAAGCTCGCGGAGTTCATTATGCATCGAGGAACCCGGGCTGACGACGTCGATGCCTGCGTCGGTGCCGGCAAGCAGGCGCGCACCCTGACGCTGCAGTTCGGCAACAAAGAGGCGCCGGTTGGCAATGATTGACGCTCGATCCGACGCAGTGTGGTTCCGCGACAGTTCGACGAAAATGGCCATCGTCGGACAGTTCCATGTTCCCGCTTCGATGGTGCGCCTGACGAGTTCACCAAAGCGCGACGGATCAACGTCCGCCCACGCAAACGTCCCCATGCCCTGGCGACGGGTGACGGCACGATCGTATCCGGAGAGGTGTTCGATGGATCGTTGTCCGGATTCCAGCGCGTGCAGTACGGTAACGGCCGTTGGGACATGCCCCATGAAATCCATGTTGCGCCGCTTCGCTGCCGCGACGATTGAATCGTACGACTCCGCCGACAGTTGCTGGTAGACTTTCAGCGCCGGCCATCCCGCGGCCACCATCTCCTGCACCGCTGTTTCGGCGTCACGCGGATCGTTGACGAGTCGCGTCGCCGGCCACCGTGGTGGACTCCCATCGAGTCCGTTGCTGACGGAATGCACCGTCGGTCCTAACGTGGCTCCGCTTTCGATGTCGCGCTTGATGGCAGCGACAGCCGAGTGTCCCCACATGTTCCGGACAGTTGCAATACCAGCCTTGAGGTACAAGGGGAGGTCAGCGCGCAGGAGATGGACGTGCATGTCGATGAGTGCCGGCGCCAGCACCCGGCCGGGTCCACCGATGACAGTCGCGTCGACGGGAAGCGGATTGCTGCCGGATGGCTCAATCGACTCGATCCGACCATCGCGTATCACCACGGTCTGGTCATCCAGCCGCGATTCGCTAATCATCGACACCACGCGCACGTTCGTGAATGCGATCGCCGCCGGTGCGTGGACGACCTCCGGATCCGGCGGGCCGGCGCTCACCTCCGTGGCGCCACTGCCGCAGCTCCCGCTCATCGCGATGCCGACGTAGAGCGTTGTCAGGATGTTGCGGTGCATCATGTGGCGTTGGGGAGGCGATCAGGCTACGCAAGCTGCGATTCCAGCTTCTTGTACGATTGTGCTGTTGCATCGCACTTGGCGAGGGCGTGTCGTATCACCCCTCAAAACACGCGCCTGGAAGCGCTGCAAAGCAAAAGCGCCGTCCTTTCGGACGGCGCCCTTGTCACCCCACAACGTTGGACTCAGCCGCGACTGGCGCCGACCAGGTCCTTCAACGCCTCCTTCACCCGCGGATCGTCGAACCGGCCTAACGCCTGAATGGCGCGGCGCCGATTCGCCAGGAGCGCGTCGCTCTTCGCGATCGACAGCAACTTGTCCTGCGCCACCTTCGTGCCGTTTGTGGCAAGCTGCGAGATGAGCGTCGCGCGCACTTCGTTGTCTTCGATGGTGTCGTACAGCGACACCAGTTCCGTTGCCGACAACCCGAGCTTTTCGGCCATCGCGATGGAACGTTTCCGCTGCTGGATGGGCGCGTTCGGATCGCGCGCGATCCCCACGACCCAATCCCGGCTCGCCTTCCCCCCGATGGTGGCTACGCCGTTCACGATTGCATCGCGCAGCCGGTTCGAGGTCACGCGCGTGTACAGCGTACGGAGATATTCGGCGTCCCGGGAAGTTGCGTACGATCCCGCCAGTCCATTGATGGCGGCAGCGCGAGCCTCTTCGTTCAGGTTCGAATTCTCCGCCGCGGAACGCAGGTGTTCTCGCGCGCGCGGGTCACCGGAGCTGGCCATGCTCTCGATCGCCCGGCGGGCCAGCCAGGCCTCGGTCGTGCCGGTCGTCATCGCGACCAGCGCGTCGAGACTCGCGCCGGATTCGAGCCGTGAGAGCGAGCTCAAGGCCTGGTCGCGCACCGTGCGCACTTCATTTTCGTCACGAGCGATCGCGACAAGAGTCCGACTCACTTCTTCACCCGATAATTCCCCGACTTCACCGCGACGCCTCACAACCCAGGAGAGCGCCGAGCGTCGGAGCTCGCGAGAGCGATCCACGTTGCGGGCAATCGCCAGCAGTTCGCGCGTCACCCGGGCACTGTCGGCGAGAGCCGCCGGCATGATCGCTTCGCGACCGGGCCGGCCGTCTATGCTTGCCGCGATGCCTAACAACCACGCCGCGGCATCAGCCGCCGGCACCGCCCCCAGGTTCGTTGCCCCCGGTTCCTCAACCACCGGCCCGGCAAACGTCGAGATGCGGATGATTTCGCTGCCGTCGCGCGTCAACAGGACGCGGATCGGGCCCCGCTGGCACTCCATCGAACGCACGCCGTCGTTGAACGACCCCATCCACATGTCGTCTGCCCGAAGGTATGTCCGCCCGTCGCCGCAAACGTCAGCGCGCGAGGCAAAATGAAACGTCACGTTCCCCGCGGGAGCGCCCGCGATCCGGCGCTCCACGGTCTGTTGGGCACTGAGCGAACTCGCCGCTACTGTCAGCAGCGCGAGTCCGGTCGTCGCCCGAAAAAGGCTCGTCATTTGTTGATGATCTCCAGCAGAAGCTGCTGTGAACGCGGGTCGTTCTTGTTGGCCAGGGTCTGGAGCGCCGAGCTGCGAAGCGTCGGGTCCGTGCCATTCTTGATGATGTCAATCAACTTGTCGGTGGCGGCATCTTCCTTCCGCTTCCCGAGCACGCTGATGACCTCTGAGCGGAACCGACGATTGGTCGCGCTGTCATAGAGACGGGCAAGATCAGGGACCGACATGGTCTCCCCGATGCGGCGCATCGCGGTCGCGCGGATCTCGCTCGGCTGGTTGTCGTCTCGCGCGAGTGTCACCAGCCACTGGTCCACTTCGGTGCCGCCAACCCGCACGATTGCCCCCAACGTTCGGGTCTTGAGCGACGGCGTGGTCACCTTGGCGTACAAGGCACGGAGCCAGGCTACGTCATCGGCCGTGGCGCGTTCGGAGTCAAATGCCGACAGCGCTTCGGAGCGAACGCGCTCCGAGACGTCATCACGTTCCACGAGCGTGCGGACCGAGGTGCGTGCCCGCGTGCTCGGGTGCCTGACGAGTGAGCGGATGGCGGCACGCTGGATGCGCTCATCGTCGCTGCGGACCAGCTCCTCGAGCACTGGAACACCTTCCTCGTTCGCCAGGCGACTGATGACGCTGATCGCCTCGACGCGAACGTCGACACTCGGGTCGCTGCGCGCCACGCCAGCCAGGATCGGCACGGCCTGCGCGTCACGGCGATTGCCAACCAGGAAGATTGCGGTACGGCGGAGCGGAATCGCGCATTCATCCTTTCGAGCCAGCACACGGTTAATGAGCTCGTTGATGTTGCTCCCTTCCATGCGGCTCAACTGGTTCATCGCTTCCTGCTGCACCGCCTGCTCCTCCCGATCGCAGGTCGCTGACTGTCCGTTTGCCGAGGCACGCAACTCGGCCGCTGCCTGGGCATCACCGCGCGACGCGAGGACCCCGCGTATGCGCGTGGCGAGGTTTGCCAGCTCGGTTTTCCGTGGTGCGTTAGGGTATCGCGTCCGTGCCGCGTCGATGACCGAGAGCGCGTCTCGCAGCTCAGTTGTGCCACCAATACGGAAGAGCGCGAACGCCTGATAGTAGGACGCGTCCGGCGCGTACTGGGAATTCGGGTAGCGCGTGGGAATGGAGCGGAAGGCGGAGACCGCCTGACCCCATTCGCCGCGATTCAACAGCTCACGTGCCCGTGTCCAGACGCTGTCGGCGATGTCTTGCTTCGCCCACCCGGCTGGTGCCGTCACATTGAAGTCACCGCGGAAGTTGTAATGCGGGGGCGTAAACATGTGATCGGCGCGCGCGGCCATCTGCGCCTCGCGAAGGTGTTGCTCCGTCTCACGCGTCATGATGCGGTGCTGCAATTCCGATTCGCGCATTGCTTCCCGTGCCGCACGCTGCGCCTCCTGCAGGAATTGCTGATCCTGCATCGCCAGCTCGCGCTGCACTGCACGCTCCTGGTTTACCTGTTCACGCTGGGACTGCTGGATCTCGCGTTGCAGCGTCCGCAGGAGCGATTCTGCTTCACGAGCGGCCTCACGATCCTGCGCCGACAATGCGCGCTGGCGTTCGCGCTCTGCGCGATCCAGTTCCGACGAAAGGCGCCGTAACTCCGCTTCGAGTTGCCGGTCCTGGCTCGGCGGCCGCGGCGTGACCGGACCCTGACCCGGGAACAAATCGAGCAACAACGGCTCGCTCGGGAACGGCGTGAGCGGAGCTATCGGCGCAAGCGGGGTCAGGGGTGCCAATTCTGCCAGGGGTGCCAATTCTGCCAGCGGCGCAAGCGCTGGAAGTGGCGGAAACTCGACCCCCATCGACCACTGACCCGGCAGTGGCATCAACGGTTCAAACGGCTCCATTGGAAGCAGCGGCAGAGGCGTTTGCCCCGGCGCCAGCAGCGCCATTGCCGGCCGTTCGAACAAGTCCACACCTGGAAGCGGCGCTTGGCCGCTCGGCAGCGGTGCCAGCAACGGCTCCGCAATTGGCGCGGGAGCTCTGGGCGTTGGCGCAGGAGCCGGCGTCGCAGGACGACGTGGCGACTGTTGTGCGTTGACCAACGTGACGCTGCAAGCCAGCGCGGCGATGGTCGACATGATCTTCATGACCGTGTTCTCCTTGGTGGTCAATCGCCACGGGCGAGGCGCGCCACCGCGGACTGAATCCGCGGTACGACGTCGCGCTCTTCGAGGGCGTCCGTAATGAGGTCGATTTCCTGGCGCGTGCGTCCGGATTGGAGCATCGCGATCTGTGCGAGGACGAGCTCGAGATCTTCGAGCAGGTCCTTGAAGCGGGCATCAGACGCAGCGGGGGAATCGATGAGGAGCCGCGTGCTGGTAAGAAGTTCGATGGCCTGGTTCGAGAAATGCTCGCCGGCGCCCACGTTGCGCGACTCGACCGGGAGTGAGGTCAGGAGGGCGACGGTTCGGCCTAACAAATCTTGCGCGACCTTATCGTAGGCATTCGATGCCGGCGTTGCCGATTCCGTCGCGGCGTCCGCTACCGCCGCACCGGTTGGTGCCGCCGTATCCCGCGCCGACAGCCGGCCCAGGCTTACGCCGATCACCAGCGTGGCCGCCAGGCCTAACGAGAACGTACGCCAGGACGGCGTGCGCGCCTGCCCCGGGCGAATCCCGGAAAACGCCTCTCGCTCGATCCGCCCCCACATCGCCGTGTAATCCGGCTCGGGCGGCAACGGCCAGGTGCGCCGCGCATCGTCCAGCAGTTCGTTGAGTCGCTCTTCAGTCATTTGCATATCCTCGGGTTACTTCTCTTGCTTCTTGCTTCTTGCTTCTTGCTTGTTGCTAGCTGTTCCGATACGCCACCAGCATTTTTTTCAAACGGTTCCGCGCATCAAACAGCCGTGCCTTGCTCGTGCCCTCGGCGATGCCCAGCATCGCCCCGATTTCCGCGTGGGTGTAGCCCTCGATGTCGTGCAGGATCACTGACGCACGGCTTCCCGGCGGCAGGGACTCGATCGCCGAGCGCAGTTTCGCTCGAAGGTCGGGGTCCACATCGTTCGACGGCGCTGGCAGGTCGTTGGCGACATCGAGATCGTCCGCGCCCCGCTTGAGCCGCCGCTCCTTCCGAAGTCCGTTCAGCGTGACGGTGACCGCAATCCGGTGTACCCACGTGGCGAACGCTGACTCACCACGGAATGACGACAGCTTGTCGAAGACCCGGATGAACGTGTCCTGCGTAAGATCCCGGGCCATCTCCTCGTCACCGCCACACAACCGGAACACCAGGCGGTGAACACGTCGCGAATGGGCGTCGTACAAGCTCCGGGCGGCGTCCCGGTCTCCCTGCTGTGCTCGGGCGATCAGGAAACGCTCGTCAGGAACAGTCGAGGCCTCGGCTGCCAGTGCGGCGTGTGTCATGTCATTCGTTACCTTCGACACGATCTTCCGGGAAACCGTTGGGGTCCGAGCTGGATGACTTCGCCTGGGACAGCGCGTCTGTGACAAGCCGATAACCGTCGGTACCGCAACACATTATGTTTGTAGGCCGTCATCGCCGGACCTATTTGAAATGGTAATGTCGTTTTCCAAGACGTTGTTCGCCCTGGTTCTGGTTTCCGGGGCCGCTGTAGCCCAGGCTCCCATTCAGAAGGGAGGCGTTTCGCTCGCCGGTATCGGGCACGACACAGGCTCGAGCGGCGCGAAAGTTTTTGTGGTGGAATTCGCGGACTTTGGCTGTGGCTATTGCGCCAAGTTCAACGTGGAGACTTACCCGAAGCTCGACTCCGCGCACATCAAGCCTGGAACCGTCCGCTGGAAAATGGTGCCGTTCGTAACAGGCATGTTCCGGAATTCCCGCGACGTCGCCGAAGCCGCCGAGTGCGCGGCCGAGCAGGGCGGGTTCTGGAAGATGCACGATCTATTGTATGTGAAACGGAAGGAGTGGATGGCCTCAACCGACATCCGTTCCTTGATCACCAAGTACGGCGCGCAGCTGAAGCTGCAGCCCGCCCCGTTTTCACGGTGCTTGATGAATCCCGAGATCAAGCGGCGCATCCAGCGTCACGACGCCATCGCGCAACAACTGCTCATCAGGGGAACTCCGACGTTTTTCGTCAACGGCCGCGTGGTGCCGGGCGCGGTTCCGTTCGACCTCTTTTCTCAGGTGATCACGGCCGCGGCGAAGTAGGATTCTGGGCTCAGGGATTCGTCCACCTGAGCGTGTCTAATCCGCATGCGACTCATTAACCGCTCCTGCGCAGGCCTCGCGCTGCTTGCCGCCACGGCCTGCAACGACACCGCGACCGACACACTCGAGCCTAACGGCGTCTGGTCCCTGAGCAGCATCTGGTCGGGGCAGATCGTGATCGCGGAGAACATTGACGCTCCGCAATGGCCCTCCGATCCGGTGACGGTCGTGTCAGCCGAAGTGAAAGGTGACTCGCTCGAGCTGGTCGTGAATTACGGCGGTGGGTGCCGGGCGCAGTCGTTCCTGTTGTTGTCTGATGCCGCCTGGATGGAATCGTTCCCGCTGCAGGTGGGGGTCCGGGTCGCGCGCGACGCCCAAGGCGATAACTGCAAGGCGCTGCTATCGCGCATGCTTCGGTTCGACCTCTCGCCGCTCAAGGCTGCATATAATGCGGCGTACCAATCGACCACTGGTATTATCCGGTTGAATATCCGCGGCTTCGAGTCCGTGACATACTCCTGGTAACGTGTGAACCGAATTTTCAGGTCACTGGTCGCTCTCGCGCTGATCGCCGGGTGCTCAGAATCACTGAGCCCGGAGGATTTCTACGCGGTCTGGGGCGGAGACGGCGCGAGGCTCACCCTGTCCAGTACGCAGGCGCGGTTCGAGACATCGTGCTGGGCGGGTGACATGGCGATCCCCATCCTTGTTGACGGGGAGCAGTTCACCGCGATTGGCAACATCCATTCGCAGGGTGGCGCCGGTGGTACGGAAAGCCGGGCCGTAATCCTCAATGGGCGACTCGACGGTGATGTCCTGCAGCTGACGGTCGAGACGTCGTTTCAGCTCGGTCCGTACCGGCTGCAGCGTGATGCGCAGGTGCAGATCCCTGGGTGTCCCTAACGAGGCCTGTGTATCCGACGATCCCGTAACACCTGGGAATGCGGATTTATACGAATCGAGCTCCGGATCACGCGAATCACTCCTCGTCTTTTCCATGCGCCGCTGCGAAAATCCAAACCCATTTGTTTTTGGCTGAGGATCGCACAGTCGATGGAATACGACTCGGAGTTGATCCGACCCAATTCGCGTAATCCGTACCCCAGGTGTTGACGTTCAGCGTTAATCAAATCATCTGATCGTCGCATAACGACGGAGCGCTCCACCCTCGCGCCTCAAGCCAAGCTCCATGAGGAGCGGCGCAACGGGTGAACCGCCGGCTGGTTCCCCGTTGATCGTTTCGATAATGAGATCCTGGCGGCGACCGACGGCTTCGCCTCTGGTCGCATGTTCGACAAAAGCCGCGATCGCGGAGCGCAGTAACTGCTCGTCGACGTCGGGTCGACTGCTGAGTCGGCGTCCGCGCCCTTCCACAGCGAGCACGACGACACCGCCCACGGTGATGATGTACGCTCCCGTCCCCCGGGGACGCGTGAATCGGTCGCGCTCCACGCCTTCGAGCGGAAGGGAATACACGTTCGCCGGATCAGACGTCGCCAGGACAACCGGCTCTTCAGGCGTCTCTGAAGCCGGCGCCCGCAACATCTCCACCGCGTCGGCGAGTGCGAACTGGGCACCAGCCAGTCCGGCGACGAAATAGCCGCGCTGCACGTCCCCGCGAAACTCGAGGCGTTTCAACTCGTGGTAGACCGCGCGCCACGAGACCGGCGGGCGTTCACGCCGCCACCAGTCCCGTGACACCACGCCGTACCGCGCCAGCCATTGCCGGGCCACTCCCTCAGCCAGTTCCTGTTCGTCGGCCGACTCCATGCCTAACGCGCCGGGCGTGTGGACCAGCGACCAGCGACCGCCCCATTGCGCTACACCGGGTCGGTCCGGTCGTTTCCAGCGCGCCAGGCGACGCACGTTCGGCCGCCGTTGGACCACGTACCGGTTGGGCGAGGGAGTGAAATCCTCCGGGAGCCAGCGCGTCGGATCCGGTTCGTTGGCGCGTTTGGCG
>Ga0209485_1000144_pt1 | contig 23226 bp, 18 predicted proteins | sample NCAS100_FD_187516 | JGI IMG/M metagenome (GOLD analysis project Ga0209485, IMG submission 187516) | Agricultural soil microbial communities from Utah to study Nitrogen management - NC AS100 (SPAdes) (version 2) | ecosystem: Environmental > Terrestrial > Soil > Agricultural land | place: USA... | reverse complement strand
GCTTGAGCGACTCAAAAAACTATTGATTTCAGATTATCGACATCACGCAAACGAACAAATGTATCGTTGGTAATATCGACTGCTTGGCGACGCGAACGACCTGTTGGCCCAGTTGTCCTGGCTGACTTGGGTCATGCGCGTGGCCGTTGCCGTTGTGCGAATCGCCGTTATGCGATTTGCCGTTGCGCGAATGGACATCATTGTGCCTGAACTGCGCGCGATAGCACGCGGGCGACAAGCCATAGGTGGCCTTAAAATCGCGCACAAAGTGACTCTCGTCGGTAAGTCCAACTCGGAAGCCGATCTCCTTCACACTGAGAAAACTTGACTCGAGAAGATCTTTGGCCCGCTCCATGCGGAGCACTCTCAAGAACCTCATCGGCGGCATGCCGACGTCAGATTTGAAGACGTGGCATAGTCGCCAGACGGAAAGGTTAACGGATTGTGCGAATTCGCTAAGGGAGAGTTCTCCACTAACGTCCTCGCGCATCATTTCGATGATTTTTTCTACTCTTTTATCCAAGGTTCAACACCTGGGGAGATGTGTTTTTAGGCTCTTATGAATAGACGGCAACTGTCTACGTTTTCATTAAATCTGGTAAGCCGGACCTCACACTAATAAGCACGCTCTTCGGTTCTTGAGCTCCGGTGAGGTAATCAGATTTTCTGGGCATGACTTGCTTGAGGCAAAACTGAGTCGGGCAAAAGTTATGCACTATTCGCGGACCTAATGGATGCGAAAGACCTTCTCGAAAAGCCAACATCGGGAGGTGTCGTCTGAAGGTGCGGGACTTAATACTACAGCGACAAAAGCCTGTCAACGCGAGACACAAATTTGTGACTGATTTGCAAGTTGAGTCATCGTTCAGCGCCAACGCAGTACCTATGTAAGGCGAAAACGGCCGCGATTCGCGCCTGCCGTTTTCGCTTCTTTGGACCAACATTTATGTTGGTCCATATTAGTTGTTTGGCGACGGTGCTAGTTCGCGATAGTTACCGAGATTGAATCACTGCCGGAGTTTGGCACCCGTCTGTTGAGATCTGCCAGAACTGCTTGGTTGCTGTTGTTCGGTCCCAGGAGGAACATCTGGTAGAACCGCGAAGGGCGGACCGGTTTTTAGCCAGCGGAAGCGATACCGGCGTGGACTTTCGGGAAACCAGGCTGGATTTTTCCGTTGACCAGGAACTTATCACCCAGAATACCGTCGGTATTAAACAGGTCGAACATTAACAAGCGAGTCTGGTTATCGAAAACCTTGTCGTTGAACACCATGTAGTATCGAAGGTGGTAAGCGGGTTCTGTCCATCGCCGAAGCTAGGGAGCCGGAGACCCGTGGTCTCGTCACCATATCGAATTCGTTGAAGAGAATGTACTTACCGGCCAGTCCTTTGTACGTGGTTCTCGGCAGTGTGATCGATACGGTGGTCGTTGATATTACAGCGTGTGCATGGCTTCTTTGATATCTCCAGTACCGGGATGGGTCGAGTTAATGGACATAGACGTTGGGACAATGGTGATCGTAGCTGGCCGCGTTCCATGAAGAAGCACGGGAAGCCATCGCTCTCGAGTGGAGTTTGGCCGTTGTCCAAGTGGGTAGTAACGGATGGCAGGCCGAAGCCTCCGTTGTCTTCGGGCAAGCTGTTGTGCAGTCGCAGTAATACTGAACCGGCGCCGGGGTTACCCAGTTTTTCCGTGTCGCTCTTGATTAGAGGACTGGGGGTAATTCCGTTGAACGTCCAGACCGGCTGAGGCGGAAGTTCATTAAAGGCTGGTGCGCCCACGGCGCGGGCTTGGCCGAGCCCGGCTGCGGCGCCGGGGTTGGCTGCGGATTCAAAGAGGCAAGCGGTAGGGTTGCAGGACAGGCAATCTCGGCATCAGTTCCTGGAAAGGGGTTGTGTTGGGGCTGTTTGTTGGTCGCCATCGAAGAACCTCGAATATTTGGAGTGTGCACCCAACCCTTCTTCGGGAGCACGATGCCGACTTGTCGCTTCTTGCCGCACAGGTTGCATGAAGGTTTACTATGTAGTGACAGTAGGAAACTTCTTTGCGTAACCCGCATCGAACAACTCAGGAGGGCTGGTGTTCATGACTTTACTTCGTACTTTTTTGGCAGTGATTGTTGTCGGACTTTTGCTTTCGACGCCGATCTCAACGCCCGCTCAAAAGGATGCGCGGACGAAGGATGCGGCACGACATGCAAGTGAGGCGGCGAAGACGTTTACTGAAATCATGAACGTCAAAGAAAAAGCAATTCCGAAAGAGTTACTGGACACAGCCGAAGCGATCGCCGTCTTTCCGGATGCGGTCAAAGCTGCATTCCTGGGCGGTTGGCGTGGTGGTCAGGGCGTGATCAGCAGACGCGTCAAGGGTGGATGGAGTGCCCCAGCGTTCTTCAATCTCAGTGGCGGCAGTTTTGGACCACAGATAGGAGCACAGAAGACTGACTACATCCTGCTCATCATGAATGAGAGTGGTTTGAATGGTTTACTGAAAGACAAGTTTGAACTTGGTGGTGAAGCGAGTATAGCTGCTGGTCCAATCGGGCGCGAAGCGTCAGCTTCAACCAATCCACGACTCGATGCCGGGATTCTTTCCTACTCGCGCAGCAAGGGCGTGTTTCTGGGAGCCGCTTTGAAAGGAGCAGTGATCAGTCCTGACAACGATCTCAACGAGGCGGTGTACGGGAAGAAGGCCGACGAAGTGCTCAAGACGCAGCCGCTAGCGATTGGCCAGATGCCTCCTTCAGTTCGCATTTTTCCTCGCACGCTTGTGCGATATTCGATTCGTTAATAATTGATCACAACAAACGCTTGACGCTTTTGTTTGTGCGCCCTAGAATGCCTCGTCACCTTGCGCTTGGCGCGACGCTCTTATCACAAACATGCGGGTTCACAATCGGGAACTAAACTGCTGAAAGACATGCTCCCTCGAACGCAGCGACAAAAAGAGATTCTCGATTACATCACTCGTTTCCTCGAACGCCACGGTTACATCCCTTCTTACGCGCAGATTGCCAGACAGTTTGGCGTGAAGTCACGCGCGACGATTGCAAAGCACATTGCAGCACTCGAACGTCGTGGTCTGTTGGTTCGTGAGCATGAAGACGGTTCTTTTGCGCTGAACGTCAAAGTTGAAGACAAGAGCAGCGACTCATTGTGTGAAGTAAAACTGCTCGGACGGATCGCCGCAGGCGCGCCTCTCGAAGTGGTCGACTATGAAGAGCGCATTCCGGTGCCGCGATTCTTGTTGGGTCGAGTCAAGCCTGATCGCGTGTATGCGCTACGCGTGAAGGGCGATTCAATGATCGATGAGCACATCTGCGATGGCGACATTGCGTTGATCGAGAATCGCACCGATGCTCGTGATGGTGAGATCGTCGTCGCACTTCTGATCGAGGAGAATCAGGCAACACTAAAACGCTTATATCGTCGCGGTACGAACATCGAATTACAACCAGCCAATTCTCAACTTCAATCGTTCACGGTCCCCGCCAGCCAGGTCCGCGTTCAGGGCATTTTCCGTGGGCTTTTGCGACCAAGTATTTAATTCCGTCAAGTCGATCGACCCAATAAGAGCTGCGGTTGGCAGTATCGAGGCGAGTTGATTGTGTCAACGAATCCACAGAACATCACTGTACGCAGTAGTTTTGCGAGGTGTTGCTTCGGCCATCGTCCAGTTGAAGTGAGTGGAGATCTATGTTTAGAAGCCGGTGAACGGCTGACGATCGGAACGTTGAAGCCAGTTGTCAGCTGGGTAGTTTGCGTCAGCGTGAATGAGATGCAGCGTATAGGCGTGTCTCGAACGCGGTGATCTGTTTTCGAAACTGCGGTGCGGCAGGAGCCCGTTAAGCAGGATCAGACTACCCTTCTTAACTTCGAGTGGGACCAACTCATGTTCTGGCCACGGTTCCGGATCGTAGACTTCAAACGTCATTCGTCCTTCCAACGGGGAACGCACCCAACGTGACTTCAAACCGCGCTTATGTCCGCCGGGTATGGCCCATAGACAACCGTTCTGGACCGTCGAATCCTCGAGAGCAAACCACAGTCCTACGATATCGGTCGGCTCGGTATAAATGAACGTGCTGTCCTGGTGGCAGGCAACTTCGCCGCCGATGTTTGGCTGCTTGAAGATATACATCGACTGCACGAGATAAGCCTCGCCAAACCCGATCGCGTTTGCAAGCTGCTTGATCTCCTCGCTGCGTGAAAAACGATTGAACACCGGGTCGAGATCGTGCAGCGCGTGGCCGATCTTGTTTATCGAGCTTTCCTTCCGCTGTTTCAGTGAACCGTCCGAGAGAAACGCCTTCTCCTCGAAGAAAAAACAGATCTTGTCGCCGGAAGTCATGAAGTACTCGTCGGCGATTCGGCTTTGTTCGTGGGTCGTAAAGATCGAAACAACCTCCGCCGGCTCAAACTCCTGCACCAACTGCTCGGCTCGCTGGCGCAACGCGTCGCACTCGCGCTCGTCGGCGAAGGCTTCCAGGACCAGAAAGCCGTCGTTTTGATAGCGCTCAAGTTCTTGCGGAGTAATCACGATGGGATTCTCAGGATGTTGAAGCTGCGAGGTCGGGACGCGCAAGCGACATCAGGACGGTCACTTGTTCGTCGATAAACTGGAGTTCATTGTTTACGTGGAGTTCTGCTGCCTTTGACTTGTGGCCTCTGCGACACGCTTCGGCGATCGCGAGATGACGCCGGTTATTCGAGTCGAACTTAGGTACACCGATATGTTCGATTACCGACGCTGATATTTGTGTTCCGACCATCCGGCTCTCAATCGCGCTACGTATGGATGTCGAGCTCAACATTCCACAGACATAATAAGCCTCACGCGGTTCATCGAAGCCAATCATCATGAGTTTTTCCTGGGGTAAGACCGGAAGTAAACGGCCATCGACCCAGCAGGGTTCGACGACACAGCATTTGAATGTCGTCGAGATGTAACGCCATACAACCTTGAATGGCTTGAAAGTGTAGTCTCCGATACGCAGCAAAGTATAGAAACCAGCAGCAAAACTGTCGCGGTCGAATCCTGCGAATCCTTGTCGCGCCTCCAGCACATCACGCACGTTCAACAAATAGGAATATGTTTGCGGCGCGATCTGCTTAAGATTCTTCGGTTTAATCGGCCGTATCCCCGTCTCTAATGTGTGTGGACAAAGAATGAGTCTGGTGGGGTCAACTGATGCGCGCCACGAGTCCACGTCGCGACCTCTAAGAAAAGGATAAACAAAAATAGGTTCTAACTCGCCTTGCGCTTTGGCTGTTTTTCTACGAGTTCTTTCGATAACGTTCCTAACGATCAAATTGCCGTCGGGCAGCGTGGACAATCGCTGTAAATAGAAAACGCCGTTCGCTCCACCTGTGAACACGCCTGTGCGAGCTCGATACGCACACTGCCCGGCAATTGCGTCATAGCCGCACAATACCGATGCCGGTGCGTGCACCCAGCTCGACGACAAATCGCGCATGTCAACGGGTTGTGCCTTCTCCATGCGGATCGTGAAACTGGGTGCAGCCTGGTTCCAAGTGGTCCACTGCTCGGAGTCTACCGGTCGTGCTGTTCCTTTCCATGTCGCATAACTTACCGGATACGTGGTCGGCGATCCTTTTTCGAGGAATATTATCGCGGGCCGGTTGCTGGCTTTCTCGAAGACAGACGTGTTTGACAAATCGTCTACGTGCTCAACCTTCAACGGTGGTCCATCCGATCCTATTTGAAAACGCCTGAAGCCCTTCGAATTCTTAGGTGATTTGAAAATGCTTTGTGGCAACAAAAAACCCAACTTGCCGTCGGGTTTCAGTAACTCATCGCAGGCGACATAGGTGGCGAGAACAGACAGGTCTACCTTGCTGAATGCTTTGTCGGTGCCTTTGAAGTCGACGAGCCCAAGCCTGGGCCACATCGGTTTAATCAGTTCTTTGTAAGAGTTTGGCAGGTATTCCCAGTTAACCCACGGTGGATTTCCGACGACAAAATCAAAGAGTTCGGTATGGTTTAGCTCGCTTTTGACCGAGTAGATTGTATCGCCGCAGAAGATCGGGAGCCGCAGCGGTTGTTTAAGTTGATACTGTCCGATTGACATCAACCAACTCACGAAGATCAGCAAGTTAGTTTTCGCTGCGATCGTGGCTACCGGGTCCACATCAAAACCACAGATGGCGTCGGACAACATCGTATGCCATTGGTGGCAAGACGACACTCGTTTCGAGGCGTAAGCTCTGCGCAACGCGGCGATCAAAAAAATCCCGGAGCCACAATGTGGATCCACCAACCGCGCGCATTCTAACGATCGAGAATTGCCGGCATAGTCGAGCTTGAAAAGAATGTAATCGGCTAACCAGTCGGGAGTGTAGTGAGCTCCTGCGCTGTGGCGGAACTGTTTTGGTACTAGTGATTGGAATAAAGATCTTACGCTGTCTCCAGGAACCTTGAGGTCCGACGTCGCTTGCTGTGTGAACTCACGCTCGAACTCCTCACTCAAGTCATCTAATATGTCTTCGTCAGCGCACTCCGAAACCCAGTCGAAGAGTTCTCCACCTCCATAGTTCTCGATGCCTAGATCGGTGAATGTTTCCGCGGCTAGGATTTTATTCAGTAATGTTAAGCCCTGGTCGCGAGTTACAGACGTATCATTCGTGAGACTGATATACGCCTTCAATCGCAATCGAATAACGTAGTAGGTGTCTATCGAGTACAGCAGCGCTGCCGCGTCCAGATCCTGTTGAGGCAACCCGTATCGCTTCGCCAGTACATCGGTTCTCGCCGACTTCTTCCTTCCAATTGGTCCATGAAGCGATTCCCGATGGGTTTTCCAAACGCTGTAGAGTTCGTTTGCTTTGGGAATTTGCTTTAAGGAGATTCGTGTGTAGAACGAGCGGATCAGTTTGCTTTCACTCGAGATCGTAGCGGGCATAAGCGAGGCAAAATCTTAGCACACACACATTTATAATAAGTCAGTAGACGATTTGACTCGCGAATGAGCCCCCGGGTGAAAAACCCCTCTTAGTCCGACAAGACGACTCTTTGAAGCGTGGCTGGGCCAAGGGTTGCCGTGGTTGCTGGATCCGGCTTTCATCACTCTCCTTATCTCGTTAGCTTTGACGTACATGTCTGGATCAATTTGTGCAAAGCCGATCTGAGTGGCTTTGCACGAAAAGTGCTTTATACAGCTATTTGCTTCTTCTCTGCGGTCTCTGCGTATCTCCGTGATCTCTGCGTTAAATATTTCTCGCGACTATATTTAACGCAAAGATCACAGAGATACTCAGAGCAGAATCGAATCCCGACCAAGGTCTATTCTTAGCTACTTTTCGTGCAAAGCCGACCTACTTAGAGACCTTCTCTTCAAGCTAACTTTGTTTGCGAGAGTTGGGCTAAACGTTTTTCTCTTTGTCCTTTGTTTTTAGCTCTGTTGCGACCTTTGGGCCATTCACGTCGGTGCTCGTTCCCAACTGTTTCAATAAATCCGGTACGTTGATTCCCAGTGCTTGCAACTGTTGCAAGAGTGCGTAAATCATGGTTGGTCCAGTCTGAGCAAACCGGTTTAGACCACCGGGAGCCCCGTTAGCGCCACCACCGTGATCAATCATTACAACCTTTTCGATGTTCCCAAGCGGTTCGGATATCGCCTTCAGTGCCGGCGCAGTCGCTTCGATGATCCCCGGCAACCTCTCGAGTATTGTTTGGAGGCGGGCCGCGTCGTTGAACTCACGCCACGCAGCGGCTTTCTCTTTAATTGCTGTCGCTTCCGCTAACCCCTGCGCCTCAACTGCCTTCGCCTGGGCCAAACCTTGCGCTTCGATCTTTGCTGCTTCCGCGAGGCCTAGCGCCCGGATTTTTTCAGCCTCAGCACGGCCTTCTGCCTCGATCGCCGACGCACGGCCAGCACCCTCTCTCTGAAGCTTCTGACTTTCAGCTTCCGCAGTCGCAATCAATGCCTGCTTGCGCCCCTCCGCCTCGAGAATCGCGGCTTCCTGTTGGCCCTGCGCTAGCAGCACCGCCGCTCTTCGTTCAGCTTCTGCCTTTTTTACAACAGTCGCTTCCAGCTCTTTCTCGCGTCGCAGGACTTCTTGCTCTTGAACCGCAATCTGCTCCTGCGTGCGAATTCTTTCTACACGCACCTCCTGCGCAACTACCTCCTGCCGCGCTTTCGCTTCAGATAATGGGCCAGCCTGCGCTGAAGTTGCTTGCTCACGCTTGATCTCGGCCTGAAACTGAGCTCGCTTAACTTCAGTTTCTCTGGTTGATGCTGCAATATCGGCTTCGGAAGCGAGTCGGACCCTTTCACCCTCCTGCATCGCCAGCGCGGCTTTTATTTTGGAGTCACGCAGCGCCTCGGCTTTGCCGATCTCCGCATCGCGTTGAACTTCGGCGGTGCGCCTCTGACCCAAGGCATCGAGATAGCCTTCTTCGTCTGAAATCTCCTGAATGGTCAGAGCGTCAAGTCCGATGCCCATCTTCTCCAGATCGCCGGCGGCTTCTGTCGTTAACTTCTGCGCAAAGCTCTGCCTGTCGTTATTAATCTCTTCGACAGTGAGTGTGCCAAGAATCGCGCGCAAATGGCCTTCGAGAGTTTGAAAAACGAGTTTATGAAACTCCTCCGGTTTCATACCCAGGAAACGCTCTGCCGCAGCGCGCATGGAGTCGTCGTCACCTTTGATCTTCACATTGGCCACGGCTTTCACTGAGACAGGAACGCCCTGCACCGTGTATGCACGCGTCGTAGCAAGAGGTACGGTGAGTACGTTCAGGCTGAGATATTCGACCTTCTCGAGAAAGGGAACGATCAAAGTCGCGCCGCCTCGCACAAGACGGTAGCCAACTTTGGTCCCATCCGGGAGTTTTCGAGAGCGTCCTGAAATGACGGCGGCTTGGTTGGGTGACACTTTGATGTAGTTTCGGCTCAGCAACATCAGTGCGATGAGAAAGCCGAGCACTACAACTAAAATCACAATGGGGACAAGTAAATTCTGAAGGTCGAGCATTTGCTGTTTACCTCAAATTGACTATTTGGAACGCGTGTAAGCGTCGGTTTCCGGACTTACGATAAGAGAGTCTCCGGCAACCTCTTCCACACGAACAGTGGAACCTGCTTTTATTTCGCGGTTGTCTCTTGCGCGAGCTAGTTTCTCCACCCGCTCTTCACCAACGCGGCAACTTACCTGGCCCAGGCTTCCCGGAGCAATCGAAACAACAACCTGGGCGGTCCGGCCGACCAGTTGGGCCGTGCTAACCGAGCTCGAAGACTGCTGCTTGTAGAGAAAACGCGCGAAGAGTGATACAAGACCACCCAATACAATTCCTCCACCGAGGCCCAGGAGAGAACTCGCCGTGATCGAGAAGCCCGCCTGTATCCCAATCGCACCAAAGCCACCAAAGGAGGTGACAAACACACTGATAACGCGGCTGTCGAGTAAAGCATGGCCGTCGGCGCCCCCATCGAGTCCGGTCTCAAGTCCGAAACTATCGAAGAGATCTCCAACCACCAAAGAGATTAGCAGGAAGACGAAACCAACCGCAGCAATGCTGAGAAAGACGATTAGTGGAGTAATGTTGGAGAGAAAGTCAGGCACTGGCGCTACTCCTCGAGTTGTGATTTGAGCCTGAGACTGGCCTCGATATCGGACGAGTACTTGAATTCGCGGCTAGACTAACATTGGCGACGAATAAGTTGAAATGCTTCTGTTCAATGTCTCAACGGGTTGCCGGCACATTATAACTCTATTTCAAGCTCACGGAGTTTTCGCTTCTGATGAGACGAGAAATGAGCTCTTGGGAAGGACCGCACAACTCAGGTACTATCCGGTCAAACCGCTCTCAGCTCCTTTGCCGAAAGGTGATCTAGCCCTTGTGTCATTTACCGGAGCCATTCAACTTTCAGGGCCAGGACTACTTCTCAAGCGAAAATCTCGCATTGCGTTTTGGGAATACGCCAACTCAGCCGACTGGAACGAATTGAAGCACTCCGACGCACGAGTTGAATCAGACTCCCCCGATAGTCCCGGACTGGTGTGTTGGGCGCGAAGCTCTGTGTCCTTCTATCTGGGGTTGCGCTTATGAAGCTCCCCGAGTTTCATTCAAAGGTTCCAATTCAATGTCCGGCTAGCTGGACCACGCGCGTACTACGGCAAGCAGAATAACGAGCGCTGCGACTGCGCGCAGCACCAATGCCACGAGTTTTAGGCAAAGCTCGCGGGTCGTCGCGTTTGGATCGTCTACATCAATCTCGAAAAGATCCCGGAGATTCATTTACGTAAAGGGCGTTACCACACAACCAAAGCGGGGCGAGAGCAGGCTATTGCCCTGAGGGGGACCCGGTTCTCGCCCCGTTAGAGCGAGGGCAGACAAGCCCTTACCGCCAGTGTGCGGCACCAGTCGGCAAGAGTCCGGCCACCATCGCCCTATCTCTTAAAAACCGTTAATGGATCGAAATTTGGGGAAAGAGTCGGGACGGGAGAGGATCAAAAACCGCAGCGGATTATGCTGTCTTGCTAATACAGAGTCAAACCAAAAGGAAGGTATTTGACGCCCGCGGTCTTTTCGACTGACAATTTAGTCGAATGGCTCCCAAGCCGAGAAAAGTACATAAGGCGGCTATCCGTGCGCCGATAGTCCGGCAGTTCGAGCCCATGCTTCCGACATTGGTTCAGAAACCATGGGAATGAGTGTTACTGGATTGTGAAGTGAGATTTTGGGATGAGTCTTCCCTGCGGTCCTCTGTGTATCTCTACTTTCTCTGGGTTTAACCGTCATTTCTACGCAGAGCCCGCAAAGATACACAGAGAGCCGCATATAAAACGAATCAGATATGCGACTTTTGTGCAAAGCTATGCAGACACGTTCTTGAGAATTTCGACGGAGCGGTAGAGTGCATGGCTGTCAGTGGCGTTCAATTAGCACGTCCAAATCTGTATTCGGACGTGTTTAGACGGAATCGATGATGACCGCAAACAAATTAAGGAGGGACTGATCATGACTAAACGGTCCAAACTACTCTTCACTTTCTTCTGGGTGGTGGCGGTCGTGACGAACTTATCCGCCAGCGGTGCATCCACTTTTTCAGCGGCAGATTTCCCTCAAGGGACATTCGAGTCCGCGGAGTACAAGATCGTCTTTGCTGATAAAGGGCAGTTCCGGGTGAGCGAAGGCGAGGAGCTGGTAGTCGAAGGCGAATACACGGTCAAAGGGGATCAGCTGACGCTGACAGATAAGCGGGGGCGGCTCGCCTGCACGGGAGAGGGCGTGGAGACGGGAACGTATGCGTGGAAGTATGAAGGAGATGTGCTGACGTTGAGGAAACTGGAAGATAAATGCCCGGGTCGTTCAGCGGGTCTCACGGCAGGGCCGTGGAAGCGGAAGAAGTGATTTAGGCAAGAAACCGACTGCATGATGATCCGGGGTATGATCCAGATTTATGAAAGGACGACTCGAGTCCATAACACCTGTGTCCGCATCTCGTTCTTCAACAAATGAAGGGCGGCGAAGTCTGTGGATTTAGCTCAGCGCCGTCTACGCCTAGCGCGCTCACTGGCATGCCCATCGTTTGTCGTCATAAGAACGTCGGTTGACATTCCGCCAGCGCGAGTAGTTCCATCAAAGTCAAAACCAACGGCCTGAAGCTCGCAGCGTTCTTAGCCTTCCTTGGGCATGTACTTGGTGCGCATCCATAACTCCGACAATCGGGAACACCGCTGTGTCTTTCGGCTCTGCTTTATTCATCGAAAAGCATTTAGGATTTCGCGCAGTCTAGCAAGCTTCCGCTTAGGTAATGTTTGAGTTGGCACACTATAGGCACACAAATTTCGAAAGGCGGTCGAGTGGCCGCCTTCATTATTGCGCTAAATTGTTGCTGGAGTTTACATTAAGTGGAGCCGGCTGCCGGAATTGAACCGGCGACCTTCTAATTACGAATCAGACGCTCTACCAACTGAGCTAAGCCGGCCGAAGGGTGAAAATAACAATGCAAAGAGCATTTGCAATATACGAATGCGCTGTTTGCAGTGTCAAGCGAACGAACTGAGGAGGGAAGTGAATGCCGAAGGATGCGAAGAAGAATATAGACCGATACAAGATTCGTGGTGGAGATCTGAACGAGTTTGAATTCAGTCAGAATCAGGCCCGAGTGAAAGAGGCTGGCCCAGGCAGCGCAAGCTCATGGATGCCGATAAAAGCCGCTACTACCGAAAGCTCGACGGCGAAGAAACCAACTGCTAAAAAGTCGGCGAAAAAAACAACGGCCAAAGAATCAACGAAGAGAGCCACGGCAAAAAAGTCCGCAAAGAAACCGGGAAAATCGGCTAAGAAACCGGCAAAATCAGCTAAGAAAGCGACAAAGTCGGCTAACAAAGCGGCGAAGAAATAAGACACGGATTTAGGTTCGAAATGTTAGTTCCCCCAATCAGTGTGCGCCGGTTTCTGCTGGTCATTCTCTTCTTGATACCGCAGGTGGCGGTTGCCCAGAAACTTCCGTCAGTCGACAAGGTTGTTGACAAGTACCTGAAGGCTATTGGCGGGAAGAAAGCGGCGCGCGCAGTTACCCACGCAACTTACGAATGGACCATCCAGCTCAACGGGCAACCGATTGGCACCGCCCGCACCCAGCGCAAAGCACCGGCATCTGAACGTTGGGAACTGACCTTCGGCAACGGCCAAATCGTCTCCGCAACCAACGCTCGCTCAGCGTGGGAAATCGGGCTCGATAACAAACTGCGCACGCTGACTACACTTGAAGCTGCCACCGCTAAGCTACGCGCGTCTCTCGATTCCTCGCATCTCATTGACTTCAAGAAAGCAAACATCCTCGCGCGAGTGCTTTCGCTCGGCGATCTTGGTTCCGAACCCGCTTACGTCGTTGAGTTCTCGATGCGAAACGGCGCCCGCGCCCAGTACTACTTCAGCGTCAAGTCAGGCTTAATTACCAAAATCACCAGCGACTCCAGAAAGACGCGCATCGTCTTTGAAGACTATCGGCGCGTGGAAAATGCGTCGCCAAACGTCCTGTCCCGCCTGGTCGAGCCACATCGACTGCGCATGACTCTCGACGGCTCAGGCGAGCTGACACTCCTTCTCCAGTCAGTCAAATATGACACCGGCATCGACGACCGCATCTTCGATCCACCTGCCGCGACCGAGAAGCTCGACGTCGCCGAACTGCTGCGCGAAGTCAATCGCAACCAGGAAGAGATCGAAAAACGCGTTTCCGAATATGCCTTCACGCAAAAAGAGACCGACAAAGAAATCACGAGCAAAGGCGAAATCAAGAAGCAGACGGTAAAAGTTTACGAAGTCTATCCATTGCCGAATCGCGAACCTGTCAAGAAGCTGATTAGCGAAAACGGCATGCCGCTTTCTCCCGAACGCGCCGCAAAAGAAGAGCGACGGGTGCAAGAAGAGTTCACGAAAGCTGAACGCGATCGCGAGAAGGACGAGAAAAAAATGGCTCAGCGTCGTGCCGAACGCGACAAGAAAGAGAAAGAGGGCACTGAAATCTCTCCTTTCTTAAAAGCGTGCGAGTTTGTTTCCCCGCGACGCGAACAGTGGGAAGGGCGTGAAACGATCGTCTTCGATTTCCGACCGAAACCCGGGTTTCGTCCACAGAGCCGAGAAGAGAGTCTGATCGCGAAGCTGGTGGGCGTCGTTTGGATCGATCCGATCGACAAACAAGTCATTCGGTTGGAGGCGCGCCTGGCTGAAGGTTTCAAGATCGCTGGAGGTCTCGTCGCGTCGCTCAAACCCGGTGCCGCACTAGTGATTGAGCAAACGCGAATGGCGCAGGGAGTTTGGTTGCCGCGCTTTACGCACGTTAATCTCTCCTTCAAAGTACTGTTGTTCGCCGGCGGCGATTACAACCAAACAATCGAGTGGAGCGACTACAAACATTTCTCGGGCGACGTGAAGGACTACAAAGTTAACGCACCATCGAGCGAGAAACCTTAAAGGTGAGCTTGGTACTTTGTTCTTTGTACTTTGTTCGCAGGTCCAACATGGACTGCATTACTCAGAGCTAAACAAGCGAACCAGAAACAAAGCACTAGTACGAAGCGCTAACAGAATGAAAGAAGTGAATGTAATTGGTGGTGGCCTGGCAGGTGTCGAGGCAGCGTGGCAGGCGGCGCGGCTTGGCGTCCGGGTCAATCTCTACGAAATGCGCCCGTTGAAACAAACGCCGGCTCATCGCACCGATAGGCTCGCTGAAATCGTGTGCTCCAACTCGCTGAAATCCGACGAACCAGGCACAGCGTCCTATTTATTAAAGGAAGAACTCCGCCAGGGCGAGTCGCTCGTCATGTCTGTGGCTGCCGAAACGCGCGTTCCCGCGGGCGCGGCGCTCGCAGTCGACCGGCATAAGTTTGCGGAATTGATCACGGAACGCATCGAAAGCGAACCTCTTATCCGTTTGATTCGGGAAGAAGTCACTCACATTCCAGATGATCAGATCACGATAATCGCCACCGGTCCTCTTTCCTCCGATGCGTTGACAGCTGAGATCATGAAACTCACCGGCAGCGATCAGATGTACTTCTACGACGCGATCGCTCCTATTGTCTCCGCCGATTCGATCGACACGTCGATCGCTTTTCGCGCTGCTAGGTATGACAAAGGCGGCGACGATTATCTCAACTGCCCTCTGGACGCGGAACAGTACGAGCGCTTTTACCAGGCGCTGCTCGAAGCTAACAGCGTCCCGTTGCAGCGCTTCGAAGAGACGCGCTGGTTTGAGGCTTGTTTGCCTATTGAAGAGTTGGCGCGTCGCGGAGTGGACACGCTGCGATTTGGGCCGATGAAGCCGGTCGGTTTGCGCGATCCGCGCACCGGGCGCGAATCCTACGCGGCCGTGCAGTTGCGCCAGGAAAATTTAATGGCCGACGCGTACAGCCTGGTGGGCTTCCAGAATCATCTACGATATGGCGAACAAGCGCGAGTGTTGCGACTCATTCCGGGACTGCAAAACGCCGAGTTTCTCCAGTTCGGCCAGATTCATCGCAACACCTACATCTGTTCACCGCGCGTGCTTAAGGCAACCATGCAAATGCGCGAGCGTCCAAACGTCTTTTTTGCCGGGCAAATCACGGGAGTCGAAGGTTATGTTGAGTCGGTCGCGATGGGTTGGATCGCGGGCATAAACGCTGCGCGAGAAGCTTTTGGCCGTAGCTTAGTCGAAGCTCCAGCAGCGACCGCAACCGGCGCACTCGCCCATTACGTTTCGCATGCTGACGCCAAAAATTTTCAACCTGTTAACATCACTTTCGCGCTGTTAACACCGCTCGACGAAACTGCCAGACGCAGCGTTCGTAAGAAACATGAACGCCGGAAACTCCAGGTCGAATTAGCGTTGAAGGAATGGATTGAGTGGCTCCAAAAAATCTACAAAGAAGCGGCACAGACGTCAGCAGGCTGAGCGGCCGGTGCTTTGTGCCTGGTTCTTTGTTCTTTGTACAAAGCACTAAGTACAAAGTCCTAAATTCTAAGTACCTGATTGCAGCGGTCCTCACTTTCTGTATCGCTCTACCAGTTTGGAGTCAATCGGGCCGGCGTAATGAACCCGGAAAAGGAGGTAAACCGGCACGAGGTCCAATCGCCGAGCCGACTCGACCCGGCGGTTCTATCCCACGCAACACCTCAACCTCCAAAGAGGAGGTCGACGATGACGATATCGTTCGCATTACTTCCAACCTCGTGCCAATTCCCGTCTCAGTTGTTGACAAGCGCGGCTCCGCTATTGTGAATCTGAAGTTGGAAGACTTTGAATTGCGCGTCGACGGGACCGTTCGGCCGTTGACTGAGTTAACACGATCTGAAACAAGCGTGCGGATGGCGCTTCTCTTTGATAACAGCGGTAGTCTCGACGCGGCGCGCGAGTTTGAAAAACAAGCTGCTATTCGTTTCTTTCGCAAAGTTCTGCGTCCGAAAGACGAAGCTGCGATCTACTCCATCGAAACTGACAGCTACCTGGCCCAACCATTGACGAAAGACATCGTGCGCCTTGAACACACAATCGCAATGTTCGGCCGGCCAGAAGGCGGCACGTCACTTTTCGACGCAATCATCGGCGCGGCCGATTATCTAAAACCATACCCCGGACGCCGAGTGCTGGTTATCGTGTCAGATGGAATTGAAACGACGAGCCGTCACAGCGAGTTCGATTCGCTGCTGCAACACGTCCTCTCCGACGATTGTCAGATCTACGTGGTCCAGACAGGTTTGTACGAGGGAGCGAACGTGCGCGCGCTTGCGGCTGAGCGGCGGATGGAGCAGTTGACGTCTCAAACTGGCGGCGCAGTTTATATTCCCAAGACAACCACCGAACTCGACCGCGCATTTGATCAGATCGCCGCCGACCTGGCTCAGCAATACGTTCTGAGCTACTACCCCAGCATAGATCATCACGACGGGCGTTTGCACTTACTCGAACTGACAGTGAAATCGAGAAATGATGTGCGCATTCGCGCGCGAAGAGGCTATTATGCTCCGAAGAAACGAGGCGGTTCCGGCCAGTGGTAGCTGACTATCGCTAAATATGGAGAAGCTGATCGAGCAATTTCTCGAACACCTGCGTTACGAACGCAACGTCAGCGCCCACACCTTACGCAACTACGCGAGCGACCTCCTACAGTTTGTCGATTTCCTTGCGCCCGCGGACGCTTCAGGTAAAAAGCGTAAACTTCCAGAAATTTCCGAGATCGATCACCTTACGATCCGCGAGTGGATGGCCGAACTTCACAGCGCGCAAAAGACGAAGTCATCGATCGCACGCAAACTCGCCGCGCTACGCACGTTTTTCCAGTTTCTCGTGCGCGAAGGACTCGTCGAACTAAATCCGGCGAAGCTTGTCTCTACGCCGCGTAAGGAAAAGAAACTACCAAAACATCTTTCAATAGAAGAGGCAATCAGGTTTATCGAGACGCCCGATCTCGAAACGGATCTCGGTAAACGCGATCGTGCGATGTTGGAGCTAATGTATGCGACTGGCGTGCGCGTCGCGGAGCTGACGACGTTGAATCTCGCCGACGTTGACTTTCGCAACCAGTTGATTCGCGTGACAGGCAAGCGACGAAAGCAACGGATCGTGCCGTTTGGGGATCCTGCGGCCGAGGCGATTCGGAATTACCTTACGGTACGCGATAAGTTTCTGTTCAACGCTCCGGTGTCGAAGCGTGACGACGCGGCGCTGTTTCTCAACTACCAGGGGACACGAATTACTACCCGCTCTGTCGGCAGGATGGTTGAGAAATACATCCGCATCTGTGCCGGCATGCATAACATCAGCCCGCACGCGCTGCGACACTCATTCGCCACCCACTTGCTCGACAGCGGCGCCGACCTGCGCGACATTCAGGAGCTGCTGGGCCACGCACGTCTTTCGACGACGCAGGTCTACACGCATGTCTCAATGGAGAAGTTGGTGGCTGTCTACGACAAAGCTCATCCCAAAGCTTAGCCAAAGAAAGTAAGCCACAAGGAGGTAGCCGCAAGGAGGTAGCCACAAGAGGCACAAAAGACACAAAAGGCACAAGACAGAAAACAGAAGAAGAGGGAAAAAAGGGAAAAAGAGATACAGAGGACGCTTTACCTGCTTAACTCTCTTTGTGCCTCTTGTGTCTTTTGTGCTTTCTGTGATTAAAGCGTAGGCAGATCGTCTTCGCCGTTCGCGCTTTCGATGAGCGCCTGGCAGGCGGCGTCGTAACGCGCGGTGGGGACTGCTTCGAGGCGTCGCTCATCAATCGGCTGACCGCAGCGCGCGCAGATGCCGTAACTTCCTTCCTTGATTCGCAACAACGCCTGATCGATATCGGCGACAACCTTTGAGCTGCGTTCTCCGAGCCGCAGCGCGATCTCCTTGTTTAAGTCCTGCACCGAAAGATCGACGCTGTCTTTAACCCCGTCGTCGTAGAGATCGAGTGCCGCCGCCTGATCTGTGCGGATCTGTTCGGTGTTTTGGCGAAGCTGATCGATAAGAAGGTTCTTAAAATGGCTAAGTTTTTCTGCGTTCACTGAGTCTGCCCTTGTCCGCGCTACTATCCTCAACGCGCTAATCTAAGCTACGTGCCAGCGGAGTTTAGCATATCGCGTCCAGGTAGGCGGTAATGCTCGTAGTCGTGATATGTTCAGTCGCAGCATGACCCGTTTGCAGCAGCTTGATAAGCAGATCGCGAGATTACAGCGCCGCACAGAATTCCTTGAACTAATTAGTCGCAAGTATTGGAACGCGCGCAGAATCATCTTCATCGCCGGAGGCCTCCTGGCACTCGTATTTTGTAACGTCAGCGGCACCAGGGCAGGATGGATCGCCGGCGGCGCCATTACAATTCTGTTCACCGCCGTCACGATTTTTCACAACCGCGTGCGCGAAAGTCTCACTCGCGTTTCGCTTCTGATTGACATTAAAAAACTCCAGATTGCCCGCATTCATTTGGATTGGGACCGGCTGCCGCCAACCGAGAAATCGGCATTCGCACTCGCGGATCATCCGTTTGCGAGTGACTTGGATATCGTTGGGGAACGATCCCTACATCGTTTGATCGACTCGGCTGTGACAATTGAAGGCAGCGAGAGATTGAAGTCGTGGCTTTTGGAAGTGCGGCCCAACATGGGAGTCATCGAACACCGCCAGGCGTTGGTCAGTGAGTTGAAGGATCTTTCATTGTTTCGCGATCGATTGCAGTTGCTGTCGGCAGTTGCGCGTATCAATACGGTTGGACCAGAGCAACCGCGCAGTCGTGCAAGGCACTGGAACTCACGAATACTCGTCGACTGGATCGAACGCATCGCGCCGCATGCTTCGCTGCTTCCAACCGTTTTCGTCCTGTCGGCGCTGTCGGCACTGAACATTGCGTGCGTCATACTCACCGCTCTCGAAGTGATTCCCGCAATTTGGCCCCTCACATTCTTGCTTTACATGGGCGGTATGTATCTAGTGCAGCAGCGCATAGCGTCGGCCTGGGGTGAGTTACACGAGCTGGAGAAAGCGCTGACGCATTTCAAAGTCGTTTTTCGCTATCTGGAGTCACGCTCGTATAAGAACACGCCTCGGCTCGCAGAGATTTGCGCGCCTTTTGCTGATCGGGACAATCAGCCGTCGGTTGAAATAAAACGTTTGGGCCGGTTGGCGGCCGCACTGGGAGTTCGCACCAACCCGCTGCTATGGTTCATGGTCCATGTGGTTGTGCCGTGGGACTTCATCTTCACACACCGTCTCGAGTTGTTGAAGAGCGAACTCGCGCACCTGTTGCCGCGATGGCTCGACGCGTGGTACGAGTTGGAAGCGTTGAACTCGTTGGCAAACTTTGCTTACTTAAATCCGCACTACAAATTTCCGCACATCTCATCAGAGCCGAACCGATTTGCCGCGCGAAGACTTGGCCACCCGCTGCTGAACCCGGAATCGAAAGTGTGCAACAACTTCGAGTTGGACCAAAACCAGCGGATTGTGATACTGACCGGTTCAAACATGGCGGGGAAGAGCACGTTTCTGCGGACCATCGGCGTGAATCTTTCACTCGCCTACGCCGGTTCGCCGGTGAATGCAGATGAGCTTCAAACGTCACTGTTTCGACCGTTTACCTGTATCAAGGTAAGCGACTCAGTGCAGGATGGTCTTTCCTATTTCTATGCCGAAGTGAAACGCTTGACAGCGCTGTTGGCCGCGGCGAAAGCCGACGATCGACTGCCTGTTTTATTTTTGATCGACGAAATCTTTCGCGGTACAAATAGTCGCGAACGATTGATTGGGAGCCGTTCCTACATTCGATCGCTATCGGAAAGCACCGCAGTCGGTTTGGTTGCCACCCACGATCTCGAACTGGTTAAGTTGGCAGATGAGATCGAGGGTGTGCTGAACTTCCACTTCCGCGAGGAGGTGAGTAATGGTCGCATGGTGTTTGACTACCGTTTGCGATCAGGACCCTGTCCGACGACCAACGCTTTGACTATCATGCGTCTCGAAGGTCTGCCGGTTGATCCGTGATATTTTTATAAAATGAAAAACTTGATTCCCACACTCAGCCTGGTTCTATTACTTCTGTTTTGTTTCTCAACCAAGGCACAAGTCAAATCAAACCTTCGCTTCGAGGTTTCTCTGCCGGAGTCTGCCGGCAAAGAGCCACTGGACGGACGTTTGCTTCTCCTGATTTCAACCAACGACAAGCAGGAGCCTCGATTTCAGATCAGCGAAGATCTGACGACGCAGCAGGTCTTTGGTGTCGATGTCGACGGCTGGAAATCGGGACAGACGAAGGTCCTGGACCAGGGGGCTTTTGGTTATCCGGTGAGAAGTCTGACGCAACTGCCCGCAGGTGAGTATTGGGTACAGGCACTCCTTCATAAATATGAAACGTTTCGTCGGTCCGACGGCCATACGGTGAAGTTGCCGATGGACCGTGGTGAAGGTCAGCAATGGAATCGCGCCCCCGGAAATCTATACAGCACACCGCGGAAAGTTCGCGTCGGCCCCGGGATGAAGATAACTTTGACGCTCGACAAAGTGATTCCCCCAATCGAACCGCCGAAAGACACGAAGTACATCAAGCACATCAAGATTCAAAGTGAACGCCTGACCAGGTTTTGGGGACGACCGATGCACCTTGGCGCGCACGTGTTATTGCCTGCGGGTTTCGACGAGCATCCTGAAGCGCGTTATCCCCTCGCGATTTTCCATGGCCATTTCCCGTCTGACTTCGGTGGCTTTCGCGAAGCGCCACCCGATCCAAATCTAAAGCCCGACTACAGCGAACGTTTCAAACTCTCCGGCTACAACCGCATCCAGCAGGAACACGCGCACCAGTTTTACAAGGAGTGGACCGGTCCAAACTTCCCGCGCTTTCTGATCGTCGAGATCCAGCACGCCAATCCCTACTACGACGATTCATACGCGGTGAACTCCGCCAATCTTGGTCCATATGGCGACGCGATCACCTACGAGTTGATCCCCGAAATTGAGAAGCAGTTTCGTGGCATCGGCAAAGGATGGGCGCGCTTCCTCTATGGCGGCTCGACGGGCGGTTGGGAGGCGATGGCGGTGCAGCTCTTTTATCCGGATGAGTACAACGGTAGTTGGATCGCATGTCCCGATCCGATCGACTTCCGCGCCTATACGGTCGTCAATATTTACGAACATAAGAATGCTTACTACGCCGATTCGCCGTGGAAGCGAATGCCGCGTCCGGGTAAGCGAAACTATCTCGGTGAGTTGTCGGCGACCGTTGAAGACATGAATCACATGGAACTCGCGCTCGGCACGAACAGTCGTTCAGGTGGGCAGTTTGATATTTGGGAAGCAGTGTACTCGCCGGTAGGAACTAACGGCTATCCGAAACCGATCTGGAACAAGTTGACCGGAGATATTGATCCTTCCGTTGCCGAGTACTGGCGGCAGAATTATGACCTCGGTCACATCCTGCAACGCGACTGGGCCAAATTGGGACCAAAGCTCGAAGGCAAACTTCACATCTACGTCGGCGAGGCCGACAATTACTATTTGAATAACGCGGTCTATCTCGTCGAAGACTTCCTGAAGACGACTAAGAACCCCCATTACGGCGGCGTCGTTGATTACGAGCCACGCGCTGAGCACTGTTGGAACGGCGATCACACACGGCCCAACGCGTTGTCGCGGTTGCGATACCATCAGTTTTACGCGCCGAAAATCGTTGAGCGGATTCTGAAGAGCGCCCCGCCGGGCGCCGATGTGAAGAGCTGGCGCTACTAAGGCGCATTGCAGACCATCGCAGCGCTTTGGAGAACATCCGCAGCGCCCTGCAAACCAGTCGCAGCGGCTTCGCCGCCTGATGTGCGGCGGCGGCTGTGCCCCGCCTATGCGCGGTACCTCCACAATGGGCTTCGCCCTGGTCCGGGCTCTGCCCTAAGTAGTTTAGGCCAAAGGCCGAACGAAGGGCGCAGCCCAAGGACACAAGCGCCGTTACGGCGAGGCATAGCCTCGCCGCACATCAGGCGGCGAAGCCGCCGCGATTGGTTTGCAGAGCGCTGCGGTTGCTCCTGTTACAAGGCCGCGGGTTTCAGTCCCTTCATCACTGCGATGTGCGAATCGAGGATGCTGGTGGTTTGTTCGGGATCGGGTGTTAACGACCAATCGTCATGGTCCCAGGTGCCGCCGAGGATGATGCCATCACGCCGGGGAAACATGTAACCGCTGCTCAGGTAACAGTAGTCGATCTCCGGTTGTGGGAGCAGCACTTCGAGTTGGCCCCGCACCGGAATGAGATCCTGGTCGTCAAACAGCGCGCGTGACCCGAGGCCTGTGCAGTTAAAGATCACGGGTTCCCGCAAGCGCGCGAGTTCCGCACGATTCTTGAATTCCTTCACTACCACCCTTCCGCCCGCGACGTAAAAGTCGCGAAGTAACGCGCTCAAATAGATCGAAGGCTCGATCAGCATTGACGTGTACCCACGCACGTAGGGATAACCAAAATAAGTGTTCGGATCACGATGACTTTCGATTTGGTAGTAGAGATCGTTTCCACCAGTGAGCTCGCGTTGCAGTCCTGCTTCGTGACGCATCAGCTCGAAGGTGTCGATCCACCGCACGCCATACTCCGTTCCGACAAGCAACTGAAATGCGCGGTTGGAAATTTTGCAGGCTGAGCGAAACTGTTCGATGAATCTGGTTGTCGCAGCGGGCGCTTCGTAGACCGAGGTCGGCGACCACCACGCGCCGGCGACGTTCGAAGTGGTATCAGGCGGCAAGTCTTTCGCGTAGATCGTTACCGTTCCTGGTCCATTCTGAAAATGACGTTGTAAGAGGAGAGCAGTTGAAAGACCGCTGACGCCGCAACCGAGAACGGCGAAGCGCGTTGGCGTCGCACGTCTCCTCGCGCTTACAAACTCGCGCGCTAGATCGATCGCCAGTGATGCCGTGCCCCATGAAAGTGTGACGCCCGCGCCGCCGTGCCCGTAATTTTGCACGAGAAGTTTGCTGCCAAATCGCTGCGCCTCGACGACGAAACCCGCCGGCCTGTACGGTCGAAGCCCAACAACTTCGCGAATGATCCGATTGCGCGCCACTTTAACGGGAGCGAAGTGTCGTTTCGGATCGAATGCAAGCCCGCGGCGCGACGCCATCAGCGCAAGCCCAGTTGCGCTCGTCAGAACCGCACCGCGCAGAAAGTCGCGTCGGCTGATGTGCAATGTTGTAATCTTTTGTTGCATGACTTCGTTTCCGAAATGGCTCGTGCCGATGGCCGCGACGTTGACGCAGGAGCGGT
>Ga0209485_1000143_pt1 | contig 23250 bp, 24 predicted proteins | sample NCAS100_FD_187516 | JGI IMG/M metagenome (GOLD analysis project Ga0209485, IMG submission 187516) | Agricultural soil microbial communities from Utah to study Nitrogen management - NC AS100 (SPAdes) (version 2) | ecosystem: Environmental > Terrestrial > Soil > Agricultural land | place: USA... | reverse complement strand
TCTGCGCGTTCGTACTCGGTGATAAGTTGCGCCTCCGCCAGCAGAGTGTTGCGAAACGAGCTGAGCACCTTCAGCAGCAGATCGACTTTCCGCAAACTGTCGCGACGCGCGCGCACTGTGCCGAGAAAGAATTCAAGTTGTATGCGACGGCGACAATCGGCAATCGTCACCATGCAAGTGCCCCACTTGTACTCACCACCACGACTCGATTCGACTTCCGTGAGTATGTAAGAAGTGTGACCGGTTGAAGCTGATGCGAGAAAAGTGCGTTTTCGGTAAAAGAGAGTATTCATCGTGAGGTCATTCGTTAAATCCGTGCTGCTAACACAGATGAATTATCTGGGCCACTACCGTTAATACAAATAACGTTGAATTGTTTTGCCGCTCGCGTATAATACGCGGGCCTTCTCTCCTTGTCAACGATATTAGTTAAATGTCGTCCTCATTCAGGATGAGAAAAGAGGAATGTTAATGGACCTGCTCGACCACGTCGCAGCACGAATTAAGGATCTGCGCGTCAGTTACAACAGCGGTGAAGGACTCTCGCAGGAGGCACTCGCCGCGCATTTGAAGATCGCCCCGAATACCATCTCGAGATGGGAAACAGGGACGTACCGACCCAGTCTCAAAGACCTCGAAAGAATCTCACGCTTCTTCGGAGTGTCGATGATGTCGTTCTTTCCGGAAGAGATGGTCGACGACGACGAAGATGAAAACCTCAAAGCGCTGCTGCGCGCAGCCAAACAACTCCATCCGTCCGACCTCGAAGAATTGAGAAAATACGCCGAATTTCGCCGCGCACGCGGGATCTACCAAGGCAAGACGCGACCACGCGCCGGAAGGAAGGGAGGAAAACACAAGTGAACCAACAGGCCTATTACGAAGATCTGAAGCAACTCGCCCGGCAAGTGCGCGCAGAATTCGGGTTGCATTCGCCGCGCGTCGTTGAAAGTGACCTGCGCCGGATCTATGAAAAGAATGGAATCGTTATCGACGATTGGCCGTATCGTTTGCGCAACCTGCGTGGCGCCTTCATCTGCGATCATCTGGGCGCGACGGTTATGCTCGCGAGTGGCCTGCCGCGCGATCCGAAAGTGTTTACGATGGCCCACGAGCTAAAACATTTCTATCGCGATCGGCATCTTGGTACCTCGTATTGCGATCAATCGAACCTCGGTAAAACCCTGGAGATCGGAGCGGAGATCTTTGCCGCGGAATTACTGTTCCCGGACAAAGACTTCATGACGCAGATGTGTACGATGCGCGTGGGAATAAACCAGTGCCTCCCGCGAACCCTCGTGCGTTTGAAACAAAAGACCAGAACCACGCTGAGTTATGCCGGACTGGCAATCAAAGCCGAGAGACTCGGATATGCGCCGCCGCGATCGTTAACCACGATCAAAACGTGGCGCAAGTTTGAAGAGATTTATGGCGAACGAGCCGCAGTGCCTACGTACTCGTGGCGCTGAAGCGGCTTCTCTAGATCGTTAAATTCACGCTTTGCCTGATTCTCTTCGTAAACGGCGGTCCTCCGCGACTCTGCGGTAAAAGAAGCGCAAAACCAGATAAACCGCGGAGGACTGCTGAGTACGCAGAGAGGAAATTAAGACTCCACCAAAATCCACGCTTGTGGCACTTTACTTGCCGCTTTCTTCATCAGTTAGGCGTTGTGATCTGGAACAGAACAGAAGAAGGGGATGGAGGCTTTAATATGCTTGACGAGCAAGTTGATGATAAAGGCACCGATCAAGCTGAGGCCAGAGAGATAATCAAAAACCTCTGCGATCGCGCATTTGATGCTGACGCCAACAAAGCGGCAGTTGCGTTGGGCCGATCGACCGAGCAAGTACAGGGTGTACTTAGCGGGGCGGAACCCGCTGACGACGATTTAGTCATGAAGGCTCGAGGGATTGCTGTAAACCGTGGCATCGAAGTTGAGTAGATCAGTCCTTAAATCGCAAAGCCGGCGAGGCAAAAAGCAAAGCGGTTCTGCTCCGTGGTGGTGGTTCGAAGGTGGCACCGAGATTTGTTCGGTGTGTACCCACGCGTACGCATATCAAACGGGCGGTTACTGTCTCGATTGTGACGGCACCGTCTGTTCAGTATGCGTACAGGAAACGGAGACGATGGAACTACTCTGTCCCGGCTGCGTCACCGCCCGTACTTCGGAACAGGAGGCGCTCTGAAATGGCCGCGCGAGCCATGTGGAAAGGACAAATAAAGGTCGGGACCACGAAGGTCCCGGTGAAGTTGTATTCCGCGGTCCAGGATCGCACGGTGCGATTCAATATCCTCGACGACCGTAGCAAGATGCGCGTCAAGCAACACATGATCGATCCAGACTCGGGCGAAGAAGTGCCGACCACAGAGATCCAAAAAGGTTATGAGATCGAGCCGGGAAGGTTTGTGATACTGACGGAAGAGGATCTCGAAAAGCTACAACCGCCGGCATCGCGCGACATCGAGATCGACGAGTTTGTGGACCAGGACGAGATCAGCCAACAGTGGTTTGAACGACCTTATTACCTTGGTCCAGACAACGGCTCGCAAGAGTATTTTGCCCTGGCTGAAGCTCTGAAAAACCAGGAGAAAGAGGGAGTCGCGCACTGGGTCATGCGCAATAAGTATTATTCCGGTGTGCTACGGTCCATCGACGATTACCTGTATCTCTTTACGCTGAAAGACGCGAAGGAAGTGATCTCCGCGAAGGATCTTGCGAAACCGTCAGGCGCTGCGCCAACGCAGAAAGAACTGGCGATGGCCAAACAACTGGTTGAGATGTTGCGCGGCGAATTCAATCCGGCTGATTACAAAGACGAGTATCGCGATCGAGTGGAAAAGTTTATCGCACAGAAAGCCAAAGGACGCGCGCCGCGATTGCAAGCAGTGAAGACCAAACCCAAGAGCGATAATCTCAACGCGGCGCTCGAGAAGAGCCTTGCGGCATTGAAGAAAGGAAAACGCGCTGCCTAGGACGCAACGAAAAACTGAAGCACCGGAAGAAGGGAACGGCGGTGGCAGACCTTTCTGGTCCGGCACGTTGACGTTCGGACTTGTAAGTGTCCCGGTGAATCTGTTTCCCGCGAGCCGTTCGAATCGTGCGTCGCTGCGGATGTTGGGCCCAGATGGACAGCCGCTCGCGCGAAAGTATTACGCAGAGAAAACCGGGAAAGATCTCGACGCTGACGAAGTCGTACGAGGGTATCAACTTGATAAGAATAAGTACGTTGTTATCACCGACGAGGAACTGGAGCGACTTCAACCAGAGAAAACGCGCGACATCGACCTGAAACAGTTTGTACCAGCGGATTCGATACCGCCATTGTATTTCGAACGCGGCTACTTCCTGACGCCCGCCGCCGGTTCGCAAAAAGCTTACAAGCTATTGGCGGAAACAATGGACAAAAGCGAACTTGCCGGCGTTGCAACGTTTGTCATGCGCGGCAAGGAATACCTCGTCGCGATCTTTTCCGACAACGGCATCCTGCGCGCTGAGACTATGCGATTCAAAGACGAATTGCGTTCGCCATCCGATGTCGGTCTGCCAAAGAAAAAGAACGTTCCGAAAGCAGCAGTCACCAAGTTTGAAAAGCTGATCAATAGCAGGTCGAAGAAGCGATTTTCACCAACGAAGGAACTCGCGGACAAGCAGACTGACAGCTTGCTAAAACTCGTAAAGCAGAAACAGAAGAAACGCGCCAACGTCGTCAAGGTTGAAACCGAGGACACGGATCATAAAGTGATCGACCTGGTCCAGATATTAAAGAAAAGCCTTGCGGGGAAGGGAAAATGAGAACTGAGCTTAGTACTTTGTGCTTTGTACTTTGTTCGCTAGCTGACGGTTAAGTTGGCCAAGTGTCTTTCACTAGCGAACAAAGTACAAAGCACAAAGTACAAAGTACCAAAGCCCCAAGCCCAAGCACTAAATACTAAGCTCAAACAATCAACGTTTCTCCTCGATATCCACGGCTATGCTCCGCCACTTCCCCTGTTTGAACCTGACCACGCTGAGCACGCAACGCGTTGCATGACCGGCAAGTATCGCAGCCCAGATGTCGATCGGGTCAAGGGTACTCGTTTGCTGGATCACGAAACATAAACCGAGCGGCACGACGATTTGCGAGATGATCGAAATATAGAGCGGACTCTTAGTGTCGCCCGTTCCCTGCAGTCCGCCGGTGAAGGTCAGGGCTACGGAGACTAATAGTCCCGAAAAACTCAACACTCTCAGAAGCTGCACGCCGATCTCGACGACCGCCGGATCGTCCATGCCGAAGATCGCCAACAACTGTCGCGGCAAGAACAGGAAGAACAGACCAACAAACGCCGCGCCGGCAAATCCAAAGCGCGCAGCGAGGTGAACCGAGGCGTCAGCACGATCGGGTTTACCCGCACCGAGGTTTTGTCCGGCCACCGCCGCAGCCGCACCCATTAACCCGACGGAGGTCCAGGTGATCAACGAAAACAGTTCCGTGTACGAAACTGCAAACGCCGCTTGCGCCGCGGCACTCTGCGCGAGTGAGCCGATGAATGCGAGCATGAATACACCGCCGATATTCATCGCAATGCCCTGAATTCCCGTTGGCAAACCAAATTTGAAGATCGACTTGATGATTGCCCAGTCTGGTCCAAAGCTATAACCATCCCCACGAGGAATCGAAACAACCCACTTGCCGCTCCACAGTCGCGACAACGCGTACACTGCGACGAGACCAGACGCGATACAGGTACCCATGGCCGAGCCTTTCGTGCCAAAGGCCGGGATTGGACCAAAGCCACGAATGAATAGAACATTCAGTACGAGATTCAGCACCGTCATCACGATACCAAGCATCATTGGCGTGCGCGCGTCGCCAGCCGAACGAAGTGCGCCGCCGAGCATGAAGAAGATCATCATGCCGATGCTGAACATGAACATGATCCGCAAAAATGGAAGTGCCTCGGCGCGCACGTCCGGCGCGGCATTCACGAAGTTGAGTAACGCTGGTGAGACGAAGTAGCCGATTGGCGCCATCACTCCGAGCGAGATGAAGATCGCTGTGAGGAAAGCCTGGTAAACCGTACGATTCACTTTTTCCTCGTCGCCGGCGCCCGCAAAGCGAGCAACGAGGACGCTCATTCCGGTGAACAGCGACGAGATGAACACAATCACGACAAGGAAGATCTGCCAACTCACGCCGATCGCGGCGTTCGCCTTAAACCCAACAAAACGGCCTACCAGCGCGTGATCGACCATCCCCTGCAAGCCGCCGATGACATTCGTCAGCATTGTGGGCCAGGCGATCTTCCAAATTGCCGGCAGCAGCGGTCCTTCGACGATCGATCTGTCGTAACGCGGCTTCCTGGTTGTGCTGGTCGCCGGGGCCGGCGCGGTTCTGGTTTGGGCCATCCGGTTATTCTGTGACTGCCAGTCGTTTCGCGAGTTTACGAACTCGTTGCGACAAACGTGCGTTTCCAATTTTCTCGGTGTACGCAGCGAAATCGGAAGTTGGACCACGCCAGCGCAACTCGTCGACGTCGTCGAACAACGGCGCATCGATTCGCAATGTCGCGAGATCCTTGAAAAGCAACGCGTATGCGCGGTTTTCCTCGTTCAATGTGTCGGGAGGGAAGTTCTCAATCGGTCCATAACGGTTGATGAACTGGGCGGCGGTCTTTGGCCCAAGACCTGTAATGCCAGGATAACCATCCGCGGAATCGCCTACCAACGCGAGATAGTCGGGAATAAACTCCGGCCGCACACCAAACTTGGCCTGCACCGCTTCAGCATTCCGAATGACACCGGATCTTCGGTCCACTTGTACCACACGATCATCGCGGACGCATTGCGCCAGATCCTTGTCAGGTGTCCAGATGCAAACCTTCTCGACGCGCTCGTCCTGCTCCGCAAGATATGCCGCGGAAGCGAGGGCGTCGTCGGCTTCAAGATCGATCATGGGCCAGACGACAACACCCATCGTCAGCAGGGCTTCTTCGAGAGGAACAAACTGAGCCAACAGCGCGCGCTCGATGCCCGCGCCCGTTTTGTAGCCGGGCCACATTTCGTTGCGAAACGATTCGATCACGTGGTCCGTCGCGACGCCGACATGTGTCGCGCCATCGTCGATCAACTGCGCCACTGTTGACAGCACGCCCGAAACGGCGCCGAACGGGGGATCGGTTTTCTTGAAGCGCCGTATTCCGTAGAAGTGACGGAAGAGCTCGTAAGTTCCGTCAACCAGATGAACAATCATGTGAAAATGTTAGCATTAAGCCATATCCGCGTCAGACTTAAAAAAACTTCCTGCTCCATTTTGCCTGCACAGTGAGTTTTCTGAGGAGTCTTTTCGGCGTCCCTCTGTTGATCTCTACTTTCTCTGCGTTTAACCCGTTATTTCTACGCAGAGGGCGCAAAAATACACATAGGGCCGCAGAGAAAACCAATCAGATATACGTCTTTTTTGCAAAGCTTGTCAGAATGTCGATCCTGGTCACTTCCATTCGACTAACCAGTGAGAACCGAAATGGTCCGGTGCCAAATAAATCAAGCTGAGGAGACATTACGATGCGAGTGATGGTTATTATCAAGGCCAACGAGAATTCAGAGGCGGGAGTGATGCCAAACGAGAAGCTGCTTACCGACATGGGAAACTTCAACGAAGAATTGGTGAAGGCGGGCGTAATGCTCGCCGGCGAGGGACTTCACCCTAGTTCGAAAGGAAAACGAGTGAAGTTTTCCGGTGGCCAACGAGTCGTCACGGATGGACCGTTCGCCGAGACGAAGGAGCTTATCGCGGGTTTCTGGTTGTGGAACGTGAAATCGATGGACGAAGCCATCGAATGGGTCAAGCGCATTCCATCCGATCCTGCAGACCCTTCCAGCGGCGAGATCGAAATTCGTCCGGTGTTTGAAGCTGCGGACTTTGGCGACGAATTCACTCCTGAAGCTCGCGCGCAGGAAGATCGCCTACGCGTGGAGATGGCGAAAAAGCAGAACGCGTGATCCGAGAAGAACTGTGGTTCCGAAGCTCAATCTAACTTGAGTGTTCGCCTGGCGGAATGCGGATGAACATTGTGGGCGCTACTTACCGAACGAGTAGAGCGCGCTGCGAGTCCTGATGTAAATGTGACCGTCTGCAATCGCCGGCGTCGCGAAACACTCGTCGTCCAGCTCATTCACGGTCATTACTTCCCACTCGCCCTGTGCTTTCACCACCGAAACTTGTCCGCCCTGTCCGATGAGGAAGACCTTGTCGTCCGCCGCTACTGGTGAAGAGAAGTACTTGTCGATCGCGCCGTGCAAACGTCCCTGCTTCAATACGTTTCCGGTTGCCGGATCAAACGAGATCAGAATGCCGCTGTCGTTGATCATGTAGAGCACGCCTTTGTAGAGCAGCGTTGAAGGAACCTGCGGCACTGGTTTTACATAACGCCAGCGAATGGCAGTGTCGGTTTGATCTCCCTGGCCGCCCATCTTGATCGCGAGCAGGCCATTGTCCGAAGCCATCATCGCGCGAAACACATCCCAGTCTTTGTCGTTGAGTTTTTCGTCGCGGTTCATGTCGAAGGCTTCGAACGCGCCTTTCAGCATGCGGTCCATCGGATCCGCACCGCCGACAGCTTCCGCCTTCGCAATCTGCCGATCGTTGTCTTTGTCGTAACGTTTGAGGGCTTCGTCGAAGGGAATCGTGCCGACTTTTTTATCAGGTTGATTCTGGGGAAAGCCCCAGCCGTTGATGTAGAGGTATTCGGAATCATGACTCGCGATCGACTTCATCTCGCACGCAAGACCGCGAACCCACCATACACGTTTACCGTCGGCAACTGAATACGCCGAGAGTTGAAACGATTCAGGAATAACAATCTGCTTTGGTCCATCTTTCGGTTGATAAACGATCGGCGTTGAGTAGCCCGAGATAACGATCGGACGTTCAACCTTCCAACTTAATTTTCCCGTGTTCTTGTTAACGGCGATGAGATACGACGCCGGATCATCCTGATCGACCGGCAGGATCACCTTGTCGTCGACAAGTATTGGGGAGGCGCCGAAGCCGTAGAACATGTTGAATGGTCCGAGCGGCAGTCGCCATCGTTCTTTGCCCTTGCCGTCGTACGACAGCAATCCAAAATCCTGGAAGAAAACGTAAACATTCGTGCCATCGGTCACGGGACTCGGCGACGCTGGACCGTTCACGTTTTGCAGGCGACCCTTTTGTGAACGCGGAGCTTCCTTTTGCCAAAGGATCTTTCCCGTCTTGCGGTCGAGACAGATCACCAGCAATTGGTCATTGGCGTGCGCGGTAACGAAGATACGGTCGGCGGTTAAAACCGGTGACGAATGTCCCGGCGGCAGCGCGGTTTTCCAGAGAACGTTTTTGTTGGGACCAAAGGTGTCGGGAATGCCGGTGGTTGTTGACACTCCGCTTCCGTTCGGTCCTCGAAACTGGGACCAGTCTTCGGCGAAGGTTGTTGTGATTCGGAACGAAGCGATTATGAGAGCAACCAAAGTCAGGGAAAGATTTCGTTTCATAATGCGCTAAAGATTACTGTAATCTTTCACGCATGAAAACCCTTCCCCTCTTCGGGTGGTGTCTTAATTTCCTCTCTGCGTACCTCAGCGGTCCTCCGCGTCTCTGCGGTTATCTAATTTTGCGCTTCTTTTACCGCAGAGTCGCGGAGGACCGCCGAGGTACGCTGAGAATGTGGCAAACTCAGACACTACTCCTGTTCCTCGTCCTGTTTGTTCTGAGTAGTGTGGTTCTTTTAGGCCAACCGCAACAGCAGCCCGTTATTCAAAAAGAGCGGCAGGTGTTGTTTGATTTTCGACAGAATCGCACGGGCAAGTCGGCACCGATCACGGCTGCGACGCAGCGTCTCGTGTTGTCGAAGGTTTTTCGCAGGTATCTGGCTGACGAAAACAAATGCCGTCAGGATTTCGCAGGTGGTGGTGGTGATTATCTCGCCGCAGCTCGCAAGGCGGGACAGATCGCTCCGTTAATTTCTGAATCCGCAACCGGAAGTTTCACCGCTCCAGGACAGGTGCAAACTGCTTACGTCATTTTCACCGGCGAATGCGGTGCTACGCATGCTGACAACTTCGGCAGCAAGCGGGTGGCTATCTTCTCCGGTCAACAACTCATCGCTGACGTCGACTCCGATTTCAAAAGCAACATCGTACGCAAAACAGATCTCAACAACGACGGCGTCGACGAATTGTTGATGACAACGGGCGACATGGCCCAGGGAACGTTGATTGAGATCGCGGCGCTGGTCGAATTTAAGAACGGTCGTATGCGGGTGGTTGAAGATTTTGGGACTGTAGTTGAAGACTCGTGCGCGTCGGGGTCTCCGAGCAGCTCGTCAAAAGCGTCGGTGTTGTCGATGTCGGATTTCGCGCTCGGCAAAATGCCGAAGCTGCGAATCGATAACTACGTGGCGAGCTGCCGGAACAGTAAGCGATGGCGTTTTCTCTCAACTGGCAAAATGCAGTGATTGTTAACCCTTCGCCGCCTCTTGAATTTGCTTGATGTCGAGTTTTTTCATCTTCATCATCGCTCTCATGACGCGGTCCTTCTTCTGCTCGTCCGAGGTTCGAAGCAATTCCAGGAATATCTCGGGCGTGATTTGCCACGCTAGTCCGTACTTGTCTTTTAGCCAGCCGCATTCAATTGTCTGACCACCTTCGGAGAGCTTCTCCCAGAAGTAATCGACTTCTTCCTGCGTCTCGCAGTGCACTACGAGAGATATCGCTTCAGTGAATTTGAACTCTGGACCACCGTTGATAGCTGTGAATTGCTGGCCATCGAGCTCAAAGTCGATGAGCATGACGCTGCCTTTGGCGCCAGGCCCTGACTCGCCGTAACGCACGACGTGATTCTTTTTCCCGTTCTTGAAGATCGAAGTGTAGAAATCTACCGCTTCCTCGGCCTTTCCGTCATACCAGAGGAAGGTAGTGACCTTTTGCTGTTGCGGACTCAAGTGCGGCGTTTTGGAACTTGCGGTTTGGGTAGTAGCTGCCATGTGGTTCTCCTTTATATAGTTGCTGTTATGGTATTCTTGGGAGGGTGAGGGAGTTTCGTGTGAAAAGTTTGTCGTTGATCTTAAAGGGTGATTGCGAGGTTAATGCTTTTTACCGATCGCGTATATCACATTCGCTTCGACTCTGAATGGATCGCGTCGTGACGGATGAAATCGAGATCTGCGCGGACTTGTTCGCGTTCGGAAGGAGAGACCTGGTCCACTGTTCCACGATAACCTGAGCCTAGAATCATGACCCGCCAATCGTCAGGTGCGTTGATAAGTTGAGAGTTCGCTTTCGGGCACGACCTCAACATCAATCGCGACGGATTCCATCAGCGAACGTAACGTATCCGACTTCACAAATCCTGTCCCACGACCGTGTTGACTGGGTTACTCGATCATGCGGAAGAACGTGCGCCAGACGAAGTCGCCATCAAGCAGGACGTCGATGCGATAGATTCCCGGTTGAAGTTTCGCAAAATTCAACTCCCACAATGAGTAGGAAAGCTTATTGGGCGTGACAGTGATCTTCTTCTTGTTCAACGTCTCGCTGATGAGTTGGTTATCGATGTCGTAGACCCGCACCGACGGTTGGCCTTTTCGTTTTTCCCTGGGCAGCCACGTGATGAGGACTACGGCCTCACCGGTCGCCAGTGAGAATTCGCGCTTCTCGTCGATCACCTGCGGCGGATCGGTTTTCTTGTTTATTGTTCTGGCGAGATTGCCGTTCAAAACGCTTGGGGTACTGACGAGCGCCGGTATGAATTGGCCCGCTTTCAGTAGACCATCGATCGTCGTCGCATTTACGGCTGAATCATTAATCAACTCGATAGGGATCGCGAGGGTGCCGCGCGAGACGCCTCCGAGATTGCTACTTCCCTCCCCAAAAGCGTCATCCTCATTGAATGAGGCTCCCGGAATCAAACTCCCGCCGATCATTCCGATGACCTCGCCAAAGTCGTTCATCAGCGGCGAACCTATTGCGCGTCGGGCAACTCTGTCTGCAATGTTGATGCGATTCCCAATAGCGGTGAGCGTTTGTTTCCCGATGACCGTCGTTTCCACCAGCACGCGGTTGCCCTCTGCGGGAACGTCGAGTACATAGTTGCGATCTCCGATGGCCCATGTCGCGGCTGACGCGCGTTCGAGTGTAGGCATGTTGTCGATTGGAACTTTCAGAATGATCCAATCCTGGCGTCGATTGTAAGCTAGCACTTCAGTTGCCTCGATCAACCGACCTTGTGGACCAACGACTCGCACCCGGGCAGCGCCGTCGATCACCTGAAACGCAGTTAACAGTTTTCCTGGACCAATGAAGAAGCCGCTCCCGACAATTCTTCGAGTTCCTTTGGCGTTGATGTTTTCGATCAGCACGCTCGCGGCTGCGCCGCGGTTGTAGATCTCAGACGGATTCAACATGCGCCGCGTGGGTGCATTCGCCTCCGCTCCCTCGGGACGCGCGCCAGTCGCTATTTGAAACGTGTGTGAGCCGGCAGTTTCGCCGTCGATACGCGCTTCCAAAGTCCAGATGCCGGTGGTTGGCGAGTCGCCAGTTAGCATCTTGAAGTAACCGCCGAATCTTCGATATTCAACTTTGTAATCAAACTCGGAAGTCATCATGACTTTGCCGGCGGGGTTTTTCCAGAGACCTTCAAAGTGATGTTGGCCGGGTGGTCCTTCCCAAGTGAAGTAGACGACGATCTCCTTATCGTCGGGTGAGTAAAACACCGTACGCGGATCCGCGATTGCTAATCGTCCACTCTGCTCGAGCACTTTTGATCCTGAAACTGAGCCGATCAGACGGAAGTTGGATTCAATTGGAGAACCACCACCGCTTGCAGCAGGAGTGGCGGCAGGTTTCTGTTCCTGTGCTTTGGCAGAGGTAAGTACCCACAAAACGAGGAGGGACGTGATAGTCAGCTTCTTCATGGCGCACAAAATAACAAAAAGGCCAGAATTGCTGAAACAATCCGGAACCTTAATTGCTAGAGTTCCGCAGCAACACAGATCAGGGAGAAATCAAGATGACCAAGCTCTTACAGGAATACATGACTGTCGTGGTAGGACCAGACGAGACGAACTATCGTGTCCGCACTTATGGCCTTGAGAGGTTGGATGGGACCTGGATCGGATGGATCGAGTTTCATCCTACGGACGCCACGAAGCCGGTGTTGAAAACCGAACAGGAAACTTCGCAACCGAATCTTATGGACCTGGAGTACTGGGCAACAGGACTCGAACCCGTATACTTTGAAGGCGCATTCGAGCGTGCTCGTGCGAAGAAATAAAGGAAGGGTTTATGAGTTTTAAAACGAGAATTCAGTGGATTGCGGTCGGCATTTTGTTGGGCGTCGTATTTGCCGGTTTGAACGGGGGATCTGCGGGTGCTGAGACTCAGGATCCGAGCGGGCTCGATCGAAGGATCAGCATGCTCGAGCAGCGTTTCTATTCACTCGAGACGAGCATGAACCGGTTACAGCAAGTCGTAACGTCACAGCGCTCGACGGTTTCGTCGTCAGACTTGCACGATCGAGAAGTGGACCAGTTGCGCCAGGAGATGCAGAGGTTGCAACTGCGATTGACCGAGGTTGAGTGTGGTTTGCTGAGACTGGACGAACGCACGGCAAAGGCGAGCGGTAATCGTCGGGGCGCAGAAGCGCGACCGACAGACCCGTGTCGTCAGAATCCGGGACTGCCGTTGCGGCTTCCTTCACAACCTTAATTGTTCTGGTTTTGCGTGTTGATGGGGTTGGAGGGCTGAGCGCAAGAAAAGTATCATTCGATTTTCGACGTTGAATTTTTTGTGAGGCGAGGTCTCAATTAGAAGCGCTTCCAAGTTTTAACTGCCTGGTCAGCCACTGATCTCGGTCGCTTAGGATTTCTTTCAATTCCATCTTATGCGAGGCGTCATACGTCTTGCGTTGCTTGGGTTCGGTGGCGGCCGCGAATAGGACCGACGCGTCTGCCGGCGAAACATACGCGTCGCTTTTTCCGAACTGAAAGAACTTGCTTGCCATTTTGACCTCTCGCAAGTAATCCGTGAGTTCCAGAACTGAATTCTGTTTCAGGTAAGCGGCCTTCGACTTTGGCTGGGGACCAAGAAACGCCCAATCATTGAGACTTTGCGTTGCCGCAACGAAAACAAACGTATTAATGCGTTGATCCACTCCGGCCATCAACATGCCATACATCGCACCGTAATCGTGACCAACAAAACCGATGCGTGTTTTGTCAACGCTCGATTGTGAGAGCAGCAGATCAAGAGCCCGTCTGAGTTCGACGACCTGCCGAATTGAATTCCTGTAATCGTCCTGGGGAATCCGCTTACCGAACCATTGCGGCGCAGACCACATCGCGTCAACTAAGAGAGACACTACACCCTTCGGCGCCAGTTCAACAGCTTCATCGAGGAACTGTGTGCGGTTTGATTTCTCTTCGCCGAGCCAATGCACCCACAAGATGCCCGCGAATGTTCCATTTCCCTTTGGCACAACCAAATAGGCCTTTACCTCTCGCCCGGTCGCAGGCGAAAAGGTGATGTCGCGCACGGTAACATCGCCGCGTTGTTGCGACGAGACTTCTTTTACCGCGACGGGTGAGTTAGCGTTATACCGAAACAGCGCTTTGCGGGTCGCGACTTCGGAAGCGGATTGCGCGCGGATCGTTAACGCGATCGCCAATAGGAGAACGAAACTGATTACCTTCATCGGCCTTATTCTTAACGTACCCGGCACACAACACAAGTGCACGACCTGTTCATTGTGCTATGTGCGGACCGATGATAAGCAACACGCCGATGAAAATGCCGACTCCTATCGCTATCTTCCAACCGGTCGCGAGGTTATTGCCTCTGACTTGTTTGACCTGAGGATAGGTTACAGTGGTAGCGGATCCGGTCTTTTCATCTATGACCACGAAAGAGTGGGCACCAACTTCCCCGACGTAGCCCTTGAGTTTTGTGTTGTCTCTTAGTTTGAGTTCAATACGAGCGTTTGGACCAGTGCCAAGTTTGGCTATTTCCTTCTGAACCTTCTGTGTGAATCGGGCTTCCTTTTCAAGACTGCTTCCAGCCAAGGCAGGCGAAGGATAGCTGAGATTCAAGAACAGTGCGACCAGTACGAAGGCGGCGATCTTCATATGCAGTGCCCTCCTGTGGTCCAACTGTCGCAAAGGGTGGGCCGCATATTAGATCCATATTTATGCGGACAAAGACACTTTCTGGGCCACAATTCTACGACACCAGACCAAATTTCATTTCAGTCCAAAACATGGTAACCTCCCGCGACTTCTAAGAATGGAGAATCAAACTGAGCATGCCTGGAAAGACCAAACTGCGTGTCGTTGCCTTACTAGTACTACTCGTTGTGTCGAGTTCGGATCTGCTGGCGCAGAAACGCATAAGCTTTCGGAAAGGGACCAGTTCGGCGACTGTTCGCGGACGGATAGCGGCGAATGGTTACACGGAATATCTGATCAATGGGCGAGTAGGACAGGTAATGTCGATCAAGATTACATCCGGCAACGGCGCGGTCACCGTCAACGCAGGGTCAGCCAGCGGGAAAGATTTTAGTTTGGAGATGTCGGGAGGCGATCATCTACTCTCGATCGTCAACACCGCCTCCACCGCTACGACCTATGCCTTAACAGTGTCGATCCAGTAAACCGCACTACTTCGTCGCGATTGTAGCCGGCTGAACACCGCCGCGCAGTGCGATTTGACCCTTGCGTGAAAAGTTGATCGACTCGCCAAGAATTCTCGCCGCCTCCTGCGGGGCATGAAAGCCGGTTGAGTTCTCGGATTCGACAAAGTCCACGTAGAACTGCGCTCGACGTTGAAAGTCCTGCGCGGTTGTAATCGCCGCGTCGTTGCGTCCTGAGTCTCTCGCGCCCTTGATGTCGTTCACCAGATCGACGAGTGCATCCATCGCGAGGTTGCGAAGGTTGTGCGTCCGCTGCTGAATCGTCTCCACTCGCGCCTTTAACTCTTCTTCAGACCATTTGTGACACGTCTGGCATGCGCGGTTGATGTTGAGCATCGGCGACCGTACATGATGGTCACTAATCTTCAATGCCCCTTCGCGCTTATAAGGCATGTGACAATCCGCGCACACCACCCCCGACCGCGCATGAATACCCTGGTTCCACATCTCAAACTCCGGATGCTGAGCCTTCAACACGGGGGCGCCAGTCAGAGCATGCTCCCAGTCTTTAAACTTTTGTTCGTCGTAAAACGCGAGAATATTTTCAATCAGCAGGCCCTTGGCCCAGGGATAGACCAACCGCTTCTCGGGACCGCTGAAATGGTATTCATCATGGCACTGGCCGCAGACATAGGCGCGCATCTCCTGCCGTGTGGCGTGTTTGTTCACGTCGTAATTCTGATTGCCTTGCGCCGCCTTCAACGCCCGCATACCTTCGATAAAAGCCGGACGCGTCACGCGCAACTGCATCGTTTGCGAGTCGTGACAATCGATACAAGCTACCGGGTGCGTCACAGACTTGCGCGCTTCGAAGTAGGTCATTTTATTTAACTGTTCGAAGCCCTTGAAAATGTCGCCGCCGCCAAGCTGCTTGTAAGCGACGTAAACAGAGGCGTGACAATTGATGCACGTGCCGGGCTGCTGCACGACTTGCTGACGCTCAGTGAACATTTGATCGTCGAGCATGTACGCATGGCCGCGTTCTTCGCGAAAATCTTTGGAAAAGGCGTAGCCGGCCCACATTGTTTTTAGACGCGGATCTTCTTCGAGTCGCGACTGCGCTACGACGGAACGCGGATCGGCCTGCGTCGGCGTTCGCGGCTCAGCTTCGCTGCCGCCGTAACGTGTGCGCACCTGATCGGTGGTCTTCAAATAGTCGTCATACTGGAGTGGGAAGTTTTTGCCCCAGATGCTGGGATCTGTCGTGTCGTCGTTGAGTTCAACGACTCTGAAGAAGGGATTACGCGCTTCCTGCTTGCGCTGGAATATGTTTATGAGCAGCGCAAGGGCGAGGACGGTCGCGATGATGACTAGCACCACCAGGCCGGCGAATCGTAGCGAATTCTTCTTGAACCATGGAGTACCCATCAGTGTTCTCCGCGTAGACTAATGCATGTGTCCAACCGAGTTGTGACAGCGAATGCAACTTGTGCGCTCGTCTTTTGAATCCGCGTGGGGGCCTTCGATAGCGTGCACGATCTCCTGATGACACTTGCGGCAGGCTTTTTCAGTTACTTCACGGCCGCGCTGCGTGATGTGAATGTTGTCTTCAAACCAACCTGTCGTGAAATAGTAGGAATGCCAGAAGCCGTTGCTCGCCTTTGTCATGTACTTGGGGACGAGCCCCGGTGGGGTATGACAATCATTGCAGACCGCTACCGTGCGATGACTCGATTTCACCCAACCGCTGAACTGGTCCTGCATGATGTGGCAGTTCACACAAGCTTCAGGATCGTCGGTCATGTACGAGTAGCCGCGGGCGTAGACGAAGGTATACCCGCCGACTCCCAACAGCACGCCGATCGCAATTCCCAGAATCACGGCTGGCACTACATGGCCCATACGGACTTTAAGAAACACAGATTAGTTTCCTAAATGGTTTCGTTTCTTGTGTTTTTGTGGCTAATTAATTTGTTCAGAATTGCCATCGCGTTCCGGTGTGGCATCGTTTACAGGCTGAAAAATCATCGCCACCGAAAGCTCGCTTACCATCGTGGCAGCTCAGGCAACTTTGACTGCCCGGTCTGGCGTGATGATTCAGCGGCACAGGAGAAGTAACCTGCCTGCGCTGCGGCATACCGGCTCTGACCTGATGGCACTCGTTGCAAGTGACTTTTTGATGCTTGGCATGATTAAAACCTACGCGGAAAGCCTGGGCAAATTCGGGCGTGCGTCTATAGCTTCCTAGTTGATGGCACGTTCGACACGAGGAAATATCGCGTCCCGCAATTTGTGCGCGAGGTGTGTGGCATCGATAGCAAGTTTGGTGAGCATTGAAGCCGGCGGGTATCGACAAGGCGACACCTCCGCGAGAGGGCCGGTGACAAGTAGCGCAGCTAACACCTTCCACGTTCAGGTGGCGTGAGTGATCGAACTTCATGCTGAAGCTCTTAAGCCGCGGGAAAGACTTCAAGGCGCCCGATTTCACGTCTGTATGGCAGATCGTGCAAATCGGGCTATCGGAATTTGAAAACTGCTGCGCGTGACAGCCTGCGCACGGCGCGTGATCTGACCGTCCGGGAAGCTGCGGTCGGGGCGAATTACTCTCGCGGCGATGACAAAGAAGACAAGGCAAGCGACCATGGTTTCTGCTGTTGTGCAGAAACTTCGAATAGTCCAAACCCTGAGGCGGCTGAGGCAGAGACTGCTGGTTAGCTAGGATCGGAGAGGCTGTCGTGACGCGGTATTGCAAAACGTAACCCAGAGTCACAACAACCACGAAGATGATCAACGCGAGCTGAAGTTTTTTCATTCTTTGAGTTAACACTTGCTATTTTCCGATCGCTTGCCGGCTCTCGATTTGTCTGACCTTCAGGTACACAAGGAGCGCAAGAAAAAGAATGAAGACCAGCGAAACAGCCAGCCCCTTCCGTCTGAAACTTAGTTCCTCCAAAGCGTCCAGTCCTGCTTGATATCCCTTACTCGCGACCCCCAGACCCGGCGCTACAACCTTATCGAGTTCGGCAGTTGATGAGGAATGAATCAGCACGCGCGCATGGGTTAACGCATCCGTGGCGCCCTTCAGCTCAAACTTTGGTTTGCTGACTTCCATTCCCTTGCGTTCGGCCAGAGTCAGAATATCGTTCGACTTCTCGATGCTCGCTATAAGCTCGTCGATGCGCGAACGCATGTGACCGGCTGCCGCAAAACCCTTGTCGCCGTCGGAGTGGCAATTTACGCACAACGCTCCTTGCGTCGTGCCAATCATCTCATCGGTGGGCGTAGCGATGTCGTGATTACTGTGGCAAGTAACGCATTCGGCAAGCCCTTGTTGATCGAAAGCGGCCTTGTGCGGACTTGTTTGAAACAGATCTGCCTGGCGTGCATGACATTGCCCGCACACGTTCGCTACTGAAGCGATGCCGGGAGGCGCCGCGCCGTGATTGCCGTGACAGTCGTTGCAAGTCGGCGCGGACAAGTCCTGCTTTTCGTACAAGGCTTTTGCATGAACGCTCGTCTTGAATTTGGTTACTTGATCACTCGGAATCTTGAAGGCGCTCATGTAGTCAGCGTTGCCATGACACTTTGCGCAGGTGTCAGCAACGTTGAGCGGATAAACTGACGAAAGCGGATCATTGACTGCCCTGATGCCGTGGACGGTGTGGCAACTGATGCAGGTAGCAACTTTCTGTTCCCCGGTCCTTAGTAACTGGCCGTGTACGCTGGTGTAGTACTCCTTTTCCTGATCGACACGTAGTGAGGGATTGAACCGCTTCATCAGGTTCGCGTCACTGTGACATTTGCCACAGTATGCAGGAATGTCGAGCGTCCTCGGTTTTCCCAGAAACCCTTTCATTGGGTCCTTCGCGGCTTCGCTCGTGTCGGCGGTCGGATCGCCTCCATGACAATCGTTGCAGGAAAGACCACGACCACGGTGTACGTCGTTATCGAAAAGCTTGGCAGGGGCACTCAGGCGGGGATCGTCCAATTTAACGTGGCATTCGATGCATGAACTCTTTTTTTGCGCGGACGCGAGTGTGATAAACGTCAGTAGGACCACGACTGCAAAAAACGTTTTCGCGCAAGGTCCTGTGAACCTTGTCGCGAGAGACTTCGTCGAAAAAAACAGAATTCTCAGCCGGTATTGATCCATTTCTGTAACCTCGTTATGTCACATATCCGACGACTGTCATCACAACGATGTAGAGAAGTGCCACGACGCCAATGACATTGAAGACTATTCTGCGTGTTCGATTCTCGGGGCCACGGTCGATGAACGGCACAATGAACAACAGCAACGCGATCATATTGAAGGCCATAATCCCGAGCACTTCGCCGTCCATCCCGAGAATCTTAGCGGGGAGGATTTTTAACGTCTGGAACATAAACAGGAAGTACCACTCCGGTTTGATACCGGCCGGCGCCGGCGCGAAGGGATCTGCCTTTTCCCCAAGCTCCCACGGGAATAACGCGGCAAGCGCCGCCAGGACACCGATCGCCAGAATCCAGCCAATCAGATCGCGCAGCAGGAAGTTTGGAATGAACTTCATCTTCCGCACGTTTTGCTTATCAATTGACGGCGGCACGCTCATGCCATGCAACTGGACCAGCAGAACATGAATTGCCAGGAATACGGTGGCGGCTGCGGGCAGCACCGCTACATGAAATCCAAAGAACCGCGTGAGCGTTGCACCGGTAACGTCGTCGCCGCCGCGCAAAAACCTGAGGGCCGGGCGGCCAACCACAGGAATGACTCCGGCGATCTCTGTACCGACTTTGGTAGCAAAGAACGAAACCTCGTTCCAGGGTAGAAGATAGCCGCTAAAACCGAAGCAGATCGAAATGAACAAGAGGAATACGCCACTCACCCACGTCATCTCGCGTGGCCGGTAATAGGCACGCAGGAAAAACACGCTGAACAGGTGGATGAACAGAGTGGCGATCATCAGATTGGCAGACCAACTGTGGATCGAACGGATCAACCAGCCAAACTGCACTTCAGTGACGATAAACTGCACGCTCTCAAAAGCGTTTTCCGCACTGGGACGATAGTAGAGAAGCAGCAGAATTCCAGTGACTACCTGTACGACAAAAAGAAAGAGCGTCATGCCACCGAAGTAGTACCAGATCGAATGACGATGAAGAGGGATTTCTTTCTTTTGCGCTATCTCTGAAAGAGTGTTGATTGACAGACGCTCGTCGAGCCAATCTTTCATCGCTGTTACTCGCATGGCTTCCTCATGCTTTGCTCACGACGATCTCGTCGCCGCGAGTGTTCACTTTGAATTCTTCCAGCGGCCGCGGCGGTGGGCCGCCGACATTCTTGCCGTTGAGGTTGTAACTCCCGTTATGACAAGCGCACCAGATATGTTTTGTTTCGGGCTGATATTGGACTATGCAGTCGAGGTGCGTGCAGACTGCGGAGAATGCTTTTAGTTCGCCGGAGTCGGTGCGCACCAGTATTCCCGGCTTGCTCCCAAACTTGAAGATCTTTCCTGAATTGACCGGGATCTCGTTTAGCTTTGCTGCTATGACAGAGTTCTCGGTCGACTCGATTATTTGCGGCGGCGACATGAAACGAATGATGGGGTAGACGATTGCCCCCAGGGTCGCTGCGACGCTTGTGCCTAATAGGTAGTCGAGGAAACGTCGTCTACCGGGCTCTACGCCGGATGGTCCAATGGCCGGTTCAGGGTTGTCGTGCAGCAAGTTATTCATCATCATTCTCCCGTTTGTTCCGATGGTTCACTTTCGCCAGTTCCGGCGATGTTAGGAGTAGCGTGAGTTCCCGTTAACGAAACCGGAAAACGATTTCTTATTGACAGTCTCGCTCTACACCCGGCTGAAACCGAGTGAGAATGGAGAACCCCTTGAGAGAAAGCATTACCGCTGGTACGCCCGCTGGTTTGCCCTTATGGTTTCTTTGGATGGCATTCGACGCACTGAAACATCGATATATCGCCGAGATTCACAGGGTGTTTGAATGGCTCGTTGGCTTTATGACAGGTCTCGCATTTTCGATCGCTGAGGGCGCCAAGATCCACCGGGTGCTGGAATCCCGCGATCTTTACCGAAGCTGCGGGATTCTCTGAGTCATAGATGACCGTGTGACAGATGTTGCAGTCGTTCCGGATAACCTTGCCGCTATCGCTAACGTGCTCTCCATCATGACACCGGAAACAACCCGACGAATAAAGGTGACCAATGTTGTTCGGATGCGTGGCCCAATTCGTTTTCATCTCCGGGAAAAAGTAGGTCTTGAAGATTCGTTGTGTTTCGGTCACTGCCCCTTTAATCTCGTCGCTTTTCTGAGCATAAAGCTGGCTGTAATTTGACTTGTAGAATCCGTCGAGAGTAGTGGCGATCGAGCGAACTGCCTCGTCTTCGGTTTGATACGACTTGTTCAACGCCGCTACCGCCTCTCGTTTGAGAAAGGGCAGTGAAGTATCCAGCCTACCGGCAGCGAACGATTGGTCCAAAGCCGCATCCGGTGGCAAATAGACGTGGGCGGGGCGGTTATGGCAGTCCACGCAATCCATGCGTCGTGGAGTGGCCGCATCGATCTGCGGTTGCGTGAGACGCCGAGTGCGATCGTGATATTCGACTACATTTCCCTCGCGATCTTTTATTCGCACCCAGGGAATAGCCTGGCGCTGGTGGTCCGTTGAGATGTAGTCGATCGTATTGGCGATATTCATGTGCCAGTGAATTCCCGCAACCTGGCCCGTGGTAGGACTGCCGCCGCCAACGTTGAGCAGCATTCGTGTCTGTCTCAGTGAGTTCTTTTCGTCGTAAGCGTAATGGTTGAAAACCTTCATTTGCGCGCCGAAGAACTTTTCGGGCCAGTGGCATTGCTCGCAGGTTTCGGGCGCCGGGCGCAGATTATGGACCGGCGTTGTGATCGGCCGAGGATACTTGTTGAAACTTACCGAATAGAGTTGGTAAGCACCGGACAGTTTGGAACGCACGTACCATCCGGCTCCTGGCCCAACGTGACAATGAACACAGCCTACCCGCGCGTGCGCTCCTGCTTTGTAGGCCACGTATTCGGGTTTCATAACCGAATGACACGCCTCACCACAAAAGGCATCTGACTCGCTGTATTCATACGCCTTGTAACTGCCAAATGCGCTGGCGCAAATGAATAGAAACGTCATTACAAGAAACGTGAAAAACGCACGGCGCGCTCGCGGATCATTGAGGTCGAGCCTGGGATAAGCCGCTATTTCCGTGGGCGAAGTCTTATGCCGGCGTCGACGTTCAACAAATCGGCCGAGGATTATAATAAACAAGCCAAAAATCAGGATTGACGGAAAGACTATGTAGGTAAGAATTCCTAGATACGGGTTTTCCTGTTTTGACGTTATCTCAACAAGAAACAGAAGCACTACGCTCACCAGAGCCGCGCTGGCGATCGCGGCGCCCACGAAACTAATGTAATTGCGAAACAGACTCGGTGGTTTTGGAGTGGGTTGTTCAGCTTGGCTCATTATGCTTCCTGTGCTTGTTCACCTTCTGGTTCTTCTCGTCCTGCTTGTTCTTCTCCGGCTTTTTGGCTTTCTTCATAAGCCAATTCGTGCTCTTCACGGTACTGCTCTTCCGAAACGCGGCCGTCGAGAAAAGCGAAGTTCACTGGATAGACGTCAGGGTCAAAGATGACGTGATAGAAGTGCCACACAATGATCGCGAGTGTTGCTAATACTGCTTCGTAAAAATGGATTGCCAAAGCGATGTCGATGGTCCAACGCGGCAAAAATGCGAAGATGCCCAGTTTGAACCAAATCATCAGGCCCGTCAGGCCCATAATTATGGTGCCCCATACTACTGCCCAATACTCCGCCTTCTCCGCGTAACCAAATCGAGCAATTTTCGGTTTGGCTTTTGAGCTACCCAGATAGTATTGGAAATTACCCAACACATCGCGGAAATCTTTTCCCCTGACGAGCATGTCATTCAACCACAGCCGCCCTTCTTTCGCCATGACAAGATAAGCGAGGTGGTAAGCGCCGACTACGAGCATAATCACAGCGGCAACGCGATGTATGATCCGGCGCAGGTTTTCACTTCCACCTAGTAACGACGCCAGCCACGAGTCAGGATACTGGAGGGCGAATCCACTCAGGACGAGGGCGATAAAACTCGTCAGCAACAACCAATGCTGCACTCGTTGATTGACGCTTAGGCGCACGATCTGACGTTCCCTGCGTTTCTTTGCCGCAGCTTTGCGAAACCAGATCAAACCGTTGTGAAGCGCCATGCCGCCAATCACTAAAACGATAAGAGGAATGTAGATCCAACGAACGATCCGCGTCCCAATCAACCCGGCGTCCTCCGCGGCGGCTGTGGCCACCAGTTCGGAGCTCAGGTGGATCTTGCCGCTAGCGAAGTTGGCGCCCGCGCCGATATGGCACTGTCCGCACGTTTGCGGGAGGTTGTTGGCGCTGATCATCGATTTCGGATCTGATGAAGGCAGGATGTTGTGCACACCGTGGCAGCTGGCACAATTCGCGACGACTTTCGATCCAAATTCCGACGCCAGGCCGTGGTAACTGTCTTTGTAACTGCTGACCCGTCCGCCCGCGACTCCGAATTCGCGCGTGAGAGCTACGCC
>Ga0209485_1000142_pt1 | contig 23282 bp, 22 predicted proteins | sample NCAS100_FD_187516 | JGI IMG/M metagenome (GOLD analysis project Ga0209485, IMG submission 187516) | Agricultural soil microbial communities from Utah to study Nitrogen management - NC AS100 (SPAdes) (version 2) | ecosystem: Environmental > Terrestrial > Soil > Agricultural land | place: USA... | reverse complement strand
CAATATCATGAACTCGCGCGTCACAGCGTTAGTTGCGCAAGAGAAAGATCGTTGGGCACTCGCAGGGGATCAACTCTACATCGATATGGATCTCAGCAAGAAAAACCTGCCGGGAGGGACGCAGATCGCGATCGGTACGACCGTTCTCGAAGTGAGTCCCCTGCCGCACACTGGCTGCCATAAGTTTGTTGATCGTTTCGGAATTGATGCAATGAAGTTCGTCAATTCGCCAGTCGGAAAAGAACTCTGTTTGCGAGGAATCAACGCGCGCGTGATCAAGGGCGGCGTGATTCGCGTCGGAGAAACCGCCCGGAAGATTTCAAACTCAGATCAAAGTAAAGAACTCGCATACCAAATACAGGAACAGGTGCAGTAGCTTGGGAGGTTCTAGGCTTTTGTTCCCTCCAGCGTGTGCACCTGTCCTGCCTGCTGCCCTGCTACGCAGCAAACGTCAAACTTAAGCAGCCCACTGTCGCGAGTAACGCTTCGCGGCAAACTCCTCAACCATTTTCTGATTGAACGCGGGTAGATCGGCGGGTTTCCGACTCGTCACCAGTCCATGATCGACTACGACTTCGCGATCGACCCATTCCGCTCCGGCATTCATCAAATCAGTCCTCAACGAAGGCCATGACGTGATCCGGCGTCCTTTAACCATCTCCGTTTCAATCAACGTCCACAGCGCGTGACAGATCGCAGCCACTGGTTTTCGTGCCGCGAAAAAGCCGTCTACAAATTCAACCGCTCGCGTCAACATTCTTAACTGATCCGGATTTCTCACGCCGCCCGGTAATAACAATGCGTCGTAGTCATCAGAACGCGCCCGCTTCAAGGGCATATCAACATCAAATAAGTCTGCCTTCTCGTCGTGATTCCATCCTTGCACTTGCTCCTCGGCAGGCGACACGATTTCAACCTTCGCGCCGGCCGCTTCCAACGCTTTCCTGGGCTCCGTCAGTTCCACCTGCTCAAAACCATCGGCCACCAGGATCGCCACTTTCTTACCTGCAAGACTCTTCTCCATAGGCGTCCTCCTTGTTCTCCCCAAACCTCTCCATCCGCTCGGCTCTCTCTTCCGGAGTAACTCGAATCCGTGATGGCACAATTGCTTAGGCAATAGGGATGCCGTCGCGTCAAAGGTCACGCGACCCTTTGTATTCCAACGTACAAAGGTTTGAGAACGGGATTTGAGGCTTCAATAAACGTAACGAACTCCGACACAGTGTTCGGACTCGCTACTCTACGCAGTGAGCTAAACGACCTTTGCCTTCCATTTACCACGGCGAAACACGAGCGCACTTGCGACCGCGAGCGTCGAGAACGCTATCATAATCGCAAAAAACACGCCGCGCGGGCCCATGCCGAAAACCACGCTCAGCACGTAAGCCAGTGGTATTTCCCAGAGCCAGAAGACAAAAAGGTTGAGGATTGTTGGCGTCCACGTGTCGCCCGCGCCGTTGAACGACTGACCCAACACCATGCCATACGCATAGAAGACAAAACCATACGCCACGATGCGCAGACAGTCGATTCCATACTGGGCTACGTCGGGCGCCGGGTTGTATATGGCGATGATCTGCGGTGCGAACAGTACGAAAACAAGCCCGACGCTACCAAGGAAGATCATGTTGTAGAAACCTGCCCGCCAAACTGCACGTTCCGCGCGTTCAGGATTCTTCGCGCCGAGCGCCTGGCCGACCATTGTCGCGGCCGCGTTGGCCATTCCCCACGACGGCAATAGCGCGAACAAGATCACACGAATACCAATCGTGTAACCGGCGACGGCATTGCTGCCAAAGCTCGAGATGATCCGAACCAGACCAATCCAGCTCGCCATGCCGATGAAGACTTGAAACGTGCCAGTCGCGGATAGCCGGATCAGCCGTCCCATGATCGCCGGCTCGAGGCGAAGATGTTCTCGCCGGATATTAATTCGCCCACCGCCACGAAACAGCCGGGTCAGTGCGATGAGTGCACCGGCGCCGCGTCCGATGTTGGTCGCGATCGCAGCGCCGACGATGCCCAGTTTTGGAAACGGCCCAAGGCCGAAGATCAGACACGGGCCGAGGACGATGTTGATCCAATTCGCTATCCACAAAGTGCGCATCGCAATCGCGGCATCGCCGGCGCCACGAAATACGGCGTTCACCATGAAAAGAGTCACGACCGTGAAGTTACACGCGAGCATGACGCGCGTGAACGCAACGCCGTGCTCGATCACCCACGGTGAGCCTCCCATCCAGGCGAGCAACTGAGACGAAAACGGCGTCGCCACAATCGCGATGAGGATTGAAAGGATCAGTGCGAGCGCGATTGCCTGCACCGCAGCGCGAGCGGCGCCGTCGGGGTTCTGCTCGCCGATGCGGCGGGCAATCATCGCCATTGCGCCGATGCTCAAGCCAATGGCGAGCGCGTAGATGATGGTTAGAAGGGACTCGGTGAGTCCGACAGTCGCCGCCGCTTCAAATCCAAGACGCGAAACCCAGTAAATGTCGACGACGGCGAAGACACTTTCCATGAGCATCTCCAGGACCATGGGAATGGCCAGCAGGAGAATTGCGCGTCCGATCGGACCGGTCGTGTTAGCTGCGATGTGAGCCTCGTATTGATTCTTTGATATCGGCCCACAGGCTTTGCGAGACTTCCGATGCGACGGTGAGTTCGTTCGCTGAGTCAGCCATGAAGGTCTGCTACGGATCTAGTGCGATTAAGTTCTGCCGAAGTCGTCTTCGAGACGCACGATGTCGTCTTCGCCGAGATAATTACCTCGTTGGACTTCGATGAAAATAAGATCTTTGTCGCCGGGGTTTTCAACGCGATGCGCGGAGCCGACTGGAATATCGATCGCCTCGCCGGTCGCGACGGTTATCTCGCGCCCGTCGAGTGTGACGCGAGCCGTGCCTTCGACCACAAACCAGTGTTCGGCGCGTTGTGAGTGTTTTTGGTAACTCAGTCTCTTCCCGGGCAACACTTCGATACGCTTAACTTTGAAGGTATTTGCTTCTTCGAGCACCGTGTAACTGCCCCACGGTCGGCGGTCGAATTCTCTCACTTGGTTGATCCCCTCTGCGCCGCAACCTAACACAAAAACGTCCACGGATCACGCAGATCCGTGGACGAAGTTTTCGTTGCTGTTACTGTTTAGTTTACGAACCCGGTCTCAACGTCAGGAACGTCACTGCATTTCGTCTCTTAACGAGCAGGAGCGCAGGACGCGAGCCGGACTGCTGAATCGCGGTACTAAAGTCAGGGACATTACGCACTGGACGACGATTAACTTCCTGAATCAGATCGCCTTGTCGGATTCCAGCACCGGCCGCGGCACCGTTCGGGTCGACACGCGTCACGAGCAATCCCTGATCGTCCTCATCGAGACCGTAGCGGCCCGCATTGTCGGCAGTGAATACTTGCAACGTTAGACCATACCGGCTGTTACCGGTGCCGCCTTCGTTGCTGCTCGTCTGTTCGCTTTCGCGAGGACGATCCGGCAACTCTGCGAGCGCCACCGAAACGCGCTGATCCTGGCCATTGCGCTGCAACGTCACAGTCGTATTCGTTCCTGGCGCCAAAGCGGCGACCGTGTTTCGCAGACTGTTCGGATCATTTACCGGCGTATTATTGACGGCAGTGATCACGTCACCACGTCTGATACCAGCTTTATCAGCCGGACCACCTGCGCTCACGTTCGTCACGATCGCGCCACGCGTTGAAGTAAGATTCAGGCTCGCAGCGAGGTCGGCATCGACGGGTTGAATCGTCACACCGAGCATGCCGCGGCTGACCCTGCCGTTCTTCATCAACTGATCCATCACGGCCTTGGCCATGTTAGACGGAATCGCGAAACCGATTCCGATGTTGCCACCTGACGGCGACAGGATCTGCGAGTTGATACCGATCAGTTCACCGTTGGTATTGACGAGCGCACCGCCGGAGTTGCCACGGTTGATCGACGCGTCAGTCTGAATGAAGTCTTCAAAACTTCCGTCGCTCAATCCCGTCGCTCGTCCTTTGGCGCTGACGATTCCGGAAGTAACGGTCTGTCCGATTCCCAGCGGGTTACCAAGGGCCAACACAACGTCACCTACGCGCACCTGGTCTGAATTTCCGACCGCCACCGTCGGCAAGCCCGCCGCCTCAATCTTCAGCACTGCGAGGTCGCTGAGCGGATCCGAGCCAACCAGCCTGGCCGAAAATATACGGTTATCGGTAAGCTCAACTTTAATATCAGTGGATCCATCAACGACGTGATGGTTAGTGAGAATGTAACCGTTCGGATTAACAATGACGCCCGAGCCGACGCCTTGCACCTGGCGCGGAGTCTGTTGTGGCATGCGATCACCGAAAAACTCCCGGAATCTCGGGTCGTCCATAAAGGGAAACTGCTGCGCCGGGCGAGACCGCTCCGTCGACCTAATAGTCACAACGGCAGGCGAGACTCGACTCACCAGATCTGCATAAGAATTCTGTAAACCCGCCGGCGCTGAAGTTGAAGCGGCCGGCTGGGAAGGCTGGTCCGGAGCAAAACTCATCATCCGGTTCTGCCCGCTGCACGCGGTAAACGAAAAAACAGTCAGAACCAGACTCAAAAAAATGTTTACGTGCGAATTCACTCCTCTCAAACGTCCCATGCTATTCATCTTTTCTCTCTTTCTCGAATACAAGGTCTCAGTAAAACATGCGGCCCCACGTTGCAAGACTACGGCAACACGTAAGCCGCTCCGACTCACCGCCGGCAAAAACTTCACTTTCTTCGAAGAGGTTTTGAAGCCGGGGGTGAGACCAGTAAATACGCTCCTTGGATTCCGTGAAGGCCCGTTCGGTTTACCGATGTGTTATACTCCGCCGTCAGAAATCCAGCAATTTCCTTGGATTCTTTGTTCAAAACGAATGCCGCCCAAATCTTGATTTACTGTCAAACGCCGTACGTTCCCCTGTTTGTCCAGCCCAAACACGGCACCAACTTCGAGGGATAGTTCTAAATGCATGGCGTAGAGATTTCAACCGGACCCGAGGACAATTCCGTTCTGATCGTCAACGACGATCCGGACCAGCTCAGGTTAATGAGCAGTCTCCTTGGTAAGGCCGGTTATGCGGTCGTGACTGCCGTCGATGGACTCGATGGACTCAACCTCGCCAGGCGTGAGCGACCGGATCTGGTAATCAGCGACGTTACCATGCCCCGAATGGACGGCCTCGAATTCTGCCGCGAGCTGAGGGCGGACATTGAACTTAAGACTGTCCCAATTCTCCTCGTTACCGCCCTCCAAAAAGACACAGAAAGCGCGGTCGCTGGGTTACAGGCCGGAGCGGACGACTATCTCGAATTTCCGTTTGACGCCACGCGTCTCGTCGCCAAAGTCTCTCGCCTGCTCGAACGCTCGCGCCTCGAGGCCAGTTATCGCGACGTCGTCGAGCACGCCACCGACATGATCTTTACTCAGGATCTTGCGGGCCGGCTTACCAGCATTAACCTCGCCGGACAGAAATTCCTGGGTCGAAAACAGGAGGACTTGATCGGCAACTCGTTCTTCTCAGTTTTCGGCATCATTCCTGAAAGCAATGGCTTCGCGGGGAGTCTTAGCCGCCCGCAGGAAGCCAGGGAGTTTCGGCATCAGTTTGTCGCTCACTCCGCCGCCGGCGAGGACCGTTGGCTGGATTTGATTGTTTCGCCGATCCGGGACCGCCTGGATGAGACCGTCGGTTTTCGTGGTCTCGCGCGGGACATCACCGAACGCAAACAATTTGAAGAAGCACTGCGCGATTCCGAAGAGCGTTATCGTCTGCTTTTTGAATCGACACCGCAGCCGATCTGGGTTTACGGCGAAGACACGCTTCGGTTTCTCGCCGTCAATGAAGCAGCGACGCGTATTTACGGTTACAGCCGCGACGAGTTCCTGTCGATGACTGTCAACGATCTTCGTCCTCAGGAAGACATCCCGACGTTGATAATCAAAAACGCCTCCGCTGATGAGCTCGTGATTTCCAGTCCCTGGCGTCACCAAACTCGCGACAAAAAGATCATTTACGTGGAGATGTCGTCGCACCCGGTCGTTTTCGACGGTAAGAACAGCAGGCTCGTGATCGTCAACGACGTCACGGAAAGAAAACTGCTCGACGAGAAACAACAACGCCTGCACACGTCGCTGCAACAGTCGGCGATGGAGTGGCGTCAGACCTTCAACGCCATCGATTTTCCGGTTTTGATCGTCGACCTTTCCGGCGCGATCAAGCGGTCGAATCTCGCCGCCGAGCAGATCATCGGAATCAGCGCCGAGGCGATAACCGGGAAAACCATTAACGATTTTGGCGAACAAGAGCCCTGGAAAAAGGCCACGGCGATGATCGAGGCCATTCGTCATCATCACACGCCGGTTTCCGAGGAAGTTAAGGACGACTCAACCGGGAAGACATGGACCATCACCCTTTACCTAATAAACGAGTTCGGCTCGGTCGGAGAGCGCGCTATCCTGATCGCGCAGGACATTACTAAACGCGCTGAGCTGGAGGCCTCGCTGCGCCAGAGCGAGATGATGTCACTGCTCGGATCGCTGGTCGCGGGCGTGGCCCACGAGGTCCGGAATCCGCTGTTTGGTATTTCGTCAATTCTCGACGCCTTTGAAACAAGGTTCAGCGATCGCACGGAATACCTGCGCTACACAAACGTTCTGCGCGACGAAATTGGGCGGTTGACCGTGCTGATGGAAGAGTTGCTCGAATATGGCAAACCCTTCCGTGGCGATCTGTACCTCGTCTCGATGGAAGAGATGGTTGGGCGATCCGTGCGCGCGTGTATACCGGCGGCGGAAGTGGCCCAGGTGAACCTGAACAGCCAGATCGAAGACGCGTTACCAAAAATAAAGATCGACCGCCGGAGACTTTCGAAAGTCTTTGTAAACCTGATCGAAAACGCTATTCAGCATTCGCCGTCGCAGACGACTGTCAGTGTGGAAGCGTGCAAGGTGGTTGACGGCGGGCAGGAGTGGGTCCAGTGCGCGATCCGAGATTCAGGACCGGGAATTCTCGCCGAGGACATGTCGAGAATTTTCGAACCTTTCTTTTCGAAGCGACGCGGCGGCACGGGCCTGGGGCTCGCCATCGCGCATCGCATCATGCAGGAACATGGAGGAAAACTGATAGCCGGCAACAATCCTGATGGAGGAGCCTGTATGATGGCCCGTTTCCCCATCCCGGCCGAGGGAGATTGCTAAATGTCCAGGAACAAGGTTTTGGTTGTCGACGATGAATCAGGCGTAAGGTTTGGCATCCGCGATTTCCTCGAGCAGCACGGATACGAAATCGAAGAGGCCGAAAGCTGCCAGGATGCTCAACATCTCTTTCGCACTTCCCGGCCCGATATAGTCATCGCCGACTACATGATGCCTGACGGCACCGCGCTCGATCTCCTTCCCCGCCTGAAAGAGATCGACGCACAGATTCCCCTGCTGGTGCTGACCGCGCACGGTTCGATCGATCTCGCCGTGAGAGCGATCAAAGAAGGCGCCGAGCAATTCCTGACTAAGCCACTGGAACTCCCCACGTTACTCGTCATTCTCCAGCGTCTTCTCCAAAAACAACGCAACCATCACAAACAGCTCGCCAGCAAATCGCGACAGGTGCGTCAGGCGATCGATCCGTTTATCGGCACCAGCGCCGCGATCCGTGCGCTTGCAGATCAAGCGAAGAAGATTCTTTCCACCGAAAGTCCGATACTGATTCTCGGCGAAACCGGCACCGGGAAGGGTGTGCTCGCTCGTTGGTTGCACGAAAATAGCCCGCGTGCTGAAGAAGCATTCGTCGATCTCAACTGCGCCGGTCTGTCGCGCGAGCTGCTCGAAACGGAACTATTCGGTCACGAGAAAGGCGCGTTCACCAGCGCTACGGCTTCAAAGCAAGGACTCTTTGAGGTGGCCCACCGAGGCACGATTTTCCTCGACGAAGTCGGCGACGTCGATTTGCAGATTCAACCGAAACTTTTGAAGGTGCTCGAGGAGAAGCGTTTCCGCCGTGTTGGCGACGTCAGAGACCGGCAAGTCGATGTGAGATTGATCGCGGCCACGCATCAGGACATAGGTCAACTGGTCCGAGAGAAAAAGTTTCGCGACGATCTGTATTTTCGCATCAGCACCATACCGCTCTCGTTTCCGGCGCTGCGCGAAAGAATCGAAGACATACCAACCATGGCCCAATACCTTCTCGACAAAGTCGCCGTCGACCTGGGCCGTGGCGAGTTGCATCTCGACGAGAGCACCATTCACGCGCTTCAAGCTTACTCCTGGCCCGGCAACATCCGTGAACTGCGTAACGTTATCGAACGGGCCGTGTTATTGAGTGAACATAAAAACATCACCCTCAAGGATCTTCACTTCGACGGCCACGCCCAAGTTGGAACGCCATTTCTTGATACTCGCCTCACGCTTCTGGAACTCGAAAAGCAGCACATCGAAAGGGTGCTGAACGAGGAACGCGGCCGCGTTGAGAAGGCTGCCAAACGGCTCGGAATCCCAAGAAGCTCGCTTTATCAGAAGATCAAGAAGCACCAGATCATCATGTCCAAAGTCTAGAATCCTGTCTGAGTACTAGACAAGTCCTGGAAATCACGACCCCTTCTGCCTTTTTAAATATGTTAAATAGTGGGCCAATTCGCGTGGTACGGGTCTAAGCCGTTGATGGCCCAGACTTTGCTTGGGTTTTGGGTGTAAGTGCCAATTGTAAGTTTGTAACTCTCGTCCCGACCGAGGGTTTGTCTGGCTTGAATGTCCGAGCGCGCGCTTGCCCCGTTGCGCTCTTCCCAACTAGCCCAGGTTGCAGTTACTCCGTTTTCGAGACCTCAGGGCTCTTGAAGATTGAGCTTTTTTCCTTTGAAGGAGCATGGAAATGCCCACGTTTTCGCACTTGAAAAAAACTATATTTGCGTTGGCAGTTCTTGGAATTGTCAGCGTTTTTTCCAGCACAGCAAAGGCCGACATTGTTGTAGTCACAGGAGTCAACAATCAAGGCACCAGCAACGTGCTGCTTAACCCCGCCACAGATGTCCTCACCGTAACCGGTGTAGTAGGCCAGAACAATCTTGTCGTCAACTTCGAGTCGTCGAGCGGTAGCGGATTGCTGAATGCTAATCCGTCGGGCCAGGCGACAGTGAGCGGCGGAACCGGAAACACTGCTCTCACGCAACTGACGTTCGGTCTGGCTAACAATGACACCTTCACGGCGGCAGTATTCAACATCAATGCGGCCACCAATGGTTCAGTCGTCATTCACGTCGAAGGCGTCAACATCGATGGTGGTTTCTTCGAGGATGATTTTACCGTGGACGCCAATGGCCAGAATTTTTTCACAGTGACGGCCATTAATGGTCAGCTAATGACCAGTATCAGTCTGACGGCAATCAATGGCGCGGTCTTCGAGGACATACGACAGGTTCGGCTCGGAGGGAGTGAAATTGTAGAAACTCCTATTCCCGAACCGGCCAGCATGTTGCTCCTGGGCTCCGGTCTGTTGGGAGCCGCAGCAAGCTTGCGCAAGCGTTTCCGGAAGTAACAGAGCCGCGGCAGCCCTAAAGCTCCGAGTTACTTCGCATTAGTCATTTACTAGTTCTACCGACTGTGTTACCCACCTGCGTTTGCCCCGCAGGTGGAATAACATCGACCCTTAACCTGAGTGTCATGTCCAGAGCAGAGTACTGGTCTGCTCACCAGCAGTTTCCACACGCTGAGTTCGATTGAAGTGCGGCCTAGATCGAATGAGGTACTGAGAGGGGAAATAAACAGCATGGCACGATTGATGAAAACAATTGTGATGGCCGCTGTGCTCGCCGGCTTCATGGCAATCGGAGCTTCCACGGCGAATGCAGATCCTGTCACATTCTCAACATCAGGTACTTTCACCTGCGCGGGTTGTGCCGGAAGTGGCACTAACTCCGTAACGTTTACTAATTTAGGTAACGCGTTGATGATTACGTTTACCGGTCTGGGATCTACCAGCCTGAACACGCCTACGGGTTCGAGCTTCGGTAATTTCCAAACCTTTTTCAGTGGTAGTAGTGCGGTCAACGCGTCAGGCACTTTCACGCTAACCATTACTCAGACAGTCCCGACGGCTGGAAGCGACAGCTTTGCCGCCACTTTCAGCGGCTCGTTCTCCGCATCTAACTCAGGCTCCGGAGTAGTTAATTTCACGGTGACCTCAGTGACGATCGGAGGGATCACTTATTCGATTACCAACAATCCGTTGAACCTGGTGCCACCAGCATCAAACAACGGAATAACGACTGTCCAGGGACAGATAACTAGCAACCCAGTACCTGAACCGGCAAGCATGCTGCTTCTGGGATCCGGTTTGCTTGGTATCGCGGGCGCGTTCAGAAAACGATTCACGTCCCGCAACGAATAAAACTGATCCAAAGGGTGACAGGGGGTTTCTGAGAATGTACGCTAAACCAACGATCTTTCCCTTGGATTCCAATGGGCAGATTTATGCGCTCCAGGACGAAAAGGGAAACACGATCGGAACCGGCACGCGCGAAGTTTGCGAGGTATTGCTTTACATCATTACCAAGCCCGCTTCGCAGAGTATCTCGGGCAAGATAAACGTCTCTGCCACACAACGGGGTAACGTGCGGTCGGCGATTCCGATTTAGCTTTCGGTCCGGAAACAGTAATTTCTCTGAATTCGGACTTCATCGTTGCGGTGCGGAGGGACGATGAGTTACACGGGAGCTCAACAACTAAATAACACGGGCTGCTGGTGGGCTGCGGCACACGGCGCTGTGCGCAGCTATCAGGCAGTTGCTTTGAACCAGTTTGTTTCAAGCACGCGTGACCGCATGACACGTGGTGCCGCCATCATACCTCGCTGTACCAATAGTGTTTGTATTACCGGTCAGAATCCGTGCATTTGATACGGATTCACTAAAAGTGTGCCGTGAAGCAAAATCGTTTCGGAACCCTAAAAAGAGTCTCGGGTAAGCTACGCCAGATGTGGTCGAGTCGGGACGAGGGGTCCTCGAGAGAAACACCTATGCCGCGTCTTCTAATCGTCGACGACGAAGAGTCGATCTGCTTTTCCATGAGCGAGTATTTCTCGCTGCATGGTTACAAGGTTGATACTGCGAGAGAGGTTGAAGAGGCGGAGAAGTTGTTGGAAGCTACCGAATACAAGGTAGTGATCCAGGATCTGCGTCTCAGTCTGAAGCGCGATGCTGATGGGCTCGATATGATTAGGCTGGTCAAAGAGCAAAATCCGCATGCCAGGATAGTCGTGTTGACCGCCTATGGTTCGACTGAGATGGAAGATGAAGCCCGCCGCTGCGGCGCCGACGCCTTTCTTCGAAAACCCAAACCGCTATCGCAGGTGGCCCAGGTGGTCCAGGGCCTGATAGAAGCCCCGCCCCGCCACGCCGCCCGTCCCGCTTAAGAAGGTTTCCCGCAAAGGCGCAAAGACGCAAAGGAAAGCCATTCAGCATGGCTGCTACTTTACTGCGTTGTTTCCTTTTACTTTCTTCTTAGCGCCTTTGCGCGAGCCTCTTTGCGCCGTCCTAATGAAAATCGTGAGAGACTGCGGCTGCGACTTTGAACGACAGCGGTTGCACGTGACTCGCCTTCACTGAAATAACGTTGTCCTGGTTCTGCAACGCGCCTTCAATTAAAAGAAACGGATGGTCCACTAGTTCGATCCGGTAGCGATCAAATAGCTGCGGCGTGACGATGATGTTGCTGACTCCGGTTTCATCCTCGAGAGTCAAGAACATGAACCCTTTCGCCGTCCCAGGCCGTTGCCGCACGATGACCCAACCTGCAACCCGCACAAAACTCCCATTCCGCAGTTTGCGAATATCGATCGCCCGCAACGCGTCAAGCTTCTTCAGTTCCGCGCGATGATACGCGACCGGATGCTTCCCGATCGTCAGTCCCGTCCCACGAAAATCAGCGTCCATTCGTTCGGGAACCGTCATCGGCAGCAACGGCGAGTGTCCGTCTTGCTCCGCGAGCTCTTCATACAGCTCCCCCGCCGCGCGAGTGACGCGCTCAACCTGCCACAACGCGTCACGTCGATTGACCGAACCCTGAATAAAGTTCAAAGCTCCGATTGCAGCGAGCTTACGCAGTTCGTCTTTGCGTAATTCCGGAACGCGATTACAAAGATCGTCAATACCGATAAACGGACGCGTGGCCCGTTGGCGAACGATGGCCTGCCCCGATTGCTGGCTGAGACCTTTTACATACTTCAAACCGAGTCGCATCTCCAGAAGGGGAGACGCGGAGAAGGGGCGACGCGGTGAAGGAGAGATGCAGTAACCGTCTCCCCGCGTCTCCCCATCACCGTGTCCCCGCGTCTCCCCTTCCGTCTCTTCAATCGTACACAACCAATCCGAACGCGTAATGTCGATCGGCAGCACCTTCAAGCCGTGTCGCTGCGCGTCTTTGACGAGCGTGAACGGCTGATAGAAACCCATCGGTTGATTGTTGAGCATGGCAGTGGTGAACGCCGCCAGGTAATTGCATTTCAGATAGGCGCTCGCATAAGCCAGGAGAGCAAAACTGGCGGCGTGCGACTCGGGAAAACCGTAAAGCGCAAACGAGCTGATCGCCAGCACGATCTCCTCCTGCGTTTTGCCAGTGATACCGTTTTTCGTCAAGCCCTGTCGCAGTTTGATCTCAATTGCTTTCATCCGCGCTTCTGACCGTTTGAAACCAAACGCGCGACGCAGTTCTTCCGCCTCGCCTCCGGTGAAGCCGGCGCAAACCATGGCCATCCGCAACAGTTGCTCCTGAAACAGCGGCACTCCCAACGTGCGTTTCAGGATCGGCTCCAACGCTTGATGCGCGTAAGTTACGGGCTCGCGGCCCTGCCGGCGCTTGAGATACGGATGGACCATGTTTCCCACGATCGGTCCGGGCCGGATGATCGCGACCTGCACCACGATGTCGTAAAACTTCGCCGGCCGCAGACGCGGCAGGCACGACATCTGTGCGCGGCTTTCAACCTGGAACAGTCCAATCGTGTCGGCCTTTTGCAGCGCTTCGTAAACGCCTTTGTCGTCCTGCGGAAGATGTGCGAGGTCGACTTCCTCGCCGTACGAATCGCGAATCAACTGAATCGAATCTTCCAGTACGGCCATCATTCCAAGCCCGAGCAAGTCGACTTTAATTAAGCCCAGATCGGCGCAGTCTTCTTTGTCCCATTGGACCACGACGCGGCCGGGCATGGCGGCAGGTTCGAGCGGCACGATCGAATCGAGTTGTCCCTGGCAAATAACCATGCCGCCCGAATGTTGTCCGAGGTGGCGGGGCAGGTCCTGGACCAGTTGGTAAAGCTGGAAGAATTTGCGGATGCGCGGGTGGGAAAGATCGAGGCCCGCGTCACGAAACTGCCGTTCACTGGAATCCTTCGGGTCTTTCCATTCCCACGTATGCACGAGGCGCGCGAGACGCGAAAGCGTGTCGTCGTCGAAATCAAGCGCCTTGCCCACTTCTCGCGCCGCCGAACGGCCCCGATAAGTGATGACGTTGGCAGTCATCGCCGCGCCTAATTTTCCATAGAGTTCGTAAACGTATTGAATCGCTTTCTCGCGCTTGTCTCCGCTGGGAAGATCGAGATCGATGTCCGGCCATTCGCCACGTTCCTCAGACAGAAATCGTTCGAACAGCAGGTCCATGCCGACGGGATCGACCGCCGTTATTCCCAGCGAATAACAAACGGCGCTATTGGCGGCCGAACCTCGTCCCTGGATCAGTATTCCTTCACGACGACAAAACCGGACGATGTCCCAAACAATCAGAAAATAACCTTCGAGCTTGAGCTTTTCGATCAACTTCAACTCGCGTTCGATTTGCGGCCGCGCCTTTTCATACGTCGGCGCGCCATGCCGGCCGGTGTAGCGCCGACGCGCACCTTCTTCAGTTTGTTTGCGCAAAAACGAGGTCATCGTTTCGCCATCAGGTACGGGATATTTCGGAAACTCATAGCCGAGATCTTCGAGCGTGAACTCCAGGCGTGAGGAAAGTTCGAGCGTCTGGGCGATTGCTTCCGGCAAGTCGGCGAATATCTTTTGCATTGTGGCGCCTGACTTGAGGTAGCGTTCAGAGTTGCGGGCAAGCAGACGGCCGGCAGTTTTGAGACGCACGTGGTTGCGAATGCAGGTGAAGACGTCGGCGACTTCGCGGCGCGCGGTTGTCGCGTGGCAGACGCCGTTGGTCGCGAGTAGCGGCAGGTGATTACGCAGCGCGAGTTGGATTACGGCCTGGTTGCGCGCTTCCTCTTCCCTGTCGAAGTGACGTTGCAGTTCCGCGTAGACGTTCTCTTTACCAAAGGAATCGATTAACCAGTCGACGGTTTTTTGCGCTTCGCCGTCTCCGCCGCCGTGAAGCGCGGAAGCAATTGGTCCATCGAAGGAACCCGTCAAACAGACGAGGCCGCCGGCATGGGCCGACAACTCATCTCGAGTGACGGAGCACTCGCCGGGTTTTGCGTGTTTCGGTACACGCAGTTTCATCAATGTGATCAAGCGACAGAGGTTTTGATAACCCTGGCGGGTCCTTACGAGGACGGGTACCGAGCAAAGTTTGGAATTCGAGAGTCGAACGCTGATTTCAGCGCCGATATGGGCCTTGATACCGTTCTTTTTTGCCGAGAGATGAAATCGTGGCGCGCCATAAACGCCGTCGCGATCGAGCAAGGCCATGGCAGGCAATTGCAACTCAAGGCCGGCGGCGATTAGTTCTTCAGGTACAGATGCACCTTCCAGAAAACTGAAAGCCGATCGCGCGTGCAGTTCGACGTACATCTTTTTGTGCTTTGTGCTTAGTTCTTTGTTCTTTGTTCTTTGTTCTTACTAAGTACAAAGCACAAAGTACTAAGTACCTTTAGTCGTAAGCGCCTTCTACAAACCAGGTGTCGGTATTCAATTCGCGATAAATGCGATAAAGCACCTGTTCGTCGCGCTTATTTGGTACGACTGCGACGTCCCACTCGTCTCGCGCCCAGCGATCGTCCCGCCACCAATCACCCGTCGTACGCCATGGTCCAGCGACGTCGACGACCTTGCCATAAACGCTGCGTTGCTTACCCCAGGCGCTGATCTGCGCCGGCAATCCGCGATCGACCTGGACCACGGCACGCAAGGGTGGACGAAACATGCGAAACCCAACAGTCAATTTCGAATTTCGAATTTCGAATTTCAAATTTCGCAATTCAAATCGCTTCACGCTGAATGCGTCGGGCCGATGCGTGTCGAGCAAAACAGGTGAGCCGACGTTTTGATCGCCGACGAGTTTTGTCAGTCGCGCGAGCGTCAACTCCAACTTGTCTGGCGCCGGAGCCAACGGAACAAACAAGCCGTTCTGGATCACGCGCGGCTTCACCGGATCGCAGGTGATCGAGACGGCTTTGACGGCCGCTTGCGGCGGTTGCTTTTCCATCTCGAGCACCAGCAACTTCAGAAACACCTTGTGGTCGCGCATCGGATGTGGCAGCGACAACGTGCGATCGTGTGAAGTTTGATCTTCGAGCTGCATGTGCAACGTCAGTTCGTTGGTCGCCAGAGCATAGGCATTGAGAGTGGCGCAGAGTTGATTCAGCAGTCGGGCAAAAATAAATGAGAGTGGTTCGAGTTCGTAAAGCGCGTGATCGAGTTCGATCGAATGTGAAAAAACCGGGGCCGGTTGTTTGACCTTCAAGTGCCGCTCGGTTTTGCCTGCGGCCAACTGTTGCAGCCGGATTCCTTCCTGTCCCAAACGCTCAGAAACACCGGCGACTGGCAACGCGGCGAAATCCTGAAAAGTGAGAATGCCCCAGAGCCGCAGGGTTTCGAAGATCTCGCCAGCCAGTTTCTTCTCGACATTGACGAGAGAAAACTCGAGTGCCTCGATGGGAAATTCTCCAAGACAAATTAATTCCTCGGCTGGGGAAACAAAGGTAACGCCTTTGAGACGCGTGGCAGCGTGAATTGCCGCGTCGGGGTTCGCGGCGATGGCTACGTTCACCGAGCCTTCCAGACCACCGTTCGCTCGCGGTTCTTTTGCTCGCCGCGCGACGTCGTTAGCAAGCTCATAAGCCGAACCAAATAACAACTCACAACCTTCGACGTCGATGACTACGGTTCTGCCCGCGACCTCCTCGACAACCGGCGAGAAGCCATAGGCGAACTCCGCCAGAGACAAGTCCGCCGCGAGATTGGGAGCATGAATACAAGCAAACACGGTAGCCGAAGATTAGCGAAAATTCTCGAAATCTGTCAACTCGCGAGATGAGCGCGAAACTGGTCCTCGTTACGCCATGGCGACAACGGCCGCTGGCGATTGACCTTGATCGAGTTGAAACGCAAAAGATTTCCCTGCGTGACCGTTGCACGCTTTACGGGAGCAGACTTTCGCAGGGGCACGACGTTCGTTTGTTCGGCACTCGCTTGTGACCATTCCGGTGTTCCGCTCAGCTCCAAAGTCAGCGCCGCGCACGAACGTGTGCACGCCTCTTCAGACAGCACGAGAATCGACGTTGGTCTATTCTCGATTGTGCGCCGGAAGCGATACCACCACGACGTAATGATCCTCCGCGCGTCCTTCGCGGCGACGTCGCCCATGTCGAGTATCACCAGGCCAAACCCGCCGGCGTGTAACAACAGATCGGTGGCTTTGAAAGCGTTCTCGAGAGTGTCGCCACAACGGATCCATAGCAAACGATCGAAGTCGATCCCAGCGGCCGCCGCGGCCGTCGGCGCAAACACGTCATTGATGTCGACAAGGGCGCAAACCTCTTCGTGCCTCGTCGCATAAGCAAGCATTGAAAACATCATGCTCGTGCGTCCGGAAGAAGCTGGTCCAAAGATCTCCGTGATGGCGCCGCGCGGCAGCCCGCCGGTCAACTCATCAACTTCACGAATGCCGGTGGACAGCGTTTCGAGAGGCGGTTTCTGCCGGATCTTGAACGCGTCGCCGAAACGGCTGGCTAAATCAAATTCGTTTAATCTGTGTTTCAAATTCATGGCATGTAAGAAATTCGTTGCCTCACTGGCCTACAATGAAATATGCCTTCAAAAAGCTCAGCAGGCGACCTGATTCCTCCGCGACCGACCCTCTCCGGACTCAAAGCCGCGGCTGCTGATTGCAAGGCTTGCGACCTCTGGAAAAAAGGGACGCAAACTGTTTTCGGCGACGGCTCGCGACGCTCAACCGTGCTGTTTGTCGGCGAGCAACCGGGCAACGAAGAAGACCTGACCGGGAAGCCGTTTGTGGGTCCTGCCGGTAAGCTTTTCGACAATGCGCTCGAAGAAGCCGGCATCGATCGCAAACAAACTTACGTAACCAACGTCGTCAAGCATTTCAAATGGGAGCCGCGCGGCAAGCGCCGGATTCATAAGAAGCCAAACGCTATCGAGATCGCCGCTTGTCGTCCCTGGCTCGAAGCCGAGATCGCGCTCGTAAAACCGGAAGTGATCGTCGCGCTTGGGGCCACGGCGGCGCAGGCTCTTCTTGGCCCAAAATTTCGCGTCACCAAACAACGCGGCCAGTTCATCGAATCAACTCTTGCATCGTATGTGATGGCAACTGTTCATCCCTCCTCTATTCTCCGGGCGCCTGACGACGAAACGCGTCGCCTCGAATACCGGCGCTTTGTCGACGACTTAAAAAAGCTAACCCCGATCGTTCGTTAAAAATCCGCAGGTTCCAGCAGACGTCAACCACGCGTCAATCACACAGTGGCATTAGCCCGGCGAGTGGATTCAAGTGACCACTATCCCGAACCACTCACCATCTTTCCGGGACGACGTGAGGGGAACACCTGATCACCGGGCTAACATCACGGTGTGATTGACTGAACAGCCCGACCGAAAACCTGCTAATTCAAAAAACTTACTTCCTATCGAAAAAACCTCTTGACGGCTCGTTCGATTTGTTCGAGAATGTTCGCTCAATTTTCGGTTGTCAACGAAAATCTGTTTTACAAGGTGTTGCTGGAAAGGAAGAGATGCCCCATGCCCGTAACGGCTAAACAACAGCGAGTATTTGAATTTATCCGGCGTTATATCGAGTCGAACCACGAACCGCCCACGATCGCGGAAATCGGCCGGCAGTTTCAGATGAGTTCATCGGCGAGCGTTCATGCCATCTTGATAGCACTGGAACGTGAGGGATTGATAAAACGCATTCCCAATGTGAGTCGTGGAATCCAAATCGTCGAGCAGCAGGAGAGTGCTGGCGATGAGAGTAACGACATTCCGCTGCTCGGGACCGTCGCAGCTGGCCAACCCATCGAGGCAATACTCAGCCACGATACGGTGTCGGTCCCGAAAGACATGCAGGGACGCGGACGTACCTTCGCGCTGCGCGTACGCGGGGATTCGATGATCGAGGAAAACATTCAGGACGGCGATATCATCGTCGTCGCTTCACAGAAAACTGCTGATAATGGCCAGGTAGTCGTCGCCCTCATCGACGGGAATTATGCGACGGTGAAGAAGTTCTATCGCGAACCTGATTTCATACGGCTGGAGCCGGCGAACCCGCAGTTCAAGCCAATCTTCATCAAGACCCCCGAACGGATACAGATCCAGGGGGTCGTGCGAGGCTTGATCCGCACGTACGATCATTGAGCGGTTGGCGCAGGAACAGCAGTTGTTCTTGGCTTGCGAACGACGATGAAGCCGATGCCGGCCATGATCATGGCGCCGCCCACCAGTGTGCGCCAGCTCAGTTGTTCGTCCAGAACGAGCATGCCGAGGATTACTGCGACGACGGGCGTCACCAGCGAGATCAACATCGTCTTGGTGACGTCCATGTTCTGGATCAGCCAGTAGTACATTAGAAACGCAATGACCGTCCCGACGACGGCTAAATACATCAGGCATACAAGCGCGAGCGGCGTCCAGCGCAAATGTAGCGGGTTCCCTTCAAACGTGAGGCCGTAGAGCAACAGCGGTATGAGGCCGAACAGCATTTGAAACGCGGCGAGCACCGCCGGGTTCAAATTCTTTCCGTGCGTCTTCACCAGCACGTTTGAATACGCCGCGAAGAATGCGCTCAACACCATCGCGACGCAACCCGCCAGCGCGAGCCGTCCGGAAATCGCCAACTGGTTTGAGAAAACTACGCCAACACCGAAGACTCCTAACACGACGCCGGCGATCTTCACCCACGTCATGCGTTCCGCGGGCACGTGAATGTGCGCCAGGATCAATCCGAACGCAGGCAGCATTGCTTGCAGGAGCGCGGCGAGGCCGGAAGTAATGTATTGCTCGGCCCAAAACACCAGCCCGTAATTCAAACTAAACGACATAACGCCGGTGCCAACGACAAGAAACCACTCGCTGCGAGTCTTCGGCAACGCTAAGTGTCGAACCCAAACAAGCGGAAAAAGAATTGCGCAGGAAATTACGAAACGGATTCCGGCGAAGGTGATTGGAGGCAGATCTTCGAGACCGAGCTTAATGAAGAGCCAGGTTGAACCCCAGATGCCGCACAGTATCAGCCAAACGAGGCGTGCTTTCATTCAGACGTCAACCATGGATTCAACTTATGGCGACTCATGCAGTACAACTAAACACAAAAAAACGAAATGCGCTACTTCCAGCAAGCTGAAAGCAGCGCAATCCGTGTCCTATAGTTTGCCGAAGCTCCCTATAGGTGGCAGCACAAGCATGTACACGCTCACGCCACCGAATTTATATCCCGATGATCAACTGGCGGACAGCTAACCTCCGGTCAGCACACGAATTATTTTCACAATCCTCGCGTTCCGAAGAACGCGGTGCCGTTAGGTTTTTGTTGTGGTGGCTTTTCCTCCACCGCCGGTTACGCTCCGGCAACGAAGCTCAACTTACGTTGAACCACATCGCTCCCTTCGGCGGGTCCTTGCCTCCGGGTGCCACTCGTTTTTATCCGAATGGCTTGAGAAAGTCTCGCAACCTTCTCTAGCAGAGCCTTTCGGCTCCAATCAGGGCGTCAATAGAATCAACAGCCGCCTGTCTCTTCTCTCTCTCGGGCGTCACCGCACCGATTGCCGATCCCTGTCTCGGTCTCGAAAGCCGCAACCTTCGTGACAGGGAGGTTTATACTCCTATGCGTTCTTTAGATCAAATTTCTGTGTGTTTTATTTTCTGTGCGAAAAGTTTTTTGATCGCTAACATCTCTTCTTCGTTTCTGTATTTCGTTCGCGGCCAGAAAAACCCTTTCAATCCGTCCTTTTTACGCCGCGGGACAACGTGCACATGCAAGTGAGGGACGCTCTGACTGACGCGATTATTCATCGCGACGAACGTCCCTTCAGCTTCCATTGCTGTTTCAACCACACGCGAAAGCAACTGCGCCGTTTTGAAGAATGGTCCAACCAGCGAAACCGGCAGATCGCCAAGTGTTTCCACGTGAACACGCGGTACTAGCAACGTATGCCCGTGAAACAATGGACGGTGATCGAGAAACGCGACGGAGTTGTCGTCCTCGTAGACGATCGTCGCCGGCACCTCGCCAGACACAATCCGACAAAACAGACAATTGTCTTCCGCCATCACACCAATTTCCTTTCAACCGGCGCAGTTAATTCGCTTCGCCGAGTATTTCGTCAAACCCAGGCCTGACAAACTCGCGCGCATACGGGAATGTTTTCTCGATTCTATGCCGCAAACGCTCTAACTGAAGTATCAGCGGCACGATCGAAGTCTCCCGTTCCGGCAAGGCAAGCTGCACGAGCCGCCAGGCCGCGATTGATCGGTCGATCCCGATCAATGCAACCTTTGCCGATCCGTCCGAATCGTTGGGAAAATCCGTAAGCTCCGTGGTTTCGTGGTCGTCGAAACGAGCCGAAAGCGCGCGCATCGTTTTCACAGCGATTTGATACTGATACCACTGAATCACTTCACGCGCATCTTCCAACCGTTCGCCGGATTCGCAATCCGGTAAATCCAATCCTACAGCCGGCCGCAGGTCGCTGACTTCGACCGTCTGGTCCACCTCGCGAAACCAGTCGCTCGCATCGTTTGCGTATCTCTTTCCGGCGCGCGCGAGTGGATGGTTATCAACCCGGCGTCTACGTCTTTTTCGTAGGGCCGGATCGTCTTCGTCCTCCGTCTTGTTTAGATCGATACCAGCTTCTCTGGCCCATTCGGCGATCATGTCGCGCGTTTCCTGAAAGATCGTTCCCAGTTTGCGCCAGAAAGCTTCGTTTGTGAGATCGTTTGTTTGCGTTGAATCGTCTTCCTCTGTTTCGGTCGCATAGACCAGGCAACGTGAGGTTAACGGACAGCGTTCACACCAACGATCGCAATAGTTATAGATACCCGAAATCAAGTCAGGGTTACTGGCAAGTTCGGTGAGGGTTCTTCGCTGCATTTTTTGTCTCCTTGAGATGAGGATTTAAGGTTGGCTGATTCTACGGTAACATTCCGCAAAATGACAGCGAGCTATCGCGAACAGTTCAACAAAGTCTTCGCGCAACTGAAAGGCGATGGATTGCTCTTAACGTCGGATTTGACCTACCTGATTACTAAAGAAAGGATCCGCGGGTCGTGGTGGTCCCACAAACTCGCACACACGATCTTTAGCGTTGCGGAAATGCTCGACGATCATCCGGACGTCATGATCATGAAATTAGTTTCAGGAAAGGTTACCTTCGTCTATCGGGACCTCTGGAATCACATCTATTCGATCGGTGTCGCACGTGAGGAGTGGCAAACCAAGAAACTCTCGATAAATGCCCGACAGATGCTCGAGAGGCTCGACAGCGCAGGCCGGATGCAAACAAACACAGCCAGCGAAGAGTTTGGCGCGAAACCTGGCGAAACTGCTCGTGAACTCGAGCTCCGACTGCTGATCCATGCCGAACAAATTCACACTGAATCCGGAAAGCACGCGAAAGTAATCGAGACGTGGGAGGCGTGGACGAAACGAATCGGTTTTCGCGCACGAGCAACAGATCCTTTCGCCGCACGGCACTTTCTCGAACAACGATTGGCCGCCATCAACAAGAAACACGACGGACATGGACAATTACCCTGGCCGTCAACTCTTTAAACAACAATGATTCCATCAGCGACATTCAGATCTTTCTTTTTAATTCTCGCACTGGCGACAGCCGCTGTCGCGCAGACGTCGCTTAATTACGGTTTCGTTAGTCCGAATACGAAAGAAAACTTGAAACTCGAAGACGCGATCAAGGGCATGAGTTCCGCGGAAGAGACGAAGCTCGTCAAGCAGTCGATCAATATGGGTTGCGTGGTGCGGTCGCGAATTCGAGCGTTCAGATCGTTGGGTTCGTGGAGCGACGGCGCGGAACATTCAGTAATGCTCCGACTGGAAAGCGACGAGCCGACAGTTCGATACGTGTTGTCGCGTTTGGGACGCGACGCGCGCCAGAAGTCGATACTCTACTTTCATCCGAAAACGGCGGGCCCGGCGGACCTCTATACCTTGAAAACGCGGCGCCCGATGCGAAATCTTGTAAACCTCGCGCAGAGTTTGGAACGTGCGGGAATTGAGTTTCGCACGCTTGTGCCGGTCAAGTCAGGGACGTGGGTTTACATCGTCGATCTCAAGCGCGAATTGCGAGAGAAAGTGATGAACGCCGCGAGGCGTCTGCGCGCGCGTGTCAGCACCGAATCGGGCAATGCCTCGTTTGTCGGCGACGATCAAGCGGATGAAGCGAAAGTCGTTTTTGATGAAGAGATACGGAAGTACGAAACTAAGAATCCAAATCTGCCTCCAACCTGCGACGTCAAGACAACCGGTAAACAAAAATGAAATCGAACAATCCATGCATCCGCGCCACGGTCACTGAAGCTCTCGAACGTTTGCCCGGACCGGAAGCTCAACGATTCGCCGCCGTCTTTCAGCACGGAAGCCTGCTGGTTGAGATCTACGCGCCGCGTGGGACGGATCCGCAGCAGCCTCACACGCGCGATGAGATCTATTTCGTCGCCGCCGGCACCGGGGAGTTTGTTTGCGGTGAGTCGCGACAGACATTTGGACCAACCGACATACTCTTCGCTGCGGCGGGCGCGGTCCATCGGTTTGAAAACTTTTCCGGTGACCTGACGCTATGGGTCATGTTCTATGGACCAGAAGGGGGCGAGTCGAATCACAACTAAGAGCTAAGGGTTAGTGAAGGTGGTTTCCCGCAAAGGCGCAAAGGCGCAAAGTTGGAGTAAGCTGAAACATTTCTGTTCTTGCTTTCTTTGCGCCTTTGCGCCTTTGCGGGAAACTAACCGGTATTAAGAAGCTTCAAGATAATCGAGGGAAAAGATGGCGGAATTTCAATCACTGGCGGCCTGCTTTCCTGTTGCCGACATCAGCGCGACG
>Ga0209485_1000135_pt1 | contig 23606 bp, 18 predicted proteins | sample NCAS100_FD_187516 | JGI IMG/M metagenome (GOLD analysis project Ga0209485, IMG submission 187516) | Agricultural soil microbial communities from Utah to study Nitrogen management - NC AS100 (SPAdes) (version 2) | ecosystem: Environmental > Terrestrial > Soil > Agricultural land | place: USA... | reverse complement strand
CGAAGCGCCATTCAGTTTCGACACCGAACTCCGTTATGCGTCGAACGTCTCGCGCTTTCTCCACGGCTCGCCCGCGATTCCAGCGCTCTATGCGGCGCGTTCCGGGTACCGCATCATCAACGAGATCGGCGTCGAACGGATTCGCGAGAAAAGCGTGCGCCAGACAAACCACTTAATCTGGCTCGCCGAAGAGGCGGGCTTCGAAGTAACCAGCCCAAAGAACGCAGCGCAACGCGGCGGCACGGTCACCGTCGGACACGAACACGCGGGAGCGATAACTAAAGAATTGCTGCGTCGAGAATTCATTGTCGACTACCGCCCCGGTGCGGGCATTCGAATCTCGCCTCACTTCTACACCAAGGACGAGGAGTTGGAGCTCGTGATTGAAGAGATGAAAAAGATCGCGGCGTCTAACGCATATCAGGAAGTGGCGGGAGCAGCCTTCTAATCCAGTTGAGCTTTGTACTTAGTACTTTGTTCTTTGTTCGCTGGTTTGAGGTTCGAGGTTAAATTGGATGGTTCGCTATGCGAACAAAGTACAAAGCACTAGGTACAAAGTTCGAATAAGAAACAAGTAAATGTCAAAGACGTACGGCGCAAATTCATTGCTTTCCTACAACAAGTATCTGCGGGTCCAGGATTTGATCAACTTGCAGGACTGTCTATCCGATCCCGCGCATCACGACGAACTGCTGTTCATCACAGTTCACCAGGCTTACGAGCTCTGGTTCAAACAGATCCTGCACGAGATCGACGCGGCGATCGCGTTTCTCGAGCAGGATCGCCTGCCCGCCGCGACGCGCGCATTGAAGCGTGTGGTTGAAATCGAAAAGCTACTGTTGGACCAGATTCACATTCTGGAAAGCATGACGCCGATCAACTTTCTCGCCTTTCGCGATCAGCTAAACCCGGCGAGCGGGTTTCAGTCGATGCAGTTCCGAGAGATCGAGTTTTCGTCAGGCTTGAAAGACGCATCGATAGTTCGCGAGTTTGAGCATGATACGTTTGCGCACGAGCGGCTTCAGGCGCGTTTGGCCCAACCGACGCTCGCCGACGCTTTTTACCAGACGTTGGAACGTCGCGGGTTCGACGTTAGCCATCGTTCACGTGCAGTGCTGGAGATACTCACGCACTTCGAAGAACGCTACGAAGAGTATCAACTCGCCGAAGCTCTGATGGAGCACGACGAGTACTTCTCGCTCTGGCGCTCGCATCACATCAAGATGGTTGAACGCATGGTTGGCGCGAAACGCGGCACCGGCGGTTCCGAAGGCATCGGTTATCTCAAGACAACACTCGACAAGAAGTTCTTTCCCGAACTCTGGGAAGCGCGCACCTATCTCGACGTAAACCACGGCAACAGTGGGTGCCCGTTCGCACATTGAATTACCCTTTGCGTCTTTGGGCCTTTGCGGGATACCTACCCTGCAAAAGTCTCCCGCAAAGACGCAAAGGCGCAAAGCAGGAACACTCAAACTAATGGCGAACGAGAGAAGATTAGCGCCTCGCGCAAGAGTCAATCTTCCCGCACGTTGGGAAGGTGTGCTCTCGCGTGAGAATGCGACTGTCACCGACATCAGTCGCAACGGTTGTTTCGTGTTGAGTGGCGGCAAAGTTGAAAAGAAGGAGCTCGTCTGGCTCGAGATTCAACTTCCCGATCGGAGTCCGGTCCATGTTTGGGGCGAAGTTGTCGACGAAGCAACGGACATCGGTTTCGCCGTGCGGTTCAACTCCTCGAGCGATGAAGACGAAGCGTTGCTAGCGCAGTTTCTAGAAGCCGTGTTTGAGGGGAAGATGCCTCAAAAAGTCTAACGATGCCGGTTTCGTTTCCAGAGCGGTTCAACATGGCCGACTACTTCCTCTATCACAACGTCGAGGAAGGTCGAGAGAACAAGGTCTGCCTGTATTACGAGGACCAGACGTGGACCTACGGCGATGTTGTGCGGCTTTCGAACCAGACTGGAAACGCGTTGCGCGATCTTTCGTTGGATGTTGAGGATCGCGTGTTGCTCGTGCTACCTGACTGTCCGGAGTTTGTTTGGACGTGGTTTGGAGCAGCGCGAATCGGAGCGGTGATCACGATGGTAAACCCGCTGCTCCCGGCGGCGGACTACGAATACTACCTCGATTACACACGCGCACGCGTCGCAGTGATTCATCAATCCGTGGCATCGGTGTTTAATGAAGCCGCCCGTAACGCGAGATACCTGAAAAACATTCTAATTGTGGGTGACGAAGGCAATTTCGACAAACACGTGAATAGCGCTCCGATGGAGTGCGCTCCGGCCGACACACATCGCGACGACATCGCGATCTGGCTCTTCACTTCCGGATCGACGGGCCATCCAAAAGGCGCGGTCCACCTGCAACACGATCTTCCGTACAACACCGAAGTGTTTGCTAAGCGCATGATGGGCGTCAGCGCTGACGATCTCACGGTCTCAGTTCCCAAACTCTTTTTCGGCTACGCAACCGGCACGAACCTGCTGTTTCCTTTCGCGGTTGGTGGCGCAACGGCGCTTTTCTCGGAACGCTCGACAGCGGAAAAAATATTCGAAGTGATCAAGCGTTATCGTCCGACGATCCTGACGACCGTCCCGACGATGATCAACGCGATGCTGAACGTTCCCGGGGCTTCGCGCGACGATTTGTCGAGTCTGCGTTTCTGTTACTCAGCCGGCGAGGCGTTACCAATCGAGCTCTTCGAACGTTGGACCAACACTTTCGGTGTGGACATCTGCGACGGCATCGGTTCAGCGGAGATGTTTCATATCTACATCACGAACCGTCCGGGAGATATCAAACCGGGCAGTTTGGGTCGTGTAGTCGGGGGATACGAAGCGCGCATTGTCGATGCTGATGGCAAGGAAGTGCCAACCGGTGAAATGGGTACGCTACGAATCAAAGGCGACTCCGCGGCACTGTGTTACTGGAACGCGCACGAGAAGTCGAAAGAGACTTTTGCCGGTGACTGGTGCACGAGTGGCGACCAGTTTCACGTCGACGAGAACGGGTACTACTGGTATCACGGACGCACCGACGACATGTTGAAGGTGTCGGGTGTTTTCGTGGCGCCGGCGGAGATTGAGAACTGTTTGTTGCAGCATGAAGCCGTGCTTGAGTGTGCCGTGGTGGGCCATGAAGCTGACGGACTGGTCAAGCCGAAGGCGTTTGTCGTCGCGCGTGAGGGTTTTCAAACGAGCGAGCAACTGGCAGACGAGATCAAGCAGTTCGTGAAGAACAGTATCGCCGTTTACAAGTATCCCCGCTGGGTCGAGTTCGTCGACTCCCTACCCAAAAACGACCGCGGCAAAATTGATCGCAGGAAATTAAAAGGTTGACGGCGCGGCAGAGCCGGCGCTTTACATCCGGCGGCACAGCCGACCCGAAACACACGTTAGGCGCAAGCCGGTTACTGATTGAGTTTCGCTTTATCTACGTCTTTCCAAATCGTAATCGCGCAGGCGACGGTAGAGTGTCGAAGGTGAGATGCCGAGTATCTCGGCAGTCTTGCCGCGATGCCATCCAGTCTGTTCGAGTGCCGCAAGGATCTGTTGCCGTTCAACCTCGCGAAGCGATCCGGACGTTGACGCTGCGGCGATAGGCGCAGCAACCGGTATCTCACCGCTTGCCGCTGATGATGTCGTTGTAGCCGCAAGCGGCACCATCGCCGGCCTGGTAACTTCTGGCGGCAACTCCGCGAGCGTGATCCGTCCGTTGTTCGACAGAATCACCGCGCGTTCCAAACAGTTCTTCAGCTGCCGCACGTTTCCGGGCCAGCTATACGTTCGCAAAGCTGCGAAAGCGTCATCAGTCAATTCCGGCGGATGCGTGCCCGCGATCAGTTTCAACAGATAGCGCGTCAGCGGTTCAATGTCTTCGGGTCGTTCGCGCAATGGCGCGAGAGTGATCTGAAAACCATTGATTCGATACAGCAAGTCAGACCGAAACACGCCGTCGTTGACCACTGCATCGAGATTACGGTTCGTGGCGGCAACGATACGCACGTTGACTTCAACTTTTCTCACACCACCGACGCGGAAGAACGTTCGCGTCTCGATCGCGCGCAGTAGTTTCGCCTGTAACTGCGCCGGCAGCTCTGTAACTTCGTCGAGAAACAGCGTTCCACCGTCAGCCAACTCGATCAATCCAAGCTTTCGACCCTTCGCGCCGGAAAACGCGCCGGCTTCGTAACCAAACAACTCCGACTCGAGCAGCGACTCCTGAAACGCAGCGCAGTTCAGATCGACAAACGACGCTTCCGCACGATTTGATAAGCGGTGAATCGCATGCGCAACCAACTCTTTACCCGTTCCCGACTCTCCAGTGATCAGCACCGACGCTTCCGACGGCGCAACGCGTTCGATCAAACGAATCGCTTCCTTCATCTCTTCCGATACAGATACGATCTCCGGCAGCGCCGACTGCCGCGCGAGCTGTTCGCGTAGACGCGTGTTATCGACGCGCAGACGACGTTTGTCTGCCGCCTGTCGCACACGCACGTCGAGTTCGGAAATGGTGTAGGGCTTCGTGAGGTAGTCGTAAGCGCCGAGCTTCATGGCTTCGACGGCGGTCTCGACCGTGGCCTGGCCCGTCAACATGATCACTTCCGGCGGGTTGGGCCGTTGATGCACTCGTCGCAGCAGTTCCATGCCGTCGATGCGCGGCATGTTGATGTCGCACAACAGCACGTCGACGTTGCTCTCTTCGAGCTTGCGCAACGCGGCCTCGCCGTCCGGCGCCGCTTGCACTCGATACCCCAGTCGCTCCAACTCCTTTTGCAACACCAGCCGGAGATTGGCCTCGTCTTCTGCGATCAGAATTCGTGCTTGTGGTTGCTGTTGGTCGCTCAAACCGTCTGTTCCTCGTTTAGCTTGACTGCGGAAAGAGTGATCGTGAAAGTGGTGCCTGTCCCGACAGTCGACTGCACGTTCAGGGTGCCGCCGTGCTCGGTTAAGATACCATAACACACGGCGAGGCCGAGACCGGTTCCGCGTCCTATTTCCTTAGTCGTAAAGAACGGTTCGAAGATCTTCGTGAGGTTCTCCTGCGGGATGCCGATGCCCGTATCGCTGACCTCGAGGACGACCTTATCGGCCTCGTTTTGAGCTCTGATTGTTAGCAGTCCACCGCTATCACTCATCGCGTCGAGAGAGTTCGCCGCGAGGGCAATAATCGCCTGTTGCAACTGGCCCGGATCACCGGACACGTATGCCAGATCCTCCGCGATCTCCAACTGAAACTCGACTGCCGAAGTCCTCTTTTGGTGTGAGAGCAAACGCGCTGCTGAACGGATCACGTCGGCGAGATCGATCGTCACATGGTCCGACATGCGCGTCCGGCTGAAGTCCAACAATCCCATCGTAATGCTCTTGCAACGAAACGCCTCGCTGCGAATCAAGCCGAGATAGTCACGCAAGTCTTCAAGAGCAGGCGAACCATCAAATGCACCTTCGTTAACGCGCGCTTCGAGCGATTCGGCACACGCAGAGATCGTTGCGAGCGGGTTGTTGATCTCATGTACGACCCCCGCCGCGAGACGTCCGACGGCCGCGAGCTTCTCAGCCCGCGCGACTGCCCGGTTCGCCTGCACTCGATCCGTTATCTCTTCGCCGACTGTGATCACGTGACTGACGCTTCCGGTCGTGTCGGCCCACATAGGGATCTTGCTGATGATCCAGTGACGGATGTCGCCTTTATCGTTGGGCGTCTCCTGTTCAATGCGTTCGATTTCGCCGCTCTCGAACACGCGTTCAAATTCGTCTTCGAGGACGTCGCGCGGTTGGCGGGTTAAAACTTCAAACACGTTCTTACCCAACACAGCACCGCGCGCAATACCGAGTTCGCCGAGTTCACGGTTGCGGTTCCAGGCTACTACTCGATACTCGCGATCGATCGCGTAAAGCGAGAGCGGCAGGCTGTCGACAATCGCTTCGATAAGTCGCTTCTGCGCTTCTGATTCGGCGGTGCGGCGCTCGACCTCGCGCGCGAGACTGACAGATTGATCGCGCGCTGCCTGGTAAAGCGAACAGATGTGCGCGGCGAGGGATGTTTGCTGAGCCGCAGCTTCGATCAGGCGTCTCTCTGTTTCACCACACTGTTCGCGCAGATCGAACGCTACGACGAGAGCGCCTTTCGAGCGTCCGGCGAAACGAAACGGCGAAACAAACTCGACCGCATGAATGTCGTCGCGCAAGAGGAAGTTCGGCTGCTCGGTGATCAGCAGCGAGTTGCCCGATTCGCCGGAACGGAGCCACGACTGCAAGGCGTTGAGATCCAGTATTGTCGGATCGTCAGCATCGCCTTCGCGATCGAAAACGCACACGGCGTGCTGGTCATGGCCCACGACGACGTATGCGGCGCAAAGTGAAGCGTCGATCGCGTCGTAAGTCGAGCCGGCAACGCGCCGGACGAGCTGTTCCGGTTCGAGCGCGCGCAAGAGTCCGCGGCCGATGTCTGAAAGGAAACGAAGTTCGCGATTGCTGCCGATCAGCGCCCACTCACGTTGCGACGTGCGCACGTGCAGGCTCACGCGCGAAAGCAACTCACCGGGCGTTGAAGGTTTGGTGATGTAGTCGTCGGCGCCGGCGGTGAAGGCCTGGACCTTGCGCGCCTCGTCGTCGCTTTCCGAGAGGGCGATGATTGGTAACTTGCTGGTCGCGGGCTGCGCGCGCAGTAATTTGCAAAGCGCCAGGCCGTCGACGCCCGGCATCTCGAGATCGAGCGCGACGAGATCGCAGCGCACACCTTTCAGGACGCGCAACGCCGACGCGGCTTCGCTTGCAGTTACGACGCGATACTGGGCAGTCTCAAAGATGCTGCGCAATCGTTCGCGCGCAGCGGGATCATCGTCGACTATTAGCAGTGTTGCGCCGTGATTTTCGGCAGGAACAGCCATGGCCCTCAAAGTGATTGAAAGCGAAGGCTGTCGGATGTGTCAAGAATTTAGTTTGAGGCTTATATTGACTCAGCGCGGTCAAGTATTGGGTTTAAAGCCGGCGGTGTGACCATGCCCAACGGGAGCGGGCGAAGCAGCGACTTTTCTCCTCCCTTTGAATCGGTGGCTCATAAAACGCTCGCTACCTTCGTAAACCTCGTTCTGTTAAGATGCCACCGATTCACATCTCTTACCTCAGGAAACATTTCAATGAAGGCAATTGCTAAAAATGCAATTAAGAAATCGTTTGGTTTGATGGGCCTCGAGTTGCGCCGGAAGGGTCCACAAAAAGAACAATGGGAGATGGAAGACGGAAGCCTCGTTGTTCCCAAGATATGGAATCAGCCACTTTTTCAAGACATGATTCCGCTTAGACTACAGTCGTCGCCCGGGCCGCTGGTCTTATTGGGAAGTCCGGCGGAAATCGAATTCCTTTGTTCCGGGTTTGCTGCCGCTGGTCGAGACGTCCGGGGAATCAATTGGGACTGGGAAGCTAAAACGGACCTGAGTTCGATCCCTGAAGGAGGCCTCATCATCGTCTGTAAGCTACCGCAAGATGAGCGACATTGGAGAGTTGTTAAGCAGCTCAAACAGCAGTTTGGATCTCGCGTAATTGGTATTCAAGAGTTGGTGCTGCCGTTTACGACTCTGCAAGAAGCGCAGCGTTCATTCGATTACGCGGTCGACAGTTTTGCGGAAATCGTCCCTCTTTACCTCGGAGATCGGTTCTTCGGTCCGCTCGACGCTTTGAATAACGCCTTTCCACTCGAGGGGAAAACAGTGATTGAGTTTGGACCGATGGAGTGTGCGCAAACTGCCGGTCTGGTCCATTTGGGGGCAAAGAGCGTTCTATGTATCGAGGCGCGAGCAGTAAGCTTTATAAAATCGACGATCGCTTGTTACTGTTTTGGTTTGAATAATGCTTCGCTCGTGATGGACGATTTTCACAATGCTGACGCTAACAAGTATGGGCGCTTCGATCTGGCGTTTGCTCACGGAGTTTACTACCACAGCTTTGCTCCGTTCTTTTTCTTTGAGAACCTGATGTCGCTTGCCGATAACATCTTCATCGGGGGTTATACCACCAACGCTAATCAAACCGATAAGCCTCCGACTTCGCTCAGCTACACTCACGAAACGCTCGAGTATGAGGGAAAAAAGTACCGAGTAAAACGAATTTTCATCGGCAACTCCTACAATTCAGCCATTAATCAGTTTGCGTATCACTTCGATCGTGACGAGTTGCGGGGATTCTTTGAAGACAAGGGCTATGACGTAACCGTTGTGAGGGACGAGCCAAGCAATGATCCGTGGGGCGATTGGTACTTAACGTTCTTAGCCACGAAAAAGAATGCTACAACGCGCGAGCGCGTTTGATAGCAGAGTCGCAGGTTAATTTGACGGCTCGAACAGTGAAGACGACACGGGCGGGACGCTGACCAGGACGTCGCGTTCCACCTTGTGCGTCGATTTCACGCGATACATTTCGTTGTCGGCATGCGCGACGAGGTGGTCCAACGTTTCGCCGTCGATGCCAAACGTCGCCGTTCCGACGCTAATACCCACACTCGCGAAACGATTTCGTCCGACGGAGAGCGAGAACTTCGAAACCGCACTCTCGATACGAACACACAACTCCTCGACCTGCGAGCCAACAACCTCCTGAACGAGCGCAACAAACTCGTCACCGCCATACCGGGCCAGAAAGTCGTATTCGCGAAGCTGACCAGAGATGAGATTGGCTACTTCGCGCAACATCTTGTCGCCCGATTTATGACCGTAAGTGTCGTTGACCTTCTTAAACTCATCGAGATCCAGCATCACAACCTGGAAAGCACGATCAGTACGACGCGCACGCGCGGCTTCTTCTTCAAACCGCAACGCCAGATAACGCGCGTTCGGCAAACCGGTTAATGGGTCGGTTAACGCGTTCGACTCGGCTTCCGCGTGTTGCATTGCATTGCCAAGCGCGTCAGACGCAAGTCGAGTAACTGTTTCGAGCAGGCGCATGTGATCGTCCGTGTACTGTTCGAGCTCCGTTGAGTAAACCGAGAGCGCTCCGAGTAACACGTCGTCTTTGAAGAGCGGCAACGAAGCCATCGAACGATACTTGATGCCGGCCTCGGGATTGATGTCCGTGAAATCCAGACTCGGATGAAGCTGGTTAACTGGACTGCGATTAGCGAGGGCAAAACCCGTCACACCTTCGCCAGGCACGATGCTTCGATTCGCAAGCTTCTGCACATTCTTGCCGACAACGTGACGGGCCGTCGCGTAGCCCTTCATCTCGTCGTAGAAGTAGACGATGCAAGTATCGAATGGAACCACGTGGCCCACCTTGTCAACGAGGATCTCGAGGGTGTGCTCGACGTTCAGTGAAGTGCCGAACGTCCGGGCAATCTCATACAACGCATAGACCTCGCGGTGCGCTTTCTTGATCTGATCGTAGGCGATGAACGAACCGCGTTCGCGCGTCTGGACCATATCGACGTCGCTGAGTTGAAGCGGCGGCTCGTCTGAGTTGTTTGTTGGTTGAACTTGCAGGCCGAGCGCGGCAATCTGAGCATCAAATTCCGGCAAGTGTGTCAGGAACTGCTGGACTACGTAGGGGTCGAAGTGGACTCCCGAGCCGCGCAACAAGAACGCAATCGCCTCGTCCAGCGTCATGCCGCGGCGGAATGGTCGATCTTCACGAAGAGAATCGAAGCAATCGACGACGGAGATGATGCGAGCAGTGATCGGGATCTGCTCGCCGCGCAGCCTGTCAGGGTAACCGCGGCCGTCCCACTGCTCGTGGTGATGACGAATGATTGGCAAGACCGGATACGGAAAATCGACGCGACCGAGAATCTGCGCGCCGACCACCGTGTGAATCTTCATCTTTTCAAACTCAGCCGGCGTCAGTGGACCAGGTTTGTTCAAAATATGTGGCGGCACGGCAAGTTTTCCGATGTCGTGCAGCAACGCGCCGGCTTTGAGCGCGGCGATCTCATTCAACGTCAGACCAAACACTTCGCCCATACCCGCGGCGTAGATCTGCACGCGACGCACGTGACAGTGCGTCGTTTGGTCCTTCGCGTCGATGGCCGTTGCAAGTGCTTCGGCAGTAGCGAGATGTAGGTTGCCGAGGGCGGTTATTTCGTCGGTCTTCACTCGCAAACGCGCGCTCGTGTTGCGATAGATCAGGTACGTCGCAACGAAAGTGATGGGAGCGAGAATTAGATAGGGTAATAAGTGCGTGCCGTAGATGATTTCAAGCGCAAGCGGAATCGCGAGTAAGGTCCAGGAGATCCAGAGTTGATTGGCGAGCCACCATTGACCGACCGATGCCCGTAATGACAAAGACTCCTGCCGCGCACCCCAAAGCATGGGGTGGTTGGAATTAGACCTTGCGGGGAAGTCCATTGGTTCTCCAGGGATCGCCAAAAATCATCTCATCCCAAGGGGTGCCGGAGGCGCGGTTGGGAGCAACTCAACTACGCCTCCGGTAAATTGGGCAAGTAGGCAGCCGGGGATCGAACTGCCGTGCTGGGTGAGATGTGTAAGGACCACCGTCCACATAACGGCGGTCCTGGTTTTCATAGAACTTTGCGGCTACGGACTCCGTGCGGAGAGCCCGCGAAGCCAGCTGGCTTCCACGCCGCGCCGTACCTATTTTCAAGTCGCGTGCCGTTCAGATCGTCACGGTTTTTGCCGCACTCCCGCGCGCCTCTGCCAAAAATTCTCCAAGTTGACCTGTCAGCTTGAGAACATCGGTCAGCCTGCGTGAAGAGAAGGGGGAGAAGGGGGGACGCGGGGACACGGAGATGCGGTGAAGGGAGATGCAGTGACGCGGTGCAACAAAGGTCCGTTTTAGCTATCTGTTGACAACCGTTAAGGCGAGTTGCACTCTCATCCCACGGCAAATGAAAAGGGTGAAGAACCAAAGTCTCCCGACTTACGACTCCGTAGGATATATCGAACTACTCCGGCGCAACCGCAGCTTCCGGCAACTGTGGCTGGGACAAGTCGTAAGTCAGATGGGCGACTGGTTCGACACGATCGCGCTTTACACGATCATTCTCAATCTCACCGGGTCGGGTCGCGACGTCGGACTGCTGCTCGTCGCTCGCTTCGTTCCCAGCTTCTTGTTTGGACCACTCTCGGGCGTGGTGGCTGACAGGTTCAGCCGCCAGAAGATCATGATCGTGACGGACATCCTCCGGGCTGTCGTCGTGCTCGGGTTTCTGTTCGTTCGTAGCGCCGATCAACTGTGGCTCATCTATGTGCTGACTGTTTTACAACTGGCACTCTCGACGTTTTTTGAGCCGGCGAAAACCGCCGCAATCCCCTCAATAGTTTCCGATCGTGAACTGGTGCCCGCCAATGCGATCTCCTCGGTGACGTGGTCCATCATGCTGACGCTCGGAGCTGCGATCGGCGGAGTGATCACCGGTTGGTTTGGCACCGACGTGGCGTTCATTCTTGATGCCGCGACCTATCTCCTTTCCGCCGCCCTAATCGCAAGCATCCGGGTCGGAAAACGACGGAAACGCGAACGACAGAAACTCACGCTGGGCCGGGCGCTGGGAATCACCGAAACCATCGAGGGGATAAGATATGTTAAGGCTCGACCACACGTGTTGGCGCTGATGTTGGTCAAACCCGCCTGGGGACTGGGTGGGGGGATATTGACGTTGCTGGCGGTGTTTGGTGAACGAGTGTTTCCCGTGGGCAACAGTCCTGCCACTGGAATCGGAGTTCTTTTTGCAGCCCGCGGCATCGGCACTGCGGTCGGCCCAATCGTAGCGCGCCGTTTGGCCGGCGAAGGTCACCGACGAATGCACGCGTCGATCGGGATCTCGTTCCTGATTGGCGGTCTCTTCTACATGTTATTTGGTGTGTCGACTAGTTTTGTCCTGGCGCTGATCGTGTTGGGTGTGGCGCACTGTGGCGGCAGCATTCTGTGGGTCTTCTCGACGGTGATCCTGCAACGAGTGGTCGAGGATAAGTTTCGGGGTCGCGTGTTCGCAGCGGAGTTGGCATGCATGACGTTAACGATGGCGGCATCGAATTACGCAACAGGCGAGCTTCTGGATCGGTTTAATGTTTCGCCGCGAATAGTCACGATCGGTATTGGTTTTTTCTTTGTCTTGCCGGGCGTGGCGTGGTTCCTGACGCAGCGCTGGTGGGACCGCGAGCCCGTTCAACCCCTGCGCGAGACGAAGCTTGACGAGCCCCGCGATCTTTCGGTTATTCATCAATCGGTTGAGTGAGCTTCAGACTATGCGAATCAAAGTCGGAGTAATGGGCTCGGCTGCTCCTGACAGCACGCGACTCGACAGTGGTCGCCTGGTCGTGGAAAAAGCGGAACGACTCGCGCGCGCGATCGCCGGGCGAGACGTTGTTTTGTTTACCGGCGCAACCACGGGACTTGTTTACGTGGTCGGCAAGACCGCGCGTGAAGCTGGTTGTTTTCACGTTGGGATTTCACCGGGAACCAACGAAACGGAGCACGTTGAGTTGTACCACTTGCCGACTGATTCATGTGACGTCATTGTCTACACCGGTTTTGGATTGAAAGGCCGGAACGTCGTGCTGGTGAGATCGTGTGACGTTGTTCTGTTCGTGGCCGGGGCGATGGGATCGCTTAACGAGTTCACCATTGCGCATGACGAGGGAAAGATTATTGGCTGCCTGACTGGAACCGGTGGCGTAGCGGATGAAGTGGATTACTTGATACAGAAGTTTGGCAAACGCAACGTGGGTGCTCGCGTGTTTCAGAATGAAGATCCAGAGAAGTTACTCGACGATTGCGTGGGTGGAATTCAAGCAAGATGATCGTAGCTAAATACATTGGGGAGTCGATTGCAGCGGGAGAGTTCGATCACGCCGCATGGGGCAACTGCGAACCGGTGAAGATCGAGCATTTGTGGTCGGGAGATCCCGCGCCTGCCTCGCGTCATGCGGAGGCGCGGTTGTGCTGGTCTGACGAGGCGCTGCACGTGCGGTTTGTCGGCGAGCAACACGAACCACCGATCGTCGCGGATAATCCGATCACCGATCGGAAAACGATTGGTTTGTGGGACCGAGATGTGTGCGAGATCTTCCTCGCACCCGATCCCTCGCAGCCTGAGCGCTATTTCGAGTTTCAAGGCGCCCCGACCGGCGAATGGGTGGATTTGGGAATCGTCGTCACGCCCACCGGCAGAGAAACTGATTGGGACTTCAGTTCGGGAATGACAACTGCGAGTAAACTCGAGGACGATAAGCTTACGGTTGGAATTCGCATTCCGTGGAGCAAAGAGATACCGAAACCGGCGAAGGGCGATGTGTGGCGGGTAAATGTTTTTCGCTGTGTTGGACCTGAAGCTCCGGATCGTTATCTCGCCTGGCGACCAACGCGAGCACCCGAACCGAACTATCACGTTCCCGAGGCTTTCGGGATGCTGCGGTTTGAGTAGTCTCCCGCAAAGGCGCAAAGGAGCAAAGGAGCAAAGAAGGATATAGAGTTACACGGGATTGCTGCCCAGCTAACAAACTTGTCCTTCTTTGCGCCTTTGCGCCTTTGCGGGAGACTTCTTAGTCAGCCGGAGCCCGTTTCAGGAGCTTGGTGATGTAGCCGTCGTAACTAGCCCGGTGCTGGTCCGACATCTCCGTTATTCGAGCGCCGATCAGGTAACCCGTCGCTTCCTGGTTATCTTCTAAACCCTCATATCTGACCGTCGCCACCTTCATCTCCACTGGTCCAGTGGGAAGTTCGAGCTTCACGTGCAACTTGCGTTCGTCCCCAGCCAGATAGTGTTCGCCAATGCGGATCGCAGGGACGATCAGCGCCACTCCGGTGCTACTGATGTCGAGGGTGTGACCGTTCAACGTCGGCAGACGGCGCGAGCCGTTCGAGCCAAGTCTTGGATCTGAAAGACTTATCGTGAACGCGAGGCGCGCTTGCACACGCCTGCTATGGCGCCGGTTGCCAATAAAGCGGCGTAAACTCGACACGATTCTGCGCGGCAGTTCCGACATCTTGTGAAACCACTAAGTACTCGGACCACATGAGGTGGGGCATTGTCGAAGGGGCGGTCGGGGGATCGCCGATTTTGATTCTAGGCAACCTGCACGTTGCGGCGCAATACTTAATTACGTTTGATGTTCAAGGGCTTGCCACCTTCGTCGCCACTTCTCACTCCCGACGCGTCGAGATAAAAGGAAAGCCGGCCGCTGCGGCCGTACTGGACCGGCTCGGCAGTCGCGTACCACGATTTGCCGTCGGCGGCGCGAAAGATCTGGAAGCGGTAACCGGTACTTTCAGTTCCTTCGATGTCCTTCGGAACCATGCCCCCGGCCACTAACTCCGCCATGTTGCCAAACATGCCGTTGTGGCTCTGGCTGTAGAGCACCTGGGCCAGCGAAATGCGCGTCATCATGTCCTGAACGTCATTGTGATGGGCCGTAATGCGGGCCTCGAAGAAAAACTTCCTGCCCGCTTTCTTGACCATCTCCAGGCTCTCTTTGTCGCCGACGAGCCACGCGTTCGAGACCTTGATAAGCGTCGCGGGTTCGACCTTCTCCTTGCCATCGGCGTCCAACACTTTCACAAAGACCGTCGCGAGGTCGCCGCTAATCTGCTCGCCGCTGACGTCAATATTCCTGGGCAGTTTGTCAGCGATCGCCAGCGCCATCTTGTCGAAATCGGGCCGGAGCTCTTCAAAGTCCTGCTCCGAGAGTGTTTCCATAGCCGGCTGGTAAATCGACATCGCAAACGCCTCGCGATACTTCTTTTCCCGCATCATCGTGTAGAAGGCGCGCGTCGTTTCAGTTGGCGTGCGCGGCGGGTTTTGCGCGATGACGGTCGACACGCTCGCGAGCGTCGCGATGATCAGGGCACAACACAATAAGGGCGTCTTGTTCGACATCAGGATTGGTACCTCGCGTTAAATGAAAGGCGCGCCAGCCGGGGAATGGCGGGCGCGCCTCAATGTTAACACTAAACAGCCGATCCGATATTGCGATAATCACTCGCGTCTAACGACTGGCCTCGGTTTCAAAACCAACTCTCGTCCGACCAGGTACAGCAGTACTGTAATCAAGACGAACGGAATCAGTCCGAGGAGGTTCGAACCGGGTCCTTCAAAGAATGGATTATTATGCGCTGCCCATTCTTCAAAGTGCTTGAGCCGTTCGACGATGCCTTCGCTCAGGTTCATGAAGGCATAGAGCACACCCGCAAGCGTTGCGCCGGCGATGTAGCCGGAAGCGAGTAGCACGCCGGGACTCTTGTCAGTCTCCGCCATCATCTCCTCTTCCGTTAGCTTCCTGTTTTCCGGTTTCTGGCGGAGGTACTTGTCTACGAGCCAACGGATAACGCCGCCCACGAAGATCGGCGCCGAGGTTGAAATCGGCAGGTAAACTCCGACCGCAAACGCGAGTGACGGCACGCCGCTCAACTCGAGCACGATCGTGATGAATACCCCGAGCAACACAAGTCCCCAGGGAAGCTCGCGACTCAGAATTCCCTGAATGATGTATGACATCAACGTCGCCTTCGGCGCAGTGAACTTGGCGACTGTGGCGTTACTGCCGGGTACCTTGTCGTAAATACCGTTGATGCCCGGGTCCGCAAGATAAATCGGTTGGCCCTGATCGTTCACCAGATAGCGACCTTTGGGACCATACTCGGTGGAGGTCTTGTGAACGACGTAATACTGGCTACTGTCGGAACTCGCCTGACCACCGTACAATCCTTCCTGTTTCGGTTGACTTCCGCTCATAACAAACTGCTCACGCGGGAAGCGGTAGTCTGCCGGGAAACTGAAGTCCTGGCTTTGGGCCACAGGAACGTAAACGCTGCCGGATTGGTTCATCGCCAGCAGGATCGGCCCAAGCGCGAGGGCTGAAACCAGTGCGCCAACCAGAATCGCTATCTGCTGATACTTAGGTGTCGCGCCGACGAGAAAACCGGTCTTGAGATCCTGTGAAGTTGTGCCTCCGTTTGAAGCTGCGATACAGACGATGCCGCCGATCGAAAGCGCCGTGACGAAATACGGCGGAGCGGTCCAACCGATAATCAGAAATACCAGACACGTCAGCAACAACGTCGCGACGGTCATTCCGGAGATCGGATTCGACGAAGAACCGACCTCGCCAGTAAGTCGCGATGAGACGGTCACAAACAGAAAACCGAAAATGATGATCAGAATCGCGCCGAGAATGTTGAAGCGCAGGTTTAACTGTGGGAACAGCATGATCGCGATGATCAAAGCGATGATACCGCCCAACACGAATTTCATCGAAAGATCCTGATCGGTGCGCGGGGCGTTGACGTCGGAACCGGCCCCCGAACGACGCAAGTCAGCCAGACCACCCTTCAATCCACTCCAGATTACAGGCAAGGATCGAAACAGGCTGATGATGCCGGCCGCGGCTACCGCACCAGCGCCAATGTAAAGGATGTAGCCTCGTTGAATCTGGCTGACGCTCATGTCTTTGATGAGCAATGTTGTTTCCGGCGCCAGCGGTGTCATCCAGCCGCCGCCGAAGTACTTGATCGCTGGTATCAGTACGAGATACGCGAGCACGCCGCCGCCGACCATGATCCCGGCGATTCGTGGTCCAATGATGTAACCGACGCCGAGCAGCGCCGGGTTGTTCTCGATCGAGACCGATCCCCCGTTGAAAGGCGGCCCAAACACCTTGGTCGGATACTCCTTCCAGGTCTTGAAAATCTGTTGAATACCGAAATAAAGAAACCCGATACCGAACCCGCTGATGATCGTCTTACCGCCTGACGCGGCTTGATCGACGACAGTCCGGTCACCGCCACCTTCCAATGCCGCGGCCCGGGATTCGTCCGAAGCACCCGCTTTAAGTACTTCAGCGCAAGCAGTACCTTCCGGATACTTCAGATAACCGTGTTGCGCCACTAGGAGAGCGCGACGCAACGGGATCATCATCAGGATTCCCAGCAGACCACCGAGCACCGAGACCAACAACACACGCGACAGTTCGAGATCGAAGCCGAGAATCAGAATCGCCGGCATCGTTACGCCGATACCAAAGGCGATCGATTCACCGGCCGAGCCCGCTGTCTGAACGATGTTGTTTTCGAGAATCGTCGCATCACGCAGCCCCGCTTTCGACAGCACGCGGAAGAGCGTGATGGAAATCACCGCGACGGGAATCGAAGCACTCACCGTCAGACCGACTTTCAACACGAGGTAAAGCGACGAAGCCCCGAAAATTATCCCCAGTACTGTCCCGACGATTAGCGGCAGCGGAGTCAGTTCACGTAGCCTGACGCCAGCCGGAATGTAGGGACGAAACGTTGCCAGGTAAGGGTTGTCGGGTTTGAACCCCACTCGATCTGGATACTCGTTCGCAGGGACGCTTTCAGACGCCATCCGGTTTTGACCTCCGAACAGATTTTTAAAAACAAAAGAGGGGAGCGCGGGGATAGATAAGACGCCGCTTACTTTACACGGGTGGCCCGTGCTGGGCAAGCTATCATTGATTCGCTAAACTGTTTCCGGTCTTAGAGTTCCCTCCCGTGAGAAACTGGCAAAACCCAATGCGTCGAATAATCGCATCCGCGTTGCTCTTCATCTCTCTTTTGTCGTGCGTGTCGCTGACGACCTCGCAAAGCACCCAGAATGCGGCTGCGATTCCGGCGGCGATTCCAACACCCGGGGAGGTGCTGGGCTTCGTTCCGGGAGACGATCGCAAACTGGCGTCGTGGACCAAGATCGTCGAGTATTTCGAGCGTCTTGACCAGTCAAGCGATCGCGTAAAGTTTGAGACGTTGGGCCAGACGTCGATGAATAAACCATTCGTGATGGCGACGATCAGCTCGCCTGCGAACCTCGCGAAGCTCGAAGAGTACAAACAGATTCAGGCGCAGCTTGCCGACCCACGAAAACTCGGCGCGCCCGGTGTTCGTGATCGTAAAGCGAAAGATTTGATCGCGCGCGGCAAAACGATCGTGCTGATCACTTGTGGCATTCATTCCACTGAGGTCGGTTCTTATCTTTCGAGCACGTTGATCGCGCACCGTCTTGCGTCGGCCAACGATCCCGAGATTCAAAGCATTCTCGACAACACGATCGTGCTGCTCGTTCCGTCGCTCAACCCCGACGGTGTAGACATCGTCAAAGACTGGTACGACAAAACGCTCGGCACGCCTTTCGAAGGAACCGATCCGCCGGAGCTCTATCACAAATACACGGGCCACGATAACAATCGCGACTGGTATGCCTTCACGCAAGTCGAAACACAACTAACTGTTGACAAGATTCACAATGTTTGGCGGCCGCAGATCGTCCACGACATTCATCAGCAGGGCGCGTTTGGTTCACGACTGTTTCTGCCGCCGTACATGCCGCCTGTGGAACCCAACGTGCCGCGACAGATCGTCGAAGGCTACACTCAGCTCGGCGAATGGATGTCGAACGAGTTGCGCAACAAAGGTTTCGAAGGAATTACGACTAACTCGACTTACGACGCCTGGACTCCCGCGCGCGCCTATTCGCACTACCATGCAGGCGTCCGTATTCTGTCCGAGACGGCATCCGCGAAAATCGCTTCGCCAATCACGTTAAAGTTTGAAGAGCTTCGTTCACGTGAAGGTTACGATCCACAAAAGGAAGGTCCGACCTTTGGACCAGTGTGGCGTGGTGGTGAGTGGAAGCTGCGCGACATCACCAAATACATGACGAACGTCGCGTTTCTGTTGTTGAAGCATTCGGCGGAATATCGTGTGCAGTGGTTGCGACGGTTCTATGGGATCGGTAGAGATGCCGTGCGGCCAAGGCGTCCCGGTGAACTGTTGGGTTTCATCGTCGAGCCATCCACGAACTGCAACGACATGCTGACGCAGATCCTCGAACGCGGCGGCGTTGAATTCACTCCCCTTGCGGACGGCAACAGACTCGTACGCATAGACCAACCTTACGGCGCTTTCGCAAAAGCCCTTCTCGAAGTTCAACGCTATCCACATATGAGCGGTGCGGGGGGCGAGCCGATCCCACCATATGACGTGACGGCGCACACCCTGCCTTTGCTGATGAATAACGTTGTGAAGCCCGTGAAGGCGCCGTTCAAATCGGTTCACTCAAAATCAGCCGCAAAACCTGCTGAAGCGCCGTCAAAAACTCCGTGTCCAACGCCTACATCCAATCTTCCAGCGCTCTATCGTGCGTCAATGCCGACTTACGACGAAGGTTGGACCAGGTGGATGTTCGAGAACCTGGCATTTCGTTATGGTGTGCTGACGGAGAAAGAGTTGCGCAAGGGAGTTACAACGTTCAGTGTTGGAACAGGTGTCACCGGCAAGTACTACGTAATCCTTTTTCCAGATCAACCACCACGTAACATCTTCGAAGGTTATCGCGCAGGGGCAATGCCACCTGAACTCACCGGCGGTCTCGGTGAAGAAGGCGTGAAACAACTACGCGCGTTCATCGTGCAGGGCGGCACCGTCGTCTTTCTCAATCGCGCTTCCGAATTTGCGATCGATCAGCTCAAACTTCCGTTGCGTAATGTGGTTGCAGGCTTGCCGCGAACCGATTTCTACGTGCCGGGATCGATACTGCGCCTCGAGCTAGACACTACTCACCCGATCGCCAAGGACATGCCGAAAGAAACAATCGCGTGGGCCGAAAACTCGCCGGTGTTTGAAGTCGTAGAAAACCCGGCCGGTGATGTCCCCGCAGCGAATGTTAAAATCATCGGGCGGTACCCTGAGGCCAAAGATCCGCTGCTCTCAGGCTGGCTCCTCGGTGGCGAGCGAATCAAAGGAAAAGCCGCGCTTGTGGAAGTCACAATGGGCAAAGGACGCGTGATTTTGTTCGGTTTTCGCCCTCAATACCGCGCGCAATCCACGGCCACCTATCCGTTGTTGTTCAATTCATTAGCAACAAATCCATGAGAATCCGCGTATAAGGATTTACGACCGCATGGTCACCTTTCTTATTAGTTCGGTTCTTTTACTCGGTCTCATCGCTATCGCCATTTATTTCTGGCAGAAACCCGCGAATACATCGCAAACTACCGAATTGCCTCCGCCCTCGTCTCAGCAGGTTCAGGGCCTGTTTTCTGATTTCAAACTGAATGAACTTAGATTGGCAACCGTATCGAAGCCGGTTTCAGAAATAGACGAACAGATTGACCGCGAAGACTTCGAAAACGCAGTCGCTGCAATTCGCGCTTTCCAGCAGTCTCCAAACAGGAATTCGACCACCAGACTGTTGCACGTCGCGGCTCTTTCTGACGATGCTAAAACGTACGGCAGAGCGATTGAACTGGTGTTAATGTCATGGCGCGATGGCAGCCTGTCAGATATCTCAGCCAGGGATCTTCAAGGGCTGTTCAGCAGTCAATATTGGGAACTCTCGTCACACACGCGCACTTCCGGCGCGGGATTCGTTCTGAAACAAACCCTGTCGAACGCAAATCGCGAACTCGAAGGTACTAGCCACAAATGACCAACTGTCAACCAAGCACTCTGGTTGCCCTGAAAGAGACACACCATGGATAACCTTGATATCGCATCACTTCGCAAAGTGCCGCTAATCGAGATCGGTGCTGACGAACTCGCATCATCGAAGCGGTTGACGGCGGGCTGAAGGTGGAGGCGGCATCGGGACGCTCTTGCTGCTGAACCTGTTCCGCGAACGGTTGAACATCCCCGCCCCGAATGGTGAGAAAGTGAGAAGTTAATTCTGTCGATTTTCTAACATCCGTGTTCTCCTCAGTTACAACCGAGGGGAACACGGATTATAATCCGCGCGCTTTTGTTCTCTACCACGAACCTCGGGAGGCCTCATGAGGCAGCGGATAGCTTTGATAGTCTTAATCCTCTTTATCGCAGCAGTCAGCCTGTTCTTATCCACGCAAGTCGCAACACCGAAGGCGTCACCTAACGCTTCTCCAGGTACAACTGCGCCGCCATCTTCGTGAGCTTCCACACGCGGGACCACGCGATGCGGCTGTCGCCCTTCTCGCGCCCGGTCAACTTGTCGAGGATCAACTGGCGGAAAATTCGGCCCTCGCGTCGCAACATAAACTCCTTCGCGAACGGTTTTGCTGTTTCGAAGAAGCTGAAGTCCGGGTCGGTGACAACGCCGATGCCCTCGAGCGTCATCAACGCGCGCATGATGTAGGTGAAGTTTGACGGCAGCCGGAAAGGATACTCGTACATCACTTCCGCGAGATCGTAAGTCAACTCTTTAAAGTTCACCTCGCCGAGCTTCAGATTCAGATAGTGCGTGAACAGACCCTCGACGACGGGCCGGACCGTTTCCGGATCGACACCCGGCTTGAGGAAGTTGAGATTGATGATGTCCTGGCCCAACCCGTGCACGTCTCGACCGACAACGTGGAAGAACGCGTCGATCATCTGCGACTGAAGTTTCGGATTGATCCTTCCGACCATGCCGAAATCAAAGAACGCAAGGTGACCGCTGTCCATCACCAGTAGGTTTCCGGGATGCGGATCAGCATGGAAGAAGCCGTCTTCGAGCAGTTGCTTCAGATAGGTGCGAATCAGGAGCCGGTTGACCTTTACAGGCGAGATGCGGTTCGCTTTTAGTCCCGCGATATCTACTACCTTCGTGCCGCGAATAAATTCGAGCGTCAACACGCGCGTGCTCGTGTGCGACCAGAAAATCTTCGGCACCCGGATCGCGCGCCACGTGCGGAAGTTGTAACGGAACCTGTCGGCGTTACGTCCTTCCTTCACATAGTCCATCTCTTCGAAGATGGTCGCGTGAAACTCGTGCAGCATTCCTTCCCAATCAGCGTTCTCGTTCGCTTTCGGGAAGAAGCGGTTAGTCAGTTTTACTAGCCGGAAAAGAATCGCGACGTCGAAAATGATGGTCGATTCGAGATCGGGACGTTGTACTTTGACGGCGACTTCCTCGCCTGTTTTTAAACGCGCGCGATAGACCTGACCGAGAGACGCGGCGGCGATCGGTTCGCTGTCAATTTCCGGATAAAGTTCGTGCAGGCTGCGTCCGAGTTCCGCTTCGATTCGCGCAAAAGCATCGGCCGTTGGGTAGGCCGGAACGTTGTCTTGTAACGTCGCCAGTTCTTTGACATAAGCAAGCGGCAACAAATCCGCGCGTGTTCCCAGTGCCTGACCGATCTTGATGAACGTTGGACCAAGATCGATCAACGACTGACGCATCCACGCGGCTTGTTTCTCAAGCCGTGCTTCCTTGCGCGCTGAACCATCCTCGCCGCGAAAGATCACGAAGCGTAATACGCGAATAAAACGATCGAGCGCAGTGTAAGTACCGGCTTTGAGCCAGGCGTTGAATCGTGCGCGGCGACCACGTTGACGCGCTAGTTCCCGGATTCTGGTTACCGCGCGCTTGTTGAAATCAGAACGTACGTCGTAAGTGTCGAGAAAGAGGTAGAGCGAGAAGAGTCCGAGCACACGTGCGACCCGAGCCGCGCGCAGCCACCCGCGAAAGCCACGACCCGCGAGTAGCTCGTTAACCATTTCTTCCGTCAGTGGCTGGACCGCAGGTCGTGGGGCAGTCGGCTTTTGCTCCGGCGCCACGTGCGGCGCGATTCCGTTACCGTTTGTATCAGTTCTTTTAATAAGTGCCTGGTTATTCGTCATTCTTAAACCTAACTAAATCACCGCCAACATGTGTTTCGTGCCTGCTCGTTCAAAATAACTGTTGGCCCGCGCGACGTCCCGCGCAATCTGCGTTTTCAACTCCTCGATTGAACTGAACTTTCGCTCGTCGCGCAAACGATGCAGGAAGCGAACACGCACGACGTCGCCGTAAAGGTCGCCGTCCCAGTTCATTACGAAGGTCTCAACTGAAGGTTCCGTCGCGTCACCAAACGTCGGCCGGAGGCCAACATTCGTGACGCTCCGCCGCCATTGTCCTTCTATCAAAGTGCCGGTCACGTACACACCATTCCGAGGTATGACGCGGTTGTGCGGGTGCAGGTTGGCTGTTGGAAAACCCAGCTGATGACCGCGTTCCGAGCCATGTTCGACGCGTGCTTCGACCCCGTATGGACGGCCCAACATGCGACGTGCCAAATTTACTCGACCGCCCGTCAGCAGTTCGCGAATCTTGCTCGAACTCACACGCCGTCCCCGCAGCCTCACCTCCGGCACTTCGCCCGCGACAAAACCAAGTTCGCCGCCCAGACGGCGGAGTAACTCGATATTCCCTTCTCGATTGTGTCCGAAAGCAAAACCTTTGCCGAGATAAACTTCGCGGGCGTGCAGTCGGTCCATCACCACGTCACGCAGGAAATCCTCCGCGCGAACCGCGGCAAACTCTGAAGTAAAACGAATCACTATCGTCTGCTCGATACCCAGAACTCCAAGGGCTTCGATCTTCTGATCGAAAGTTTGCAGCAACGGTGGCGCGGATTCAGGGTGCAAGACAGCGCGTGGATGCGGATCGAAAGTGAGCACCGTCGGCACCGCGCCAACCGCACGCGCTCGTTCAACCACCGTGCTCATGATCAACTGATGTCCCAGGTGCAGACCATCGAACACACCGAGCGTTAACACAGTGGGGCGATGTATCTCGGCGTTGTCAGTTCCGTGAAAGAGACGCATAAGCAAGTTCAAATTTCGAATTTCGAATTTCGAATTCGAAATTCACTCCACCACCAGACCATCGTAAGCAAACTCGACGCCCGGAGGCAGGCGCGCTGAGTC
>Ga0209485_1000134_pt1 | contig 23798 bp, 30 predicted proteins | sample NCAS100_FD_187516 | JGI IMG/M metagenome (GOLD analysis project Ga0209485, IMG submission 187516) | Agricultural soil microbial communities from Utah to study Nitrogen management - NC AS100 (SPAdes) (version 2) | ecosystem: Environmental > Terrestrial > Soil > Agricultural land | place: USA... | reverse complement strand
CTGCGAGAGCTTGGCTGACAAGGGTTGACACCAGGCCCCAGGCCGGTAGAGTTCTACCTACCAGAACCCATCGCGGGCCTGGGGCCCCGGCCCGGCGGGTAATCCGGGTGGCGCGCAGATGGACGGATCCCGCACAGGATCCCTGGCCAACACCGGATTCGCGATCCGGATGCGCACAAGAGCAGCATGGCTGAGGAAGCGGCGGCAAGCATTCGACCCGCCTAAGGCCGATGGCTCTTGGCAGCGGCCCGTAAACCCGGGTGCAACTCGGCGGAGGATAAACGTGGCAGTCCGATAGGCGAGCGTAGACCGGTCCGATTCCGGTCGTCCCCCTGGCGGGGGTGTGGGGTTCGATTCCCCTTGACCACGGTGGCGAAAAGGATTGCCGGTAAATGCGCCGGAACCGCGCAGAGAGGTTCGAATCCTCTCCGGACTACAGGAGTCAAACGATGATCAGTTGGCGACGAAGGCCTTACGGCCGGATACGGGACTGGCCTAGAGACTCCTGGCGGCGGCCGTAAAACGTGGCGCGTGTTCTGGCGGACGGCTGACGAGCCGAGAGGGTTCGATTCCCTCTTACGCACTGCCCGCAGATGAGACGGAAGAATCCGGCCCCCCGGAAGAACCCCCGTCGAATGGCTGCAAATCGCAGGGGGTAGGCACCCTGTACCCGGTACCGTCCGCGAGCCTGATCAGCCGGACGGTACCGGGACCAAAGGAATCACCGAGCAAAGGATCAGGGGATATGACATACGACCCGTTCAGCGCCCAGGCGGCGGAGAAGTTCCTCTCCGGCGGAGGCATCTCCGTCAAGTTTCCCCACCCGGGGTTCAAGTGGGGCGGGACCCTGGAGTCCTGGGAAATGGGCCAGCAGACCGACCTGGAGACCAGCGCACTGAAGTTCTGGGCGGACGGCAAGCCCATGATGCAACTCATCATGGACATGCGCGGTGAGGCCACCGGCAAGACCTACGAGTGGGTCTCCCAGCGGTGGGTCGAGAAGCCCGTCCCGGACGACGACGGCTCGCGGCGCCTCTTCGTCAAGGGCGGTCTCCACGTGGCCATGGTCAAGGCGATGAAGCTCGCGGGCGGCAAGCTGGAGGCGGGCGCGTACATCGAGGTGACGCGCGGCGAGGACCTCCCCCCGAAGAAGCGCGGACACAACGGCCAGCACACCTTCTCCGTGATCTGGACCCCGGCGGCGAAGAACCCGCACGCCCCGGCCGCCGCGTTCCTGGAGGAGGCCCCGGAGGACGTCGACCCGTTCGCCCCCGGCCAGGCGGCGCCGTTCTAGCCGCACCCCACCGCTCCCCCTGCATCGTCTCCCCGACGGCGCGGTGTAGGGGTTGAGGTCGAAGCCCCTCCCGTCTCTCGTCCGGGAGGGGCTTCTCTGTGTGATCAGACCCTACTTGGATGTCCGATTTATCATCTCTTAGTGGGCTGTGGATAACTACAGAAAGTAGTTTCCGTCAGGGGTTGACACGACCCTGGATAGGTTGTTTAATTGAGACATCAGCCAGGGACAAGGGAGACGAAATGAACACCTACGAAATCGAGATCCGGGACTACACGAAGACCAGCCCGAAGGGCCGGGCGGCGGGCCGCCGCTGCACCACCTACGCGGTGGTCGCCACGGACCTGGCGGGGGCCCTGGACAAGGCCTCCAGGACCCACAGCCGGAGGGTGGCGGACGGGGACCTGATCCCCTGGGTGAAGAACCTGGGAGCGGCCCCGGCCACCGGGACCTACCGGATCGACTACCAGATCCTCTGAGGAAAGGGCCCCCGGAAGGGGGCCTTCCCCTTGCCCTCAGGTTGTTTAGTTGAGCTACCTAACGTGCCGTCGATGAGATGATAAAACGGACATCGATGTACTCGTCATTGACGGTAGTTATCCACAGCCCCCAATGAGGTGATAAAACGGACATCGATGTGAGGTTCGGTTACCGGGTCAGGCCCGCCGAGTCCGGGTCCCCCCGGAAGCGCGCAGCCAGCCCCAGCAGGAGCGCCAGGACAGCGGCTGAACCGCTCACGGTCAACGCCCGGACCCACCCGAAGGTCAGCACGTCGAACGGCGCCGCAGCGGCCGCCAGGGCCGCCAGGGTCATGACGAACACGCCGATGACTCTCTCGGCCAGGTCCTTCAGGTACGCGGTCATGTCTGCTCCTCAGCTGGTCGTCATCTTCAGGATCGTGATCGTGCGCTCACTGATCACGTACTCCGCCACGTCGGGCGTGGTGTCGGCGCGGAACTCGACGCTGAACGCGTCCGTGGTGCCGTTCATGAACGTCCCGCACCCCAGCGCCATGAGCCTCATGTTCCGGTCGTCCCCGCCCACCGGCGCCGAGTTGCTGATACCCGCCAGGCGGGGCGCGGGCACCAGGGACGTCGGGTTCGTGCCGTCGGCGAGACGGATTTGCAACCCCAGGTAGACCACCGTGGCGCCCGCCGTGGTGAGCGGCGGCACCGCGACCGTGGCGAGGGCGAAGTAGAACCCCGGGTCCTGGGGCCAGATGAGGCGCTGGCCGACGTCGGCGGACAGCATCACGACGTTCGCCGTGTTGAAGTCCTCCACGTTGAAGGGGATGCGGTCCGTGTACGGCGTGGGCGGGCTGTTGACGGGGTGCGTGGGCGATGGGGAGGCGTAGGAGCCCGTCCCCCGGAAGCGCGCCACAGGCCGCCCTGTGAGCCCGTCCTGAAGCGCACAGACGTCGGCGTCGATCGACTCCGCCAGGGACTGGAGCGCCCCGGCCACGTCCGCCGGGTCCGTCGGCAGGCTGTACGGGTAACCCCGGTTCACCGTATTCGCGGGCATCAGAGGGCACTCACTTTCGTGGCCGAGATGGACCGGGCATCGACGTTCAGCGCGGCGCCGGAGTCGTGGATCACCCGCAGGCGGACGTAGTCCCCGATCGTCACCACGTTGATCAGGGACGTGATGCTCAGCTCGGTGGCGAACGTCTGGATGCCGGGGATGGTGTTGTGCGACTCGCTCACGCCGGAGAGGTTCTGCACGATGGCCCCCTTCCGCCCGCCAACCACGGCGTTGCCGTTGGGGGCGAAGTTCACCTGTGCCTCCACCAGGTAGATGCCCGTGGACGTGAAGGTGATCCGGTCGTTGTTCACGCCCAGGTTCACCATGCCCGCGTTGTCGTACTCCTCCGTGTTGAAGGTGACGAACGTGAAGGTGCTGGGGTTGATCGCCTGGTTCAGGCTGTGGCTCGCGCGCGCGGACGGCGCGTTCAGGGCCGCCGTGGTCGCGGTCACCTGCGCCTGCACGTCGGTGTCCACGTCCTGGGCGAAGTCCTGGATCTGGGTGGGGAAGTCCGCCTGATCGGACAGCAGCGGGTACGTGTAGCCACGGGGCGTATTCGCGGGCATGTCACACCTTCCGGGCGATGATCTGATCCCACACGAGCGCCTGCCCGGCCGCCAGGGTGGAGCGCAGGGCCACGCGCATGTAGCCGGTGACGGGCGCCGTGACGTTGCCGTACAGGGACGTGAAGGGCGGGTATTGGGGGACGTCCACGGCCGTGACCACCACCGTGTCCGCCGACGACGTAGTCGGGTACAGGTTGGTCGAGTTGGCGAACCAGAGGCCGACCAGGGCCGCGTCGGCGGTGGGCAGCACGCCGGAGTAGTCACCGCCCACGAACGCGCTCAGGGACCAGACCTCCCCGGCGTTGACCGCGATGGGCGAGCTGTACAGGTAGTGCACCGAGGCCTGCGCGGAGAAGACGCGCACGGCCAGGTCCCCGTCCGGCGCCCCGGCGATGTCCACCACCGTCGCCGTGCTGGAGCCGGACACGTTGGCCGACTCCCACGAGGACGGGAAGGAGCCCGGCACCGAGGCCTCGAAGCTGGAGTTCAGGATGGAGTTCGACCCGGCGCCCACGAGGCGTCCCAGCGCCACCCACGAGGCGTCCTGGCGGATCAGCTGCACCACGGTCCCGGCGGCGGGCGGCGAGACGGCGGTGGCGGTGAAGGGCAGCACGAAGGCCACCTCGATGGTCGTCCCTCCGACGTCCACGAACATCGAGTTCGGGGTGGCCAGGACCACCACGCCGATGCGGGACTCGGTGAAGGCGCCGGAGGGGGCGGGCCCGAACGGCAGGGGGCTAGACATTGACCAGGATCCTGAACGCCCACATGCGGACCGAGTAGGTGTTGACGGTCACGGCGCTCGCGACGTGGTGCGTCATCATCTGGAGCGAGTCCCCGGCCTGGAGGAAGAGGACGTCCGCGAACGAGACCGCCTCGGTGCCCGCCGTGGCGAAGCCCGGACCCTGCCGCGACGACGGGGGGTCGCCGTTCACCAGCGGCTCGACGCGCACGAACACCGCCGTGGCCGTGGTGATGAGCACGTGGCCCCCGACCATGTACCAGCCCGTCTCCAGGACGCGGATCACCTGGGCGGTGGTGTCGGCCATCCCCGCGTTGTCGAACTCGGCGCCACCGCCGAAGAAGTGCACGACGTCCTGACCGGCCACGTTGGTACCGCCGAGCATGGCCACCGCGTCGGGCGACGTGTACAGGTTGTCCACGTCGTCGGCGTACGCCTGCACGGCCGCGTCGGTGGCCTCCGCGAGGGCCTGGAACTGGGTGATGTCCGAGGCGTCCTTGGTGAGCGGAGGATCGCACTGAGGGAACGGAAGCCCCAGGCAGTCTGTGGTGTCCATGCCGTCCCTTCTAGGTGAGCGTCGCCTGCGCGCGTACGTACGCGCGCGTGGACAGGCCCATTGTCCCAGGGGACAGCGGGTAGGTGATGGAGTCGATCAGCTGCACGCTGCTCACCCCGCGCGAGCGCAGGCGCACGGTGTCGCCAGGCTCCATCGAGTAGTCCGGGACTACGTCCGCCTGCCAGCGCGAGGACAGGGCGGTCGCCGCGTTCAGGTAGTCACGGGCTGCCTGCGTCGCCTCCCCCAGGGTGAGCGGGGTCTGTACCTTGATGACCTCCCCCACCTTGCCGAACGGTCCGCCGAACCGGGTCGGGGAGGACGGCGAGGTGTCCCGGGCGGTGACGCGGAACGGGGTGCCCCCGTCGAACCGCTCGACCACGAGTGTGACGGAGTTGGCGGCCCGGTCGCGGCTGAAGCTCGGCACGCCCCGGATGAGCAGCCCCTGGGGGCCGTCCTCGAATTCCTGCACCACGGTGCCCACGTCGTAGGGCATCTCCCGGACGACGAAGTCCCCGTTCCCGAGCGCGTACCAGCGCCCGCCGACGGCCGCCGCGAGGTCGTCCAGGGCCTTGCCCCGGTCCTCATCCCACGTCAGCTTCGGGGTCATGGCGTCGGGGTCGACGTCGTGCGCGCCGAACGTGGCCGTCGGCAGCACCTCCGTGATGAGACGCTCGATCTGGGAGACGATGGTGACGTTCTCAGAGTTGCGCGGTTGCTCGAACGGCAGCCCGATGACGTCGGCCGCGAGGTCGTCGATGCGCGCGGTGACGTCGCCGGTGGCGTTGCGGGTCAGGTCCCCGACGCGCCCGGTGATGACGTCGAACATCTCCTTGGAGCCGTCGCCGTACCGCATGCCCGCCCGGATGTTGGCCACCGTCTGGTAGGGCGTGAGCGCGTCTGTGGGGAGCGTCGGCCACCACTCGGGGCCCACCGAAAACGTGCCGGACCGAGTGACCCGGTGCGTCAGGTTCGCCGTGATGGACCCGCCGAAGATCGGGATGTCGTTCTCCAGCAGGGCCCCGCCCGGGCCCGCGTAAAGGTCGACCTCGAAGGCAAGCCTGTGCGGGGCGTGAAGGGCCGTCTTGTACGTGGCCGACGCGGCCAGCATCAGCTCACCGCCGCCCAGAGCGCGTTCGCGACCAGGGTACGGGTGGACATGGTGACCGACGCGGGCAGGGACGTCTGAGCGGTGGGCCCGGTGGCGAACCGGGCGTCGGTGGCCGTCAGCTTGGCGTTCGGGATGGACGCGGTCAGTGCGCTGCCGCGCGCGAACGAAGGCACGGTAGCGGCGTTGGCCAGGATGGCGACGTAGTAGTAGCCCGGGGTCACCGCCACCGGGGCGGTGAGCGCCATCTCCTTGAACCCTGCGGTGCCCCACGCGGCGGTCTGGTCGGCCGTCACGCCGAGCCGGGTGCCCGCCGAGTCATAGAGCCCCGCGAAGTTCTGCCCGGCCGTCAGGGAGGCGCCTACGACGCCGATGGACGCGCACACGTTGGTGATGGTCGTCGGCTGCCGGACCCACAGCTTGGACCAGGTGACGGTCCCCGAGGTCAGGGCCGTGGCGACCATGTTGGTGGCGGGGTCGAACTGCCAGGAGATGAATCCCTGGTCCAGGGCTGTGGAGCTGTTTGCCCGGTCCAGGTTGGCGATCGCCGTGTTGAGCGGGGTTCCCCAGTTCAGGGAGCCCACCGCGATCGCCGGGAAGTACGGGACATATGCCATGGGTCTTATCCTCCATCGCCGTAAGGGCCATCACCGAATGCACACTCGCCGAAACCGCCCGTGCAGTCCGGGTCGTCGCCGCACACCGCCTCGCCGGAGGCGACCTGCGCCCAGGTGAAGCCGGACGCGGTCAGGTCCGCGAACGTGGCGAACTCCTCCGCCACCGCGCACCAGTTCGCGCACGCCGTCCCCTGCGCCGGGCCGAACGGCACGTCGACCAGGGTGAACGGCGCCTCCCACAGCCGGTACGGGCGGCGCTGGTCGCGCGAGATGTAGGCCTCGCTCAGGTCTCCTGGCTGGAGTACCGCGTCCGGCCACCCGTAGATGGCGGGCATCTGGAGCTGGAGCGGACCGCCTGCGGTGAACAGAGTCTCGACCGCGTCGCGCGCCACGAGGGTCTTGGTGAAGATGCGGAGCGAGCCGTCCAGACGCTTGCGGCGGCCGTAGATGTCGGCTGGCTTCTCCGCGTCGTAGATGTCGAAGAGGTTCGCGTCCGCGCGGCGGACGAACTCCCCGAACCCCACCCACACGATGTCCGGCCCGGCCGGTTCGCAGACGGCGGCGAGAGCCTGCTGGGTGGTCTCGCAGAATTCCAGGACCAGGTTCGCCCAGGGGCGCAGGGGGTCCTTCAGCAGGACCGTTCCGTCTCCGGGCTCGATGTACGGGCCCTGGACGATCGTGGTCCCGCCCGGGTCACCGGTCCAGCGGTACCAGACGTTGGTGTCCAGGGGCGCGCTGGTGTCGTAGAAGACACCGACTTCTCCGGACAGGGTGACGGACCCGATCAGGGTCCACGGGCCGGAGAAGGACGTCCCCCTCTCAATGTTAGCGGTCGTCTGCGTGCCGGGCGCAGCCGTGAAGTCGGCGGTGAGGTAGACGATTCCGTCCGCCATTAGCGGCGCACCCCCTGGAAGGCGAGTCGGTCGCGCGCCTGGTTGTTTTGCGCGATCCGGGTATCGAAGTGCGAGTTCAGCTGTTCGTTGCCGATGAACACCTGGACCGTGGGCGCCTGCTGGCCCAGCTGGGGGAGCTTGAGCGTCTGACCGCCCGGGAGGGCGAAGCTCGGGGCCAGCGACGCCACGCCCTGGAGTTGGCGCCGCAAGTCCGGGATGCGATCGGCAATGCCGAGTACGTAACCGTCCATGGTGTCGTTGCCCTGGTCCCTCATGACCCGGGAGGGGGAGTTTATGTCCAGCAGTTTCCCTACCGTTCCGGACACTGTGTCAGCAATCTTGGACGCAGCGCTCCTGAGCTCGCCGAGCTTGGACGTCAGTCCGTTGATCAGACCGCGCACGATGTCGGCACCGGCCGACGTGAGGAGGTTGCCCAGGTTCCCGAGCGCGTTCAGGACGATGCCGGGGAGCTCGCGCACCTTGGCGCCCGCGCGGTTGTTCAGGTCGGTGAACGCCGCGATGGCGGTCTGCACCAGCTGGAGCAGCTTCTCCCGGGCCTGGTTGCCGAGGTTCCCCAGGGTCTGGACGATCTTGTCCGTGACGTTCTTGACCAGGTTCTGAGCCCCCTCCCAGGCGCCCCGGAAGTCTCCCTGGAGGAGGTCCACGAGGATCCGGATGGTGGGGATCACCAGGCCTGTAATCTGAGCGGCCAGCACCTTCAGCGCCAGGTTGACGAGCCTCAGCAGCACGTCGATCAGCGGCTGGACCACCGGCATGAGGTCGTCCACGATCTGGATCGTGAGGTTCGCGAGCTCGACCAGCACGGGGGTCAGCTCGACCAGGAGCTGGGCGAAGGCCTCTCCGATCTGGGCCAGCCCAGGCGCGAGCGCAACCAGGGCCTCGGTCAGGATCGGGAAGAGGCGGGTGGCAAGCTCGACGAAGGGCGGGATCAGCTGCGGCAGCACGGTCGTGGCCAGCGTGGTCAGGACCGGCAGGAGCTGCGCCGCGATGTTCGTCACCAGCTGTTCCACGAACGGGATCATGGCGTTGAAGGCCTGACCCAAACCGTCGAACAGCGGGACAAGGGCGGGCAAGATGGCCGAAATCAGGGTGGCCGCGAGGCTGATGAACGGGGTCACCAGCAGCACCAGCTGCCCGAAGGCATTCGCCACCGAAACCAGGACCGGTTCCAGCGCCACGAGGATCTTCGAGAGCCCGTCACCCAGCGACCGCACCAGGATCTGCACGGGCGGGGCCAGGGCCGTGAGCACCGGACCCAGCACCTGGAGGGCCTGCGAGATCAGCGGGAGCACGGTGTCGATGAGCGTCCCACCGACGGCCAGCAGAGCGGTCAGGGCCTGCTGGAACCCCTGCGACGCAGTCGCGTCCTCGAACGCCTGGGTGACCTTCTCCAGGGAGGTAAAGAGGCCCCCGCCCTGGTCGCTCACCGCGTCCATGATGTTGCCCAGGCCGCCGAAGACGTTCCCGGCGATGGTGCCCAGCTGGGCGATGGTGTCGATGGCGGAGTCAATGGCCGCTTCCAGGCGGCCGTCCTCGAACGCCTCCGTCAGGCGCTCCGAGATACCGGCGCCAGCCCGGGCCGCCGCCGCCGTGATCCGCTCGAACGCCGGACCCGCTGCGGCGCCCAGCTGACCGAGGGCCGTGATGACCGCTGCGGGCGCGTCACGCAGGTTCAGGAGGCCTGCGTTGGCCGATGCCAGCGCGCGCCCCAGGGTGCCGTTCTGTGCGAGGTTGACGGCCGCCGCTGCCGCACTCAGGGCCATCCCGTTAAGGGTGCCCGCCGTCGTGCGGACCGCGTCCGCCACGACGGGCAGAACGGTCTGACCGAGCTCGTCCAGGGCGTCCGCGAAGCCGGTGAAGAAGGTGCCCTGGATCTCCTGTTGGAGTTCCTTGAACCCGTCGCGCATCGACTGGAGTTCGACCACGAACTCCCGCGCGCTGGGGGCCAGGTTCTCCATCGCCTTGGCCAGGTCCTCGGGGGACGCCTCAGGGTCGAAGGCTGTACTGATCGCCTCACCCACGCCGTTGAACGCCAGCGCCAGGGTGCCACCGGCCAGCGCCAGGGCCGCCATGCCCGTCGCCGCCACAGCGGCGGCCGGTGCGATGGCCTCCACAGTGGTGGCGATGCCCGCGAGGAGGGGGAGGAGCGAGGAAGTGGTGGCCGCGATCCCGGCGAACACGCCCGCCACCCGGGTGCCGGGCCCGATCAGCGTGCGCAGCGCCCGCCCCAGGCCGACGGTCGAGGCCACGCCCCGGCCGTCGGGGTCGACTTCGACTTCGATCTCGATGTCAGGTGCGCGCGCCTCCACCTGGTGCACGAGGGCCCGCAGCTGGTTACTGACCTGGGTGAGTGAGCCGACCTGGTCCAGCTCCGCCTGAAGGTCGATATCGTCCCCGGCTTCCGCCCGCCGGATGATGGACTCCAGCTGGCCCTGGATGTGGGACAGACTGCGCTGTGCGTCGAGCGCCGCTTCAACCTCCACGTCGGAGGCGCCCGACTCCGCCGACTGGATGACCCCCTCCAGCTCCTCCGCGATGTTGCTGAGGGACTCACCTACGGCAAGGGCCGCCTCTACGTTCAGTTCGGGGGCGCCGTTCTCAGCCGTCCGGATGATCGCGTTAAGGTCGCGCTCCAGCTCGGGGAGTGCGTCCGCCGTGGAAATGACCAGGTCGACTTCAGCTGTGGACGCCACCGCTCACCCTCTCTTCAAGCTCGCCAGGAACGCGGCTGTGGACTGCGGATCACTCGTACCATCGTCCCACGCATCCTCGTAACCGGGGGGAGGGACAGACAGGGTGAAATCGAACCTGACTCGTCCCTTCTCATCCTGGCCCTTGACGCACAGGGCGTAGACCGCCGCGCACCACTCCGCCACAGACCGACTCCACGCGTCCGCCCCGGACAGCACCAGGCGCCCCAGCACCTCCGGCTGAACCGAGGTGTTCAGCAGGCGTCCCGTCTCCCACCACGACCGGCCCGCCGCCTCCCCGAGGATCCGCAGCGACTCCCGCTCCAGCTCCTCCCGCGCACCGGGCACGTCGATCACCAGGTCTGCCAGGGCTTCCCGGTCGTCCGGCTCCGCCAGGCGCGCGGCCAGGGACCGGAGATTGTCGATCGCCTCCACCCACAGCGCTGCTGGTCGGTACGGGATGGTGAATCGCGTACCGGCCACGGTGATGCTCAGTGGTTCCCGGGAGAACGGCGAGGGGTCATTCGGCATCGCGCGCGGCCGCGCGCTTGCGGGTCTGCTTGGCCGGGGCCGGGGACCCGGCGTTCTGCCGCTTCACCAGCTCGGAGAAGAGGTCCATGAGGTCCTGTGGGACGATCCGCTTCTCGATCAGCAGATCGGTCAGCGTGTCCCACTGCTCAGGCCCGGCGGAGTCCGCCAGGACCCGGGTCAGGGCCTTCAGCGGCTTGACCGCCGACGCCCCCATGTTGACCACCGTCAGAACCATGACTAGGTCGTCCTTGGGCACCGGCGCGAAGCGATACGCCGTGCCCTTGACCTGGATCGTGTAGTACGTGTCGTCGCCCATGCAGCGAGTCTACGAGGCGTTGCTCCTGAACGAGTAGCCGCGCTGCGCCGCGACCTCGCGCAGCGCCCGGTCCAGGAAGTGCGTGCCCTTGGTCCCCGGGTGGTGGACCACCTTGGCGAAGACGATCCGGCCGCCGACGCTGAAGCGCAGCACCTGTGCGCGGCGGGGCCGGATGATGTGCGGCCGTGATCCGTCGTTGACGGCGGCCGCGTACTCCAGGTCCGAGCCGACGCTGACCTTTCCCCGCAGGGAGAAGAACACCGGCGGCTCCGCCCGGATGGAGCTACGCAGGCGACCCGTACGGACCGGCGCCAAAATCTTGGCCCGGTTCACCACCTGCCGGGACGCCTCCCTCAGCTCCGTCCGGGACGCGTTGCGCATCGTCCGGTTCAGCTCCGCCCTGTCCAGCCGGATCCGTGCCACCGTCGATCACCTCCAGGTACCCCAGGGCCACGTAGGCCACGGCGAGATCCGACCACGGGATGTCCGCTTCATCCCCCTTGCGCATACCGTTGAAGGAGACGCGCACGCGTACCCGCGCCTGCGCGCGGGCCTGGGTGGGGGTGGCGTCGGTCTTGGCGGTCTTGCGGCGGGTCACGGTGCCTCCACGGGGCAGCATGCGGACATGGTGATGAGGACGGACATGGTGCCACCGATGCAATTGCCGTCCACGCCGAACGGCTGGTACTCCCCTACCGCGACCTCCTCGGCCGCCGTACCGACGATGTCCCCGAACGCACAGCAGATGGCCGACTCCATCGAGCCCTGATCGGAGTCCAGCTGCGTGGCCGCGAGCGTCCACTGGTCCTCGGTCGGGACGCTCCCCGTGGGGGCGGACGGGGCGCACCGCGCCACGCCCATCTCCAGCGTCAGGGTGCGTTCCTGGCTGAAGCACGACACGTTGGTCAGGTCGCCCAGCTGGCGGACGCCGGAGATGTTCGCGATCCGTACCCAGCCCAGGCCCCGGCAGCACTCGTCATCGTTGGTGCCCAGGAGCGGGGTCACCTCGGACCCCGCTCGCAGCATCACGTGCTCGTTCGCGATGGGGAAGTCGGTGGCCGGATCCTCTAGAGCGGCCTGGAGGCAGTCCAAAAGCTCGTTCGCGAGCGTCAGCGCGTGGGTCATCCCGAGTACCTCGGTCCCGCCAGGTCCGGCGTCCACACCCGGGAGGGCATCTTGCGCCGGAAGGGATTGACCGCCCGCAGCCACTGGTCCACCTGGGCGATGCCTGTGAGCCCGTCACCGAGGAGCGAGACGGGGTCGACGACGGTCACCTCTACGCCGTTGCGCGTCATGGAGGCGAGCTGCTGCGGCAGCGCGCAGGCCTGGCCCACGCAGTCCTTGGCGAACTCGCAGGCCAGGAACCCGGCCGCGATCTGCCCGGCCAGGGGCAGCGCCGTACCGGGCTCGTAGACGATGACGAACGCACCGGGGTCGTCGGTGTCCAGTGCCATGTCCTGGCAGAGGGGCCAGCACTCGCCGTCGATGCGCACGAGGACGGGGTTGCCCCGGTACTCGTCCAGGCGGTACGCCGACTCGTCCAGGACCGCACCGTCAACGCGCACCTCGGTGACGGTCGCGACGGGTCCCGGGAAGGGGACTTCGCACGCGGCCCGGCAGGAGCAGCCTCCGGTGCAGCCGCAGTTCCGCCAGATGCCCGCGTCGATGTACGGAATCATCCAGGGCATGCCGCCGCCGGTGCCGGACGCGCCGACCGGCCACGTGAGGTAGCCGAAGCTGTTCATGCAGCGGGGTCCGCACGGACGGTAGTTCACCGGGCACTGGGCGAACTGATGCCCCGTGAGGGCGTCCAGGATCTGAGTCGCCCACGCGGTGGCGTTGGCCTGGACCGCAGGGTCGAACGTGTCCCAGTCGGCACAGCACGAGACGTCTATGGGCCATTCACATAGAGCCACGGGCCCTCCATTCACGGGCTTTGAGCCGCTTGCACGTAAGGCAGTAGCGGGCGCCTGTCTTGGTGTAGCGGGTGTTCTCAGGACTGTACGCGTGGTGGCTGGGACAGTGCGTCACGAGGGAGGACGCGCGCCGCGAGTTTTCCCGGTTGGTCACTGGTTCCAGGTGTTCGGGGTTGACGCACTCTCGTACCCGGCACAGGTGGTCCAATTGCAGCCCCGCCGGTATGGGCCCCACCTGCAATTCGTACATGGCTCGGTGGGCGAACACGGTTCGCTTCCCCACCCGGATGCGCCCGTATCCGTCCGGGTTCAGGGTGGCCGTCCAGATCCAACAACCTGACGGATCCTTACGGATCTTGGTCCACGCGCGTTCTTCGAGTGACTGCATGCGTACAGTCTATCGATACGCGGGGGCTTTTCCGGCGTTCACCGAAAAAGCCCCCTGACCTGCGATTACGGAATGGCCAGCGCCACGGCGCCACACGCGGACGTGGGGAGCGGGGCCGAGCTGACCTCGTAGTGCACGAAGTCATCGTCGTCGATCGCGGTGAGCAGCGGCTCCAGCGTCGCCGGGACCGTCGCGTCCCGGCGGACGTCGTACGGGCCGACGCCCCAGCCGGACCCGTTGACCGCACGCGCGGTGAAGGTGAGGACGAGCGCGCCGTTCTGGTGCACCCACTCACCCCACTGGGCGTCCTTCACCCAGGGGTACAGCCAGTACCCGTAGGACGGGTTGCCATCGACGGTGCACGCCTGGCCGGTGATCCCCTCCCAGATCTCCAGCGCGAAGTTCGCCGTGCCCGTGAGCGCCGCGTTGATGCGGAACCCGACGGTGTTCGGCGTGGCCGCGTCGTCGAGGACCAACGGGTCGCCGGTGATCAGGTTGATCATCGACGGGTCGGTGACGCAGACGATGATCGACAGGTCGATCCAGCGCAGCGCCGGGTCCGACCGGTCGTCGATGCAGAGGTCACCGTTGGCGTTGGCCTGGGTGATCTCCTCCGCGTCCAGGTAGTTCGGCGTGGACGTCACCGACACGAACCCGTCCGTGACCAGCGTCGATGCCGGGCCCTCGACCACGGCACCGCACTCGTCCAGGAGCGTCAGCCGCATGACCTTCGCGCGCGCCTGCTTGGAACAGACAACGGCCATTACTCTTCACCCTCTTCCTTCTTGGGTGCGCGCCGACGCTTCGGCGGAGCGCTGTACAGGTCCGCCAGATACGGCGGGATCCGGAACTCGGTACCCGTTCCGGTGGTGCGCACGTCGTGCGGGCTGCGGGCCAGGGCCAGCAGCTGAGCGGCCACGGCCTTGACCTTGTCGGCGTCCGGGACCACCGTGATCCAGTCGTCGCGCATCAGGCCACCGCCACCACTCCGGGCGCCGCGATGGGCACCTCTACTGCGAACACGTCGGGGCAGTCCCACCCGTGGGCGAAGACTTCTTCAGCGATGACGTCCCACTGGTTCAGGGACCGGTCCAGCGTCTGGCGCGGGTCGGGCTGCGGCAGCACGCCGGAGCGCCACACGGTGACGGGGCTGGTGATGAACGCCCACACCGATCCGGCGGCCGGAGCCACGTCGTCCGGGCCCGTGATGCCGTACCCGGCGCCGATGGACCACGAGGAGCCGATCGGGGTCTTGTACACCCCGGCCACGCGCTCGGCCGGGTCCATGAGGCCCGCGTAGCGCACGGCCGCGTAGCCGCGCATGTTGATGTGGATCACACCCTGGTACCCGGAGACGTCGTAGAAGGCCTCCTCCAGGGCTGCGATGGCCGCTCCGGCCCCGTCACCCGTCGGGGTGACCACAGTCGCTCCAGCGCCCGTCAGAGTGGGCGTGGCGCCCGGGTAGGCGGCCCCGTCCCACACCACGGACTCGACCAGCGTCTGTTCAGCTGAGATCAGCTGGGTGCGGACCGCCTCCAGCATCTCGGTACCGGTGCGCCCGACCGTCCCGCAGCGCTTGCGCGCCACGATCCAATAGGGGGTGGACGCGAGGAGGTCGGAGCCCTCCGTGTACGTCTTCTCAGGGGATACCAGACAGGTCTGGTCGTACAGCTCGGCCCCGCCACAGTGGTCGCTCAGGAAGTGCAGTCCCGAGCTGATCATGCGCGTAGTCAGGGTGGCCCCGCGTGCGGCGGTGAAGAGGCCGTAGCGGAGGGGCGCCGTGGTCGGCGCCTCAATGAGCGTGGGGTTGGTCAGGATGGTTGCCATGTCAGTCCCTCCCTTCAGTGTGAGGGCCCCCGCCCGTTACAGGGACGACGAACGGGCGGGGGCTGTACTGGGGGAGGATCAGACCTCATCCACGCAGTTGATCGAGTTGGCGCCGGTGATACCGGCGATGCAGCCCGCCACCGTGTAGAGGCGCTGACCGGGGCACGGGAAGAGGGGCGCGTAGCCCTCCTCCGCGAACAGCGCGGTGAACTCGTTCACGCTCAGGCTGGCCGCGTCGTAGACGTTGGTCAGGGTGACCACGTCCTGGCGGGCCAGGACCACGGAGCCCGCAGGCCACGCGAGGAAGTTGAACGTGGACGGGAGCGCCGTCATGAACGGCGTGGCCGCGTCACCGCCGGGGAAGGTCGGGTCGATCGCTCCGCCGGTGATCAGACCATCCTGCCAGCCGCGCACGAACTGCACGCGCGCGCCACGAAGGGCGAACATGCTGGCGATCTCGGCATCGGAGACGGACAGCAGGTTCACGCCGTTGCGGCGGGACAGGTCCGCGCGGATCTGGGCGAGCACCCAGAACGGCATGACGACCTCGATGGTGCTGTTGCGCGGCAGCATGAAGCGGTACATCAGGTCTTCGCGCGCGAGCTCCACAGCCGCGAGGGCGGCCGACGTGAAGGAGTCGCCGGGCCCGCCCGCCGGGTCGGGGTCCGGGTGGGCGAAGACGGTGGCTGCACCGGCGCGCGTGAGAATCTGCGCGATGATGTTGCGGTTGATCTCTTGCTCGTGCGCGGCCAGCAGGCCGTCCATCCACGCGTTGACGACCTCGGGGTAGCCCGCCGCCTGGAGGAAGCTCACCCGGATGCACAGCGCGGCCACGTCCAGGCGGCGGTCCTCGAACGTCGGGCAGGGGATCTCGGAACACGTCTTGACGGTGTCGGAGATGACCTGGGCCTCGGTCAGCAGGTTGGAGCCGCCGCCCGCCGCGATGGCGTTCGCGTAGATGGTCGGGAAGTCCGGTTCGTCCGTGTAGTTGATACCGCCGCGCGTGGCCGTGACCGTCGGGAGGTCGAGGATGCCGACGCCCGCAGCCCAGTTGGTGCAGAGGTCGTAATCGTTCATGGACGGGGCGCACCAGCCTGCGGCGGCCGTGAGGCTGTTGCCCTTCTCGATGCCCCTCAGCCAGGTGTCGCGCAGGGTGCCTTCCGACAGGGCGAACTCGTTGCGGGCCTTGCGCACCTTGCGCATGGTCTCGTTGCCGTTGTCGGTGGCCCCGATGACCAGCTCCGCGTCACGGTGGCGCTGGAACTGGGCGATGCCGAACCGGCCGTCGCCGCGCCGTCCGACGCTCTGCTGGGAGCGCAGGGCCGCGTTCGCGATCTCGGTCAGACCGGAGAACTCGTGGCCCACGCCGCGCTGAAGGAGACCTGCGGTGTGCGGAACGAGGTGGGCCGTGATGCCACTCCTGGGGGTGCGCTGCTCAGGCGCGACCACCGGAGGGGCCTGAGCAGCCATCTGAGCGACGCTGGGGACGACCGGGGCCGGGGAGACCGGGGCGGGCTCTACGGGCGCCACAGGGGCCGCCACGGGCTGCGGAGAGGCAATCGGGGGCAGGTCTCCCAGGGAGGCGAACACGTCGCGCTGCGCCTGCTGCTCCGTGGCACGCTGGTTGCGGGACGCGTGCTCGGTCTGGAGCAGTTGGACGCGGGTGGCCAGCTCGGCCAGCTCTTCGGCCTCACCGGCGGCGAACTCCGCCTTGGCGGACAGCTCCGCGCCGCGCTCACGGGCAGCGGCGAAGGCTGCGGACAGGTCCGCGTCGCTCAGGGCGGTGGGGTCGAAGGCCGGGGTGGCCTCGGGGGTGATCTCGTCTGCCATGGCGGGTTCCTCTCGTGCGGCAGGGACGGATAGGTCACGTCGCTGCGGCACGGCTCTCAGCTCAGCTACCACGGCTGATCACAGCGTACGCCCCTGCGGGATGCGCTGGGGAGGGCGGCTACAGAACGTCACTATTTCTTGTAGCCGTTCGGGCGCACACAGTGACTAGACGGGTTAGACAGCACCGGCCCATTACTCCCGTGTAAGGATTCTTATCCTGGAATTAAGGGTGGTAGCTGTCTAACCCGTCTAGAGGACGACTTTTACCAGGTCAGGCGCTCTTAGCGATCTTGTCCACGTACCGCCACGTCTGAGCGCGGTCACCCTCGGTGGTGTCCATCTGCATCACCAGCCGTCGCTCAGCGACACTCTTCACCCGCACTTTCGACCCATCCCGGAGAGTTACTTCGATCTCCTTGTTGGCCGCCCGCTGCCCGCAGCTCCCACACGCCATGTCACTTCGTCCCTTCGGCCAGCGCCCACGCCCACCGGGCCCGGGCGGTCTTCGCGTCGTCCTCAGTCGGGATGCGCAGCTCCACCGGCCCCCCGCTCATCACCCCGGGCTCCGGTCCCGGGCACCCCGGGTCACGGCAGTTGTCCCAGTCGTCCAGGACCCCGCCGTCTTCGTCGGGGTTGCCCACGTCGTGCACGTGAGCGGCCACCGGCACGATCCCCGAGGACGCGATCAGCGTCCGCTGCTGGTTCAGTGAGAACGCCACCCGCGCGCGCGGGACCGGGAACCCCGGAGCGTTCACGCTGCACACCGCGATCATCTCCAGCGCCCCGCCGATCCGGCGCCAGTCCCCGCTCACCGGCGACGTGCGGAAGATGTTCACCGCCTCCGGCGTCGCCCCGGGCAGCATCCAGCCCGCCACCCAGATGCCGTACTCGTCCTCTCCGGCCACGACGCGGGCCACAGCGGCCGAAGGGTCGTCGTAGTGCTGCGCGGCCGCCTGGAAGGCCGCCTGGGGGTCTGCATGGCGCGGCCCCGCCACGAGCGTCCCCACCGGCAGCGTGTAGCCCTCGGCCGTCGGCTGCTCCGCCACGTGGAAGTAGCTGTAGCCGGACGGCGAGGACGGCGCCGTGACGCACCCCGGCAGACCCACGTGACAGGTCTCCCACCCGGCGATGTGCCCGAACACCCGGCCCGAGTCGCTCACCGTCAACGGGGTCAGGCGGTCCAGGTCGGGCTGGCGGAACCAGCCCGTGGGCGGGAGCGCGGGAGCGGCGGAGGCGTACAAAACACCATCCTGGATGTACATCTCCGACATCCCGCCGTCCCCCTCGGGGTCGCCCACCGGCTCGGCGGGCTGCGGGTCCAGCGTCAGCGACACGTCGGCGAACGCCGGAATGGCCACGAGCGTGGCCCCGGCGATGCGCCACTTCGTGATCACCAGGCGCTCCTGGTCGTCCACCGTGTACTCGATGTCGTCCAGGTCCACCGAGGGGCCCAGGAGCCCCGCCTCCAGCTGCTCGATGACCGCGTACGGAGCCGAGTCCAGCATCGTCCCCGTGGCCGTCACCATGCCGTCCCCGATGGACAGGGACTCCATGCGCGCCACCACACGCGAACCCCCGTGGCCGTCGTCGGACAGCTCCTGCCACTGGAGCGGCAGCGGAAGGTCCCTGCTGCTGCCCCCGCCCGGTGCGATGATCCTGCCGTCGCCCGTGGGTACGCCCAGGCGCGCGAGGACCGCGCTCCATGTCCTGGCCATCACGCCCCCATCTCGGAGCGTGCCCACAGGTACAGCAACAGGTCCTGGTCGAGGTTGAGCTCGTTCTGGCTGACCATGGTCAGCACCTCCTCGGGATCCGTCGGGATCTCAGGCCACGCGTGGATCAGGTGCCACGTCACAAGGTCCATCACTCTGCCGCCTTTCGTCGGGCGCGTACGCCACGCTGGTACTCACGCTGGTAGTCCCGGTAGCAGGCCCGGCAGGAACGGAATGTACGCCCGTCGCCCCGCCTGCTTTCCATGTCGTACGGCGTTCCGTGCGTCGGGCACGTCTCCTTCACAGTGTGCTGGTTCACCGTGTTGCCACGCTCGTGGGTGCGCCGTTTGTTCTCGGCCGGAGTCACCGCCTCCAGGTGCTCCGGGTTGACACACAGCGTGTTACTGCACAGGTGGTCCACCTCGTGGCCCTCGGGGATAGGCCCTACGAGATTCTTGTACGCCACTCGGTGCGCTCCGGCGGCCCGGCCCAGCTCGGGATCGCTGCACTGACCGTAGTAACCGCCTCGCTGCGCTTTCCGCTTGAACAGCCTCCACTCCCAGCAGCCCGCCTCAGTGACGTTCACGCGTGCCTGGAAGTACGTCTTGTCCCTGGGGATGATGCGCGTCACGAGCTTGCTCCTCTTGGCTGCTGACGATCGGTCCAATCGATCTCTTCACCAAGTATGACAGGGATTACGGAACATCGGCAGTTGATGACCTCGGACGCAGGGCCGCGCGGATCCCCTGGGAACATCAGGTCCGCACCCCCCACGCGGAACGGGGAGGAGAGCAGCGTCCGCTGCTGGTCGGCCGCCCGGTGCGTGGGCCGCGTACGCGCGTCCTCGGTGGCGATCCACTGCTTGAACGGCGCCACGTCGCCGCGCGCCTGCGCCTCCAGCTGCGCACTGCGGAAGATCCCGGCGTTCACGGCCCCGATCGTCTCCGTGCGCGCCACCGTCATGGCCCTGTTGCGCCAGTACGGCGTGCCCGTGGCCGTCAGGATGAGCTGGATCTCGTCCCGTACCCGCTCCAGCGCCAGCCCCTCCTGGATGCCCTCCTCGACCGCCATGACGATCAGCCCGTAGACCTCATCGGGCGTGTTCGACATGCGGTTGCCTACCTCGTTCAGGTAGCCGGACACCCACGGGTCGGTGGGCGGATCCCCGCGCTCGGTCACGCGGCGCCAGGCGTCCGCCAGAACGCCTGCCACCTCCGGCACCACCTCCTGGTCCACCACCCGGGTCCAGAACCCCGTGTGGTCGCTCACACGGCCGGGATCGATGCGCCCCTCGGCCAGCACGTCCGGGCGCACCCGGTCCAGGAAGCGGGTCAGCCCCCGGAACCAGGTCCGGGCGATGCGCGACTCCCCCTCCCGGATGAACGCCTGGGCGCGCAGGCGCTGCGGCAGGTTCGGGTCCTCGCCCAGCGGGGGCGTGGTCACCGCTTGTGCTCCTTGGGGAGCGCGGCCAGTACGGCACGCAGCTCCTCACGGTCGTGCGGCCTCTCGTTCATCAGCAACCGCACGCAGTAGTCCCGCAGCTCCTCGCGCAGGGTGCGCGGCCAGTACCCGAAAGCCTCGGCCACCGGGTCGGTGAACTGGAACGAGCCTTCCAGGATCTCGTGCGCAGCCTCCCCGTACGGGATCACCGTGTGCAGTTCATGCCGGGGCGTGGACTTGAACTGACCCCGGTTCTGGTTCGTCAGCAGGCGCCCGCCCGCGCGCGAGAGGGCGTCGTAGACGATCAGCTCGGCTGCGGCGACCAGCCCCTCCGGCACAGGCTCGGCCTCGGGCTCCTGGCCCTGCGTACCCGGCAGCGCCCGCACGTTGTCGGGTACGGGCTCAGGCTCCGGGAGCTCCAGCTCCCCGCCCGCACCCACTTCGGCTTCCACGCCTGCGGCGACCGGGGAGATCTCGATGCCCAGGCCCAGGGCCTCGGCTACGTTCGGGTCGGCCAGCAGCGTGGGCGCACCGGTGACGATCTTCTCCAGGACGCGGCGGGTGCGCTCCTCCTCCGAGGGCATGGCGTCCAGCGACACACCGTGCTCGGTGAGCATGTACTCGTCCGAGATGAGCACCTTGTCGTACAGGGACTCCAGGACTTCGGTGTCGTCGGGCCGGGCGACGATCGCGGTCGTGTCCCAGCCGATCTCCTGGCTCTCGGCTTCATCGGGGGTCAGGCCCATGGCGATCAGGGCCGGGCGCATCCAGTGCTCGGTGAGCGCGTCGCCCACGGCCTTGAGTAGCGGCTCGATGAAGATCTTGTAGGTGGACTCCTCCACCTGCCACGCCGACCAGTGGTTGGACTCGCCCTGCGTGCCCTCGGCCACGTCCTTGGGCATGTCCAGCGTCGCGGCCAGACGCCTCAGCCCCGCCTCGCGCAGGTCGACCACGGCCGCGTCGAACTGAGTGGACAGGTCGAAGTGCGCGAACGCGCCACCGGCCGCGATGTGCTCGGCGGGGGCGTTGAAGGCGATCGGGACCTGAGCCGACGCCTGCCCCGGGTTCTGGAGCCCCAGCTCGGCCGCCGTCATGAATTGCGCCATGAAGCTCTCGCCCGACAGGTTCAGCTCGTCCGCGATGACCGCCACGCCGTTGGTGGCGATGCGGGAGTCGAGCCGCGCGGCGATGTTCTGTGAGCTCTTCTCGATCTCGCGGCAGATGGGCAGCCCCGGTCGCACCGCGCTGTCCGCCTTGGCCTGGTCGTCGGGGTGCGGACACCAGACACGGATCAAGCGGTCGTTGGGTCCGAGCTGCACCATCGCCCCGGTGTACGGGTCGGTGTACTCCCAGCGGTCCCCGTGGGGGCGCACCTTGTTGCCGGACAGCACCAGCCACGCGTCGGGCTGCGGACGCCCCCGCTTGTTCGGCTGCGGACGGATGATGATCCAGGCCTCGCCGCACACCTGCCAGCACAGCGCCACCAGGCGCAGGAGTCCGCTGCGCTGGCTGACGCCGCCCAGGGCCTGCGCGGCGACGGCCTGCGCCCGCTCGTCCTCAGACGGTCCGGTCGGCTTGCCGGTGTCGGGGTCCAGGTCGGTGGCGTGCAAGTCCGCCTGCGAGATGGCGTTGGCGATCCACACCAGGGGGCCCCGCAGCTCCCCGATCGCGTCGAAGTAGTACCAGGCCTCGCGCTGCCACTGCTCCTGGCTGGTCTGCTGCCGGGAGCGGTTGACCAGCTGCACGCCGGGCCCGCTCATGGGCATGGCGGCCGCCACGATGGCCTTGGCGGGCGGCTCCTTGCCGCCGGTGCCGATACGGAATGCTTCCCGGATCCCCATCTACTCTGCCTCTCCTCGGGCCAGCATCCCGGCCACGTAGCTGAACGCCAGCCCCAGGGGGACGATCCACGGCCACGACCACAGGTCGGCCCAGGCGCCCGCGCCCGCCACGGCGATGCCGACGTAGAAGGACGCGCACCAGTCGCACACGACCAGGTAGGCGGCGAGACCGTCGGAGTCCAGGCGCGAGAGGATCCAGGTGCGCGGGGCCTGGGTGAGCCGGTCGGTGGTGATGAGGCGGGTGACGCGGGCGGTGACGAGTGCGGCGATGACGATCGTGATCGTGTCCATGTGTGTCCCCATCATGAGGCTTTCTGGGCCTGGGCGCGGCGCCGGGCGGCGATGGCCGGGTGTTCGCCCTGGGCGAGGCCCTTGAGCGCGTGCGGGGAGATCAGGTTGGTCTCGCTACGGTCGTACTTCTTCATGAAGTGGGTGATGCCGTGAACCATGGCGTCCAGGCGGTCCGGGGAGTCGGTGGGGTCCTCCTCGGGGATCCAGGTGGTCAGCTGGTCTTCGAGGTCGGGGAAGGATCCGACGTGGCAGACGCGTCCTTGCTCGTAGCGCATGGCCACGGGCTGGGCGCGCAGGCGCTTGCCCTGGGAGGCGTTGACGCGGCGCAGCGGCGCCGAGTGCCTGTCCCCGCCGCGCTCCTTGTGCACGGCCTTGAGGACGGATTCGATCCAGTCCTTGCCGCCGTTGTCCTCGACCACGAGGAGGCTGGCGGACCAGGATTCGACCAGGCCCCAGGCCCGGTTCGCGGCGTCGTTGGGGGACAGCTTCTCCGAGCCGTCGTGCAGGACGTAGCTGCGCCCGTCGGGTCCCCGGCCCACGACCACGAGTCCGGTCTCATCGCCTACGCCGGTGCCCGCCGGGTCCATGCCCACCACGATGTCGATGAGGTCGGTGGGGGTGGTGGCCACGCGGTTGTTGTCGATGTGGCGCATGGCCACGAGCGCGCCCGGCAGGTCCGAGAGGACCTCGGCGTTCAGCTCCTGGCGTCCGAGGGTGGTGCCCTCGTACTTGGCGATGACGGCGCGCTGGAAGGTGGCTGCCAGGTTGTGGAGGTTGTCGTAGGTGGTGCCCTTGGTCAGGGCGGTGCGTTCGTCCTTAACGAGCCGCTTGATGAGGGGGAGCGGCCGGGGGGTGGTGGTGACGCAGATTTGCGGGTGGTCGCCCAGGCGCATGCCGAGCTGCGCCATGTCCCAGGCTTCCTGGATGTAGCGCCAGGCCGCCATCTCGTCGAACCAGCCGTAGTGGTGCTGGGGCCCGCGCAGGCGGTTGGGCTCGTCGGCGCTGTACAGGGTCTGGATGGCGCCGTTGGGGTAGGTGAGCTGCCGTTTGGAGGGGTTGTAGACCGGGCGGAAGGTGGCGGGGGCGCAGGCCAGGATGCCGCTCTCGCCCTGAACGAGGATGTCGCGGGTGTCGGCGGCGGTGGGGCCGATCAGCGCTCCGCGTTCCTGGGTGCGTGCCTTCTCGATGGCCCATTCGGAGCCGAGCCGGGTCTTGCCGAAGCCACGGCCTGCGAGGGCGAGCCAGACGTCCCATTCCCATTCGGGGGCGAGCTGGGATGCGCGGGCGTGGCGGCCGGGGGCGCCTTTGTGGGGCCTGCCGTCGCAGCCCTGGCGGCCGCAGCGCCAGGGGACCTTGCCGGACTCCGCGTCGGTGATGACTTGTTCGAGGAGGTCGCCGAGCCGGTTGAGGTCGGCGGGGCTCATGCGCTCCAGCTCGGCCCGGGTCAGGCTCATGCCTCCTCCGGGACCCGGTTCTGGAGCTCCAGTGCGCGTTCGATCATCGCTTCAATCTGGACGATCTTCTCGGTGGACTTCTTGGTGTCGGCCATGGCGAGGGAGTTGGCCTCGATCTTCGTCATGGCGACGCAGGCCTGTGTCCACCGGATGGTGGGGTCTTGCCGGTTCTCGATGAAGTCGTCGAGCCGGGAGTCCAGCAGGCCCCGGAGCTTGTCCATGAGGGCGAGGTTCTTGTCCCTGGTTT
>Ga0209485_1000131_pt1 | contig 23859 bp, 23 predicted proteins | sample NCAS100_FD_187516 | JGI IMG/M metagenome (GOLD analysis project Ga0209485, IMG submission 187516) | Agricultural soil microbial communities from Utah to study Nitrogen management - NC AS100 (SPAdes) (version 2) | ecosystem: Environmental > Terrestrial > Soil > Agricultural land | place: USA... | reverse complement strand
TCTGGTAAACGTGATACCCTGCACCTCAATGGTCCGGGCGGCTCCTGGCCCAGCGAAACTGAAGTTGATCGGCACGCCGTTCCCGGCAAACTCAAACCGCAACTGGTGCTTCGCGGCGTCGAGGATCTCGATAGGGCCACTCAGCACTCCCCACGTGCCTACGAGCCTGCCATCGCGGAGCATGATTGACAGTTCTCCATACGACGGCTCGCTGAAACGTCCCGTGTAATCGGAAAATGGGCGACTCAGCGGTTGGCGCTGTCGTGCCGCGCGAGTCGAGTCACCAATTGCGGCGCTGCGCCTGGCCTGCATCAGGCGCTGCCGCAGGTCTGCCATTCTCGACTCGGCGCGGGTGTTCGCATCAGGATGACCGGCTTCGAGATCGTATACGTAGGCGGCGACGACATCGGTGAGCGCCGAGCCCAAGCCGCCCGTGGACATCGCCACGACCCCAATCCTGCGACGAGGCAGGAACCCGAGGTGCGAGCGCGTGCTGTGGTAGCCACCAAAGCGGCTGATCATCCGCTCTCCCTCGTAGCTGCCGATATCCCAGCCTGCGCCCCAGCCTTCGCGATCGAAGAAGGCAAATCGCTTTGCCTGATCCCGTGTCTGCCTGGCAATAAGTTGATGGCTGCGCGCCACCGCGGACTTCGGAAAGACCTGCTTCCCGTCGATGCGGCCGCTATCCATCTGCACGATCGTCCAGCGGGCGAGGTCCGACAACGTCGCGACATGCCCGCCGGCGGAATTCATCGTCAGGTTCGTTTTCTGGAAGCGTTCCGTGACATACTGACCGTTGGCCAGCAAGCGATGTGGCTTGGCGATGCGATCCTCGAGGCCCGAGACCCGGGTATGCGTATCGCCTAATCCGGCCGGACGGTACACGGCGTCCTCGAGGTAGCGCCGCCAGCCTTCCTTGCGCCCGCGGTCGATGACCATTGCCGCGACATTGTACCCGAAGTTGCTGTACACCAGGTCATTCGTGCCGGTCGGAATCGCCAGCGCAACGAGTCGGGGCCAGCGAGCCTCCGGGATCGCTCCGGTAAATGCCGCGCTCTGCACGACCGCGTCGTCGTTCAGGTTGTGCGTATGCGAGAGAAAATGGCCTAACGTGAGCTGGGTGGCGCGGGCGCCGGGGTGCCATGCGACGCCGGGGAGCAGTGTCGTGATCGGCGCATCGATTCGGATTTCGCCGCGATCCGCGAGCAGTGCGATGCCGAACCCCGTGAACGACTTGCTGGTCGATGCCACGTACCAGAGCGTGCGGTCGTCAGCCCGGATACCGGCGGTCACATCCACCATCCCGTGGGACTTCGCGTAGAGCACGCGACCGTCCATCGCGATCGCCACCCCGATAGCCGGAGTCAGTCCTTCGCGCACTGCGCGCGCGGCCAGTGAATCGGCGGCGCGCGCAATCACGGCGGGAGTTGGACGGTCCTGTGCCTGACGAGAAGCAGTGTTGAGCACGGGACCAAGACTGACGAGGAGAACCGCGCGTGGGGACAACATAAGGGTCCGGCTCCGATGAAGACTGCCGATGAACGGCGGCGCCGCTGTGAGGTCTCTACGGCCGCCTGGCGCGCTTGTTTCTGGTGACCGGTCGTGGATCGACCGCCGTGGGACGTTCGTACCAGATCTCCACCTCGTAGGCATCGGGATCGCGAAAGAAGACGTATGGCTCCCCCGGCACGAACTCTCCGGTTGCGGTGATCGTTCCGCCTGCGGCGCGCACCGCAACGCGCGCTTTTTCGATGTCCGCCGCCCGTGTCAACCGGAATCCAAAGTGCGTGACGCCGCCTGGTTTCCCGGCGGCGCGCGCATTGCGCTCGAACACCAGCACATCGCGCGCACCCGGCGTTTGTGCCTGGATGAATGTGTCGTCTTCATGGACCGCCACGACGCCCAGGACGGCACGATAGAACTCGAATGATCGGCGTGGATTCCGCACGGCAAGGGCGAAGTGCGTGAGTCCGTGTGTGCGCACCGGCTTGTGTAAGGCCATGGCTTCAGTGGAATCCGGAGGAATCGGGACACGGCGACGGCACAACAATACTGTTGCTCCCGACCGGTATCCAGTCGCTCAGGTCGCCCTCGACATGCCTGCGTCCGCCGCAACCGCGTCCAAACGCCTAACGTGAAAGCGGGCCGAGCCTCAGCAAATTTGTTGCATAACGCGCGGCGCCTCGGCGGAACTCACGGGTATAGGAACACTCAGGGCTCGCGCGCGGACGTACCGGAGCGCCGCGCCGCGAAGGCATGTTTCATACAGACTCATTGGTGGAGCCCTCCACACCGTCGTCCGTGCCCATGGGCCTGCGGTCGGCGAGGAGTCACGTGACTGGGGGAACCCATGACAAAACGCGAACTCACACGATGGGCCATCGGCGGCGGGATCGCTGCTGCGCTCTGTGCGAGCACGTTGCCGGCTCAGGTAGACACCACTCGCCGCGACACGACTCGCTCGGCGCGTTCAACCACCCGTATCCCGATCCGTAAATCAGGGGGTGAAGTCGTCCTGCCTTCAAGTCGCGCACGCACCGACTCGATTGCGCTGCAGGCGCGACGCGATTCCATCACCAGGGCCGATCTGGCCCGCAACGACTCCATCGCCGCTGTAGAACGTGCGCGCATGGACTCGATCAACATGAAGACGCGAGCCGACTCGATTGCGCAGGCCGCACGCACGGACTCCATTGCGCGCGCTGAACAGGCCCGCACGGATTCCATTTCGCGGCTCGAACAGATGCGCAACGACTCGATTGCTCGTGCCAATGCACCGGTAACGCCACCCGTTGAAACGCAGACTGGTACCATGACCCAGACCGTGCGCCGACTGCCTGGGTCGTTCTACATGGGTCTGGCAGCTGGATCGGCTTCCCCGACGGGCGACCTTGAAGATCTCGGCTATGACAGCGGGCTCAGCATCTCCGTCCCGATCGGCTGGCACAATCCTTCTTCAGTGTTTGGCGTCCGGTTGATGCTCGGCTACAACCAGTTCAATGGCGCGTCGTTTACCACGGGTGGCACGAACCCGGTTGTGTTAAGCAACGCGGACCCGAAAGTGTATTCCGCCGAGTTAAACCTGAACATGCGGTTCCCGTTCAATGAACGCCGCACTTCCAGCGTGTACCTCTCTGGCGGTGGTGGCGTGTACCTGTTCCGGAACTTCGGACAGGGATCCGCGCTAGCCGGATATCTCGGGAACGACGTCCTGGATCCGGACGACAGCAATAATGAATCAACAATCAACAAGTGGGGCGTGAACGGAGGCGCCGGTCTGGAATTCGGCATCGGAACGTCGTCACTGTTCCTCGAGACGCGGCTGGTAAACGTCTTTGCGGGACGCGACGATGAACCGAACTTCGATAGCGTCTTCGGTGAGCGAGGGAGTGCAGTACGGTGGATGCCATTGATCATTGGTTTCACAATCCGGTAACACACCGTGGCGTATGCCCGCCGCGTTTAAACGACGCGGCGGGCCGTATCCCGTACGTGTCGCCGGTCGGCGTTGCCAAGACGGTGAGTTGCGGCCAGCGAGCCTCGGGGGTCGCTTCTGTAAAATGCCGCACTTCGCACGACCTCTTTGTCGTTCAGGTTGTGCGTATGTGCAAGGAAGTCGCCTAACGTGAGCTGGTTGGCGCGGGCGCCGGCATGTTCGCCTGCTATTGGCCGATCGCTGCTCGCTGGCCGCTAACCTACGAGTTCGTGTAGGGACATGGATCGGGGTGCAAAGCATGCGTGACGCGACGACGCCCCCCACCAAATATCCATATGGAAAACGGCGGACCTCAAGGAAAGGTGTTGCATAACGCGCGAGGCGTTGGCGGGGCTGGCGGGTACTGAGTCACGGCTCGCGCGCGGACGCATCGGAGTGCCCCGCCGCCAGGGCATGTTTCAGCAAAGACTCACCCGGTGGGACCTTTTCCACCCGTCATCCGCGCGCCTTTGAGCCTGCGGTCGGCGACAGGAGTCACCTAATCAGGAAAATCATGACAAAACACGGACTAACACTATGGGCTATAGGCGGCGGGATTGCTGCCGCGCTCTGTGCCAGCACGTTGCCCGCGCAAGTCGATACCACGCGCCGCGACACGACTCGTACGGCGCGATCTACCACACGTATTCCAATCCGCAAGGCATCGCGCGGTGAGGTCATGCCAAAGGAATCGCGCGTGGAGGCTGTCCTGCCATCCCGCGATGCCCGGGGAGACTCAAGTGTCCGGCAAGTCCGAGCAGACTCAATTCCTGGGCAATTCCGGGCAGACTCAATTGGGCGGCAGGTCCGACGCGACTCGATCAACACGGCTGATCTCGCCCGGAACGATTCCATTGTCGCAGCGGAGCGCGTGCGCACGGATTCAATCAGAGCACTCAGAGTGAGTACGCCGGCGGACTCAATCGCTCAGGCAATTCGCACCGACTCCGTTGCCCGCGGCGAACAGGCACGAACGGATTCGATTTCGCGACTCGAACAAGTGCGTAACGACTCGATTGCACGAGTCACGGCACCGACGTTACCGCTACGTGAAACGGAGACCATGCCGACCCAGACCGGTCGCCGACTGCCTGGGTCGTTCTACATGGGTCTGGCTGCCGGTTCCGCCTCTCCGACCGGAGATCTCGAGGACCTCGGCTATGACAGCGGGCTCAGCATCTCGGTTCCGATAGGCTGGCACAATCCATCTTCTGTGTTCGGCGTCCGGATGATGCTCGGGTACAACCAGTTCAACGGTGCCACATTCAGGTCCGGCGGCGCGAATCCGGTCATCTTAAACAACGCCGATCCGAAGGTGTATTCAGCCGAGTTGAACCTGAACATGCGGTTCCCGTTCAATGAACGCCGCACGTCCAGCGTGTACCTCACTGGCGGCGGTGGCGTATACCTGTTCCGGAACTTTGGACAAGGATCCGCGCTAGCCGGGTATCTGGGGAACGACGTATTGGACCCGGACGACAGCAATAACGAATCGACGATCAACAAGTGGGGCGTGAACGGAGGCGCCGGTCTGGAATTCGGCATCGGAACGTCGTCACTGTTCCTCGAGACGCGACTGGTAAACGTCTTTGCGGGACGCGATGATGAGCCGAACTTTGACAGTGTATTCGGTGAGCGAGGGAGTGCAGTACGGTGGATGCCATTGATCATTGGTTTCACAATCCGGTAACACACCGTGGAGTACGGCCCGCCGCGTTTAACGGCGCGGCGGGCCGCACCGCGTCCATCGGTCGCCTTGTCGCCATCATGGCATCAGGCGCGGCATTCTGCCTGACGAGCGCAGCGGCGGCACAAAGCGGCAGCGGAAATTCAGGATCGGACACCCGTGTGCCTGTGCAGTACTCCGACTTGAGCGACAGCGCGGAGGTGCTGTTCAAGTCGGCCGCTGACAGCCTGGAATGGGAACGTGAACGCGCGGTTGCCCGGAACGCATCGGGCCTGCGTGTCGTGGTCTCGCTGCGTGAGCGTTACGTCTGGGTCATGCGCGGAGACGACACGCTCCGAACCGCAAAGGCTGCGGTGGCATCGGGGATGACGATCAATTTTGCGGGACGATCGTGGACGTTCCGGACACCGCGCGGGAAACACACGGTCCTGCGCAAGATCATGCATCCAGTGTGGCGTCCACCCGACTGGCTGTACGCAGAGACCGCGATGCAGCACAATCTCGAGTTGGCCCGTCTCCAGACGAATCGGCCGGTGCGGGTCGGCAAGGATACGCTGCTGGTCGTCCGAAACGGCCTGGTTGGCCTGCTCGACAGGAAGGCAGGACGTTTCGCGCCCCTGCCCACGGATGAACACATCGTGTTCAACGACACGCTGTACATCCCGCCGTTCGGAACGCAGAACCGGAAGGTCGAAGGCGAGCTGGGGCAATTCGCGCTTGATCTCGGCGACGGATATCTCCTCCACGGAACTTCCGATCCCAAGAGCATCGGCAAGGCAGTCACCCACGGCTGCATCCGCCTCGGCGACATGGATATCAACTGGCTTTACGTCTACGTACCGACGGGTACGCCAGTGTACATCTACTGATGAGGAAGCAGGAGGCAGGAAGCAGGAGGCAGGAAGCAGGAAGCAGGAAGCAGGAAAGGAACGAAGCGGTTTGAAATCTTGAGGGTCCGCCAGGCGTGAGCGCCGCGGACCCTCTTTCAATCCCTGCTTCCTGCTTCCTGCTTCCTGCCTCCTGCTTCCTGCAAGTTCGTGCGCGTGACCGGGCGCACAACCGCACAGCCCCGTCCGCCTAACGCGGCGACACCAGACGACCACTACGGGGTAGCACGGGCCACCTCGTTGAGAGGCTCCAAGGGAGCACGACCTTGGAGGCAGTCTCGACTGATCACCATTCAAAGCAAGTGTCAACGCTGGTCTGCCGAGCGCGAACCCAACGCTGCTCGCTCGCGGCGTTCGACCAGGAGCGTACCTCATGAGGCTCGTTGCGAGAGTTGGCTTGCTCGCCTGCGCCGCCGTTGTTGTCCTTCCCTGCGCCGGCGAGGCACAAAGTCCTGCTGCGCCGCGGCCGGGACAGGACAGCGTGACCGTTCGCGCCAGCAAGAAGTACGGCGCGAGCGGTTTTCATCGCTTCATGTTGGGCGATAACTACCGCGACCTCTGGTATCAGCCCATCCGGGTCCCTGTGCTCGATCTCGGCAAATATGGCGGCGGACTGACCGCGCTCGAGGAGGGGGGCAACGCGCAGACGCGCAACCTGCACCTGCGCGGCGCCGACGGAAAGGAATACGTCTTCCGCCCCATCTTCAAGGAAGTGCTGCAGCTGCCTGACGACTTCAAGGGGACGGTCGTGGAGGACATCTTCGCCGACGGGTTGAGCGCCTCGCACCCGGCCGCGACGGTGCTGCCTAACGCGTTCCTGCGTGCCGCGGGGGTCCTGCACGCCGACCCGGAAATGTACGTCATGCCCGACGATCCGAAGCTGGGCGAGTTCCGCAAGAACTTCGCCGGCAAGCTCGGGACGATGGAGGAGTTTCCCGAAGATCCCAAGGAAGGGAAGGGCTTTGGAGGCGCCGTTGACGTCATCGACAGTGAAGACCTGCTGGAGCGCCTCAACGAAGATGGCGCAAACCGTATTGATGCACACGCGCTGCTGAAGGCACGACTGATCGACCTGCTGATCGGCGACAATGACCGACACCCGGGGCAATGGAAGTGGGCGCGGCTCCAGGACGACAAGAGCTCGTTCTGGATCCCGATCCCGCGTGACCGCGACAAGGCGTTCGTGTCATATGAAGGCTTTCTGCTCAAGATGACGCGCATCGTGTTGCCACGGCTGGTCACCTACCGGAACATTCCGCAAACGGCAAGCTTCTACAACGCCGTCAACTTCGACCGCCGGCTGCTGGTCGGGCTCAATCGCGCCGCCTTCGACTCGATGGCCCGCTTTCTCCAGCGCGTGATCACCGACTCGGTGATCGACGCCGCGATCCGGTCGATGCCGAAGGAGTACCTGACCGTCGAGCCCGGGCTGGCGAGCCGGATCAAGAACCGCCGCAATATCCTGCCGCGTTCGGCCGACGGGTACTACCGCGGCCTGTTCGAGATCGTCGACCTCCACGGCACTGATGGCGCCGACAAGGCGACGATTACGCGTCAGGCAGACGGCAGCGTCGATATCGCGCTCGAGTCCAACGGCGTGACGTATTTCAACCGGAAGTTCGAGCCGTCCGATACGAAGGAAATCCGGTTGTACCTGCAGGGGGGCGACGACTCCGCCAACATCACCGGCGAGGCGCCACGGAGCATTCCCCTGTGGGTGGTCGGCGGCACCGGGGCGAACGCGCTGGTCGATGCGTCGGTGGTAGGGGGTCGGCGAAGCCCGACGCGGCTCTATGACGTCGGGGGCACACCGGCCGCCAATGTGATCGTCGAAACCGGCGACGTGAACGTTGAGAAGAAGACGGACGTGCCTAACGATAGCTCCGGCAAGGAAGGAAAGAACGGAAAGGCGCAGGACAAAGGGTATGATCCGGACACCGCCTGGAACCGGCGCCCGGTCGTGAAATTCCAGGGATGGGAAGTTCCCCCGTTCCGTGACCGTGGCTCGAGCCTGCGACCGGTCATGTACATCAAGAGCGGTCGGGGGCTGGGCATCATGCCGGTGTTCGAGATTACCCGGCGCAAGTACGGATTCCGTCAGTTCCCGTACGCGAGCAAGGTGGATCTCGAGATCGGGTACTCCACGGCGCTGAAGGGATGGGAGGCCGAGCTCAAGACCGACAACCGGATCGAAAGTTCGCGCATGTTCATCACGACCGAGACCGGACTGTCCGAGGTGATCGCCGGCCGCTGGGGTGGCGTGGGCAATGACATTGAACTGCCGGAGGATCGCACCACGCTCCACGCCAAGCAGCGTCAGTACGAATTCACGCCCGGGCTGGGTTGGGCGTTAGGCCTGGGCACCGAAATCACCATGGGCCCGATCGTGAAGTATACGATCTCTGACAGCCAACCCAACACACTCATCTCGACACTCAGGCCGTACGGGTTCCGCGAATTCGGGCAGGCGGGATTCCGCATGCGCTTCCTGCACGAATCGACGCGCCAGGTCGTCTCTCACGGCGGAACGGCCGATGAGCTGATGCGCGATGATCAACGCCATGGGCTGACTCTCGATGCCGAGGCTGCGGTTTATCCAGCCACGTGGGATGCAACATCAACGTTTGGAACATTCTCCGCGGTTACGACAACCTGGTTCACGCTCCCGTTGCCGTTGAGTCCGGTATTTGCTACTCGTTTGGGTGGCCAGCAGAACTTCGGCGATTACCCGTACTTCGAGGGCGCCTTCCTCGGCGGCAGACAGTCCGTGCGAACGCTGCCACGTAGTGCCCTTACCGGTGACGCCATGATATACGGCTCGGCAGAGCTACGTATCCCGATAGCGGAGTTCCCCTTCATCCTGCCTCTCAATACGGGCATCTTCGGGTTCGCCGACGCCGGTCGAGTGTATGTGGATAGGGAGTCGCCGGGTGGTTGGCATACGGGTATGGGCGGTGGGCTGTGGTTGGGCGTGCTCAAGCCATCCACCAGCATTTCAATCACCTTCACGAACCAGAAGGAACGGAAAGTGCTGATCGGCACCGGATTTATTTTCTAGGGCAAGGTTATGCAGGACATACGAAAGACAACAGCAAGGAAACGCGCGGCGCTTCGACTTTCAGCGCTTGGCGCTGCGCTGGTCGCTGCAAACTGTTTTCCTCCGGTAGAGATCACTCCTCCACCGGCCGATGCACCAGCGGAACTGCTGGCCATAGCCGGCGCTTCGGTACTTATCGGAGCGGGTGATATCGCAGTTTGCGGGACACGGTATGACGAACTGACAGCCGCCATAGTGGACAGCATCCTGCGCGAGGATAGTGTGGCGAAAGTGCAGGATGCGGTGTTCACGGTCGGCGATCACGTCTATCCGAACGGTGCGGCGCCAAACTGGGACCGCTGCTGGAAGCCCTCCTGGGGTGACACCACAAAGCGGATCATGCGCAACATCCGTCCGACCATCGGAAACCACGACCTCGATGGCGGCTTCGGTGAGGCGTATTACGCGCTCTTCGGGAAGAACGCCGGGGAAAAGGGAAAGGGATTTTTTGCCTACGATCTCGGCGAATGGAAAATCATCGGATTGAACAGTGAAATCGTGACCAATCCCGCATTCTCAGTGGAGCTTCGACGCGAGCAGGAAGCGTGGCTGAAGAAGGAACTGGAAGGAAACACCAAGAAGTGCACCATCGCGTATTTCCATCGACCCCGTTTCAGCTCGGGGGGGCACGCGGGTGACATACGGATGACGGGAATCTGGAACCTCCTGTACCAAGGCAACGTCGACCTCGTTATCAATGGGCACGAACACCATTATGAACGATTCGCGCCGCAGACGCCGGCCGGATTGCGGGACACGGTCCGCGGGATAGCGCAAATCATCGTCGGAACCGGTGGTGCCGACCTGACCGGAACCCGTAAGCCGGTCCAGCCAAACTCGGTCACCCGGATCGAGGGCCACCACGGCGTGCTGAAGCTCACGTTAGGCGCTGAGGAGTATCAGCATGCGTTCATTGACACGCAGGGTCGTGTCTGGGACCGCGCGGCAGGCAAGTGTCACTGAGCGGGGACGCGTTGGTCGATCTCACTCCGGAACCTGGGGACACCGGCCCGGATCAGGTTCCGGCAAGTCTGTATCGTCATCACCTGTATGCGGCGCGCCATCTCGCCGACCTGGCGTGCGAAATCGAGAAGGAACATGCAGGGACTACTGACCCGGACATCATCCGGAAACACCGGGCTTATGTGATTGGCTCGGTGCTGGCGGCAGCCGCCTTCCTCGAGTCGTCCATCAACGAGCTGTACCTGGAAGTCCAGGATCACATCGCCAACGGCAATCCCGAAAATCAGCGACGGGTGCTGGCGGTGCCGGCGCATTTCTGGTCGGCAGTCGCGCGGCCACCCATACTCCATAAGTATCAGTTGGCACTTGTTGTCGCCGATGCCGAGCCGTTCGATGAAGCGCGTTCACCGTTCCGGGATGTTGATGGTCTCGTCGCCTTGCGTGACGCGCTCGTCCACGGTCGCCAGGAATGGCGGGACTCTCATGGACGACGGCAGAATCTGGAGCGGCGAATTCGCGGGAAGTTCCCGCATAACGCACTGGCACGCGAGGATGATCCCGAGTTTCCCGACCGGCTCCTGGGTGCGGGATGCGCGACGTGGGCAGTACGGATCGCGGAGAAGTTCAGCAACGAATTCTGCCAGCGCATGGCGATCCCGGCACGCGGAGTGCCACCTCGCGAACGCACCCGCTAAAAACAAAGACCGCCACCTTTCGGGTGGCGATCGATGTCTCCCACCTGACCGCTATCTATTGTACTCGCGCCAACCGGTAGTCCGGTGATGCCCTCATCGTGCCGAGCGCACCCAGTGGCGACGTCTGGAATTGAGACAGCAAGTGCACGTGATCTTCGTAGACCGCGAGCGCACCCTGGAGCGAGGCATCAGTCCACCCGCCGCAACGCAGTGCGACGACGTCGATACCAGCCCGCTCGCCGGCGGATACGTCGTACGGCGAGTCGCCAACGAGGACGATGCCGTCACGCTTGCATCCGCAGGTGACCATCAGTGAAGTAATGATTTCGTTCAGTGCCGCATCACGGGGTCCGCCATCTGCAGCGACGATGTCGTCGAGCAGGTCCGCCACGCCTGACGCCCGCACCAGTTCCGGCGCCGTCTCCGAACTTCCGCCGGAAAGCGCGACGACGCGCAGTCCGTCGGATTTCATGCGCTGCAACAGGCGACGCGCCCCAACGAACGGCAGGATGCGGGGGAGATACCAGGTTCGGAAGATCCGCTCCTGCTGGCGCAGGATGCCGAGGCCTTCCGGTGAGTCGGCCGTCAAGCCGGCGACAATGCGCAGCAATTCGTCGCCAGCAACTCCGCTCAGGTGACGCAGCAGGTCGATCGACACGTCATGGCCGCCGTCATGCAAGGCAACGAGCCAGGACAGCGTCGACGCTTCGCGGCTGTCGACGAGAGCTCCCTCGAGTCCGAGGATGACCGCACTCCGGCGGCGGGGGCGGACGCGCCTGGCTACTGCGGTCTGCGTTGCACCAAATGTACGCAGCCGGGATCCACTGAAGCGTTCGACGTCCGTCTTCGACTCGGGCTCATCATCAAGTGAGCGATCGATCAGTGCGGGCCCGTCGATGGTGGCGAGGCCGGGCTGATGGAAGTCGAACGTCATGTCCATGTCAGATCCTCGTCAGGTGCTGGTGGGTGCGTGGCACAACATGCCGAGTCCAGTGTCCGCGCGACATTGGGCCGCGGTAACGACTTTGCATCTACCTTTGGGGGGATACGGTTGTGTCTGGAGAGATAGGTAAAAGGGACGTTTGGGATCCAGATCACACTTAGGCGCCGCCCGCGGCAAATCACGCGAACGGCGCCTGGAAAGTGCCCCTTGGTTAGTAGGTCGGTGGGGCCGTACCGACCGAACGAAGGCTGTCCTCGAATTCGCGGACTTCGCGTTCCGCTGCGTCCTTCGTCCGACCATAACGATTCTGAAGGGTGCCAAGGAGTTGGTCGCGTTTCCCTTCGATCTTGTCGAGATCATCGTCGGTCAGCTCGCCCCATTTCTCCTTGAGGCGGCCCTTGTAGTTGCGCCAGTTGCCCTTGATCTCGTCCCAGGTCATAAAGCCTCCTGTGAAGAGTTCGTCCTGTCGCTTTGGGTCTTCCGGCGACGCCGGGGACCCGCTTGCAAGGTGGCAGAACCGTCGCGTCGATTGCATTCCGCGTCGGGCCCCTTTTCTCATAGCCCGGAAGGGGTAGGGCAAAAAATGAGTCGGCGACTGGACGCCAGCCGTGGTCTCCCACAAACCACGTTGAGCTGAGCGAGAAGCGCGTCTCGCTTGCTCATGCTGACGACACAGCCGCCGAATCGCGAAGCGGTCAAGCCGCTCCGCAAACCATCACTCCGCTGGATCTCCGTACCCGAAGGTTGCCGTGTCCTCCTCTTCATCCGGTTCCAGAATTCCGTCATCCGCGCTGTCGGCGTCGGACGACTCGAACTCCAGTTCGTCGGATTCATCGAGCATTTCGGAGGATTCCTCCACCTCTTCGATTTCGTCAAACTCCGGCAGGCGTTCGTCTGGAATAGGCATTGGTGTATTTCCGGCTCGATAGGTCGCTTGCGACTACACGGCGTGGCCGCTGGGTGGCGACAGTATTGGAATGCGGAAGCGCTCGCGACATTCCCCGCACGATGGATTTTGCATCACCCCATCAGTGAAAGGCTGATCTGCTCCCCGGATCGTCTTCGGGCCACGGAATCTCACATTTCCACGGCATCGGTCGCCTCATTTCTCCGCAACCTTCGCGCTGCGCGGGGTAGTGCTGCGACAGACGATTCAGGAGGGACATCATGCTGCGACGCGACGCAGGGGCGGTTCTGGCGGTGGCGGCGACGGCGGTGCTGGCGCTGAGTTTCAAGGAGTGGAGCGCCACTCTCCAATCACAGAATGGTTCGACGGTGACCGGGACGGCGACCGCACAACCGGCAGCCGGCGACAGCCTGATCGTGGGCATTCGCATCAAGGGCGCCAGGTCGGGCGATACCAATCCCTGGCACGTCCACAGCGGTGGTTGCGACAGTTCGGGTGCCGTGATCGGCGACCCGTCTCGTTATGCGGCCATGACGATTCGCGCGGACGGGGCTGCTGAGACGACCGCTCGCGTCAAGACCCTGCTCACGGTTGGCGTTCCCTATTCCGTAAACGTGCACCGCTCGCCGAGTGACATGACGGTGATCGCGTGCGGCAACCTTCGGCCCGTTGCGGGCCCATAGACGCATGGAGAATGAATCAATGACGGCGACGGTGCAGCGCCACGGCCGATATACCCTGTTCGAAACCCCCAATGAGAACCGGATCCTTACGCTGGGGAACGACCTGTGGTTCGCGTGGGTGAAGGGTGAGCAGGGCGATATCCTCGTTCGTTCAGACGAGGACCACGACCGCGCCCGGACGATCCGGGAGGGCGAGTATTACCTCGTGGATTTTCAGGCCGATCCGTCGTTTACCGACGTGCCGCACCTTTTCCTGGAGCGCGACGATCATTTCCAGGAGCTCATCCTGCCTAACGGGCTCCCCACACAGGACGACCGGCAGCGACGTGTAGTGGAAACGGAAAAGACCATGGACCGCGATGAACTCGAACGCAATCTCGCCGGGAGCACGCGTCCCGAGACGAGTGAAGAACGAATCACGACCAGTGAAGAGCGCATCCTGACCGGATCGGATCGTGAGTTGCCGATCCCCGACTACGACGAGCTATCGGTGCGTGGGGCGAAGCCGCGGCTCGATGACCTGAACCCGGAAGAACTACGCGTGCTGCGCGCGTACGAGGCGGAGAACAAGAAGCGGAAAACGCTGATCCACGAAATCGACCGCAGGCTCCGGTAGTCGCTGCCTTACGGCCAGGTGAAGCCCAGTCCTATCGCCACCTGGTTCAGGCTTGTGCCGTTGAACGTGCTGGACAGGATGTCGAAATATGGCGTGAGCGCGAAATTTTTCCCCACGCGCGCATCGTAGCCGATGCCAATCGTCACGCCGAAGCCTTCGTCTTCGACCGAAAGACCTCCAAAGTCAACCTCGGCGGTCGCGAGACCCAGACCGCCCTTGAGAAACAAGCCGCCCTGCGCGCTCGGATAGAACTGCAACACCGGACCGATATTGGTAACGGTCAGCGTCGCATCGTTTTCGCTCCTGGTGAACCCGTTGATTTCGCCGCCGATGAGCAGCCGTTGACTCAACGTACCGCCGGCCCGGAGCTGGAAGTTTACACCGCTCAGCCGATCGTCTTCCTCACCTTCATCGTTGCAATCGTCGCATCCGAGAGAACCGGCACCGAACCCGAAAGTGATCCAGAATCCCTGTCGGGTCTGTGCAGTGCCTTGCGCGGTCGCAGGAATGGAAAGCGACATAAGGAGTGCGAGGACCAGGCCGTACATGCGCATGGAGGAGTTGGGCTGAGGGTGCATAACGGTTGAGCGGGCACGCTCGACAATCAGGCTATTTGAAGCGGGGTGAACAAATCAAGTCGTCAGGCACGACGCATGGTTCACTCCGGTTCAGGGCTCATGCAGCCTGACGAGTGACCAAGGTCACGGGCAACCTTCGAAACGCGCGGGGTAGACTTTTCCCATGGCGCGCACGATGGAGAAGCGCCGCGTTTCACCCTTCACGGAGTCGCTACGATGTTAACCATCGCGGTAGTCCTACTGGTCTTGTGGCTGCTCGGCCTGGTGTCCTCGTACACGATCGGCGGAATGATTCACATCCTTCTGGTCGCGGCGATCGTGATCTTCCTGGTTCGTGCTTTCCAGGGACGCCGTCCAATAGTCTGACGCAGGCGTGGCTGGCGGCGCGCGGCGAACCACCTCGCCTCTGTCAGCCACGCTTCGTCTGGGTACCAAACTCCTCGAGCAATCGCACGAGCGAGCGCTCGCAGTTATGAAGCCGGCCGCGTGACGTCGCCAGGTCGCTCACCGCGACAACTGGTCGATTGATCACACGGCCGGCTTCAAATGCGCGGGTCACGGCCGGCGAGATGTACGAAGCGCGGCACACCGCCGGTGTATTCCCGAGCGTCTCAGCAGTCTCCTTTACGGCCGCAATGAGCTTCTTCTTCACCTGCGCCGGCGAGTCGAACGGATCCAATCCAGTGCGCGCCAGAGCGCAGGCGCACGTGATCGTGCCGGCCCACGTACGAAAGTCCTTGGCGCTGAACGCGTCGCCCATAGCGTCCTTGATGTAGGCGTTGATGTGCTGCCGGCGCACTGCCTTCCACGCACCGGTTTCGTCCTGGAACGTGAACACGCGCCGACCGCCCACCTTGAGCAGCGACCGCACCACCGATGCGATGCGCTTGTCCTCAAACGTGTAGACGTGATCCTTGCCACTCTTTCCGACGAAACGCAGGCGAACCGTCTTTCCGCGCACGTCGACGTGTCTCGTGCGCAGCGTCGCGATTCCGTAGCTGCCATTTTCGCTCGCGTACTCCTCGCTGCCCGGCCGCAGGAAGCAGATGGAGAGCACGCGCAGCATGCATGCGAGTACGCGCTCCCGACTGTAGTCCTTCCGTGCCAGGTCGCGCGATATCCGGGCCCGCAGCAGCGGAAGTTTTTTCGCGAATGCGACCAGGCGCTTGTGTTTTCGCCGTTCCCGTTTTTCAACAGCACGCTGATGGTACAGGTACTGCCACCGACCGGCCTTGTCCTTGCCCACGGCCTGAATCCAGGCTGACTGGGAGTCATGTATTGCGACTGCGGTCCAGGCAGGCGGAATCTTCAGCAGCTGAATTCGCTCGACCTGTCGGCGCGGCGCACGGGTACCATTGGCATACCGATACCGGAAGCCGGTCTTCATGCCACCGAGGCGAAGGATTCCTTCGGATTGAAGCTGGGAGACAACGGTCATGGGCCGTGCTACCGGATGCGCACGACGCCGGTTCCCGTTGTGCTAGCGGCGTCAAGCAGAGGTAAGACTGCCTAACGCATGAAATCCACCGTCGTGAAACCCGAGTCGCAGTCACCGGAGCCGGCTGCCTGGCGCGACGCGGTGGAGCAAGGTGTCGCCTCGCTCGCGGATGCCGAGGCAGCGGCCCGGGGGTGCCAGGCCTGCCGGTTGTGGCGTAATGCAACGCAGACCGTGTTCGGGAACTCCGAGTCCCGGAAAAAGCCGCGGTTGATGCTCGTCGGCGAGCAACCAGGTGATCGTGAAGACGTTGCGGGCGAGCCGTTCGTCGGACCAGCGGGACGTCTGCTCGATGACGCGCTGGAAGCGGCCGGCATCGACCGGAAAACCGCGTATCTCACGAATGTCGTCAAGCACTTCAGCTTTGAACTGCGAGGGAAGCGCCGCATCCACAAGAAACCAAAAGCGGACGAGATCCGGGCCTGCCGGCCGTGGCTCGAGGCGGAGATAGCGGCACTTCAACCAGCGCTGGTGATCTGTCTTGGCGCGACGGCAGCGCACGCCATCCTCGGTCCGTCGTTCAGGGTAACGAAGAGCCGGGGCACACTGGTGTCGTCACCGATCGCGCCTCGTGTGATGGCAACGGTGCATCCGTCCTCTATCTTGCGGGCGGCCGACGATGAATCGCGGCGGGCAGAAATGCAGTCGTTCATCGACGACCTGATGGAAGCGCAACGGATACTGGATTCCCGCAACGGTTGAAGACACGGAGCACGGATGAATCATGGCCGCGTAGTGTTGACCATCCTCGTTGCACTTGCCTGTCAATCCAGGGCCAACAAAAACGCAGATAGCGCGATCGTGGACTCGAGCAGCGTCTCCACGGCTTCGGTCATTCCGCCGGCCGTGTTGCTGAACTGCGGAGATCACGAGGTGACGCTCCGGTATGGCGGCGATTCCGCGGTCGCGATCATCGACGGCGAGCGGTTGACGCTGCGACGGACGTCGGCCGGCGGGGAGCTGCGAGATGTCGCGGTTTCCGACAGCACGACGTATGTCGTCAGGCAGGACTCGTCGACAACAATCCGTGTAAAGGGGCAGGATCCGGGATCATGTCTCGAGCAGTCAACGTTGCCCTTCGAGGCGCGCGGGCATGAGCCGGGTTGGGTGTTGAGAATTGTCGGCGGCAGGATCACCTACATCGGCAACTATGGCGCCGATACCGTGGAGTCTTCTGCTGCGTCGGTGACCACGACCGGCCGGGCCACGACCTACATCACGCAAACGTCATCGAAGCTGACGGTGGTGGTGAGCGATTCCCTGTGCGCTGATGGGGCGACCGGAATGCCGCACCCCTACACCGTGCACATCACGCATGACGGCGCGGCCGTGACTGGATGTGGAGGCGAGCCATCCTCGCTGCTGGTCGGCGAGCAGTGGATCGTCCGCGAGGTTCGAGGCACCGCGATGGCGGAGCCGCCGCCGACGATGGTCTTCATGCGGTCGAATCGCGTCGGGGGCACGACGTCCTGCAATCGCTACTCCGGCCCGTACCGCCTGAGCGGAGAGGGCCTGAGTTTCGGCACCCTGGTCTCAACCAGGATGGCGTGCGCTGAACCGCGCATGAGCCAGGAGACAGCGTTCCTGCAGGCACTCGGTACGGTTGCCCGGTTCGAAATCCTGGCCGACGGGACCTTGAAGCTGCTTGCGGACGATGGACAGGCGATCGTTGCGCGCCGACAGTAATTTGCGCTGATGGACAAACCTATCCGCAGCCTGCATCACGTGACGGCGACCGTCAGTGAGGCCCAGGACGACCTCGATTTCTATACCGGGCTTCTCGGACAGCGCCTCGTGAAGAAGACGGTGAACTTCGACAACACGCACGTCTACCACTTTTATTACGGTGACGAAAAGGGCACGCCGGGAACGATCATGACCACGTTCCCCTACGGCCAGATGGGCGTTAGGCAGGGAACGCACGGGGCGGGGCAGATCACCGCGACATCGTTTTCCGCACCACCCGGATCGCTGCCGTTCTGGTATGAACGACTGGCGTATGCAGGCGTTCCGTTCGAAGCGGAGAGCTCCGGCTTTGGTGAAAATGCCGTCCGGTTTCGCGATCCGTCGGGACTCACGATCCGGATCGTGGAGAGCCAGTCGGATCCGCGAACACCGTGGCGCAAGCCGGACATCGATGAAGCTCATGCCTTGCGTGGCATCCACGGCGTGACGTTGACCGTCCGCGATCCGAAGCAGACGCTCTCGTTCATGAGCGAGTTGATGGAGACGAGCGTTGTCGGGGAACAGGAGGACGCGCTGCGCGTAGCGGTCAACGGGGATGTACCGGGACGGCTGGTGGAGATCGTGCGTGCCGGCGATGCCGCCAACGGCATCAATGGCCTCGGCACCGTGCATCATGTCGCCTTTGCGGTTGATGATCCCGATCAACAGCTCGAGTTGCGCCGCGAGCTGGTGCGTCGCGGCATTCCCGTGACGGAAGTCCTGGATCGCCAGTATTTCCGGTCGATCTACTTCCGGGAGCCGGGCGGCGTGCTGTTCGAAGTGGCAACGATTCCGCCGGGTTTTACGGCCGACGAATCTGTGGCGGAGCTGGGGACGTCGTTGAAGCTTCCGCCGTGGGAGGAAGGGAACCGCCGCAACATCGAGGCGGGATTACCCACGGTGACGGCATCGTGACCAGCGAGCTTGCTCCGCACACCGGGCAACCGGTCCTGCGTGCCGGCGTTCCGGTGTCCGAGGCGCGCGCCGCTGTCATCATGATCCACGGCCGGGGGGCGGGTCCGCGAAATATACTCGACCTGGTGCCGCTGATCGATCATCCGAGCGCTGCGTATGTGGCGCCTGGCGCGAATGGCGGCACGTGGTACCCGAAGAGCTTCCTGTCGCCGATTCCCGAGAACGAGCCGGGCATCTCGTCAGGCATTGCCGTGATCCACGGCCTCATCGAGGAAATTGTCTCCGGTGGCGTGCCGAGCGAGCGCATCATGCTGCTCGGGTTTTCGCAGGGGGCGTGCCTGACCTGCACCGCGGCCCAGCGCCGCCCCGCTCGTTATGGTGGTGTGATTGCGTTCTCCGGAGGGTTGATCGGTCCGCCGGGAACGACGTGGGACGCGCAAGGCAGCTTCCAGTCCACACCGGCGTTTTTCGGGTGCAGTGATGTCGACCCGCACGTACCGGAACCGAGGGTGCGGGAAAGTGCGGCCATCTACGAACGGATGGGCGCCAGCGTGACGACCCGGATTTACCCCGGGATGGGCCACCTCGTGAACGACGATGAGGTCTCATTCGCGCGCGACCTGCTCGCACGGCTCGCCGGATGACCTTTTCGTACGTCACACACGAAGTTCGCGTCGTCTTCGGCACCGGTGTCCTCAGCACGCTGCCGGACGAACTGGACCGCGCCGGCTTCTCCAGCGTCATGCTGCTGACCACGCCCGGTCGCGCCGCGGAACGGGATCGTGTCGTATCATTGTTAGGCAGCAGGCTGGTCGGCGAATACAGCGGCGCGCGACTGCACGTTCCGGTGGAGGTGGTCGCTGACGCGCGGGCGGCGCTCGAGCGCAGCCGGCCGCAATCGCTCCTGGCGTACGGCGGTGGATCGGCCATCGGGCTGGGCAAAGCGCTGGCGCATGCTACCGGACTTCCGCTGGCGGCGGTCGCGACGACGTATTCGGGTTCCGAAATGACTGCCGTGTGGGGGAACAGCGATGGCACCGTGAAGCGCACGTTCCGCAACACGGAAGTGGCGCCTCGCCTCGTGCTCTACGACCCGTTGCTGACATACGGGCTTTCGCGGGAGGTCACGGTCGCGAGTGGCATGAACGCCATCGCACACTGTGTGGAAGCAGAGTACGCGCCGGAGCGAGGTCCCGTGACGTCAGCGGCTGCGCTCGAGGGCTTGAAGCATCTGGCCGCGAGCCTGCCGGTCGTTGCTGAATCACCGCGCGACCAGAGTGCACGATACGACGCTCTACTTGGCGCACACTACGCCGGCCGTGCCCTGGACATGACCGCCATGGGCCTGGAGCACAAGCTGGCGCACATCATGGGCGGCAGCTTTCACCTCAATCATTCGGAAGCCCATGCCGCGTTGGTGCCGTGGGTCACGGCGTGGAACGCGCCGGCGGCACCCGCGGCGATGCAGCGAATGGCGACCGCGTTAGGCACTGGTGATGCTGCGGCGGCGCTGATCGACCTGGCGCAACGACTGGGGATCAAGCCATTGCGCGCGCTTGGCTTCTCAGCGAATGACATTCCGCGTGCCATAGAGATCGCACTGGGGCTCAGCTTCCCCAACCCGCGCCCAGTCAATGCTGATGGAATTCGTTGGGTCCTGGAGCGCGCGCTAGACGGGAAGGACCTTTGAACCGCGAAGGACGCGAAGGACGCGAAGGACGCGAAGGTCTCATGGGGTTTTCCCTTGGCGTCCTTGGCGTCCTTGGCGGTCAATTGTTTTTGCGATGACGTTTAGAATTTCCGGAGCACGACCTTTGCAATCGCTTCCATTCCCGGATCACGTCCGGCGATGAAGTCCTCGATGGTGAATGGTGCGGGGATGTCGGGGGCAAGTGAGGGCACGCTGATCGGATTCCGAACCACCGCACCGTGACAATCCGTGTACGGTTTGCATCCGGTCTTGTAATCGTGACGCTGCGTCGAGTACGACATGGCCGCGCCGGAATACGGAAGCCGCGCCAAGCGACCCTCCGCCCAGAACTCGAGGCGGTCGCCGACCACTTCTCCAACAATCGTCACCCGATCACCACCGGCCTGCTTCAGGTACCCTGTCGTTGAGATGGCCGCTGAAAACGTCCACGGACTCGTGAGAACGAAGATCCTGCCAGGGACGAGCGTGGGGAGCGACTGTACGAAGTCACGCGTGTTATTCAGGTCTCCACCTCCGTTGACACGCAGGTCCAGCACGAGATTCCGGGGTTTCATGCGGTGTATCTCGTCTGTGGCTTTTCCGAGGAACTCCTGAATCGGCTGCGGGCCGTCATGATTGGCTCGCAGCTGGACGATCAAGGCGTTCAGCTCGGGCGCCGGGCGGAGGCGGAAGAACTGGGACGGCTCCTGGAACGCCCATGGCGATTTCTCCTTCGTTCCCAGGAATCGCCAGTCGCCGCGATCGCCGTCCAGCGGCTCGGGATACAACCATCGCGTGCCGGGGAAAGCCTCCCGACTGGCGTTAGGCGGGTCGGCGGTAATGCGCCGGTCGATCGTGCGTCCGTTGCGAAGCGCGAAACGAAACACTGCCGTTCGAGGCACGGTCGTAATCCCGAGCGCCATCATCTGCTCCGGCGACTCGAGCAGGAAGGGAAGCTGGCGATCGCGCCAGGCCGGTGTTCCTCCCGACAACACATGCGCTGCCGACCTGACGTCGGCCAGCGCCTTGCCGTCGATCCCGACGAGTCGCGCGCCAAGGAGGTCGGCGTGCGCCGTATCGGCGCTCAGCACATAGAACTGGTCGCCGAAGGGTACCAGCCGGATGGGGACGCGTGTATATCGACGGGACCTCAGAGACGCGGGCGAATTCGTGTGCCCGTTGTCGGCCAGCGCGACGATGCGGGCGAGCTCCAGCTCGAACTGGGCGGCAGTAAGAGTGCCGACGTTCGACTCGAGCGTTCGCAGCCGTCTATCTGCCTCGGCGCGGTGCTCGATCGAATACGAGCTGTCGCGAGCATAGAAATCGCGACGAAACGCGACCAGATCGTTTCGCCGACCCTCTTCAACGGATTGCGCGTTTGCGCCGGCAGGGGCGAACAAGAAAAATGCGACGACGAGTGCACGAACAACGCGTGGCTGCATGAGTCCTCCTATCGTGGTGCCGTATCGAACGTCGATAGGACAGCAGAAGTTGCGCGCAGGGTTGAAGAGGGAGGGCGCGATGTTGCAAGCGGTCGGAATTCGGTGCCGGCGGCCGTCTGTCAATGCCGCAATCCGCGACCGTCAACTGCCTTGCGGGGCACGGGGCGCGGCATAGCGTTATCAGCTAATTCAACCGCGGAGGGCCGGGCGCTTGGACAACGCACGTACTGCCTCCGTCACGATGACCGTAAATGGGACGTCGTGCCAGCGCCAAGTCGAGCCCCGGCTGCTGCTGAGCGACTTCCTGCGTCAGGACCTGAGGTTGACGGGGACGCACGTCGGATGTGAGCACGGAGTGTGTGGGGCCTGTACCGTGCTCCTGGACGGCGACCCGGTCCGGTCCTGCCTGATGCTCGCGGTACAAGCGGACGGCCATTCCCTGACTACGGTGGAGGGGCTCGCCCCGAACGGGGAGTTGCACCCATTGCAACAAGCCTTCCACGAGGCCCATGCCCTGCAGTGCGGCTTCTGCACACCGGGCATCCTGATGACGATCGTAGCGTTCCTCCGGGACCACCCTGGAGCGAGCGAGCCGGCCATCCGCGAGGCGTTGTCGGGGAACCTCTGCCGGTGTACCGGCTACCAGAACATCGTGAACGCGGTGTTGCACGCCGCCGCCGCGGCCACTCGTCAGGCATGACGCGTCTCGTCGGCGCACGTGTCCTTCGCAATGAAGATGCGCGACTGCTTTCCGGCCGTGCACTCTTCGTCGACGACGTCCTGCTGCCGGGAATGCTGCATGTGGCGTTCCTGCGCAGCGACCGCGCGCACGCGCGAATTCGCGGCATCGATATCGAGCGCGCGCGGAGACGGCCCGGTGTCGTCGCTGTCTACACGGCGCATGATCTTGGCGACTACTGGAAGCCCGGACCGCTCCTGGTGTCACCACCTCCCATCAAGGACCTCCTGTTCCGGGAGGCGACACAGGTTCCGTTGGCGAAGGACAAGGTGCGCCATCTTGGTGAGCCGATCGCGATGGTCGTCGCCGAGAGCCGCTACATCGCGGAAGACGCGGCCGAGGACATCGTAGTCGACTTTGAGCTGTTGCCGGCGGTTACGAGCCTCGAACGCGCACTGCAACCAGGTGCGCCGCGGATTCACGAGCAATTCGACTCCAATGTCGCGGCGCATGTCGTGCAGACAAAAGGTGACTACGCGAAAGCGCGCGCAAAGGCGCGCACGGTTGTCACGCGACGGCTGACGTACGATCGCGGCATCGCCGGCGCCATCGAGAATCGCGCCGTCGTCGCTGACTGGAACGCGACGGCGGAAGAGCTCACGATCTGGGACACCACGCAGGCACCGATCCCGATCCGCAACGGCCTGGCAAACCTGCTCGGCCTCTCAGACTCGCAGGTGCGGGTGATCGCTCCGTTCGTTGGCGGCGGTTTCGGGCCGAAAATCATGATGTTCTACCCGGAGGAGGTCCTGATCCCGTGGGCCGCCCTCAAGATCGGCCGTCCGGTGAAATGGACCGAAGATCGCCGCGAGAACTTCACCGCCACCACGCAGGAGCGCGGTCAGGTTCACGACGCTGAAATCGCCATCGGCAAGAACGGCAGGATCCTTGGCGTCAAGGACGTCTTCCTGCACGACGCGGGTGCATACGACCCGTATGGCCTAACGGTGCCGATCAACAGCCAATGTACGCTGCTGGGTCAATACGACATCCCGAACTACTTCTCCGAATTCACGGCGGTCTTCACCAACAAGCCCATCGTGACGCCGGTGCGCGGCGCGGGACGGCAGCATGGGGTGTTTGTCATCGAACGGCTGCTCGACATCGCCGCGCGCGAGCTTGGCATCGATCGCGTAGAGATCCGTCGGCGGAACTTCCTGCACCCGGGCGACTTTCCGCATAACCACGAAATCATCTTCCAGGATTTCCAGCCGCTCGTCTACGACTCGGGGAATTACGAACCCGCAATGCAGCACGCCGCGGAACTGATCGGCTACGAGAAGTTCGTGCGTGAGGACCAACCCCGGTTGCGGGCCGAGGGG